>ERZ869921.1-NODE-1-length-359856-cov-18.946696_pt1 | contig 359856 bp, 489 predicted proteins | sample MGYA00579310_ERZ869921 | MGnify/ENA primary metagenome ERZ869921 (study PRJEB32216, sample SAMN09231816) | wastewater metagenome | place: USA: Maryland | collected 2016-06-21 | study: EMG produced TPA metagenomics assembly of the PRJNA472060 data set (Reclaimed...
CTTTACAACTTGAAAGGCTGTCGTCCTAACCGATAGACGAACTGAGTATAAAATTGGTCACCGAGGGCAGAGTCGAACTGCCGCTTCCTGGTTCCAGGCCAGGGATGCTACCGTAACATTTCTCGGAGATAAACTTGGCGCAGAACATTTCTGTTTTTATTCATGTTCAGGAATATTACTCCAAACATAAACTGCATAAACTTGGCAGGGGTATCGGGACTTGAACCCAAACTGACGATTTCAAAGACCGTAGTGCTAACCGTTACACTATACCCCAACAAAATACTTGGTGCAGCCAGTGGACTCGAACCACTGCGGGAATCTAGAATGCGGAGGACATGCCCCCTACCCCTTTCCATTACTGCATTATACTGGCGATGCGTGGGAGAATCGAACTCCCGTCTTCGGATAGACAATCCGAGATAATGACCATTATATGAACGCACCATTAAATTTGTTAGATAACGTCTTGCCATCGGATGACAAGAGATTTATCATAATTTTGTGTTTTATTCTTCTTGCGGTTTTCTAACGCAGGAAGATATTGAAAATTATCCGGGTGGTGAATCCCACCGCATGCCAATGGCACAATGTGGTCAACTTCATATCCACTAGGACAACTCTCATAAATTTTTCGGATCAACTTAAAATCAACATCATCGGGAGTAGCGTTATATTTTCTCGCTCGATAATTTTGTACATTCAATACATTGAGCTTGGCTAGTTCTTCGTTAGATTTTCTGCCTATCGAATCCCAGTATGCTTTTCTAGCATCTGAAATTTTCGCTGAATGTTCATTGGATCTAGGTTTAAGTTTCATTCCCTTAGTAGTAGAACGTTTTATCGTTCCATCAGCAAGACCTTGCTTAACAGAGCTTGCTATTTTTTGTTTTGTTTCGTCGGTTCTAACTCTAGTATTAGAGCATGATCTACAACAATACTTCCCGGATCCGTATGATCCATCGTGTTCTTTATTACAAGTGAGGCATAACATATTAATATTCCTTTAATATATTTATCGAACCTCGCTCATTCTTTAGCGTTTGGCTCCCTAGGTATGGATCGAACATACGACATCCTGATTAACAGTCAGGCGCAACTACCGCTGTGCTACTAGGGAATAAAAACATGTCACTACAGCATATACCCGTCAGAGGGATACATGTACTGTTCTTCTGTAGTAAGCATTCTAAAACATACTAAGTTACTTAGGCTGCAATAGGAGCCATTGTTCACAAAGTATGTTTTAGAATGCCGTGTATTGCTACACGACATGATAGGGTTGATACCCTACCCAGTGATTTGTACTAGTGTGTTATCGCCACACGTTCATCCTACTGTCCGCCCATTTTATACATTTAACGCTGTATTACGGCTCTCGTTGCCTATTCACGTTGCTATCATTCATTAAAGAAGACTTTGTCCTCTTTGCGTTGATAGACTTTTGCACGTTCAATCTTATTAAGGATCAATTGTGCGACTTGTTCTTTTGACAAAGTGTGATTAGCTAACCAATCTTTACTTTTGTCATCAGAAGTTTTGCATTCTATCTTAACTTCCATTTATTGTCAAATTCCTTTTTGTTGTATTTTCACAACGTTCAAAACAGAAGCCCCTGAGAACTTTCGTTTCCCAGGGGCTTCTTAGATTCTGTTAGAGATTAGATTCTTGGAATCTTTTCTCCTTCTATGAAGCCCCTAGCTAACCCTTGGTCGTCATTACCGCGAATGCTAAAGCTAGGTGTGTTATAACCCTCAATAGCCCATGACATCGCGGACACTGGCGCTGTTGCACAGGTTCTCGCTTGTTTCGGCAGTTGATGGTTAAATTGTTTCATAGTAATCTATTTAGTCCTGGTTAAAAAATTCTTCTTTTTAAGTGCGTATTTCGCGCCTTTTTCAAATTCGATGTACGAATTGTACATCACTATCGATATTTAGTCAAGCCTTCTGTTTGCCCAAATATTTTAATCAAAAAGTATAACCTCTCGTCTCGATTTCTTCGGAGAATTCTTTTTCTACCCATTCCCTAATCTCTTCCGTATAGACTGTTCTGTAGTGACTTAGGATTTCTCTATTCTCAGTCAGAAAGTCTTCGGGCGTCAATTCTAGTCCTGGTATCTTTCGTAAGTCTTCAACCAACGTATCGTACTCAAGTTTATAGTGTATTATAACACCGTCTTGCTCTTTGTACAAGTCCTCTAGGTTAAAAAGATACTTATCTTTGTTTTGTGCCCAAAAGCTAACAAAATTTTCAGTAGTGATCTTATCACAAGATAGGAATTCTTGCAAGCCTGAAATCTTTAATTGGGCAAGGAAGTAATAAAAGAGTCTCTTATAGGGCGAAACATAGAGCGCAATAATTTTTAGCTGCGGGGAACTCTTAAAGTCTAAAATCACATCAATGTCTTTTAGACTCGGTATCGATGTTTGGTCTGTGTCTAACCAGTTCTCAACGTCACGGTAGTTAATAAAATTTGTTAGATTTTTCCTTAGGTATTCGTTTAGCTTTGTCCGACCTGCAAATCGACCGACACAAGGTCTTAAAAGGTAATGGTAGTCCATAATTTTATTTTTTAAGAAAAATGTTTAGGGTAAAAGCAACCAACGGTAACAAATCAATGATATGAAGCATACGATATTTATTGGGTAAAGAACATGCTCCAATAAATATCGTATGCTATTCCGAGCAAGATCAACCCCTATAGTTTTTCTAAGTTTCAATGAACCAAACTATCCACAGAACCTGAACCATTTGCGAGAATTGCGGCCCGATACATTGCATGTACACGGAGTCAAAGGTTCTGATAGCGCACACAAACAAGCTGCAAAGCTAGTTAAAGAATCATACCCAGAATCTACTCATGTTATTATAATAGACGGGGACAATATTGTAGACAAAACTTTCAATGACTTTGAATGTACCTACGATGACACCCTTGTACTAAGTTTTAGCGCAACAAACTCTATCAACGGTAACTGTTATGGTAACGGTGGCATTAAAGTCTGGCCCATCTCATTGATAGAAAACATGCAGACGCACGAACACGGATCAGATGACAGCATTGATTTTGACCTTAGCAAATACGTTGAATTAAATTTCTCAACCAGTGTTACCTCAGTCAATTCTAGTAAGCAACAAGCATGGATCAGCGGTTACCGTGAAGGGTTCAAACTCACACACGGTATAGCTTACAAGGACATCAACTGGAGAAACTACGACAGACTATGGAGATGGTTGCACTTAGGCAGTGATGTTGAGAACGGTTTATGGTCAACCTACGGTGCTAGATTAGGATGTTTGTCTGCAATCAATAAGCATCACCCAAAAGATATAAAAGATCATAGTTGGCTTGAATGTCAATTCGCAAACTTTTATCACACATACAAAGACGATTTAGTAACAGAAATAAATCGTTTAGGTCACTTGATTAGATTGAATACACAAGACCACAACCTCAAAGATGTTCTGTCTCCTGAAGAGAGTAAACAATATAAGTTAGAAGTTAAACCAATTCATAGAAGCAAAACAGAAGAACCGTATGATGTAATATTTGTCAGCTACTTTGAAAGTAATAGGAAAGAAAACTTAGACAAAGTAAAACAAAAAAGACCCGATGTTAAAGAAGTATCGGGAGTTAAAGGCATTCACAATGCTCACCTCGCTGCTGCTAAATTGTGCGAAACAGATTACTTCTGGGTAGTTGATGGGGACGCAGAACTAGTTGACGATTTCAATTTTGAATGCGATGTAGAGTTTAACGAGCCCGAAGCTGTAAGAGTTTGGCGCAGCATAAACCCAATCAATAAGTTAGTATACGGTAACGGCGGTGTTAAGTTGTTGCCTAGAATGGCTACAATTAGAATGAATAGTAACACCACTGACATGACCACAAGCATATCGAAAGTTTACAAGCCAGTCCACATCATCAGTAATATAACTAAATTTAACACTGACCCATTCAACACATGGCGCAGCGCATTTAGAGAATGCGCTAAGTTAGCGAGTCAGACAATCAACAATCAAGTCAGTGACGAAACAATAGAACGACTTAATGTATGGTGTACTGTGGGGGCGGAAGAAGAATACGGAGAGTATGCGATTGAAGGTGCAAAACTAGGAATGGCATACGGTAAACAAAACAAAGACAACCACAAAAATCTAATGCGTATCAATGACTTTGCGTGGCTAAAAGAACAATATGACAAATTTCACTGATATACCATTCAATAGCATAGTCAAGTTTGGCCAAGAGACTATGCTTGACCAAAAACTGTTTTCTGTTAGTTGGATACTGGGCAGGTTCTGTAACTACAAATGCAGCTATTGCTGGCCATATGCTAACAGCCAAACACCAGATCATCAAACGTTGCAGACGTATGTAGACACGATTTCTAGCATCAAACGCCAAGCTAAAGAGAATGGGTTCAACAAGTTTCATTGGTCATTCAGCGGCGGAGAACCTACAGCGTACAAAAATTTAACTACATTGCTAACGATGATTAGTGATAGTAGTGTTCACATGACCACTAATTTAAGTCCAGGACTTGCTTGGTGGGACAGATATTTAAAAGTCACTGAGGCTTGTGATAGAAGGAGTTTAACAGCTAGCTTTCACCATGAGTTTGCTGATGAACAAGAGTTCGGTGACAAGATACTATACTTGATGGACAACAACGTATTCGTTACGATCAACCAAGTAATGGTTCCTGAAAAGTTTGACGAGTTATACCAGCGGTGTGTTAGATTCAGCGACAGAGGTATTAATGTAACACTTAAGCCCCAATCTGATCCAACAGCAAGTTTTGTCGTTGATGGCTACAGTGAAGAAATGATAAACAAGATGCGTACGGGATTTCCGCAACATTTCAAAGATACTGAGGTATTACAAGTCAAATTAATTGATAGCGAGAACAAAGTTTGGTATATTGACCAAGCAGAAAGATTCAATGCATATGGATTCAATAAATTTAAAGGTTGGACTTGCAATGCAGGATATCAAGGAATAGTTATCAGAGAAAATGAAGTCAAGCGCAGTTACAGCTGCCATGATGATATATTAGGGACACTAACAGAAGGATTCACCTTGTTCAAAGAACCCAAAGTATGTGTAACCCCTAGCTGTGTTAGCAGTGCTGACAGCAAATTACCGAAAAGGAAATAATATGTGGCGTTGGGTACGTAATAGATATAAAGACAAATTGAACACAGTTAGTCCATCGCTGTGTTTGGCTAAATGGACACAATCTAACATATATTTAGGAACACATACTACACACAGTTGTCATCATTGTCCTACACATACTATATCATTAGAGGATGTGAAAAAGAATCTTAGTTCTTTACACAACACAAAAGAAAAGATAGAACAAAGAAAATTAATGCTGTCCGGAGTTAGGCCAGACGAATGCAATTATTGCTGGCAAGTTGAAGATAGTGGAACTTCTATAAGTGATAGAATTACTAAGAGTTTTAGTACTTGGTCTAGAAAATACTTTAACAAGATTATAAAAGCCGGTGCGAATGGGATAAACCCTACATATATAGAAATCAGTTTTGATAACAGATGTAATCTACGGTGTAGTTACTGTGGTCCTACTTTCAGTAGTAAGTGGTCAGAAGAAATTAAAAGACTTGGTCAATGGCCCAAAGAAATCGATTGTTATGCAGAAGTCAAAAACACCTCACACAAAGAACATAATCCATACACAGAAGCATTTTGGAAATGGTTGCCTGATATTTACCAAGAGTTGCATACATTGCGAGTTACTGGTGGAGAACCATTGCTAAGTAAAAATACATTTCTATTGTTAGATTACGTAAAAGAAAATCCAAACAAAAACTTAACATTAGGAATCAACTCAAACCTAGCAGTACCTGACAAAAACATAGATGCGTTTATTGAGAAAGCCAAACAAATAAAAACAAAAAAGTTGATTATACATGCTAGTTGTGATTCATACGGGTCTTCGGCAGAGTATGCCCGTCATGGACTAAACTATGACAAGTGGTTAAATAACTGTCAAAAAATCTTAAAGGAGTTACCTAATGCACAAATCGATGTAATGGTAACTTATAATGTGTTTAGCGTAACAAAATTTTTAATGTTTCTACAAGACATTAAAAGAATCAACAGTAAAAAATTCTTTGTCTTTCCAAGAATAAAAGTTTCAATTAGTTATTTAAGAACACCTAATCACTTAGTCCCATGGATATTACCAACTGAGTACGAATCTTACATAGTAGACCAGATTGCTTTTATGAAAAGTAACAAATTCACATCTACTGAAATAAATCAATTAGAAAGAGTTTTGCAACTAATTATTTCAAAGCGTGACGAAGATAAATCTCATCTACGAAAATGTTTCAACATGTTTGTGACCGAACATGACCGTCGTAGGAATACTTCTTTTGCAGAAAGTTTTCCAGAAATGAAAGAGTTTTTAGACTTATGCAAATAGACACAGAACATTTACATCATTGGATGCAAGCAATAAGACAAAGCAACAATCCCATGCGCACCATGGACGCATTTTGGAGTGGGCAGTTGCATAGTAAAGAATGGCTAATTAACTGTCTAACCGATCATGTTCACGTTGCATCCAGTGTAGACATACACGGTGGCTGGGTAGGAGTGTTGGCAAGTATGCTATTCCAAAGTAACGTCCCTATCACAACTATTCGTAGTATTGATATTGATCCTCACTGTGAGCATATTGCAAATGAAATGAATCGGTTAGAGTTTAATGACCGTAGATTTAAGGCTATCACTGGTGATATGGTTAATGTTAGAAGTGATGCTGACATAATCATTAACACTAGTACCGAGCATATCACGCAAAATGAGTATGAGTTGTGGCTAAGTGGTTTGCCACAGAACTCAACTATTGTTGTCCAAAGTAACAACTTTTTTGAGTGTGAGGGTCATATCAATTGTAAAAATAACCTACAAGAATTTATCGACAGTTCGGGTCTGACCGTTAATTACGCAGGAGAACTAAAACTCGCTAAATATACTCGCTTCATGATTATTGGAACAAAAACAAATGACCAGCTATCCAGCTAATGTTACTGACATACACATAGAACTCACTGATAAATGCCAGGCAAGCTGTCCTATGTGTGCCAGAAATTATATGGGCGGAAAAGAAAGACCTTATGTAGGTCAACACGAGATAACGTTAGAAAACTTCAAATCTTGGTTTTCCCCTGAATTCTTAAAGAACATCACAAATTTTTACGCATGTGGTAATTACGGTGACCCTATTATCGCAAAAGACTGTTTAGAGATTTTCGAATATGTTCGCAGTTGTACTCCCAGTCGGTTATCTATTCACACCAACGGTGGGGCTAGAAACAAACAGTGGTGGACCAATCTTGCAAAAGCAATGCAAGGAAACCATGATGTTACATTTGGCATCGATGGGTTTAAAGACAGTCATGTGTTGTACCGAAAAGGCACAGACTGGGATAAGATCATAGAAAATGCAGAAGCCTTCATAAATGCAGGCGGGATTGCAAAGATAGATACGTTAGTGTTTGAACACAATCAAGATGAGATTGAGCGGTTCAAAGAAGAAATGTTAAACATGGGATTTAAACATGTTAACCTTAAGTATACTGGAAGATTTTATAACATGAAAAATTATCCAGTGTACAACAACGACGGAGAGCATCTATATGACCTCAAACCGTCTACAAAAACCCAAGTCATTCAATTTATAAACCTAGATGAAATAAGCAATGATATTAAAATATGGGAAGATTATGTCGAATCGAATTCGATAAACCCAAAGTGTCTTTCTAAAAAAGAAATATATGTTGATGCTAGGGGTTCTGTGTTGCCATGCTGTTGGGTTGGGTCTGATATGATAGAAGAACCACTAGCAGTTTCAATGTCGATACATGATCTACGCAATCGGTTTGTTGATAATACCAAAGAAAATTTTAAAGAATTTTCAAATTTAAACCTCTACTCTATGGGCATAGAAGAAATTCTGTCAGGAAATCAATGGGATTTCTTGAAAAATAATAAACCATGGACATGCGTCAAGAACTGCAAAAATGATTAATTTATACTACGACAGCTTAGAATTTGGGAATGGGCGGACTGCTGACAGCATACCTGTCAGACCTAACACTACGATACATACACATTTATCTTGGATCGATCTTGCTTATACTACAAAACTCACAAAAGATTATGTAGATGATGCTGGGTTAAATCTATACGTTATTGAAATGTTTTATGTTCAACGCACAAACGAAGTATTCAAAAACATACCGGAGTCAACGTTAGAATTATTACGAAACAAAAAATTAAAATTGTTAATGTATTTTCCAACTGAAGGATTCAAGTTGAACTTGTACGACGACTGGTTTGTTAAGATGCATGAGATTTTCGTAGAATTTAACCTTGAGTCAGCGGATAAGTATTTTATCTATAATAACTTGACAATAGAAGAACAATATAAAAAACTAGTTGAGGACAATCGACTACCGTGCAAGTTCAATAAAGTATATGGATACCCTTTCTTTGCGTTAGAACATCATGCAAGACTACTTGAGGTTAATGGGCCCAAAGTTAGCATAGAAAACATGATGACTAAGAAAAAAGATTTTTTCTGCCCTAATGCGAAAATGAGAGCACATCGACTTTTACTAGTAAGTGAATTAGATCGTCGCGGGATACTAGCTAATAGCTTTACCAGTCTTATGGGCGAGAAGCCAGGTCATTTTTATGCTGAAACAACTATAGAACATGTTACTAATGTTTTAGTAGGTTTATTCAACAGCAACAATGACATTCCCCAAGATACTAAAGAACATCTATTACAATTCGCAAAAAATTGGAAACCTATGTTTTTAGACAACCCGCAAAACATCGAACTTGAAACTAAGGTGATACCTGAGTACTATGAAAAAAGTTATTTTTCATTAGTCACAGAAACAGGAATGGATCATTATTTGCGAATAACTGAAAAGACATATAAACCAATAGCGAATTTTCATCCCTTTATTATTATCGGGTGTCATGGCACACTATCATACTTAAGATCATTGGGGTACGAGACTTTTCCTGAATTGTTTGACGAAAGTTACGACAATGAGGTTGATGTACCAAAAAGGTTATTGCTTGTAGCTAATGAAGTAGAAAAGTTTTGCAAGTTATCTAAAGAAGAAAAAGACAATCGATTCAGTCGAGTTATAGATAAAGTAAAACATAACCATAATTTATTTTTTAACGTTCTTCCGACCATCAATAAAGAGAAATACAAACAAATTTTTCATGATATCAAGAACGATAGTGACTTGTAAAATTTAAGATACATACTGAACAATGGACCAACATAAAAAATTAATTGAGTTAAAAAACTCTATAACAGCTACAGCAGGATCAAGTACTTTTTGCGCATTGCCCTGGATTCATTTTGCGACTAGACCAAACGGCGATATGAGATTATGCTGTAGTGCAAATGCTAGCGGTGCAGGACAGAATCATACTGTAGGGTTAGTCAAGAATGAAGAGGGCATTCCTGCTAATTTTGGGCGTGATACTCCCATGAGTGCGTGGAATAATACATACATGAAATCTGTGCGTACCACGATGCTTAACCAAGAGATACCTAGTAGTTGTAGCAAATGCTTCCAAGAAGAAGACAAGGGAATCGTTAGTAAACGTGTATGGGAAACTGCTACTTGGATGATGGATGGGCTAGATATCAAAGAGTTGATTAACGATACACAAGCAGATGGTACCGTACCCGAAAAACTATATTATCTAGATTTAAGATTAGGGCATACTTGCAATCTTAAATGCATTATGTGCAGCCCACATGACAGTTCGAAATGGGTAGCTGACCACAAAAAAGTATTTCCACTATTCCAGCACGAGTCATTAAAAAGACAAATGAACTGGGACGAGAAATCGTTCAATAACTATTGGTACGAAAACCCATCGTTCTGGGAAGAATTGTATAAACAAATCCCTAACTTAAAGCAAGTTTATTTCGCCGGCGGTGAACCACTGATGATTAAGGAACATAAGTTATTCCTGAAAGAGATCATTCGTCAGGGATATGCAGACAAAATATTGATTCGTTATAACAGTAATGGTTTATTATTAGACAACGAAACACTAGAATTATGGAACTCTTTTAAGAACGTCAAGTTTGCTGTTTCTATTGATGACATAGAAGATAGAAACCACTATATCCGCTATCCTACTGATTGGGATGTGTTGGTCAAAAACCTGCACATACTAGACAATACTCCTAGCAATGTACACGTAAGCATTGCTACTGCAATTCAGGTATTAAATATCAAAACATTACCCGAGTTAGCTAAATGGAAGATCAACCAAAAATTCAAAAAGATTAACTTAGAGAATGTATATGAGGATGTTGAAGCGGGTGGCGGAATAGTCAATATGCATTTGTTGTATATTCCTACATTCTTAAGCCTTCGTATATTACCCGAGAAAGACAAACAAGAAGTGCATGAAATATTCCAAGAATTTAAATCATGGCTTTGGGATAATTACAGACAAGATGACAATTTTTGGAAAGATAACCCTTATGGTTGGAAGCGTTGGCAAGCAGTACTAGACTTCATGGACGCAGTAGACCAAACACATGAACTTCCTGCATTTAAAGAATATGTTGAAAGAATGGATACTCTTAGGGGCACTAACTTCAAAAAGACATTCCCTTTATTAAGTCACCTAGTATGAAAAAGATTATAAAGATTGTCAATACACAAGAACAGAACGTATTAGATATACGTTTCTGGCCCACAGATATTTGTAATTATGACTGTAGTTATTGTTTTCCCGGAAGTAAAGACGGTGTGTACAGATATCCAAAAAACATCGACACCGTAGTACGTAATTTTAGAATTCTATTTGATTTCTATAAAGAGAAGTTCTGCAAGACTAGCTTTAGAGTTAATCTTGTAGGCGGGGGTGAGCCCACAATGTGGCCTCACTTTAGTACATTCTGTGAAGAAATTAAAAGGCACCACGATGTTAGATTGCAATTGACTACAAACGGTTCACGAACAATGCGTTGGTGGGAAGAAAACTATCACTTTTTAGATAAAGTTGTCCTTAGTAGTCACGGTGAATTCTGCGACCCTAAACATCTTATTGAGGTCGCTGATTTCTTACACGGCAAAGAATTAGTCGTGAATACACTGGTGTTAATGGATGCCAAGAACTGGGACGTTTGTAAGAGCATCGTAGATAGAATGCTCACTGAAAGTCAACATCCCTGGATTATTGAAGTAAAAACTGTAGTAGACAGTCCTGGACATGATATTAATTCTTACACGCAAGAACAATTAAACTTTATCACACAAGGATTAAAACGTATTCCCGACGGAGATTGGCTACTTAAAAGACTAAACATTTTAAACCCATTCAAAAGTATTGCTGTGTATAACGACGGGTCCGTAAAAGCATTCAAGCCCGACGAATATATTAGTTCCAGACAGAACGGGTTCTATGGATGGAGTTGTGATGTTGCTAAAGAAAATTTAGTGATTAGCTATGATGGTAGTGTGTCGGGATCCTGTCAAGAAATTATATTCAAAGACAGTAACTTAAATATGTTCGCAGAAACGTTTGTTGAGGACTTCAATAAAGCTAGCGTAGAATTAGGTAGTCTTATCTGTCCTAAGATATTATGCAGTTGTACCCCAGACACACATATTACTAAGTCTGCGCCGCAAAGGACCTAGCATTCGGTGAGATGTTGTTGTTTGGGTATACCAAATCAAGATATCTAAGTGCTTCTAATGGAGTTGGGTGCGGGTCGTCACGCACAGCATCTTCAAATAATACCAAATCTTCTACACAATATTCAATATTGCTGTAAACGGTTCTGTAATTGTACAATACATCAGGGGCAATCAAATATTCGTTTTTTATTTCAGTATCTATGCCATTGCACAAGTCACGTTGTATCTGATTCAGTACAGCTTTGAGTTCCATTCTAGTCCGTGTTTCTTGTTGATTCCTAGCAGCCTTTTCGATATCAAACGTGCATAGATAATGCATTGCAAGATTAGCCCAATTGGTTTTTTCTAATAACGCTTGTGCTCCCTTAATGTAAGCCAAATCGCGCATTAAGTCTCCCTTGGGTTGGTCCCCGTATTTTTTAAACCACTTAGCTCCGTATACCGCAGTTCGGCCTTTTGTACTGGTTGCAGTTTCCCACCTGTCATTTGCGTACCTATCTTCTCTATCGGTCTTTGTCCACATTACTATGACTAAATCATCACTGTTAAAATTATGTATACAGTCAGCCTCCATAAGTTTGTTATAGATATAATGGTTTCCAGCACCTTGTAACCCGTAATTGTAATATTCTTTGATATCTTGTCCTATGATATCTGCCCAAGTAGCCCATTTATAGTTAGTAAACGAGCACCCAAATGCAAAAAATCGTTTGTATTTTGTTACGTCAAGGTTTTTAATTTTCATTTTACTTTAGTCAATGGTATATCTGCTGCGCAAGTACAAAAATTTCTGTCGCAAATGACAGGTTCTGTCGGTATATCAAACGTCCCGTCGTAGATGTTTCCTAAACTTCCGCCCACTCTACATGTAGCACGATGCACATCACCGTCCCAATTAATCATTAGACTTTCAAGTCCTGCATTGCAAGTCCAGCCTTTGTATTGATTTAAATGTAGTTTGATAATGTCGTTGGCATGACGTTCTTTTGTGCCGCCATCTACGTGAATAATACAGTTAGGTTTGACGGTGGCAACGTGTTCAAGAATCCAATCTAAGTCGTTTTGGTCATATTTCATGTCGTCAAAGAGGTCATGATCTCCCTCTGTCCAACGAACTCTGCGAATCACATATGGGATAACATTGAAACTAAGCATATCAACTGCTGTTCTAACATCTTTCATATAGTCTTGATGTGCCATGACATTGACAACTATGTTAGTTCCATTACTACTGTGGTTACGATCATTCACGTTTTTTATTGTGTATAATACGTTAGTCCAATCGTATTCAAAGTGTAGACTGAACACATACTGATCCACTTGTTGCATACTATACCATAATGGCTTTCGTGTACCATTAGTAGTAATGCTTAACCACATGTTCTTCGATTTGATATACTGAATCAATTGTTCGATGTGAGGATGTACACAGGGTTCGCCTCCAGTCAAGCTAAGTCTAACAGGCTTGGGAAGGGTCACTAGTTTATCTACTGTTCTTTTCAGTATTGCTAAATCGGTATGGGGGCTTTCATTGTCATGTATAGCTGCGGGACAATAGCTGCAATCATAATTGCAACGCTTGCCTAAATTCCATTCAACTTTAATGTGGGATTGATGCCCCCAACGGCTTTCTATTTTATGCATAATATATTTTCTTTCACGTGTATTATGTATACCCATTTAATCCACTATGCTGCATAATCATGTCATGCGCCAAATCACTGTCATAAAACCTAAACGATTTAACTCCAGTGGCTTTACTCAATACTTCACGATTCCAATTTAATTTGCAAGCATGATTTGGTACATACCATTCAGATTGTACGGGATTAAAATCCGTGAAAGTTTTGTCTATTATAATCTTACCTAGCAAAGGCCTGCCTAAACTTAGTTTGTTTAAGTCATTGATAGGTACTTTTTGTTTTATTTTCGGGTCTAGAGAAGAATACCACTTAAAAAATTTATTAGCTAGATTAGTATCCGAGTAACTCTGTATTCTAAAACTGGCTAATGTTTCGGTGTTTAACCTTGATTGGTTTTTAACTATGTCGCCTTCTATATGTTCAATGTCATTATCCTGCATGACATTCATCCAGTCTTTACCAATGGTATCATATCCCAAAATTAGATTACCCCAAAAGTAACATGTTCCAGATAACCAAAGTTTGTGATATTCTTCTATTTCAATCTTTTCTAATCTGTCTTTAAAGTCAAATTGAAAAGCAAAACTAGCGTCAATAATATTCTTTAGACCACCTTCTAGTTGATGTATCAGTGAGTTTATTTCATTCCATACATCTAAATCAGATTCTGCATTCTCAACTTTAAGGTGCAAATCATTTAGGATATTATGATTTGGTTCAGTAATCGGCTCTAATCCAAGTACTCTGAGTTTATCATTTAACTCGTGTAAAACAATGTCTTTGGTTTTATTATACATTTTAGAGACTATCTGTTTGTCTACAGATTGTAACATATTTCTCTGCCATTGAGTTTGCACAGGATTATCGTATAGTTGATAATTCAATATAATGTCATTGTCGCCGGTAGCTAAGACAATTTGAAAAGTATTATGCAGTTCTTGATTTTTAAAATAGGGTTTAATATCTCTCATAATATTCAATTTAAAAATAGGGTAAGTTTCAAAACAGTTACCTCACATTACTTTACCTCATACACATGAGTAAAGTTAGTCCAGAAATTCAAACTAGTTTCTTTCAGCATAATCTTAAAATAATCGCTTTCACTCTCAATGAGCATTTCAGGAATATTTTTGAAATTATCTATGTTTCTATTCTCAATCTTAATATAAGTTTCGGTCGCAGTTAATATAATATTCCAAGCATAGTCTATTCTTACTAGTCTATCTTCAATCATTCCCCAGTTATAGTCTTTAGTTGAAAAATAACAGGGAACGTTGTATCTACCTGTTACAGGTTTTTGCGCTTTTTTCATTAGAAAAAAGTCATTTTTGTACTGGCACGGACATAATAGATAATCCAAATTGTACTTCTTAAAATACAAGTATGTTTGATATTCTAGTCGGTTTGTGTCAACTGTTTCTGACTTGTTTAACTTAACTACATATGAGGGATCGGGTAGATAATCATAGACGATTCTTGTCTTCCCTTCACCTAAATAATTACCCAGGACATTATTCATACGCACAAAACGCTTTTAGTATTAGAATATAAAATATCCAAAGATTCTTTACATATTAGCACACGCAGACGAGCAGTGTCAACTGGATCGGCATATAAAAACTTATATAAGTATGCAGTGTGTTTTTCTAAATCAGTCTTTAAAAACCGTGAGAAATAAGTGCGGTCTTCAATAATGGTATCCCATGTATAATCTATACGATGAGGAGTATTATTTATAATACCCCAGTTTTTAGATTTAGGAGTAAACATTCTAACATCGTACTTGACACCAGTTACTGGTTTATCGGCACGTACCATTAAATGCATACCGTTTTGCAGGAAACATCGTGCTAGTATCCAATCATATCCAAACTTAGAAAAAGCCTCATAGGTCATACGCTCCCGATAATTATAATCTATTATAGGATCAACGTTTATTTTGATTACATAGTTAGGATCAGGGATATACTCATATACATGCCTACTCTTGCCCATGCCTATCAATTCTCCGGCAGAAGTCGGTTTAATATAATCAAACATATTTTTTGAATTCAGGAACCACATCAAATAAACTTTGATTACGTGTTTTATCTAATAGCTGATTAAATTCAATAAAATCATTCCACAAATGGTGTTGATCCCTAGCCCGTAAGTAATTGATGTTGTCATCAATCTGCCGTTTGGTTATCCTTTCTAGTAATGGATATTGTTGAACTATTTCAAACTCACTAACTCTATCTTTCATTGATAACAATCGATTAATTGCGAGGTTTTTAAGTTCACCCGGTAACACTTGTGCAGACAATACATTAGGATAACTTACACGGTGACTATAGAATATAATACCCATCTCATTCATAAAATAATCTATACAGTCAGCAGCCTGTAATATATTACCCGCTTGTGCAGTAAAAGCACCCACAATTCTACTGACATTGGGAATCTTTTTAATCTCTTTGATATTGTTTTCTACCTCTTTAAAATCACCATTCCCGCGGATATAATTATACACATCATGGATCCCATCGATGCTGACGTTGACTGCAACTGATTTAAAGTGTGGCCAATAATCGAATATAGTTCTGTTCTTGCTAATACCCAATGTTGTGCCGTTCGTAGCGTACTTGATTTCCATGTTTTGTCCATAGGGTTTTAACATATCAAGTATCTTATAATGATTCGGATCCATTAATGGTTCACCACCTGCAAACTCTACACGCTTGAAATGAGGTATTAGTTTCTCGAAACTATTCCACCAATTATCTGTGTCATCAAATGGTCCTATATATTGTCCCGGAGTTTTAACTAGTTTCTCAACTGTTGGTACAAGATAGTTATTTTCTTTCTTATAGAAAGGTACCACCTGATCCCAATCTTTCCAATTTGTACTATCTAATGGATTACACATCCTGCATTTTAAATTACACAGATTGTTTAGTTTGATTTCCATTGTAGGGAAAGTAAAGGGCATTGTATAATCATCGTTCAATTCATTTAATGCATTGGGATATAGATTAATACGACTTTCAGGTATATTGTCGTGAATATGTCGTTGCCTTAAACTTTCTACTCCCTGATCTTCCAATTCAAAACAAGGCTTACATACGTCAGGTCTTTCATTGTTTAATACTTGTCTACGTACCTCACGCATTTTGTCGTTATTCCAGACATTCTCTAGTGAGTCTTCCTGTATCCACCCAACGGGTAAACTTCGGCAACATACTTTAATTGCGCCGTCTTCTCTAGTTGCTAAACCCGTAAATGGGTGCATACAAAATGTTTTACTGTTGTTCAATTCCCCAATTCCTTTCTTTGCACCAGAAACAATTATGACATAATGGAACATATTGTCCTGGAGTATAATTCATATAGTTTATATCATCAAACTCACCTTCACAACTACGTGTCAAATTGAATAATTTGTCTAGTTTCTTTCTCTCATATGTATTGATGATATATTCTTTGCTGACGAACCTAAACGGGTGTATAGCTGTGAAATTCAAGTGCTGCATTATCATTAACCTACCAGTTTCTGTAGTTAACTCAACGTCCCTAGATTCAATTTTACCGTGTATGTCAATATCAGGATTCTTAGTTACCGCATTATAATACGCTTCACAATTATTAGTATGACACACGTATTCAGCAAATGCCCGTAATTCAATGGTATCTCCACTGACTGTTTTTCCATATTCGTCAGTTAATGTTTTACCCGAAAATCCGTGCTCTAATTCAGGTGGAACAAAGTTGTAATGGGTAGTAAACTCTATGGTTTTGAATCTATTCTGAATATAATCAAAAACACTTTCAAATACATACTTTTGCCAAGGTCTTGACTTCCAACACCTAATATTGTGTATCACGTGAATGCTGGTATTTAGGTTATGTGTTTCAATGTGTTCTGAAAGCAAATACAACAATAAACCACTGTCGGCACCGCCGCTTACTGATATTGAAATAGATTTCCAGTCACGGTTAAATGGGATACTTAGTCCGTTAATACTGGTCAATATAGACTTGTACTCTGACGAACGGTAATAGTCATTTATCTTTTCAAACATGACTTATTTAACTATAAATATTCACGTGATACATAAACTGAAAACCAAAGTCGATATTGACAAACTAAGGGAGTATTACCATACTTTAGTGAGAGATTATCAACACCTGTGTTGGGTACAAGATACTGAGTTGTCTACCATAAATGACAAATGGGGCAATAATCAAATGGTAAATGAATTATATGGATGGGGAATAGATTCTAATTTGGATGACATAAACAGTCCGTGTCCTCCCTATAATATCAGTACAAAAAATAAATCAAGTACTTACAGGAATACTGTATTAGCATTCGGAGTAATTTCTGAATTACAGAATATATTCCCGTACGGCTACAGATGGGCTGTATCCGTACAAGGTTCTGGTGGGTACGTTGAACGACATAATGATAATCACAAAAATTTAACAGTATGGATTCCGATATATAATCCACCCAAAGCTGGATTAATTATGTATGAAAATGAGATAGAAACCGATCACCATTTAAAAGATGACGGGTCTTTATACTTAGTTGACACTAAAATCGACCATAGAACATATAATAACGATACCTCTGAGAGGGTTTTACTAAGTTTTAGATTTCGTACCGAGCATTTGAACGAGGTATTAACAAGATGATTGTAGAAACAAATTGGTCCGTTAGTCCAGAACTGTATCAAACATGTGTTGAGAATGCAATAATATCCGACGGTAAGTTAACAATTAATAAACCAACCGGTAGATTCTTTTACGATCCTTGGATTATCAAAGAAGAATATCAGAATACAGTATGGGAACAAGTATTGAATACATTACCCAATTCAATCGGAGAAGCTAGATTAATTACATTACAACCAGGAACTTGCTATTTTAGTCATGCTGATATTGACGATAGATATCATTTGACATTAACCGGCAGAAAATCTTATTTAATTGACTTAGAAACAGATTCGATGCACAGTTTAAGCCAAGATGGATTATGGTATGATATGAATGCTGGATTGATACACAGTGCAGTTAACTTCGGAGATATTCCTAGAATTCAATTAGTTGTTAGAAAACTACTTACTGAAGTCACTGGATATCCGTCAAAACTTTTGACGGTCTCGTTGAATACTGACATTCATGATTCCAGATATTATTTTGACAAAGAAATAAGCCCATTACTAAATCGAGGATGTAAATCGGGCATTGTCAATTCATTTAGTGTAGATGGGAACAAAGTTTCATTTAGGATACACCCATCGTTTGCTCAGGAAATACTAGATAAATCGTGCGATAGATATACTGTTACTTCCATCGAGGATAACGGTTAATATCTTCTAGCATTTCTTTAGCATGTATTTTCCAAACTGTTTGTTCTAATCCTCGGTAGAATACATTCTTAACTTTAGATACAAGACCCATTTTCTCTAGTGTGGGAAAATATACACTATGCACTATTCTCTGTGTTGCTTCTTTACTAGGATTTGATGTAGCGTATATGTTTTCTGTACCAGTCCAATTAATGCAAGATTCATAAAAGAACTGGTCAGAGTAATGCTGGTGCTCTATTACAAATGAATTAACTGTACTAAGTCCACGGTTATCATTATATTCGGGTATTACACAACACCGTGTCATTATTCTATAACTATTTGGACCCATTACACTATCAAAACTATGCGCCCCTACAAACCCCATTGGAATATCGTTCTTGTATAATACCCAGAAGTTCTTTTCACGTTCGTTATTAAAGCAGTCAATCATTACTTTCTGATTAGTATTATTGACGAAATTCCACTTTTTTGCTTTCTCATAGAATAACGATAAGTCTAGGGTTGGAGACCATTCTATTATTTTATGCATATATCGCTTTTGCTAACTCCATTGTGTCATTGTCAAAGTTAGTTTTAAAACTTTCGAAAGCGACCTTCTGAAAATTATAATGTGATATTGGTTTCTCTGGATCTATGCCCATACTGTGCATTTTAGGGAACAAATCTTTCTGTCGGTTCTCACTAATATGACTCATGATATCTGGCAGCATTAAATCTGGTTCAGTCTTCATATAACAGAAAAAATAATTGATAGATTTTAATCTACCATTATTAACAAAATAACTTGACGGATGCATACTGTATTTGTAGAATCCTAGTTGATTGTGTGCTTTAATTATATCTAGCATTTGCTCTCGCCAATCTGGCACAACCATTGAGTAATCTACTCCGGTGCAGCCGGCGCGTTCCCACATGTCCACTCCATCAACTTCTAAATATATCTTTCTTTGTGCGTAGTCTATATCTAACACTTTAGGAACTAAGTCAGGATATGCTCCGCGCATTAATTGCAAGAATTTAATTTCACGCTGCCATTTCTCATCCATTTTACTAGGATCAACCACTTGATTCTGACCTTTGTGATAGTCTGTATCATTATGATACCACTGTACAAATGTCTTTTTGTCCTCAGAGATTAGGCTCGTATAAATAAGATTGTTACGACATAGCCCGTGGCCAGGAACGTTGTTGTAGTAGTATTCATAATTCATTGAAATATTTATAGACATGATTAAAGGCATTAATAATTCCCCCTATCTCAACTTAGAACAGTACATAGACATGGACTATTTTGACACATTGCAACCAGAAATTCTCACTGGCTTTGCTTTAGCAAGAAATGACGCTAAAGAAGGTACGTGGATGGAGCCTGGTTTTGAACAAAAACAAGGTAGCTATAATTGGTACTGGAAACCCATACATCAAGGTCTAAAAGATTTCTTTGCAATGGATGACACTGACCCGGTAAAAATTCAGGGCATGAAACTATACAACGAAATTAAGGATCACAAGTCTAGAAACGTGTTCACTCGATACATGAAGATGGTTACGGGTGCTTATGACCCTTACATATATTACTTCCTTTGGGAAGAGGGTAGTTGGGATGACCGCACTGCACCGCGCAAATTAACACCCGAAGCAGTACATTTTCCTAATACAGTAAAATGGATTGAAAAAATGATTGAGGATGAAATCTTTGAGCATATCGGTCGTGTTATATTCTTTCACTGTGAGGCTGACGGCGTGCCGTTTGAACACAGAGATGCTGATGCCAAGAACGGAATACTTAAAGAAGGGGAATACACGCCCCACAGAAACGAGTTCATTCACATCAGACCTAATACCAAGAAGGCATTCTATGTATGGGATCCTGAAAAGAAAAACAAAATCTATCTTAATACACGTGCAGCATGGTGGAATGACCAAGATTGGCACGGTGGTGAGCAGATTGTTGAACAAAGTTACAGTTTACGCATTGATGGTAAATTTACTGAAAAGTTCAGAGAAAAACTAGGAATCAGTCATTTAGACACTTATTGATATGACAACATATATAGGAAACTATAAAGATCATTTCGACTTAGACAGTTTAGCCAATACGGTTAAATCAACAGCAGGTGATCGTAGAGTCTTTGACGGATCATACTTTGATATGTCTACTGCAGGATTTAGTGATGTAATGGATAACTGGGCCAAAGCTAACTATAGCCTTAAATCAATCGAATGGTTTAATTACTACAGCGGCGTTCATTTTCCACAAGAAATCAGTGACAGGTTTGGAAGTCTAGTTAATGCGACTCCCGTTAAAGTTTGGATTAGCAACATTCGTCCTGGCAAATGTTTTCCCTATCATTGGGATGTAGATATTAACACTGAGAAATACGTTGACGGTAAGATGGTTAGATACCAAATGTTCATAGAAGATTATCAACTAGGACATTTTTTTGTTATGGATGACATGACGTTAACTGGATATAAACAGGGCGATGTTTATATGTGGAACGACTACCGCGAGTGGCATGCGGGCGGTAACATAGGTTTTACTCCCAAGTATATCTTTAACTTCTTAGGAATCAGCAATGATTGAATTAGTAGGTAATTACGCAGAAGCTATACCCAAGACTTGGGTAGAACACATGAACAAACACACTGGAGAAATTAGACCTAATAATAGAATGGTCATAACTCCTGAGGTCATTGAAATGCAAAATATGTGGCGCAATGCCGGGTACGGTGAAGATAGTGCTGCAACATGGGAATTATTTCATGACTGGGACTTTGAAGAAAAATTAGATATTAGCAAATTTGATTTCTGCAAAGATAAGAAGATTCAATGGTGGGTGAGCAAGGTTCCGCCGGGACATTGTTTTCCCATACATAGTGACACACTAAAGCCAGAACTAGTCAATCCCAAAAGATATTGGATTGCTATAGATGATTACAAATGGGGTCATGTATTCTTGATCGGCGATACATGTTTGCGTGACTATAAAAAAGGTGATGTGTTCATATTTGATAACAGTCTACACGGCGCCGCCAATGTAGGCTTATTGAACAAATACAGTTTACAGATTCTTGCGTCTGATTAGAACAACAGTCTGTAGTTAGACAACCGTTGATACAGTGAATTAAAGTCCTCAAAAGGTGTCACTGGATACAAATCAGTTGGTTGTGTAATCTCTTTAGGGACTGCTAAAATGTAACTGATTCCTAGCTGACCAAACGGGTTTTCTTCGGTTGATTTGTGTGTTTCTCTGCCGGGACTAATCATACAAGTAACCCAGTACTGAGTATAATTAAGTTGATCTAGCAACTTATATGTGGGCATAAAGTCATCGACTTCTACTGCACGATAGAAGATAGCCGGCTTGAATTTTGTAATGACATTTACAGCACCGGCGATTATTTTTTCAGATTCTTTTTCTACATCGATACGCATCGTGGTTACGAACGGTATGTCAATCTCATCTAATTTAACCAACGGAACAGTAGTTTCAGATTTATCTAATTCGTCATTGCCTACAGTTGAAAAATGCTCTAAGTCATTGTAGGTGACTGATCCATTTTGATCGCTCAACCCTGCGTGATATATTTTAATGTTTTTTTCATGACAATTATGTGCAGCTAAAACAAAATTGCTAGGGTGTGGTTCGAATGCTACAACAGGACACTTAGCTTTTTCAGCAACAGAGATTGCATGGTATCCTAAGTTAGACCCAATATCTACAAAAACCGCTTCGGGAGTTAGATACCTACAAATAACCTCAGTCAAGTTATCGTAGTATTCACCAAAAACATATAGTGACTTGCTTACAATATGCTCATTGCGATAAATGACCATAGTACCGACATTGGTGTCAGTCTCTAGCAAGTTTTGCTTGATTCTCTCAAATTGTGATTGTATTTCAAAATTAGCCATATAGTATGTATCACACTAAATGGCTAGTTTAAAAATTTACTGGGAACAAGTTCTAGAACGTGTGATAGTTCCGTCAGGGTTCTGTGTCTCTGTCCATGCACTGCATGTTTGAGTTTGTTGAACCACTGCTGGTTGCTGAACAATAACTGTTTCTTTACGGTTGCGTGAAATCACATCTGCAACAACAGCACCGCCGATAATTGTGACAATTGCTGGACCGACCCAGTCATTATCACGTTGCACTATAACAGGATGCCCATGATGACGATGTTGTACTTTGTACATTCCATAGCAAGCAGGGTGTTTGTGATCGACACCTGACCGACAATCAAGCCCGGCGGATGCAAACGTGCTTGCAGTAATCAACATCGCGGTAGCAACAATTTTCTTCATTTTTCAGTTCCTTCTTCAACAACAATCCAACCTAATTTTAACAAATCTTCACGGATTTCTTCTGTAACGTGACATTCAGGGACAAAGTTATTTTTGTAGTAAAGATACCGTTCTTGCTGTTCTTTGGGTAATTCATTATATTCTTCGTCACTTAGCGAATTGTGTATGCCACTGCAATACCAATCTATGTAATCACCCTTTTCAATCATATTGGCAACTATACCGCCTGCACTTCGCCAACTAGCACTCCATCGCTTATCAGTAAGCAAAGGCCATACATCATTCTTTACAAATTCATTATTACACATTGAGGCATATAGATTTTGTGCATACACATCGCTTGCTTTTGCTTTGTCACAAATCCACTTAGTAGAGCGTAAGTCATACTCCATATTGTCTACTTTCCACTCGTCAGTTTCTTCTAACTCACGGCGTTGTTGTTCCCATGATTTGTAGAACTCAATCATACCCTCAGCATCTTCTATTGAGGAAGTACCTTCTTCTACTTGTTTGAGTTTACTAGTAATTTGAAATGTTCCGCGATCAGGGCTTCGATTCATCATTTTGTATTGCCTTTTGCATAAAAAATATGATTGCCTATTTGCTTTAGTTTCCTATATGGCCAGTTAGGATCTACACTAGTGGCATGAAAAAACAATGCACTTCTAGGTAATACGTCTTTGTACGCATCAAATGCAATTACCTTATACGCAATATCCATTGCTTGCATGAATCTAGGATCTCTTTCGTTGGGTTTTGTTTTATTATCACACACCCAACTGAATTGACAGAGTTTGAAACGCTCATTGTCTCTTTGTACAGTATGTGTTTGATAAACAACTTTACACGGTGTACTTGCAAACCCATGACGAACACGGTTCATGATAACTCTTGCTACAGCAGTTTGTCCTGCATGGGATTCAGATCCTGCTTCAAAGAAAATGCCAGTAGCTAGACATTTGACCTGTGCGAAATCTACCTTGGGCAGCGACACAGGTTCTGCTACATGTATTGTTCTGTCCATGACAAAAAAGCTGGCTAGGATCAGAGGAATAAAAATATAAAACTTTATCAGTTTTGGAAATGTTAGAGACATGTCTCTCCTTTCTCAGGGTCTTATGATTATACACCCAGAAGTATTTAAATGCAACTGTATAGGTTACAAGTCGTCCCAGCAATCGCAGTTGCAACGGACAACTTCTGCAATGGCTTGGGTTGGTGTTAGTATAGTTTGTACAGATGGTGTAACTATAATACTTAAGTTATCTGGAATTAAGTCAGTGTCTGGAGATCCTGCGAAACTTCCAGGAACATCTGATTGTCCAGTATATATCGGCAAGTCAATAACTTCAATACCCACACTATAGTCTGGTATCGGTTTGTTCAAATTCCAGTTATCGAATGGGGCATCACCGTATCCATTATCCGGTCCGTTTGGTATGATGTTGCCTATGGGGTCAACTATATACCCCGGTGGTATTTCTTGTTCAGGTGGCAATGGGTACGCTGACAGGAACCCTTGAGAAGGCTGGGATGTGATGTAGTCACTTAACGACAGGCCATTAACTCTAGGTAAAGGTATCTCTGCCGTTCCATTTACGTCATTGTCTAGCGCGCCGCCCGCAAGACTTAATCGTGCTTTGTTTCTTGCTTCACGTAGCCCGCCAATCAATGATCTTCCACCCAAGAACGCCGGGTCGTAAATCTGATTCAATACATTGCTTGCGCCGAACGTAGCAGTATCAGAACCAAATGACTCGGATCCGTTGACGAATAAGACAACATCACTTGGTTGACTTGTTAAATCTTCAATACCAGGCAGAGCCAATTCTCTAGCATCTTGTTCTTTCTTTAAGTACGTCCCAAAGGTATTATATGTATTATTGATTGCTGTTGCTGCGGTGGGATTATTATTCTGAATCCTGGCAATTTCATCATTGGCTTGATTTATATAATTTTGAACCGGGGTGTTCATTTGTGACCAACCACTTGTACCCGGTGGAGAATTTGTACCGTTCGTTGATTTTGTGCCATCAGCTTGTATAGGTAACAGTGCAGTGGGCGGAGACTCTATGATAGCGGTGGGAATAATCAACGAATAAGTTGATGAGGGGGTGACAGATTGAATGCTAACTCTTCCATATCTACTATCACTTATTACTGTAGTAGCTGCTGCACCTTGACCATTAAAAACAGTAATGATTGGGGCAGGTCCTGCACCACGACCATAACCTCCACCGCTGTTTGCAATTGATATCCCTGTAACTCTGTATCGAAATTCAAATTCGTTCGGAGCTATCTCAACTCTTTCAGTACTGTATTGCACCGAAACTGTTGCTGACTCCCATGATACCGCTAACCTAAGTTCTTCGTATATATTAAACAACTTTTGCGTTTGAAGGCTTATAATTTGATCTGTTAGTAACTTATGAGGATAATGAATATTTGTCATCGCTCCAAAGAAGTCGCACATGGTATAAAGTCCCTTTACACCCGTTCCTAAAGCTAGATAAGCAAGAGCAGATTGTGCAAGACTTGTATTAGTAGGGACATTAGCACCGTTAACATTTAAGTCACTGACGTTTTCTAAATTCATCACGGCTTGACTAAACTTTTCAATACTCATGCTCTGTATGTTTCTAATCTGTAGCATAGATGTAGAAAATGCCCCGGCAGACTGTGCGATATCAGTCGGTAAGATTCCTGCTAGTCGTATTCCGAACTTATTTTCTATCTGTGAATTTACACCACCTGAAGTAGAGTAAATCAGATAATACGTTTTACTGTTCGTTGGCTGCGGTGATGCGTTGAACACCGGTACTGTCAACGTCATATAAGAATTCGGGAATAGCTTCTTTGGATCTAACAAGTCTGCTAATGTGACTAATCCAGTAGTTTGACAGTTCAATGGGATAAGAACATCAATTAAATCAGCGTCGGTAATCAAACAGAATGCAGCATAAATTAATTTTTGCTGGTCAGGCGTTGCTTTTAGTGTTCCTGCGCTTAACGATTTAGCTTCTGTATCAGTAAGACCTACACTCATTAAAGCAAGACCCAAAGCCTGAGTTATCGCTTTATTTTTGTTTAAGGTGCGCAAGAGTGCATCAGGTTCACCGAATGCATCTATTTCAAGTAAATCAATAGCTCTGCCTGATTTGATTAAATCCTGGCCCCAATAGAATGTACTTAATGATGCCCCTGAAATGTCAGCGGTTATCAAGTCATTCATGTTACTATAGATTTTATCTAAGTAATCAATTGAGTTATTTGCCGCCTCGATGGGCAGGTTTAGTTGTTTATACTTACCAAAACAAGTACTGAACGTCGAACAGAAATCAGTATAACTTCCGTTATTAATATAGAATTCTTTCCATGCTTGCCATGGTATTAGTCTTAACCAACCCCACTGAGACATTTCTTTACTGTATGTGTTTGTGAAAGTAGACGGTTTACTATCACCTAATGCATTAATTGAGTTAGATCCAATACCAATGATAGCATCGTATACCGCACTAGAAACTACGTTTCTAGCGTATGCAACTTGAATTGCGTCTGTCAATGGATCTAATACAGTGCCACCTACTGTAGTGCCTTTAAGGTAATTTGAATGCGTAAATCCACTTATACCCATGAAGGATTGCGCAATCGGGTTTATCTGTAAACCCTGATTTTGCAGTAATTGACCGATAGAATTTATATTAAGTGGACTAAAACTCATGGAACCTCTACGTCAGGACTACCGACAACTATACTATGACCGCATGTATTGCCTGATCCTACACGCACTACAGGGTCACCTTCAGCAAACACAGTAGGACTACCGTCAGTTGTCTTGGCTGCATTATGCGGTGGGTGAGGGGGGCCCCAAGGAGCGTGAGGTGTTATCGGACTAACGTGTAGTCCTACCTGTATACCATTGCAGATAACAGTACTTGCACCCCGTACGATTTTGCCCCCGGGTTGATTGGTATCACCCACTCTACTTAATGCTGCCATTTTATCCCATAATAATTTTTTTATCAGGTATCTTGATACCCGTTGTTGCTTCGATGTATTTCATCTTAACTGAATCTTCAGTTTCTGCATACATAGCAATGTTATTAGTATTTATCGTGACAGATTGTGACGGATCCGCAGTAAACATGCTAGGTACTAGACCCATACCCTGTGGCCCAGGAGCGATACTCACTGGCTCAGAAACTTCAATAAAGTTACCAACACCTTCGGCGGTCATTTTAGCAACAACTTCTTCTCCGCTGTTAAACTTAAGCGTATATACTTTTCCGACTTCTAGTGTCATACTGTGCTTTCTGTCAGTTTAGCTTTTAGTTCAGTGAATCCGCCGATTAATTGATCGTCTAAGAAAATCTGAGGTACCGTACGTGCAGTGGGTACTGCTTCTAATAAATCTTCACGGGTCCAGCCGTCTCCGATCTTTCTTTCTTCAAATTGAATACCTTTGCTATTCAATAGTGCCTTTGCTTGATCACAATAGGGACACTGATATTTGCTCCATACAATTGCTTTTGTCATAGTTTTCTCCTTAAAGTTGAGGTAGTGCGTCAAACTCAACTACATCACTCATGACTCCAATGACATAGTTAGTTGATTCGTTTTCTTGCAAGGCCGTCTGCTTCTTATTGATATTAACATGTTTGTTAAACCAAGGAATAGGACTGGACTTAGGGTGATTTTCGTTATACTTAACACCAATTTCTTTTAGTGAAGTGAAAGCCGTGTAATCTACAAAGTCTTTTAGAATCTCTGAGTTTAATCCAATCACAACACCTTTACTGAATAGATACTCTGCCCAATTTTTTTCTTCACGTATAACATCAAGATACATCTGATACACTTCACGCTCACAGTCAATTTTAGCTTGAGCGAATCGAGGATCTTCTTTGACAACTTGATTGATAATGTAAGCCGTCCACTCTTTGTGCAGCACTTCGTCTTGCAGGATCAAGGAGATAATGTTTCCGTTACCAATGTAAATCTTGTTCTCTACCATAGCAAGACTAGTTGCAAAACTTACCATGAATCGCAACGCTTCTAATGCATAGCTTGCGTTAAGTGCTAACCAAATAGCTTTGATGTGTTCATATTCATCAATCTTTTCACCAACTTCTTTGCGGCAATTTAGTTGGTGCAAGTCTTCATAATACATACCGATGCTACTAGCCATACTAATAATAGGTTGTGTATCGTGAATTTTATTGAATTCTTCTTTAGGGACGCCATATACGTTACGAATGATATGGCTATAACTCTTTGAGTGTATAGAAGTTTCAAAGAAACCCCAGGTTAGTGTCAACGCTTCAAGTTCTGGGATCGAACATACAGGACCGAGTACTTGTGAGGGCGCTCTACCTTGAATGCTATCAAGTGCTGTTTGACGTAATAAGTTGCTAGTAAAGATATGTTTAATTGCATCACTTGCCTCCTTATGGTCAATTTTATCTTTTGTTAAACTGATTTCTTCAGGAACCCAGAAGAAACCACGGGCAGTTTCTTCGTATTTTTGAATCTTTGGATACTTTACTTCTTCAAATCTTTGCACTGTTACTGGCCCTTCGGGGTCAAGAAACATCGTGCGTTTTAAATAGTTGGTTGGTTTTGTTAAATTATATTGTTCTTTACTCATTTTTCTTTCTTTCAAATACTAAAACTGCTTCCGCAACCACATGATGTTTGTGCGTTGGGATTACTAATTGCAAAACTAGCGCCCATTAAATCTTCTCTGTAATCAATCGTTGCACCTTGCATGTATTGCATACTCATTGCATCGACTAAAACTTTAAACGACCCCACTGGAAATTCAAAATCGTCTTCATTCTGTTCAGGATCAAAAGTAAACCCATATTGAAAGCCAGAACACCCTCCGCCTTGTACGAATGTTCTTAGACTTAACTTAGGATCGTTTTCTTCAATTAACAAGTCTTGTATCTTGTCTTGTGCTGACTTAGTAATTTCAATCATACTCTAAAACTTTCTCCGCATCCACAGCGGTCACGTTCGTTTGGGTTCTTAAATTCAAACCCTTCATTCAATCCATTTCTCACGTAATCAATTACAGTTCCGTAAAGATATGGACGAAATTTTGGATCCATGAAAACTTTCACCCCGTTACTTTCATGGTGTTCTACACAATGCTGATGGGGGTTGTCTACATATTCTAGCACATAAGCCAAGCCACTGCAACCTGTAGTTTTTACACCTATAAGAACTCCTAGACCTTTACCTCTTTTTTCTAGTTGTTGCTTAATTTTTTTGGCAGCGATATCAGTTACTGTTATCATGCTTTTTCTTGTAATCTTCAACTGCTGCTTTTATAGCGTCCTCAGCCAATATTGAACAGTGGATCTTAACTGGCGGTAATGCTAGTTCTTCTGCGATTTGGCTGTTCTTAAGTGCAGCCGCTTCATCAAGTGTTTTTCCCTTGACCCATTCAGTAACAAGACTACTAGACGCAATCGCGCTACCGCAACCATATGTTTTAAACCTTGCATCTTCTATAATTCCGGTTGATGGGTTTACTTTAATTTGCAAGCGCATCACATCACCGCAGGCAGGGGCACCAACTATTCCGGTACCTACACTATTATCTGATTTGTCTAGTGTACCTACGTTTCTAGGATTTTCATAATGATCTATTACTTGAGTTGAGTACGCCATATGTTACCTCACAAATTACGTGCTTCCATTCGTTGTAAATATAGTTGATATTCGTATCCATTGATCTTTTCAATTTCATCATGGATAGACAATCCATGAAATTTTTGAAAGTCATCAATCATATCCTGTGCAGTTTGAAACTGATTGTCTTTTAGTTTAGTATTGTACTTCTCAGTCCATTCTTCGTATGTCAGTGTCATCGTAATTTATTCCTCGCGTGATATTCTTTCATTGCTCTACTATGTTCTTCGCACCACTTTTCAGGTGGTTTGCGACCTTTCATCGCTTTGCTTTGATTTTGCTTATGTTCTTCGGTCTTCGGTCTTCCTTTTAAAGGAGAAGGCTTTATGTACGGCTCAACACTATCAATATATGTATATCTAAGTTGCTTGTTTTTACAATGACCAAATTTTCCTTCTGCGGTGTATTTTACATTTGATGCATTTGTTTTTAATTCTTTGGCGCATTCAATTAATGAACTATATGTTTTATAGAAAGATCCGTCTAAATTATACGCATGAACCTCAATTCGTTTTTCTATTGACGTTTGCTTTATTCCGGACGTAATATTGTCTATGTTACTTGTAGAATGTTTTTTGCCTAACATGCCTTTAGGATGACCATTTTCAACTATCCATTGTTTTTGTTGAATTGACGCTCTCCTTCTTAGCCAACCAAATAGTTTATTATTTGACCTTTGTTGGGTATGATGTGTTGTCATTATCACCACTGCTTTCACTAATGGTGAAGATTTTGGGTATATCTTAACTAGCAATTGATGTGCTAGAAAATGTTCTTCTGGGGTTAATATTGCTATATTAGCAACATCATCCGTTCCACCAAGACACCGGGGTATAATGTGGTGTTTTTCAACATACCCCTTAAGTGTTCTGGTTTTGCTTCTCTCCATAAGTTTATCGTAGTGTTTTTTATAGTTCATACTATTATTTATCTAATAAACAATAATATTACTATTTATTACTTTACAGCTTACATGCTTCGCATGAATCCTCGGCAATATCAACAGATTCTTGTTTTTGAAACTGAATGATGTTATCTGACGTATTTAGGGCTGTTTTGGCCCCAAGTTTGGAAATTAAGCTATAATAAATTGTCTTTAGGCCCCACTTGTAAGCAAGCATCAAGTTCTTGCTGATTAATGTTGCAGGGACTTTACCTTGCTCAAAGTATGCAGGATTATAGAATGTGTTCGTGCTGATAGATTGGTCGATGTAAACTGCTAATACTGCACTAGTCTTTAGATAGTCTACACAATCACGCTGGTCCCACATCAACTGATAACGATTCCGTAGTCGCTTGTACTCAGGTACCACTTGCACAAAACTACCCGCTTTACTTTCTTTAACACTGATTAGTTCCATTGGCATTTCAATACCATTAGTAGAATTCAATACAACACTAGAACTTTCAACAGGTGCAATAGCCATTAATGTAGCATTACGGATACCGTACTTCAATAAGTTCTGTCGTAGTGTTTCCCAGTCTAAGTTTGTGCTAGGAGTAAAGTCGGTTAGTTCATTAGAACCTTCTGCTCTACGCTCCCAAGGGAATACACCTTTACCATAGTATGTCTGTGCTGATTTTTTACATGCGCCTTTTTCTTGCGCAAGTTCAACACTCATTTCAGTGAGATAGAATGCCTGATGTTCCATCCAACGTTTGACTTCAGCTAATGCATCTGATTGTCCATACTTGAAATTACGCTTTGCATGCCAGTATGCGAGATTAGTAATACCAACGCCCAAGGGCTCAAAATCTAGGTTTGCTAGTTTACTTTGTACACTTAAGAAATCTTGATAACTTAGAAGATTGCTTAGACTTCTTACTAGCACACGACACGCCTTGCGCATCTCTTGAGGTGTTTTGAAACTGCCCCAGTTAATGCTGCCTAACGTGCATAGTGCTATGCGGCCTGCCTCGTCTTCAATTCGCTGAAAGGGTTTTGTAGGCAATAAAATTTCTTGACACAAGTTACTTTGATAGATCGGATCAAGTGTTGTGTCAAATGGTCCTTGATTAATAACGTTATCAATATTAACCATATAGATACGACCAGTATCTGTTCGTTCTTTTAAGATACCGTTCTTAAACATTTCAACAGCAGGCAACACTTTCTTTTTGATGCTACGCTTATTTTCATACATTGCATAGAGCTTTTCAAACTCTACGCTGTCTCTATAATATGCTTCGTATAGATCAGGAACTTCATGCGGGTCAAACAATGTAATGTTCTCGTTATTGCGATAACGATTCCAAAACATCTTGTTAACCACTACTGAGTAGTCCATTTGACGTACACGAGTTTCATCTGTGCCCTGATTATTCTTTAATACTATCAGGTCTTCGAACTGATAGTGCCAGATAGGGAAAGTAACTGTACATGACGCATTACGGACTCCGCCTTGACTGCAACTACGCAAATCACCGAACCACTTCTTTAAGAAGGGAATCATGCCAGTGTGCTTAATCTCACCATTACGAATAGGTGCACCTAATGGACGGATACGACCGATTTCTAAGCCAATGCCAGCACGTTTGCTAGCATACTTAGCCATCATTTCGCCAGCAGCAAAGATAGAATCCAGGGTGTCGTCGGAGGAAATAAGTACACAAGATGAAAACTGCTTTGTAGTAGTACCCAAACCAGCGAGTACTGGAGTAGCAAGAGTAAAATGACCGTCACTTGCACATTCGTAATATTCTTTAACATACTTTAATCTCTTATCTTTTGGTTCGTTGTGGAATGCTGTTGCTGCTGCAATTGCGTAGCGAACTTGCGGAGTCTCAAAGATTTGACCAGTAGCACGGTTCTGCACTAAGTACTTTTCTGCTAGTTGCGCGATAGCCGCATAGGTGTAATTTTCGTCCTTGCTGTGGTCAATAAACAAGTCGATGATATCCCATTCTTCTTTAGAATACCATTCTAGCAACTCATGCGTATACATCCCCAGTTCAATGTTCTTTTTTACGATATCGTAAAGTGCCGGGGGGTTGTATGTACCATATACTTCTTTGCGTAGCATAGAAACTTTTTGTCTTCCTGCTACATACTGGTAATTTACATTATTAATGTCTGGATTTTCTGATTCATCAATCAAATTGACCATTGCTTTAAGCAAGAGTTCATCGATTGTTTTGGTACTCATTCCGTCATGTAATTCAATTTGGGCTTTAATTTCAATCATGCTTGGGCTTACACCGTCTATACCCCTGCACCCATAACTAACTTGTCTTTGTATTTTGCTAATATCTAGCGGCACTGTTTCGCCGTTACGCTTCACTACGTTTATGTTATTCATTGTTCACCTATTATATTTTTGTATGCGCTTGCCATGTTCACATGACGTTTAATAGTAAAATCTGCTGAACAGTTATTTACTATAGTGTTGCTCAGTAATTAAGTACATATTTAGCACGGTCGACTAGGACTAGTACCTCGTCTTCCCATTCACAGTAGCAACTTCTACTATCTCTATATCATTTATACCTAATATTAGTAAAGTATAGCATATTCCCAATGCTCTTACAACATTACGGTAGGTGTTTTCTACCAAAAGATCCAATCGCCCATTCCAGCGTTTGTGGTCTAATAACTGCAAATGATGGTTTACTAATGGTACTTTTTGCCACAAAAAATCTGCTTCTAAGTACTGGTTGGGTCGTGTTGATTTTTTCATTTGATTACGCAAGCTAGACCAACTTTGTAATCTAGCTTCGTAAGTTGATTTGAATATATTCATTAGATAACTACTTATCTAATTTTAAAAGTGCATGTTTATTTAAAAGAACACTGCAAATTGACCTTTAACATCACCGCTTGTCTGTGGAGTTCCATTCCAGCCAGTGTTGTTAGTCAGCACGGTGTTTGTGCCATTATTGTTATACCAAAGCTTCCATCATTGTTTATTACATATAAATCATAAGAACCTGCTAGCCTAGCAGGCACTTGAACATTTATCACGGTCGAGCTAACAAAAGCTACGCTTGTAGCCAAAGCAGATCCTACATAAACTTGCACACCACTAGCAAAGTTAGCGCCGGTTATTTTAATATAACCGCCCAGTGTACTTACCGCAGTATCATCTAAAACAACATAACTAGAATTAGTAACTTGTACATTAGATATAGTTGGGCCGCCGCCAATACTTTCAAGTGTAGAAGTTTGTATGTTATCAGATGATATCTTTGTTGTCATAATTTACTTAGTCGTAAAAGGCGATGTAGGTGGAGTAAAGTTTGCTGTGTAACGTGCTATACCTTTAGTAATTCTTACGTCTTGCATGTACCCCGTTAATAGTCCAGTCCCATCAATAGCCCTCGCGCCGATCGTCATGTTAGCAGTCCCGGTAAACACTGTACCCGAAATAGTAGTTACTAGACCGGATATGCCGTTGACCCATACAGTAACTGTCGTGTCCAAGCGTGTCATTGCCACATGATTCCACGCGTTTTGCGTAACTGATATGCTTGAGGTACTAGTACTAGCCCAGCTAGTTCCGTTAGTGCTTATAAGAATTCTAGGATTTAGACCGCTTAACTCAATGTTTGCTCCCGAATATCCACCTGTTGAGTTAACTCTTTTGGATATTAATCCCATTGTTCCGCTCCCGACTGTAGGATACACCCAACACTCATACGTAAAGTCACCTGCACCTACATACAAATTAATATTATTTGGTATACTTAAATAATCTCCAGTACCGTCAAAGTACATACTTGACCCGCCAAACTTTGCGACTGCGGTTGAAATTTTGGCATCGCCTACTGTTTCTAACACATTTTTGGTAGTGGCGTCCACTATACCAGCACTTGTTCCGTTTAATAACACCGTGGTGTTTTGAACTGGCAGCATTGGTGCTAGCGGTGGCACAAAGTTGCCAGTATAGAGAGCTTGTCCTTTTATTATTCTAACGTCCGAAATATAACCATTCATAGGGTTAGTGACATCCCCATCAACGCCTATTCTAAGAGGTTTACCCAATACTTCCAATGCTGCTGCACTAGTACTAGTGGTAGCATCTGCTACTCCGTTTACGTATAGAGTATATAAACTACCGTTGCGAACCACAGCGATATGATTCCACATGCCAGTAACGATAGTTGTGGTAGTTCCGGTTACTATTACCGAAGCTACACTTACAGGGTCGTATTGAAATTGAAGTCTATTGGCTGTAGACTTTCTAAAATTAAATTGGCCACCAGTTTGCCAATTGCTGATAAATCCAGTAGCTACCCCGGTAGTAAGCGGAAATACCCAGCATTCCATTGTAAAGTTATTAGCTCCAAAATCAAAAATAGTATTAGCTGGCATCTCCAAGTAATCACCAGTACCATCAAAGTACATGCTACCACCATACTCTGCTACTGTGTATCCTTGACTATTAGTGAATGTGAATCCGAATGGATTTACAGTAGTGGGTTGACTATTGCCAAACGCTGTGATGGCGAACTTGTTCGTGCTGTTGTCAACAAACGTAGGGCTTTGACAGGTCAACAGTCTGGTGCCTGGTATGGCTGTGAGTGGACTAGTAGGTGGTGTAAAATTACCTGTATATATCTGACTATTAGTAACCAATCTAAAGTTAGAAATATACATGTTTGTATATAATGGATCGTCGGTTATACCTATGTTGCAAAATGGGTTAGTGCAATTCTGGGTAAAAGCAGATGTATAATCAAGAACTCCATTAATATACCACTTAAGGACACCGCTATATCTGGTAATAGCAATATGGTACCATTGACCAGCTAATACAGTAGTAGTACCTTCACCATAAAAAGTATTAGTATTCCATGCTACTTTATTTGTACTAGATATTTTAATACCAAAACCACCTGAGGCGGTTGGTGTTCTGCCTCCAGTATATATACCGTCATTTCTACCGTTTTGTACGCGGTAAATCCAACACTCTATAGTTACATCACCGGTTCCATAACCAAAACTAGCATCAGTTGCACTTAAATAATCACCAGTGCCGTCAAAGTATGTACTGTAGGAAACAGGAGTCTGTACCACTGCCTTGAATGGTGAGAAGTTTGCAACACGAACATCACCTGTTCTAGTGATAGCAAAGTTGTTGGGTGAGTCGTCCACGAATCTGTTGTCAGCACAGGTCAGCAGTACAGTGTCTGAGATTGCAGTCAGTGGTTGGGTAGATGGGGCAAAGTTGCTAGTATAGACTGCGGTGCCTTTTACTATACGTACATTGCTTATATATCCAAACCAACTTCTAAAATCTCCAGATACTGCTGCAAATCTACCACCGATATTAGTTACAGTTCCGACGTAGTTGTTGGTATCAGTATAGGAATCACCTTCTTGCACTCCGTTGACATACATCTTGGTAACACCGCTCGATCTAACTATTGCAACATGTGCCCAAGTACCAATTGGGAAAGTGCTAGTAGAAACTATACGGTTGGCGCCGTTAACATAGTACCTCATTGCATTATTTTCCCAAAAAAGACATGGTGCAATAGATGGTTCGGCTGTTCTAGTGTCAAATACTGTTATAGCAAACGACGAACTTACTGGGTTTACACCTTGGCGATTCACCCAGCACTCGTAAGTAAAGTCCACAGTTCCCATTGTAAATGCAGCGTTTGTTGCAGGAGTGAGATAGTTGTTATTACCATCAAAATAGCTCGACCAACCACTCGGACTGTAGGGGCTGAATGTACCTTGTGTAGTATTACCCACACGAGTGACTACCGAGTTGTTACTACCCGAGTCTAAAAACTGACTGTTGGTCTGTGGAATGTCTGTTTGCAATGTCAGTAGGCTGGTGCCCGAAACCGCAGTTAGTGGACTAGTAGACGGGGTAAAGTTGGCTGTGTATACTGCGGTGCCTTTTACTATGCGTAGGTTACTTAGGTATCCATTCCAGTATTGGACTGTCTCAGCTCCAACAGTTCCTATTGTTAGTGGAGTGGTGCTTGCCAATGTTCCAGAAACTGTTCCCGTAGTAGCATCCATGACTCCATTCACAAATAATCTTACTGTTGTTCCACTGCGAGTAACAGCAACATGACTCCACTGATTTAGTTCAACCGTGGTTGTGGTTGCAGTAACTGTAACTGACGTGCCTGGAAACGAGACAAACTGTAATCTTCCGTTAGTAATTACTTTGTAAAGAAATGCAAGTCCGCCAATTACCCACTGTGCTGCAATAGCATTGTTGGCTCCTATTACAGTAGGGTATACCCAGGCTTCCATAGTGAAATCACCAGTAAAGTCAAATGCTGCATTGTCTGATACAGTTAAATAATCTCCGTTGCCATCAAAGTAACCGCTACCGTTTGTAGTTGCAGGTTCTACAAACGGACTAAAACTTTGAATCTTTACATCACCGCTTCTAGTGAGTGCAAAGTTGTTGGTACTGTTATCCACGAAAAGATTTGATTGACAGGTTAGCAAACTAGTGTTTGACACTGCTGCAAGTGGTGTAGTACTAGGAGTAAAATTATCTGAATAGAGTGCGGTTCCTTTAATTACCCGTAAATTACTAATATAGCCTTTGTAGAGTTCAGTTGTAGGAGAAGTAGGGTTCGTACCAATTCGACCGTCAGTTGTAGTAAGGTTTGCTGTAAATGCAGCAGAGCTTGATTGAACACCATTAATATAAATTTTTAAAACTCCAGAGGCTCTAACCGCTGCAATATGCTGCCACGTTCCGGTTTTGATAGAAGCAGCCGGAGTCTGGGCATTGGTAGTGTTTGTATAAAAAGTAACCGTGTTAGTGGCAAGGTATAAGGATCCACCAGCAGTTGAATATGAAGCTCCTGCTAGTTGTTGGTAGTTGGGCGCAACAGTGTCAGGATTTACCCACATTTCAATAGTAAAATCTCCCGTACCAAATGCAAACGCACCGTTGTTAGCTGGAAGCGTTAAGTAATCTCCTGTGCCATCAAAATAGTTTGACCAACCTGTTAAGTAAGGATTAAAGTTATTGGGTTTGGTATCTCCAACCACAGTTACTGGAAAGTTATTGGCACTGGCATCTCGAACAAATGTATCTGCTGAACCACTCAATAGTAGTGTGGTGGCTGCAAAGTAAATATCACCAGCTGTAATAGTAATACTAAAAGTTCGTGGGCTGTCTTGAAACTCGGCGTCCGTAGCAACTACTGTAAAATTATAAAGAGTTTCATTATCTATAGTTACTGTGCCACTTAGTAATCCACCGGAATTCAATGTTAAGTTTGCTGGTAATGTGCTGCCAGCTTGCAATGTATATACAGTTGCGTCAGTAGCTGTCAATTGAATAGATATAGGAATACCCGAATCCCCTGTTAGAGAGCTGCCGGTTACCCAAGTTGGTTCACTACTGTAGGTTAGGCCGTTAACACGAATAGCAATACCACCATCAGTGTTAACAACGTACACAATGTAGGTACCTGCAGCCATAGCAGGAACTTGAACGTTCAATACAGTACTACTTACAAACGTCACTGATGTTGCATTTGTGCTGTTAATAATGACTGAGCATCCACTGGCAAAATTAGTACCTGTAATTTTTATGTAACCACCACTTGTACCTACGGCAGTGTCGTCTAACACGTTATAACTGCTATCTGTAATTTGCACATTAGTAACTGTAGGTCCGCTACCTAATGTAGCTAATGTTGCTGCTTGGATGTTGTCTGATGAAATCTTTGTTGTCATAATTATACTGTTGTTATGCCGTTTGGTTTCGCTGCGACTCTGCCATTGTCTGTTAATGTCACATATACTATATAGCTGTTCGCACTTAACGCAGGGATTTGAATGTTAATTCGTGTAGAACTCACATAAGAAACGGCAGATGCCAATGTGTTACCAATAACTACATTGACATTGCTGGCAAATCCAGTTCCGTTAATAATGGCATATCCACCAGCAGTACTTACAGTGCTAGACCCATTTGCAACATACGTACTATTAGCAATTTGTATGTTTGCAATCTTGGGTCCTCCTAAAGTAGATAAGGTAGACGCTTGAATATTATCAGAACTTATCCGTGTTGTCATCTTAGTGTTTTAATAATAGAGTAGATATAATGTTAGAATCGTTAGCACTGATATCACCCTCACCAGGAGCAACGATAACATTGTACTTCATACCTGCAGGGATAGATTTGCGCTTAGCCATATACTCATTGTAGTCTAAGATTGAGTTAGCACTCAACCCATATTGTTTAGCAAGACGTTGTTTTAGTTCAGGTAACTTGTTAGGTTGGACTTGCCATTGGCCTTGCGCCCCCTTAACCAAATTCTTCTTTTCGTCCTTAACTAACAAGTCTTGGAATAGTTCATCAGGTACGATGCGACTGTTCTTTGTAGTATCTAAACTTGGGTCTTGTGCTTTAACTTGTTTCTCTTGGCTAGTGTGAGCACCCTCACTCCAGTTGATGATAAAGTTGTCTGGCTTCTTAGCAAGTGCGGCACCTGCCATCTTAGTATAAGCATAGAACTTAACGTCAGGATGCTTTGCAGCCATCTTCAATGCTAGGTCTAAATATTCTGGGCTGAAGAAGTCGCCTGCATCGTGCCAACGCACAGTAGTTTGCCAACCATTAGGGAATTTCTTATCTCCCTTTTTACCTGCTTCTGATTCTTTTGTAATTTCTGCACTTAGTTGGTTGAAGAAACCATCAGGATCGTTCAATAGATAAGTTAGAATACGACCATCGCTTTGCCATGGACCTTGAAACTGTACTTTACCGCCCTTCATAGCAAAGCAATCTACTTTACATGAACCAGCACCTGGACATGTGTTTACGATGATTAGATTGTTTGTTTCTTCATCTAGTGCGATACCGGTCAATGCGGCAAAGCCAACGTTGAAGAATTGTTCAAACTCACCATTTGAGTGCTTCATCTTTTCGTTTTGCTTTAGTAAAGATTTAGGACGAATTGCTAATGTTTTCTTAACTAAGTCTTCATCGTATGTCTTACCATCAGGACTCAAGTATTCAATAACGCTACTACGGTGAATGTAGGGCATCTTGTATCTGTCACTCTTAGTTTTACCAGACACATACTTTTCATTGCCTTTCTTGTCAGTCTTAACTTGACCAGTCTTTTTGTCAATATCGGGTGTGCCAACAATACGCTTCATGTAGTCTTGAAATTCATCACCACCAAACTCACGGCTACTTGCTGGTAGTTTAGTTGCTTCATCAAGACCAGATAGTTTGCGAATTCTTTCTAAATGTTCTTGGCCTTCCGCCACACCTTGCTCTGGCAGATTAGGTTCTGGGTGCTTACCTAGACTACGCTTGATGTATGCTTTTCTATAATCGCTGCCGCGTTTAGTCAATTTACCGCCCTCGACGTCCTTGAATGTTCGACCATGTAGTTCATCTTTTGTATCATCAAAGTCGCCCATGGCACGCTTTTGTCCATAATTAAAACTATCATGTTCGTAGTCATGATAATGTGCGTCGGGGTGAGTTCGCCATTTAGCAGCCTCTGCTACACCTTGCTCTTTTAATTTGTCTTGAATCTTTTTATAGCGCCAGTAATTAGCATCTTTATCTGCGTCAGTTTTTCCAAACTTTCCAGCATCCATCTTTTTATCAATTTCACGCTTGGCATACCCAGGAACAACCTTGCGTAGAGTTTGTGGCAAACCTTCCGCCATACCTTCTTCTGATTCTTCATCAGGCATGTCACCTGCTTTGGCAACGAATTGCTGAGGTGTCATAATTTGGATACCACCTGGAGCTCCGGGTAGTTTTGGCTCTGCGCCTTCAAATAATTGTTGTATTTTCATAGTGATTACTTCTTTTTAAATTCTTTATCTTTTGGTTTTTTGCCCAGTTCTTTATCACGGGGTTTTTTTCCTAAGTCGTGATCCATTGCTTGCTTGAACAACTCTAGTTGCTTCTTTAAATCTCTGACTAATAATTGTTCTTCACTTAATTCTGCTTCATTCACTGGCGTCTCACCTGGACCCCATGCAGTAATAACGATATTACCTTTTAACTCAGGGTGTTGTCTTAGTAGCTGTAATGCTGCTTGATTTGCTGCGGCTTTGCCTACATAAGAATTACTGATATGTTCTTGTGTATCTTTTTTCTTTAACCAAAACTTACCTGTCTCCGTATATTGCTGAAGTTGTGCGTTACGTTGTGCTAACATAGCATCAATCTTTTCGCTACCTTGAGGTTCACGTTCACGCTGCAACCTTGCTCTGCGAGTTGCGTCAATAACTTCTTGTTCGGGTTCAGGGTACTTTTCTGCTTCTTTCATAGGAACACAGTTATTTACTCTAGTGTCACCCTTCATCTTTGTACCTTGCTTTTTATAGCCATCCCAGCATTTAGGATCTAACCTTTGTTTTTCTTCCGCCACACCTTGCTTTAGACGCTTTCCAGCAACAACTTCGACACCATTGATTGATAACGCATACCAATCATTGATTGCTAATCTGCTGAACACATCTTCTATACTACTGGCTTTTACCTTCAACTTTACTGGCTTGGCTAATGCGTTGCTTTTGTCAAGTGCTACAACTTTATAGACTTGTTCTTCTAAGGAGCCTTCCGCCACCCCTTTCTTTTTCAGTGTGTCAGGATGAGCAAGACCTTTCTTGACCTTTTCAGCCTGCGACATTTTATCCGCAGCCCGGCCGAGTTTTGGATCAACATCGTGCCAGGTCTTGGGATGGGGTTTCTTTTCAGCCTCCGCCACACCTTGCATATTCGGCTGAACCATGCCCATCTTGTTATGACGCTGATAAACTCCAACCTGTTGGCCGGCAGCATTAATAGCATTAACTGATCGCTTACCGGGTTGGCCCGGATGGCTATAATTTTTAAACACAACATCAGGACCGTGTGCTTGAAGAACTGCTTCTTTCCACTTTGCTGGATTACCGATCCATCCGTCTGAGCCTTCCGCCACACCTTGTCCACTGTGTTTCTTAGCGATTCCAATATCAATACTACCATTGCCGTTGCGATTGCTCCAGAAAGCAAAATCCTCACCATTGATACTAATTATTTTTCCGCCTGACATAGTTGAAAACTCAGCGTTATCGTCTAGCAATTCACTGTTGACACGATTTACATCACGGTACCATTTTTCGTAGTTGCCGTAGATTTCAAAAGTCTTTTGTAATATATCACGGGTGTCTGCTGATGGCAAGTTGATGCCACGCGGCCCGTTCATATGGTCTACGTCCGGGATGCCTTCCGCCACACCTTGCTTATACAATGCCAGTCGCTTCTTTTCATGCTCTATGCTTTGTTGGATAGCAGCCTTGTCAGCATTGGGCTGCTTCAATTGTGCTTGTAATCTTTCAATCGCAGCCCGGATAGCAGCCACGTCCTTTTGATCACGCTTGCTCAAGCCTTCCGCCACCCATTGCTCGTCATTAGTCTTTAACTTACTACGTAACTCACTAGCCATTTTCATGTAGTGAGCTTTCTTGATATCGTTCTTCGTTGCTTTAGCGCGTTTCTCGTAGTCTGTAATTTGCGCCCACAACGCATTCTGCTGACGCTGTTCTGCGCCTTCTTTTACGGCTGTACTGTTAGGGAATTTCTTACTGGTTTTGATGCCCTGTAGCATACTACCTTTCCCTCTACGCTGAACCCCACCTATTGGTTGAGCAACTGTAGCAACTGAACCAGTAGCACCTGCAGTCATTTCATCTAATTGTTCATCCTCTAAAACATGAGGATCACGTCCGAATTTAGGAGCTTGTTGACTTTGATTTGCTGCAGGATCGCTGCTTGGTGTTGTGTTTGTTTCTAAAAGCGTGGTAATTTTCATAATAAATTCCGTTATTATGTATTTATCGTTTTAGCTTTCAGAAACAGAAAAGCCCCTTGCGGGGCTTATCTTACCAAGATGTTGAGCCTGTAAACTTAGCCCAAGTATCTGTAGCTACACACACATATAGATTTCCACCTGCATCATATGCGACTTGACCTGCAGTTCCCGTAGAAGTATTCGTTGCAGGAGCAGTAGTCCATTGCAATGCGTTTGCTAATAGACTGTCCTTAGCACTAGTGAACGCAGTTTCTTGGACAGTAGTATCAGGGAAAGTGATATTTCCGTTACTACCGAAATTCCAAGTTAAGTTTGCTGCCATATTGTCCGTTGTTATCTTGACATTAGCAGTAGCTGAAATTCTTAAATCTGTGGTATCATGTCCGAACGAACCTGATGTAGTTGATAGCGAGTTGGAGTAAACTATGTCAGTGTTTACGCTGGCAAAGTTAGGACCATCAGTGGTGTTTAAACTCTGATTGAATGGGTTTCCGTTAGCAGTTGTTTGAACAGTTCCGTCAGGGAACTTAATCGTAGCACCTGTCTTAGTTAAGTGCAACGAACTATTTGCATGGTCTATTCTAGCAAACTCGTTGGTAGATAAGAATCCACCAGTTGCAAAAACAATGTCCTTAACTGTACCGGTGGAACCTGTTCCTAAAACCAGATTACCACCACTACCCAATAAACCGGCAGTTAACACATAACCGTCGCCGGGTTTAGTAATAGTATAGCTAGGGTCATTAAATGTAGAGCCAGACATACCTAAAGAAGTCCATCCCTGGTTCTCGTCACCCTCGTTCGCAACAGCAGTCCAATCAGAACTACCGTTTCCTCGACTATTTTTTAGTACTGCTTGAATATAGTCATCCCCTGCAGCGAAGCCAACGATAACAGGACCAGTTATTCCCGTTGCATCAGCAAATGGTCCCACAAATATTGTATTACCGTTGCAATCTATGTTACCAGATGCATGAAGGACACCACCGGTATGAATATCGCCCTTTGAACCAATTCCGCCTTCGACACGTAACGCGCCGGTCGTCGGAGATACAGACTGTGTATTGCTGGTCACATCTAATGATGTCACATTTCCAGAGTATGTAGGTAAATATGTAGCTACATTAGCATTGCTATATGTACTTCCACCACCAGAAACGTTTGTCAAGAAACCACCGTCACCCACAAAATACCCAGTAGTTGTAATATTGCCGGCAGCTACAACACTAGATAAAATACCTACACTAGTAATGTTAGGCTGTGCGTTTGCTGTCACTGTCCCTGCAACTTGTGCTGTATTTGCTGCACCGTGCAAAGTACCCACAAAGAAATTTGCAGTAGCTGCGTTACCTAATTCGCTACTACCAGTGATAACTAGATTAGCACCTGAAATATTTCCAGTGCTCACTACACTTGTTAATGTACCGACACTGGTGATATTTGGTTGTGCATTAGTTGTAACAGTTCCTGCGTTTAATGCAGAAGTGGCAGATGTTGCGGTCGCTGCACTAACTGCTGTAGTAGCAGTAGTTGCACTACCTGCAGTAGTTGCATAAGTTGCATTTCCCACAGCACTGTACGCTAAGTTAGTCCAAGTATTAGAACCGTCACCGTATTTTGCTCTGAGGGTGTCAGTTTCTAAGCCCGGCTCGCCCGCTGCCAAAATTGGATTTGAGCTTGTCCAGTTAGTTGATGTATCTCGTCTTAATTTAATTGTTGTTGTCATTATGCATTGCCCCCGTCGATGACGTTATCTAATAGTGAATTGAAAACTGAGAAAGCGTTTCCGCCTTCGTATACGTATTGAGTGCTTCCGTTGTGCATAGGCACACTAGAACTCCATCTATCACCTATCCATTGATAGGTAATTGTATTGTCTCCTATGAACAATTGACCTAGAGTAGGGTTAGTTGGAAATTGAAGGTTCATGATTATCCTTATCTTATATTTATCGTTACCACGTTGTACCTGTCCAAGCAACACGCCTCCAGACGTTTGTCACACCGTCGTAATCTGCTTGGCAATAGTAAAAATATGTACTGTCTACTGCAATATCCCCTTGTTTATCGCTTGCGCTTCCCCTAGAAGAAAACGGTGCAGTAGTTTGAACGGATACCGTACTCTGAACTCGACCAGTTGGGTAGGTAATAGTATTTGCTGTCAAGTCGGGGTTGGGTAATGTTACTGGGTTCATGTCAACCCATGTGTTGCTGTAGCTGACATAGGCTCTACCATCTTGTATATTATACCAAATCTTACCAGAAATGTTGGCACTAGGCGCAGTATTACTGACAGTCGTAATTGAACTGTTAGCCATGCTTCCTGTGTAAGTCGGAAGATAATTAGCAACATTTGAATTGCTATATGTAGCAACTGAGATGTTAGACCAAGATAAATTACCGTTACCTGTTGTGACTAATATGTCCCCCGGTCTACCGCCTTGAATCTTGAAGTTTTGAACATTTGTATTGTATGTACCGGTGATGTTTCCAATGACACGCAGATTACCCAGTACACTCAATGTTTGATTGTTATTACTCCAAACTAAATTGGGAGTAGAACCGAATCTGTTGCCCGAGTTAAGTTGGACTTGTCCATTACTTCCACCAGGGCTGTTGAATATTTGTAAATCAGGTCTATTTAACGCAGGATCTACGTAATTAACTGTTACTGCTTTTGTTGCCATTTTCTTTTCCTTATTATCTTAGCAATGGTGGTATACCAGCACGACTTGTTTTAAATCCAAATGCCTTTACATTCTTTTTAATTGCATCAGGTCCTACATCAACTGACAATGCAGTTTTAAATCTAGGGTCATTTTTTTCTTTTCCGCTTGGGATGTATCCTGAAGATTCTAGTACATCCTGCACAATTTTTATTCTACTAGGATTGATCTTGTCCGTTACTATGATTTCGTAGTCTGCTCCTTTCGTTGTGCGCAAACCATCTATATTAATTGCCAACAGAGATAAATCCTCATCGTCATCAAACTCATCACCCAACCAATTCATAATTGCATCTTCTGCACTTGTTTTATCAGGAAATGTAAAAATACCAGATTTTTCATCTGTTATTTTTTTAGACCTATCCCCCACAGCAGGTATCAATCCTTGCTGCATTATTTTTTTTATATTTCTAGTAGGGGTAACATGATAAACTACGTTGTTTGCCTTATCCTCTTCTAACCCTATACTCAATAGTTTAGTGTAGTATTTGGGATCTTCTTTTAAATGGTCCAGTGCAATTTCTTTTGCAATAGAATATTCTTTGGTGTGTTCCATTTCTACTTTGATACCCCTGCTCAATTCTTTCAGGATATCTTCACGGCTAGTTTTGTGTAATTTAGCTAATTCTAGTGGAGTCATTGTAGTTACATTTAAACCCTCAGCATCTTCCGGTAAACTTAAACGTTCGCTGTGTAAATCATTCAATCTGTCATACAGTTTTTCTATTACACCTTGACTTCGTAATGCTTTGTATGCGATGTTTTCAGGACCGAATTCACCGTTTAAATCTAAACCGGCTTGTCTATATTTCTTAATAATACGCAATACATTTTGTAATTTTTCATAGTTGCGGGATTTGTATGCATATTCCGCCAACTTAGCTAATTTTTCAAATTTCAATTTAGCTGCTGATTGGTCCAAACTAGCTTTGCGCTTTCTAGGCAATCTTATCCATTTATCGTTAAGTATAGAATACTCACCTAAACTAATAACGGGTTGATTAGAATCTTGTACATACAATTCTACGTCATACCCACCAATCTTAATATTGTGCTGGTCATTGAAAACAATTTTCTTTGCGTCAAATAGTTCGCGGTAAACATCATCATCTTTAAATTTACGCATGTCTACAAGAACATGAACATCTATATCACTATGTCTAGTATATGAATATGCTGCATTACTACCAGAAAGTGTTATATCCTCAACATCTAAATCATTTATTCCTAGATGCTCGATAAAGTCTTTAGAAATTAACAAAAGACGCTCACGCACTTCGTCATCCATTCTGTCTCCGTTAAAAATGACAGGATTCAAGTCATCATGGAAATACAGTGCATCACTGAGTTTAAAGCTGTGTAATTCGTTAAGGTTCATAGAGTATTTATCACTGTCATCCACATTTATGTTTGTATCACAAAAAGTCTTGTGTAATTTGGTTACATTAATGATAAATAAAAACAGGTTATATATGTTTATTAATAATGAGTTTACTGAAAAATATTTTGAAATTGTCGCTGCTGCCAACCAGCGATGCCCAGGATCTAACACCAGAAGAATTGCAAAAAAATTACTAGGGTATGTAGAGAGACACCACATAATTCCTAAATCATTAGGGGGTAACAATGATTGTCAAAACTCAGTATGGCTGACGGCAGAAGAACACTTAGAGGTTCATTTGCTTTTAGTTAAGATGGTCGATGAAAAAGAATCTCAAAGAAAGATGCACTCGGCAGCGGTTAGAATGTGTAACCCGCAATCTAAAAATCAACAAAGGTTACATAATCAAAATGATTTTACTGAATTAAGAAAAGAGTCCGCATTATTACATAGTGAGTATATGAAAGTTAAACACGCAGGCAGCAAGAATCCGTTTTATAACAAAACTCATACTGAAGAATCTAAAAAGTTAATTTCTTTAGGTGGGAAAGGATTAAAAAGAAGTGTGCAAACTAGAGAAAATTTATCTAAATCTAAGATAGGAGAAAAAAATCCTGCAACTCGTACTGTAACTTGCCCGCACTGCAACAAAATAGGGAAGGCGGGTGGAATGCTCAAGCATCATTTTGACCACTGTAAATTAATAAAAGGGGCTTAAACCCCTTTTATTCTATGCTATATAAACTTATTTGGTTTTTCTACTCGCCGCTTTTTTAATCGGTGCTGTTTCAGTAGCATTTTTCTCTAATAGAGGATCACCGTTTTGGTCTACTAATTTTACTTTTCCTGCATTTATTTGTTGTTCTACGTACATAGGCCCTATCGTATTCATTAGATGTTCTTGATTTTCCATACAGAATACATAGCTACCTGAGTGACGCAATAAGACTCGTTTATCTACCCAAATTTTTCCGCCTAGATCACGCCAATTTTCGCAAGCCGTCCAGTCTTCGCTATAATAGCGACCTTGACGAACTGCTGTGTCAAAGTATGTTTTTAGGTGCTTATCAAACTTAGGATCTAAACCAATATCATTCTTGTATGGCTTAACAGCAGGGTGGGCAGTCATTTTTTCAAATACATGACGCTTCATCAACAAGAAACCTGTACCTGCTTTAGATACTTCTTGCAGACCATCCGGGCCTTCTTCTGCACCTTCAAATCCATTAACGACCCACTTGATAGGCATAGTTTTCATTGGGTAAAGTCCACCGATAACATCTTTGTCATGATTCAATAGAACTAACAAGTGCCATGGTTCCCAACCGATATCGGCATCAACAAAGAACAAGTGAGTTGCACCTTCTTGCTCTAGGAACTTAGCAGTTAATGTATTACGAGCACGGCTAATTAGTGACTCGTTGACCATAGTTTCTAATGTCCAATCAATACCCAATTGACGAGCAGTATTAGCCCATTTAATGAAACTCATGAATGTAGATTCTGTCAACATACCACCGTAGCATGGCATCGCAATATGTACTTTGGTTGTTCTTAGAAAGTCTACGTTGACTTGAACTTGTCCTTGAGCCGGAGCTTGTTGGGCTTGTTCTTCTTTTATTTCTTGGACAGCTTCCTGTACTTGTTCTACGGATACTGTCTTTTCTGTTTTAGCTGTTTTAGCTGTTTTCTTAGTTGCCATTTGGTCCTCTTTAAAGATGAAGATATTTACATCATTAAAGAGGGGTCGAATTATTTTTCGTCTAAGTAATCTGTGCTTTCAGTAACGTTCGGTAGAGATTGCTTGATTGCCCCGATTTCTTTCTTTAGATTATCAATTTCTTTATCCTGGGTTTCATCTTCTTCTTTGCTGTGCTTCAAAGAACGTTGGACAAATTTTATAAATGCTTGCTGTTTTGTGGTTGCATTTGGGTAATGTTGTCGAACATAACTCATTAATTGCTGAGTTTCATTATCAACTGGGAAAAAGTCATCATCATCTCGTTTAGCAATATCTCTACCCCTCAATTGCACCTCTCGTTCCATATCACGCTTGGCACGATGTTGCATGACTTTGGGAGGATTTTTCAAATCTTTGGCTGTTTGTGCAATTGCTTTGCTTTTTTCTTCCTCTAATTGCCAATTAGGATCTGAACTGACTACGGCGTAGTGCTTGGGGCCAATCATCTTGATAGTGTACTTATTATCTCTGCTGTCATCATATATTGGCAAGAAATAACGAATCTTACTATAAGGGCTGCCCCACTTTTTCATAGTAACACCGTCAGGTTTTACTTGAAGAACATGACCCATTTGCCCGGGTACTTTCCAATCTATCTTGTTGCCTGCTTTGAATAAACTAGCAACTGTTCCTAACAACTTGCTACGATTATCACCATCGTTGAATCCATCTACTGCGAATTCATTTAGCGGGTCCTCTTTGTTCACAACCTTAGCAACTTTTTTGTAACGCTCAATGTCTTTTTCTGCTTGGTCTGGTGTTTTATGTTTGATAGCACTTCTGGCTATACGACCATACATATGTTCGACTTCTTTGGGATCAGCTTTGCCTGCAACTTTTCGCTTGATGCCCTTTACAACATCGCCGAAGCCTTCTGCAACATCTTCATCACTTTCACCCTTGACACCGTAGTTACCACGACTAGCTGCTTTATGCGGTTGATACACTACGAATGCTTTTGGACGATAGCGTAAGTAATGCTCATATGCGTACTTATGTGCCATACCTAAATTATCTGTTTGATATAGTGGACCACCAATGAATTCAAACTGGTCCTTAGGATCACATTGATATACTACATACTCGGCGTAGGGTAAACCATCATCGCCGTTACCAGGAGCGAATTCATTAACTAAAGATTCTTTGATAAACTTCAGTACCTTAAGTTTTTGTGCGGCGTTTGCTTCTTTGAGCATTGGACGAACTCTGGTAATGAACTCTTTTAATTTCTTAGCTTTTGTAGGAATAGCTCTCATGCGCTGTTCTGCTTTGTGCATCAAGTCTAAAACTTCTTCATCACTTAATGCCTGTGGCATATCTCTGCGCCAGACCGCAAATTTAGTTTCTTCAGTTGCATCTGGTTTCATAAGAATTTCACGCATAGGTGTTGCACGAGGTCCTTCTTCGTTTGCATATTTGCTACGAGTTTCTTGTCTACTAATAACTCTTAGCTTTTTGAAGCCCATAGTTTGATACACCGGTACACCTTCTTTGTTAGGGTTTTCTAGGTATTTGAATGCATTCTTCTGGTCCGCACCTACTACAACTACGACACCGGTGTAACCTAACTGTGACAAATCGGTTAGTGCTTGATTCAAATTACCTTCAGGTGTAAAAATTTTAGCATATTGTGGGAACACTTTTTGATAGATTTTGATTTTTTCTTCTGGGTAGATAGGATCATCTTTACCAATTGTCTTACTGACAAAGAAATAAGGGTCAGCACCCATTTCTTTAGCTTGTGTAATGACAGCATCGGCTAGATACATATGACCGGTGTGGCCCATACCACGACCCCATCCTACGACTGCTATTCTGTTATTCCCTGTTCGTTTCATAATGCTCTTGGCTTCCAATTTAATTGGTCAATAAGTTTTAAGAACTGACCCGGTAAGTCATATTTGAAATTGATTTCCGGGTGCGCTTGTGCATAGCCTTCTGGATTAGTCTGCATAAATCCACCGTGTAATCCTAAACTCAATGACTTAATAATCTTCATCTTTTCATTAGTTAGTGCCTCAACTGCACCTAGTGTTGCCTTCAACCCTTCAGAATCTGCTAGCATTGTTTGCGCTTTACCTGCACTTAAATTCTGTTGCGCCCATGAAGGGAAATCTTTTAACAAACCAGTTGTTCTTAAATGTTTATTTAGATAAGTATACAACTCACCACCTGGATTACTTAATCCTTTTTTGGGTGCTAGATAATTATCAATTTTCTGTGCGTTGGCTTCAATGAACTGTTGAACTTTATCCAAGCCCGATGTTGATACTCCTGGCATTTCTTCAACATAAGTTGTACCTTGAACAATAACGTCCGGTGTACTTAATTTTTCAGCACCGGGGAAACGCTGCTCATCACTGGAGCCCATCTGTGTGTAATAACCTGTTGCTGCAACCATCATTTTAGCTTTAGGTATGCGCTTACCTAAATCACTGTCTGCAGGAATATGAAACGCAGTGATGTTGGGTTTAAAATCATATGTTTTTGTTCTAGGGTTTAATTGTGGCATTGCTGATTCGCCATCGGGCTTTGTGCCCGGGTAAAACAATAATCCACCTTCAATGAACCCTTTTTTGGGACTAATTTTTTCAAACAATGTCCACAGACTAGCAAACTGTTTTGCAAACCCACTACGATCATCACTACTATCACCTGTGCCCATAACAAACTTATATACATCTGCGGGACTGTTCATTACCGTAGATGCGCCGCTTGCTGTTTGAGTCTTTCCTGACTTTAGATAAGCCCATGCATTTTTAGGAAACATTCTAAAAACACCTTTATCATCGCGGCCCCAATAAACAACAGGCATACCATCCCATTTTAGTTCAATAGAATCATAATGATCTACCATGTGCTTCATACGCTCTACCGCATGTAAGCCACCGTGACTACCGTTACTAATTACTAGGTCTTCAATATGTTGATACTTGCGTCCAACTTGGCCAGCTGCTTCTAATAGAGTTCTGATTTTCATTTTAGTATATCCATTGTTCTACGGAACCATTCAGTTACATTAGGAGTTGCGGCTTGCCAACTGTGACCACTACGTGCCATGTTCATAATTTCTTCTCTACGTTTTGAGTCGGGAATCTTTGCCATGATGGATTCCACACTATTTAAATCTTTACCAGTAGCACCTTTACCTAATAAGTATTGTGCAATAGTATCCCAATCGTCAGAGAGTAGTTCAGCTTTCTTTCCGTTATTGTCTCTTGCGTACAAGCCTTCGTCAGGACTCCATAGCATACGTTGACTACTTGCTAATGCATTCATTACTAGTTGCTTGTTAACACCTTTGTATGGGCTACCTTGAGGAATATCATGTCTATGAAACTGTGCTACTTTAGCTGCGTTAGGTACCACTTTAATATCAGCTTGATAAAACTTGCCTCCCAACGGCATTCTAGTGTGTACGGTAACCCCCGCTTTATATGTCTTTAGCCCTTGTTTCTGTAGGTAATCATCTAACGCCTGTCTAGTTGATTTTGCATCTGTAGTACCAAACGCTTTTTGTAATTCAGCTAAATCAACCATAGCGTCTAAGTCATTGCTAGGAACAACATTTCCTTGACTGTCATATCTTGGTTTCCATGCACTACCAATAGTATGAATAGTTGCACCCAAATCGTCAAGATATTTTTGTGCGGCCGCAGTTAGTGGTTTACCAACTATACCCGGGTCAAAGTTTGTCTCAACGTCAGGCCAAATGTTTCCACCTTCATTGATAATCATTTTAGTAGCTTACCTTTACGTTTTGTATTACACCTTGAGTGAAGTTCGACGCAACTGCCCTCATCCAAACAAAGTTTCCTGTGATATTGTTATAGAAAGTACCACTGGTACTAGTGTATGCATGTGATTGTACAGTGAACCAATCTGCGTCAGTTGATTCATTAGGAGAAGTTACTAGGCTTACTTGAAACGAAATTGTTCCAGTGAAATTGTTGATACTCCACGATACTGTTTGCAAGTCACTGTTAGCTAAGTAGTATGCTGCCGCTGGCTGCTTTGCTCCCCTAACTAAATTAGTTGAGGGATTATACGGCGTCTGTGGCAACAAAGATAGAACGGTAGTTTGTGCCATTATGCTTGTACCACTTCTACAACAACGGACTCACCCACTAATTCTTGGGCGACTTGTTCTAATGCTGCTTTGATATCGTTGTTAACTAATCCACCATTATCGGTGTCTGAATCTTTAACGATTTTACTGAATTTGACGACTAATACGTCTTCTACGATCTTTGCCATGGTAAATACCCTATAGTAATAGAGTATTTATCACGTTTAGATATTATCCGGACGCTTTTCTAGTTTATACTTCTTACCAAGCATGTTACCATACATCAGACCTAGATAACTTAATGTACTTTCGTCATCATAGTCAATGAAATAACTAGAACTAGACCAACGATATCTCCATCCCCCGTAACCAGTTCTATCAGCTACTAGCCAATATCGTAGTGCAGGACTAGCATAAAGATTGGGTTGTCGGTCTATCATTTCTTTGAATTTCTTAGGAAATTCTTCATCAACACGGCGAGAACGTAGATAAACTCTAAACTTATGTTTTGGTTCGTTTACAAAGTGCTTGATGCCTGCATATTGTGATGTTTGAACCTGAGTATAATAACACGAATAATTAGTACCAAGAACTTTTTCAAATGCTTTCAATTCATCTAAATCGTTAGAAAAAACAGCAACAGTTGAACTCTCGATCCTAACACTCAAGTTTTTGGCTTTTTTGTCTTTTTGCAGAACTATAATAGCCTTCAATGCATCTAAATGATCTAGGACTGTTTGTCTATCGTCTTTGCGGATAGTGCCGTATGTTTTTTTAGAGCCCTTTAATTTTTCATCTAAATCTTCGGGCTTCTTGCACCACCATGTATATCTGACTCCGGGAAGTTTAACCCGCAATCGATATTCAAATTTATTATAGTACAGATTGTCTCGGTATTCATAGAAATGAATACCGGGTACATTAGTTACTGACTTCAATAATCCCATCGACATTCACCATTGCAGTTAATTTTTGCGCAACATCAAAAATGATTTCATCATTTTCTAGTTTTGCAGTTACTGTTACGTCCTTGACACGTTCGAACAGAATCTTTTTAGATAACGGAACACGAATCAATTCATCAATTTTGCGTGACAATGGCCTTGCTCCCATTTTCTTGTCATAACCTTTCTCGGCAAGATATTCAACGACCGGTTCGCTTAAGTTGAGTGTAATGTTGTGTGCATCTTTAAGGGACTTCTTCAAGTCGTCAGTAAACTTGATTACGATTTTCTTAATTGCTAGCATATCTAGCTTACCGAACTTACAAATTAGGTCAATGCGATTCCTAAACTCAGGCTTGAAGAACTCTTTCAATGCTTTATCATCTTCACCTTGTTTTTCTTGGTTACCGAAGCCAATGTTATTACGTTCTGCATCAGCACTACCCAAGTTACTGGTCAGAATGATGATGCAATTTTTAGCATTGACTTCTTTGCCATTAGTACCAGTTACCTTACCATCATCAAGCAATTGCAAGAAAATGTTAAAGATATCAGGGTGTGCCTTTTCAACTTCGTCAAACAACAAAATAGAGTGGGGATTCTTACTCAAATCATTGATAAGTTTGCCACCGCCGAGATTACCTTCACCGAAGCCAACGTATCCGGGAGGTGCGCCAAGCAATGCACTGACATTGAACTTTTCAGAGTATTCGGACATGTCGTACTTGATAAGAGGCATGTCTAAGTTAGAACTTAGCAAACGTGCAAGTTCAGTCTTACCTGTACCAGTGGGGCCCAAGAACAAGAAACTAGCAAGAGGTTTCTTTTCGTTACCGATACCTGCAAAACTTACATAGATACGTTCTAGGACTTTATCAACTGTTTCAGATTGACCGTACAATTTATTCTTAATACCGTTTTCTAATTTGACGATTCTGTCAAAATTATTAGAATCTTTCATTTTGTCAGCAGGAACATTTGCCATACGCTCAACTTGTTCGTAAATCATGTCCTTACTGATAACTGCCCCTTTGTTTTCAGCAACACGTTGTTTGGCGCAGGCTGCATCAAGCAAGTCAATTGATTTATCAGGGTTCTTGCGGTCGTGAATATATCGAATTGCGCTGTCAACTGCGGCAGTGATTGCTTCATCAGAAATTTCAACGTTGTGAAATTCATTCAAGCGGGTACTCAGTCCAGACAAAATTCGAACAGTAGAATCACGATCAGGTTCATCAACTCCTACACGATAGAATCGACGCATCAATGCACGATCCTTTTCAAAGGACTCGTAGAATTCTTCCCAAGTCGTTGATGCAATAATTTTCAAGTTGCCCTTAGTGATTGCGGGCTTAATCATATTGGCAAAATCGACGCTACCGTTATTAGCAGAGCCACTGCCCTTCATGGTATGTGCTTCATCAATGAACAGAACTGCTTTCTTTTTCGTAATCAGTGCTTCAATGATAGCTTTAATCTTTTCTTCAAAGTCACCTCGATACTTAGATCCTGCAAGCAAATTACCGATTTCTACTGAATAAACTTCATGATCCTGCAAAAACTCAGGAACTTGTTTACTTGCAATTTGCTGTGCAAGACCTTCAACAATTGCCGTTTTACCTACGCCCGGGTCACCAACCATCAATACATTAGACTTATAACGTTTTGCCAATACGTTGATGATATCGTTCAACTCAATTGATCTGCCTACGAGGGGTTCTAGTTTATTAGTGCGGGCTAATTCACTAAGATTAGTCGTGTATTCCTCAAGAATTTCACTGGCTTGCGAATCTGTGAGTTTACTTGGAGTCTCATTGGTCTTGTAATTTTTTTGCCAGAATGCAACAAATTCATTCTTAGTAATGCCGTATTTCAATAGGAAGTAATGTGCATGACTGTTAGATTCACTAGAAATACTGAGATACAAATCAACAGTGGTTACTTGTTTGCGGCCAGTAAACAACACTTGCGTAATACTTCGATTCATCACACGCTCAAGGGCGTTTGTTTTTCGAACAATAACTTCTTGACCTTCATCTACTTTGCCCTTGATGGCAAGCATATTGTCAATATACATTGTGACTTCTTTAGTCATGGTTTCAGTTTCGATGCCAAAACTATCCAAGCACTTTTTAAAAGGGGCATGAGTAATTAAAGCCAAAAGCAAATGCTCAATTGTGCAGTATTCATGTGTTCTTTCTTTTGCCAATGAAACTGCTTGTTCAATGATGGCTTCAATTTCAGGTGAATTCATAGGTACTTCCTTTTAAAACTATGTTATTTGGCTTTGGACTGTAAAATGCTATCAGCAATCCGTGAATCTATTATATCAGGAATAAAGGGTTTTAGTACAATATATTGGTCACCGTGCCCATTATTATGTGGCATGCCTTCTCCTGCTAATCTTAATTTAGCGCCCGGCTGTGTTTTAGGGGGAACCTTTACGGTTAATTTTTTACCCGAAATAGTCTCAAAGGTGAACTCAGACCCAATTATAAGATCAAACACATCGATATCCATCATTGAGTATAAATGTGGACCATCACGTTCATATTTTGAATTTGGGTGAATTCTAAATTCAACCAAAAGTATTGCATCTTTGATTAGATTGTCATATCTAATAACTGATCCGTCTACTACGCCTTTGGGAATCTGAATCTTTACTGTTGAAGGTCCATTATGAGTATTCAAAGTCATAACATGTTCTTCACCTCGATACGCCTGTTCTAAATGAATAAAGATAGCTGTACGATAACTAGGCATCTGCGGTCGTCTTGCGCCACCGAACCCTTGTCCGAACATTTGACCGAATATGTCATTCATGTCAAACCCGTTCATATTGAAGTGGAAACCACCAGGGAACCCTCCACCTTGATTACCGAACGGATTTGGGTTATCATATTGTCTGCGTTTTTCAGGATCGCTTAGTGTTCTATATGCTTCTTCGATTTTTTGGAACTCTGAGGTATCACCGCCTTTATCTGGGTGATGTATTCCTGCTAAACGTCTGTATGCTTTTTTTATGTCGTCGGGAGTAGCGTTTTTGGCTACTCCCAAAGTTTGATAATGGTCGCTCATATATTGATTATAGCACTCATGTGTGCTTATGTCAATATTTACTTGGTTGTCGCGCCTTCAATCTTTTCTTTTGTTCTGCCGTATGCGGCAATACCAAGAACAGCACCCATAGCAATGTGGTATAATCCAGCACCCTGTAGAGTGAGTGGTTGCCATTGGCTAGTAACTTGTCCTTTACTTAGAGCTTGCAACAATGACCATAAAATGGGAAATATTACAAAATCTGTAATACAGGTTATCATGTAGGACCACCCCATTGCAGGGCGCCATTTTTTGTTAATCCAGTCTTGACTTTCTTTGTCGTGCTGCACAAGTACATCGGCTCCTTGTGCAGCATTAGAACCAGCTTGTGTTAAATTCAATTGCTGCTGGGGCATTTGATTAACTTGCATTCCGATATTAGTTTGAACGCCGAACTCACTAGCCTTAGAAAATTGAGTCATAGCAGGATCAGAAACTAACATAGCATGTACTTCGTCGTCAGTTGCAATAGCGTTATCTCGTGTACCTGATTTTCTTGCTAATAATGTTGGCATCTTTTTCTCCTTATAATCCTGCCTTTGAAATGAAATCTTTTAATAGATTGTCAGGTTCTTTGAACGTCTTCTTAGATTGAATACCTGACAAGTTTCTCATTTCATTCAACCCTTCTTCGTCATCCTCTGAGCCATGTTTTTCTCTGTACAAATGTGGACTAAGAATAATCTTAGATTTTAATATAGATTCGTCTAGGTCTAGTTCTTCATCATCTACGATAGCTGTCCATTCGTCTATTGACAAATCTGTCAACGTTTCCATGTCCTCAATCATCTGAATGATTCTTTCCGGGACTGACGTTCTACGATCTAGTTCAACGAACACTAACCATTTGCCCGGTGTTACTTCACCTTCACTAGTCTGTGCGTCTAATACCCAAGGATATCCGCGTTCTAACCAATCTACTAAATCATCACCGACTTGTTGACCCTTAACTGTAAATGATACTGTTACGATATCATCATCGGATCCCATTTTTGCAGAATACTCGTCTACTTGAACTTCGGGAATAACCTGACCTACTAAATCGTGATAGTCAAAACCTTCAACTAAAAGTTTCTTCATTTTATATTCCTAGAGCTGGTTGTTGGTTTCCACCGGGGAAACCTTGTGGACCGCCGAGTTGCCCCTGCTGGTCAAACTCTGCTTGATTATCTTCTTGACCCTGGGTAGATTCTTTATCTAGATCATCCTCATACGCGGTGTCTAGTTCTTCTAAGTCAATGGTCTGTCCTGCTAAGTCAATAGAACCTTCGCGGATATCATCCATCAAGTCTTTAGGCATTTCAATTCTAATTAACCAAACTTCCCTATCTGTCATTTTAGGGTAATGAGTTCCCGGTTTATAATCACCGGGGTCTTTGATCTCGATTGGGACTTTGATTTTTGTTTTCTTAAATTGAATGTTGCATCCCACAGCTAATAAACGCTTGGCGCCTCTTGGATCTGGCATTAGTTTTTTCGGGTACATAAACATGCAAGATATTGTATATCTGCTTACATCTGGTCCTGCTACTAATTCACCTAAGTCCCAATTTTTGTAGGCATATAGGTCGCTGTCGTCCAATACACGTTCGAAATCTAGTAAGGTGTTCATTGTACCATCGCTAGAATAGACCCCTTTGATAGTGTCTACAATGCTAGGAAAATCAACGCTGTTGAAAAAGTCGTCTGCTTTTAGTTTGCTCATAGTTTAGTATTTATCAAAATAGGATTATATATGAGCTTTTGAAAAGTATGCCAGTTAGCCTAATATTTATCACAAAAATTTGTGTAATAAGTGTACTACTATCACTACCATAATAGCCTTTAAATATCTTTAAGTTTCTACAGAAACTTGCTTTCGCAACAAAGGAGTATATTTTGGGAAAGAGAAAGACCGGCGCTTTACGCAAACAACAAGTAGACACACGCTTCGCACAGAACTATGATTACGAAAACACACAGACTTACTACACAAAAGAATCCAAAACAATAAACTTTGACCACAGTCGCACCAAGTCTAACAGTAGACCTGTTAATCTCAGTGCGAAAACAATCAACCAGAAAAAATACATCTCAGCCCTAACTGATTCCGATACTGATATTGTCGTTGTTAGTGGTCCTGCAGGTACAGGTAAAACTTACTTGGCCATGTTAGCCGCTATCAAGGCACTAAAAGACGGAGAGGTTGACAGGATCATCTTGTCTAGACCTGCGATCGGTGTTGAAGAGGAAGAGCACGGTTTCTTACCAGGTGATTTGAATGCTAAAATGGAACCTTGGACTAGACCTTTGCTAGATGTACTGCGTGAATATTATACGATGCGTGATATCACCCGCATGCTAGACGAACAAATAGTGGAAATTGCACCCCTAGCATTTTGCCGAGGTAGAAACTTTAAGAATAGCTATATAATATTAGACGAATCTCAAAATGCAACACCTGGTCAACTCAAAATGATTATGACTAGAATCGGCATTGGCAGTAAGATTGTAATTACTGGCGATATCGAACAAGCCGATAGAAAAACAGCCGACAATGGGCTACTAGACTTACAAAATCGATTGAGAAAGGGGGTGATTCCAGGTTTGCAGTTGTGCGAATTTGACATGAAAGATGTTCAAAGGCACAAAATTATTGAGCATGTCTTGAAATTATATTCATAAAAAAAGGGGCGTTAGCCCCTTTTTTACTCTATACCTTTTTCTATTCGGTCTACCACGTCTGGATAGACTTTCTGGTAATAATCTCGCAACTGATCCCAAGTAGTGTCAATGGTCTTACCTTCAATAAAACATTTGTTGACTTTCTTTTCTTGGAAATCCATTATTACATTACATGTTTGAATATCTTTCGTTCGAACAGTTTTGGCAATCTCAACTTGTTCATCAATCTGACCATTGGGTTTGCGTAAGTAGGTAATTAGCATATATCTCATAATTTTATCCTGTCAATTCTATAATTGTGGCTGCTAGATTTATCTCAGGAATACCTACGAAAGACAAATCTCGCAACCCGTTTCTGATAGTAACAATACTAGCGTCACGTTTCTCATTTGAGGTCCCCCACAAATCTAAGTTGTTATACATCCAACGATATAAATCTTCGATTCGGGTCGGATATAAACTCAAATATTGTAATAGTACCTGTCTTCCTTCATAAACCTTTTGATTTTTGAAGAAATTAGCCGCCTCAACTAATAGCTCGTCTTCACTATTCGTTTGATTAGTCAGTGCCAATAGTTTACCATTGCTACTATTTACTTGAAGTTGATTCAAACACTTACGCAAGTCAGGATAAGTAGCACTGACGTAGCTGTCCAATGTCTCTAGGTCGAATTCTATATTCTCAGACACCAACACAGTAGCGGCACGTGCAGTAAATTCAGTCTTATCCGTTTTACTGATGTGAAATTCATGGCATCTGCTCTTAAGTGCAGGGATAATTCTGTGCTGATAATTGCAAGTCAGAATGAATCGTGCAGTTTGATGATATGCTTCCATATCATTACGCAATGCTGCCTGACCCGCAGGTGTCAAATAATCTGCCTCATCAAGTAATACAACTTTGAATTTACCAAAAGGCATTGTTTGAACAAATCCAACAATCTTGTCACGCACAACGTCAACTGAGTTTTCACGACTGGCGTTAATCTCTAACACATCATATTCTTCTACGCCAAGTTCGTGTATCAGAACTTTCGCTAGTGTTGTTTTACCTGTGCCTGGATCACCACTTAGTAACAAATGCGGGATAGATTCGTTCTTGATCCACCCGGTTACTTGTTCTCTTTGACGGGCGTCTACAAACACATAATCTTCAACTGTTTGAGGTCGATATGCCTCTACCCAAAGTTGGTCTTTCATCGCTTTAATGCTTCCATAGTAATGATTTGAGAAACATGTTTCCCTAATTCTTCTTCATCGTTTACAACATATAGACTGGTTTCCACTCTATCATTGCGATTATCATATTGTCTGAATTCAATTGCCCAGCCACCGCTTGCTTTGTACATCTTGAATGTGATTGGCTCGGTTCTCAAATCTTCGCTTTCTCTAGATGATAAGATTCTCTGAGATTTGGGTCTACCTGTGCTACTTAGATTCTTAGCAAGACCGGATTCTTCCACATCAGGGCTGTAATTAGAGTCGGAGATTTTTTCACCTAACCATCTGTAAAACCATTTCATATTATACCTTATCACTCATTGTCATGTCATTGACAGGTTCATCGCTAACCAGTAGTATATCATTAACGTCAACTCTACGTATGGTGTGTTTACCCGTTTCGTCTTCGATTTCGATACCTCGTGTCCAACGACCGTGACTTACACAAATCCATTTATTCGGAATGAGTTCGGGGTCTTTTTGATCTGGCCCAACGGCGTAAATCTGTGCCCAACGAGGTCGAATACCTGAGGATTTCATATCATCGTTGGGTAAAATAATACCACTATGCGTGATTCGCTGGTCGAATGCCATATCAAAAACAATCACGTGTTCACCCAAAGGCTTAAACTTGCTTTTAGAAATCTTATGTGGGTCGAATGCTGCTTTCACTTGTCAATATCCTCGTCATCTTCAAATAATTCTTTTTCTTCTGCTGATAGATCGTTTTGTTCTATTTTTGCAGGAGGTTTAACAGATTGTTTCTGTGGTTGGACAGGTGCAGTTTTTTGTTGCGCTTGTGCAACAATTTTTTGATACCCGTTCTTCACACGCTTCGTGTTGTCTTTTGTTATTTTGTTTTGGTTATCAATAATGTCACCCCTAGCGTTAACGTTCATGTTACCGACTGCTCGGGTCTTTTCATTTTTAGCTACTAAGGTAGACATGTCAATCGCATTACCTCTTGCTGTTCTATGTACGGCCATATTAAACTCCTATTTTAAAAATTCGTCAATCGACAAATCGTAGTGAATACTATTTATTTTGTGAATACCGATCAAGTATAATACATAGCTACTGACACTACTTCCCCTACCCACTCCCCAAACTATGTTTAGTTTTCTCATGGTATCAACTAGATACTTGCAATAAATCAATAACGGGAACATTTCCCTTTCTTGAAACTTGATAAGTTCATCGCCCACACGTTGCAACTCTTCTTCCGTTTCACACAAATCTAACACATATTTGGCTATGTCAATATCTTTGTATGATTCGGGGATGTACCAGTTACTCTGGTTTATTTGGTCGAACTTCGACACACGAATGTCTAAGGGCTCGTACACTGTTGTATCTAACAGAGTAGTAATTCCAAATTCTTCAGGGATATCTATTTTTTTGTCAACTAGTGCGTTTTTGAGAACGTGCTGAGGATTCTTTAGAAAAAGATCACATAAATCATTCTCTGAAAGGATTTGCCTACTGTATTCGTCTATCTTCATAGATAACGATTTTACATTATTAATAGGTCAAAATCAAGTTTTATTTTTCCAGTTTGTCAAAATTTACTAACACCACATCTGCATTTTCTGTAATTAGTTTCGGAGACCAACCCAAAGATATATCTTCCCAAGAAGAAATAGTTTTAGATAGCTTGACTACTTTTTTGGCTTTGCCTTTTAGAATTCTAGCATGTGTGTTTGGGCTAAAATCATTCCACCAACCTTTATGAATGAATGGACCGATGCTTTCTTCATCTGAATGCATGTAGCTTACTCCGTCACTCATTCTGCTGGATATAACGATGTCAGTTACTACTAATCTATTTTCAGTGATAGCGTTGACTTTAGTAAGTAACATAATTCCTATGATTTGGTCATAGGGCTCTTCAGGCAACAATATCACTTTCATTCCGGCGTCTACATATTTTTCGATAACATCAGTATCAGACTGATGAACAAACATGGCGTTATCTAATTTTTCAATAAACAAATATTTTACTCGGTCGAGTGCAATATTTTGCTCTAATATGCTTTCTGATTCTACTAAAAAATTTAGTTCAATATCATATGTATTCAGAAATAATTCGTTTCCGATGTTTACTCCTGCTACAAACTGAAAATCTCTTTGAATTCGTGCTGTCATGAGTTGTCTTTGGAGATGTTAATTTTATTTTGGAGATTTTGCTTTTTGTAAATCTCGTCTATACGCTTACTGTATTCGTTCTTATAACTTTCTAGTACCATCATCATTTGAGAGATCATAGGACCGTTCTGCTGACGATACACAAAGTTTAATTTTTTGGTCAAGTCTTGTATAGTGTTTTGTAAGTCTTCCATCGACTTATCACTAAGATCATTGATAAAAGGATGTTGCATTCACATATTTAGATGTTAAACTGCTGATAGAGCAATTTTTCCCCAGATAGCATTGGAACCATCGTAGGTACCCACACATACATAAAGATACGCACCATCTGTGCAGATTTGTCCGGGGGCATCACCCGGAAGACCTATTCCAACTGGCTGTCTTGCTGGAATTTGTGTTGCTTTTTGATTTCTATTTACAGGTACTATATCAAGAGTCGTACCGCAATCAGTAGTTGAGATAACATATTTCAATTCGTTTACTCCTGCCGGACAGCTTACTGTATTAGTGTAGGTAGTATTTGCCGAGAAACTTGCAACGTTAGAATAGAAATTCTCAAGTAATCTTGCAGTTGCTGTCATTCCTTGAGTGATGCTACCTGCAGGATTTACTGTTGTATTAGGGAATGAGATGTGTGCTTCTGAATTTGCCACGGTTAGGTGCAATGTTACATTGCTTTGTGTTCCTGCAGGTGCCCATCCACCGAATGAAATAGCAGTGTTTTGCGTGATTACACCATAATGAACATCACCTAAACTCGTGTTTATTAATACAGTGCCCGGTAAGTTAGAACCTAGATTATATGTAGTAGCCCTAAAACTTCTGACCGACGCATTGCTTATCAATGTGTTTGCCATATCGTTATTCAATGATGTGCCCAATAATGCAGATTTTACTACTGCCTTAGACTGTATATCAGAAATTTCTTGACCTGCTGCATCAAGATTAATTTTGACGCTCGTAAAGTTGTCCCTAAAACCTTGTGTGCTGTTGTTGACACCTGGAACAGGATAATTCGTGTCGATTGAATTGGTATTAATGTTACTCATGTTGTTATTCCGTTATATATTTATTACTGAACGTCCTTGGGCAAAATAGTTTTTCTAGGGAACAGTACAGGTAAATCATACATATCTGTGGCATATAAAGTATTGTCACTAGGCAATTGTGTCCATGTTGCAACGCTAAGGATAGTATCATAATTAAATGTTGCGCTTTTATCAACAATGAACCTATCAAGAGAAAAATCAATTTGGTTAAGTTTATATTGCCATCTAGTGTTGATAATATTTTTGACATGTTCTGAACGACTTGGTAATGTGTAGCACAATACCCATGCTCTGATAAAGCCCAAGGTGTTACCATTTGCTTGCTGGCTTGTCATCCATTTTGGCAAAATACTTTGGTCATTGGTGAACGGTAAATTCTGAGTTAATCTAGTACTCATATTTAGGGTACTTGCAGGATATAATACGTTAGTTGATCCTGGGCTGTCACTAGTAAGAGTATTTGTGAGACTAGTAAACAACTCAGTGTTAGTAGCATAATCATCGTTTAGGTTCAAGTCTATTGTTTGCGGCCATACTATCTGTTGGGGTAGCGTATTTCCCTGCGAGTTTATCAAATCATCAACTATTTCTGAGTAAACCACCTCATACAATATATTGTTATCATCGTCACGTGCTATTGCAGTTTTTAATTCACCTAACACTAGTTTTCTATTATAGAAGTTTTCGCCCATCAAGTTTATATAAGCTGACAGCATAGCCGGTTCTAAACCATAGAAGAAGGTGAAGCGAACATCTTTAGCTTTACCAAAGTATGGATCTTCTGGTCTATACAAATAATCTATAGGCATCAATTCTTCGTTGGTCAATAACGACTGTATGATTTGCCTTCCGGCTAAATCAGGTGTAGCTTTAAAATACAAATCTTCGACTGGAGTGTTAAACTGTTGATAGACTGTGATACTAAATTCCCTGGTTGAAGTTACGACCGGATATATAGGGTTGAAAGCCTCGACTGTAAACGTGTAAACCGTAGAATCCCCCGTCGTGAGTAAGTTTGTTGTTGGTTGAAAAGGTATTCTACCAACAATTTGTCCGTTAGACAATAATCTAGTATTGGTGGGAAGTGATCCAGAAACTAGTTTATATTCGATTCTGTTGACACTAGACGCAACAACTGCTAAGTCACTTATAGACCCGTTGTTAACTGTACCTAAATCGCTAGGTGAGACCCACTCAATATCAGGTGTGATTCCATTTTCTATAGTCACAGTAAAATAACTAAATGGGCTTACAATAGTATAATTATTAGCTTTTGCAACGCACACTGAGAAAGTATATTTACTGATACTGTTGTCACTGATAGTTGGAACGCCTGAAATCCAACCAGTGTTTATATCACCAGTTAGTCCTGGTGGCAAGGCACTATATTGATATATGATATCGCTACGATCAAAATCATGTCCTACTACTTTAAACGAGAAATACTCACCTGACTTTATGTTAGGAATTATCCCATTAGTAAGGTAATATGCAAAGTAAGGATCATCTAATGGTACAGGCTGCTGTAGGGGTGCTGTGTTTAATATAACAGGAATTCTTGAACCTTGTGTGATGGTAAGCTGTTGATTTCTTACGATAATAGAAAACGACTTAGTATCTTCACCTAGCAAACTAGAAAGCTGCACCGTAAACGAATATGTTCGTGTAGTCGGTGTTCCTACCGGAGATACAGGGGGTTGTGCATACCCAGTAATCCTGCCCGTTGGACTCATAAATAATCCAGGTGGAAACTCACCAGAAGACAGTGTTATGACGTAATAATTTTTTTCTACTGGGTTATTTACTTGAATCTGATAGTCGATATACACCGAATCTAATGTGTTAAACAACTGTCCATTGGATGTAGTTATCCTAACACTATCAAATCCGTAAACTGAAATAGAAAACGTTTTGTCCTTGATATTTCCTAAATTATCAGTTGCACGTACTGTAAACAAAAACTCTTGTTGCTCCACCAAGTTTTTAAGCGTACCGGTTATGTAACCATTGTTATTCATAGTGACATTCCCTTCGGGAAGAGAACCATTCAATAACATGTATGTTACACTTAACGCAGGTGCGACAGGTCGCGCTTGAATTTGAATGTTGATTTCAAATCCAGAAGGATATATACCCAAAAACGATGGTTGAGAAGTCCAATCAGGTTGTGCCATATTAATGACCTAATGCCTCTAGTGCAATATGATAATGATGCTGTCTATCAGCAAGACCTATAGTTCCGCCATTGATTCGTTTAGTTAGTCCTACGAAATCATCACGGTCGCAATAACCGTTTAGATTATTGTTATCCCAAAACCATCCCGCAGAACTGACTGCACCTGCAGGTGTTTCTAAATATGCAACTGTCTCATCTAGACTGATACCCAAATCTTCTGCAAATTTTGTATAGTTTGCTCGACCAGTTAATTGAATAAGACCTCGGCCGCAAAAGCGATATCCATCGCCGCTTGCTTCATCTCCGTTACTCATGCGATTAGCATAGACTCGGTTTGCAATCTTCTCAGGCTTACGTTCATATTGCTTTGCTAGTTCTTCTGTAGGGAAATATTTTTTGAAAGTAGTCATTAGACCCTTTGCGCTGTAATTCAAGTTCTCTTTGACAAAGTTAAATCCACCCGATTCATGTGCAATTTGAGCTAAAAAAGCGGCTGCCCGTTTTGGATTATCATACATGTCGTAATATTCAGCAACCTCATTTAGTGGTCCTGCATAAGTTTCAAGTACTTGTCTTTTTGTCTTAGGACAAATCTTTTGTAATAATTCTACTGTAATCATCTATAACTCCTTAACCGTAAACTCCAACCATTGTGTACCATTGTGTAATGCCAGTCGCAACAACCATTAGTCTTGAACCAATACCTAAGGTGAACGGTACGTTTGTGGCTAGATTATCAATTTGTGCGCTTGTAGCAGGATATACATTGATAGGTACGCTAGTAGCATTAATAAGAATGAGTTGCATTCCTACAGTAGCCCCGGGCAATCTAACTCCTGAACCTGTGACGCCACCTGAAATCAAGTTAACTTGTTTAGTTAAGCCAGTAGCGGTTCCTTGGTTTGTCCCTTCAGCGATGATGCCAGTGCCAACACTCACATAAACAAAACCATTCGATGTAATATCTGTTCCAACCAAGCCGCCATTCAATGATAGTCCGGTCAACGTACCGACACTAGTGATGTTAGGTTGACTACTTGATATAACTTGATTACTCACTAGCGAAGATTCTGATTTGGGTCCACCTGTGATAGTTCCCACACTAGGGACAAATCCAGAACTTCCTGTTGCATTATGATTAAACGTTACCGTAGTTGTGTTAGAAGAAACTACCATGAACGTGCCATTATATGCAACTGGTGTAACTCCGGCGACAGTAATATTTTGACCAACTGTAAAAGGAGCAAAACTTTGTGTAGGATAAGTTAGTGTACACACTGAACCTGTACCTGCTACACTAGATACAATTACTGTTGCACTTGTATTGAATATGTTAATACCAGTTATATCTGCACCGTTACCACTGAAGAGAGTCGCAGTAAATGTACCTCCTGTTACGTTTCCTGCATTAACGTTACCGGAAGTATTTAAGCCACCTACGTTTGCTACGCTTTGTAATATTAAGCCTGTACCAGAACTTGCTAGAGTACCGCCACTCACAAACGAACCGGTAGCAGTGCTAGAGTATGTAACTTGTGTAGTACTGCAAGTAGTTACAGTAAATGTACCATTATATGCTGCAGGTGTGACACCAGAAACAACGATAATAGAACCTATAGGGAATGGTGCAGTATCTTGCACATTGAATGTTATAGTGACAATTGATCCTGTACCAGATGCATTAGTCACAGCAAGGTTAGCACCTATTGTGATTTGCCCACCCACAGAATAATTATTTGTCACAACTGCATTAGCGATTGTTATTCTATTTGCATTAACGTTTCCATCTACTGTTAATATACCACGAGAATACAAATTTCCTGCACTGACGTTTCCTGATGCTTCTAGTAAAGCAGTAGCAATATTTCCGATACTAGCAGTTCCGTTTTGCAAACTAAGAATACCACTAGACGCAAATGTTAAATTAGTCAATGCTGCATCAGTTCCGACAAAGTTTGCTACGTTGAGGTTAGTTACATTAGCATTTCCTCTTATGCTGAGAGCTGTTCCTCCCGTCGCAATTCTACCCAACACAGTTACATTTCCAGCGACTGTACTAGTGAAAGTAACCTGAGAATTATTCGCAGATGCTACTGTAAAAGAACCATTATAATTAGTAGGTGTTACTCCAGAGATTACTACTGTAGAGCCGATTGGGAAAGGAACATATGACTGTGCTGCAAAACTTGCAACCACATTTGACCCGTCTCCAACTATACTAGCTAATGTTATATTAGCACCTACATTTAATCCTGAAGAAATAGTTGCAGAAGATTGTACTGTCAACTCTCCATTAGATAGTAAAGAACCATTCGCAGTTATATTACCAGATGCAGCTAATAATGATGCTGTTACTATACCCAAATTAGCATTTCCAGTTACTGAAAGATTTCCAGCAGTGTTAATATTATTACCACTTAATAAGTCTACTGTAAGTGCTCCACCTACGCTCAAGTTTCCTGCGGTTATATTACCAATCGCTTCTAGTGTAGCCGCTGATACTCTTCCGCTAGTAGTCAAGTTACCTACGTTGGCATTTCCATCAACACGTAATATACCACTAGCAACTAAATTTGCACCTGACACATTTCCAGACACAGAAACAGTTACACCATCAATAGTGGTAGTCGTAATATTACCTACGCTTGCATTTCCAACTACCGTTAAGAATCCTTGTGTATTCAAGTTTCCTGTTAAGTTTGCAGTAGATGCAAGAATACCAACAGTAATCAGATTACCCACGTTAGCATTTCCAGTAGCGGCAATTGTAGAAGCAGCTAGAGAATTTACCGTTGCTGCATTTCCTACAATTGCTCCTGATGTAACTACGTTTCCACCTTCAACGTTTCCTTGAATAGTTAGAATGTTATTGTTTTTATCAAAAGACATTCCAGAAACAGCCGCAATGTTACCACCGTCATTGAACATAAGTTGAGTATTGCTTCCGGGTGCAGCTAATGAAACTTCTACATTGGGCGGAGTAATAATTTGAGTAACTGTAATAGTTTGCGTTTCTAAACTACCAGTAACTTTTAAGTTAGAATCAACTGATAAGTTACCTGCAACAGTCATTTCACCTGTTGTTAAGTTACCTTGAACAGTAAGTGATGATAAATTACCAACACTAGTAATCAACGGCTGATTAGGAGAAGTTAATGTTCCACCTAAGAAGGTAGCGGTGACATTACCGGCATTGAGAGCATTCGTGATAGTTGCAGACCCAATGATGATACCAGAACTATTAGAAGAAATTGTTTGCGTACCTAATACTAGTGTGTTTCCACTTAGATACAAATCTTTCCATGGATATGATGCAGAACCTAAGTTTTGTTGTTCAGCCGTTGCTGGAATTAAGTTACCGTAAACAATACCCGAAACTCGTAAGTTACTTACATTGGCGTTTCCGGTTACGTTCAAGTTTCCGCCAATGTTTGCATTGGCAGTAGTAACCACTCTACTCGTACTAATGTTACCTACGTTTACATTTCCAGTAACGTTTGCACCACCAGTGACTGCAAAGTTTCCTACAGAAACGTTTCCTGTCGCATTAATATTACCTGCAGTAACATTACTAGATACTAAAATGTTTGCTACCGTCACACCCGATGCATTAGCACCGATAATTTGTGGACCAAGATGTATTGACGAACCGCTTAGATAAATATCTTTCCAGCGATTAGTAGGTGTTCCTAAATCGTATGTTACGTTTGCGTTCGGAACTAGTGCCGATGTTACAAAGTTAGCTACGTTTAAATTGCTTGTTCTTACGTTTCCTAATAAGTTAGCATTGACTGTGGTAATGGTGTTAGCTAAATTCAATACGAACGGGGTATTATAACTAAAAATAGTAGCTGCGTTTCCTGTCGCAACTCCTACACCAACTAACAAACTATTACCGGTCTGAATAGTTATATTAGGAATATTAGCAGTTAGGTATATATTACCTATAGTTCTGTTTTGTGCTAATCCGGGACCTACTGCAAGTTCAGCAACACCAGCGGTAATTGTAGTATTGTACAAATCCGTGAAATTGTTTTGAATCTTTTGGAAAGCTGATCTTATAGGATCTGCGGATGGATCATTGGGGAAAGTTCCGAAATCTATAAACTGTTGGGCCATATCTAATCTACCTTATCTAGTATTTATCGTTTTGGTAACCTTGTGATACCCAAAAAAAAGCCCGGGGTTTCCGGGCTTTTAAAGATACGGTTTATTTTATTTTATACCGCTTAATTTTTTCCATTCATTGATGGATTCTCTTACAGAGACTTGGGTTGGGTTTCCCACTGTATTACTAGACTTCATCTTATGTAAGTCGTTACCCATTGCTAATAATGCCTTTAAGTTTGCTAATTCAGTATCTGCCATAGCATCTCCGCCTGCGTCATTACTGAAATTTTCATCAACCTGTTCTTCACAACCACACTTAGATTCTTGCATTCCACATGCTTCACATGTATGCTCACCTTCATGCACTTTTTCCATGTCTCCGTCACCGTCTAGGTCAGCTTCTTTTTTGCCAGCAGCACGAGCTTTGGCTAAGTTGCCAGTGAACTTGTTGCCTTCTTCTACATCGTCTTCTTTGACAGGATATTCTTTGCCACCTACATTGATTTTCTCACCTTTTTGAATTCCATCAGCTTTAGCTTTAGCTGCCGCACCACTGAAAGCATTGCCTTCAGTTGTTTCTTCATCAGGCTCGTCTTCACCCTCTTCATCGTCGGCTGGTTGTAATGTAGTTTCTTCACCTTCTTCGTCCTCATAATCAGACGTTTCTTCTGGACCCGTAGATAAGCCGGTCATTTTCTTAATAAGAGCTAACATATCACTGTCATCACCAACAACATCAGGTGATACTTCTGGTTCTGTGCCATAACCACTAGGCTCAGCACTATGTGGATCCATTGGAGCACCGTAGCTACTTGTTGGTTGTTCTTGTCCACCGAAGACACCTAGTCCAGCCTGACGAACGATTGCTAACAATTCTTGTGCGTCTGCGTCAGTAGCGTTGATACTCACTGAATCAGGAGCACCTTGTTGACCGGTGCTACTTGTTACAGTAATACCTTCGGTCAATAGAGAATTTAATTGCTGTTCCCAGCCTTCTAGTTGAATGTCTTTCATATCTTTACTTTCAAATGGGTTTAATGATTGTTCTGGTCTCTTTAAAGAAGATAACATTCCCGTTGACTTTTGCACAACAGGCTTTGCTTTAGCAAAGATAGATGGCTTCTGTTGAACTACTGGATCCATTAATGGCATATCAAAATCAGGATCAGTATTTGCTTCCTCTAATGATTGGTCGTAGTCTACAAACCCAAATTCTTCTAATGCAGCATCACGTAACTGACTCTTTAACGTGCCAGCCAAACGCTTATAACGCTCACCGTGTGCTAATGTTTTGTCAATAATGCGCGAAGCCATTGCACGGTCTTTTAGTTCTACTGCCGAGTTAATGTTATACCCACGAGGACCAGTCTCTAAGTCGGTCATTAGATTAATGACTAAATCTTTCATTGCACCTTCAGTTAAAACCATTCCTTCATATTCGAATGATTCTTCAACTTTACCTTTGTTGTGTGCTTTCCATGCGGTAGCGTAAGCAATTGACTTTTCTTTGGGTGATAACTTACCATCCTTTGAATAAGACTTCTTGATGTGCTTTACCATACGTTCTGCTTTAGCGCCAGGCGGTGCTTTTTCTTGAACTTTTTCTACATCGCTAATACCCATGCTTGGCTTACCGTGAGCCATACCACGCATACCGGCTTTTCTTTGTAGGTCTCGTAATAGTTCAGCATCGTCTTGTCCTACGATTGCTTTACCGACTGCCTTTGCACCAGTCTTTAATGCTCCGCCAACTTTCCTAGCAACGTCGCCAAAACCTTCTTCCATTCCTTTCTCTTTAGGTAGATAACTCAGTTGATCCGGAATGTAATCTTCGCTGTAGTTCATCAAGTAACGAATTTCTTTATTACTAAAACCGGACCGTTTCATATATTCAGCCATTTGCCCAATGATCTCATTCTCACGCTCGGGACTGTATGTAATCCCATCATTGGCCATTTGTTGACCTATGTCTACACTACGGTCATATCCTTCTGCCACACCTTGTTCTTTTTCTTCCATTTCGCCTTCACCGAGTTCATCACCGGCCAATGACATTTCACCTTTGCCAATAGATTGTTTAATCTGATTAGCTAATTGAGGGTTAGTTACTGTTCCTAACGTCTTGTTGCCTTGCTTAATAACTTGAGTGTTTTGTTGTGCGGGAGCAATAGTTACTTGATCGGCTTCATCTAATTGAGACTTGGAATCTGCAACTTCTTCAATGTATTCTTTTAACGAGTGTTTCTTAGAAGTCTTGCCAACTTCTTTCTTAGGCTTTTGTCCGCCGCCGAATACACCATGCAGACCTTTAGTATCATACTTCTTAACTTCGCCGGAATCATCTGCATCCTTTTTAGGACGGCCACGACCGCGCTTTACTTCTGGCTTCTTTTCTTTTTTGTCATCGTCACCATCATATGATGTACCATAACTACCCTTATGCTCACGACCTTTACTAGTCTCTTTAGTTTCACCTTCAGATAAAGAGGTCAATGCTTGTAATATATTTTTGAAATCCATTATTGTGATCCTTTTTTACTGGTTTGTTCTGTTAATATTTTTTCCATGCGGTCAAGCTGAACCGTCATATCTTGCAATTTCTTTTCAGAAAATTCTGCTTTTGTTTGGATCACTGCTACTTTAGTATCCATTGCACCGATTTTATTATCAATCGTCACATATCCGGTGCCACCAATACTACAAGCGCCAATCAAAATCCAACTTAATTGTGTAGAGGTGAAGTCGATCATTTTGCCTTGCTAGCTCCAGTTGCAGGTTTTTGTGGACGAGTAATTTTACTCATCGGACTCATGTGTGCTTCTTCTTTGTTATTCTTTGGCGCAATAGGCGTTGCCTTTGCAGCGAACGGAATATCAATGCTAGGCTTCTTAAGCATTACTCTATCTAAGTATTGATTAGCATACTCTTTGTTAGCTTCTTTACCATTGTCTTCTAATTCGTCTTGAAGCAATAAAGGAGATTTATCTACTTGATTTTTGTACTGATCGTTTTGCTGCTCGATACTATCAGTAAAATCAGTAGTTTGCATTCTTAAACGATTGATATTACAACCACATGCTTGAGCACATTGCTGGATCATTGGTTCTGTCGCCGGATATCTAAACTCAACTTTCATGATGGTTAGACTGTCGTTCTGTGCGTCAGGAAAACCAACTACGGTCTTTTGAATCGGTGTAGTTTTTGGCTCTTCAACCTTAACTGGATCGAATTTTGTAAGATTGTACTTGAACATATCGATAAACTTCTTATCAACATCTCCTAAGATTTTGATAGTATAGCAGTACGTTCTAGCACTTTCTGTTAGGTAATGACGTAGGTTCTTCATTTTAATATTCCTATATATTATTTATCAATCAGTCGGATTTTTTGTTTGCTAAAATCTGACGTAAGAGTTCGTTTCGATCTAATAGACTACCTTCACCTAAGGGTGTATTTTCTATCTCTTTAGTCTGTGCTGTAGCTTTTTGATCTAGTTGAGCCTTCTTTAGTTGAAGGTCAATCATCTTTAGTTTTTTATTTATTTTTGCAGTTTTAGCAGTAATTGCATGACCTAACATAGTACCAGCGACACCAAAAATTTCACTAGCAAATCTACTATCTACTTGCATACCCAAATCCATTAGGTCTTTATAGCTGTCTTGTGCTAATCGAGCAAGATCATCCATCTCCGTGTCCGCAGCTTCTAAACCCTTAACCTGAGGTAATGCACCTTCAATCTTATCTAGATTGTCATACGCATCTTTTGTGATTTCTTGGATTTCCGCATGTCCAATGACCTGCTCGTTTTGATGGTCAGGTTCATCATCTATGGGTAAATCGAATAGTTCTGAAAGTTTTTTTGTCATTAGAAACTCAAATAATAGTAGTATTTATTACTTGCGGCTTCCATTCCTAAACAAATCATCTTCCGTTATTACGCGGAAAGTAAAACCTTGCTGCTTGCAGTACGCCATTGCAGCGCCCCATTTTGCATGATTGACTGCTACTACTGCACGGTCTCTTGCGTTTGCTACTCTACTCTCAATTAAACTTTGCTTTTTTGGTTTTATTTCAACTACTTCTGCTAATTGCTTACCAAATTTATTTTGATAAACTATAAAAAAATCAGGAATATAGTTCGCTCTTTTTCCGGTCAAGGGATTCATATAAGGAATCGCAATTGCTTCACTAGCCCACTTCAATACAGAGTTATTGTTATCACAGAATTGCATGAATGTGAATTCCCAGCCACTACGATATTTAGGCTTGTGTTTTCCTATATATTTGTCAGGATTTTTTGGAGTGTAAATACCTTGGGCCCAGTTTGCCATATTAGACTACTACGTTTCTTTGAATATTTTGATTAGGCTGGGGTACAGAACTTATACCATAGAGAGTTGTTTTACTTTTGATACTATTCAAATAATAAGTCAGAGTCGCGTTTGCTTTTAATTTTTCTTTGCCGGTAATGTCGTTTAGCAGCGTCATTACATCTTCGCCGGTTACTGATGCTATTCTAAAAAGTAACGCAGTAAAATTCGTAGCTATTGTTTTGTTGTTGTTAACAGAATAAAAATAAGAATAAATTATTTCGTACTGAGAAACGTTAACGACTAAATCAAAATTATAGAATTGGTCGAACACTCGAACCGTTTTGTCTAGATTGTTTCTAGGTGAATCAATGATTTGTGCCATATATACCTCGTAAAAGTATTTATGTTACTCGACATTAGGTGGTTGTTTAATTACACCTTGATAAGCACCGTTAATTGTATTAGGCAGATTTTTAATGATTGTTGCTGCATTTGTCGGGAAGTCAAATAATGTGTTTCTATTTGGTGTTCCTTTTAAAGCATCGTTAACTGCACCCAATGCCTCTGACTTTGCTACTCGTAAAATATTTTGAGGATTTTTAAATGTGTTAGCAGCGGTACCCGCTTTTTGTATCGCCCCTACTATATCACCTTTTTCTAAATCTGATATTACGCCACCGGCGGCGGATACTAATCCACCGGGCCCTAATATAGTAGATTGTGATCCAGGTCTTGCAATTGGGCTTAGTGTTCTGTCATAGTTCGCCTCTAATCCAAATCCTTTTACTATTTGGTCAGGTGATCTACCATCAATGGCTCCTTCATAATACTTTACAGTTTCATACTGTATAGTCATCTGATTTTCCATAGTGCCGTTAGCTTGTGAATAATCGTAAGTGTCATGACTGAAACTTTCAATCATGGGATTAATTAATCTGTATAAAACAAAATTGTGCTGGTTAAAACCATACACATTAATTGCTTTAAAGAAAGGAGCTTTAGAAATACCCAATCCTGCAGCAGCATTAGTTGCAGGTGAGTTACTAGTTTCACCAATATATCCCCAGTCATCACTACCTGAAATAGAAGGGTCATAGATGTTACGTCTGTTTAAGTCATGTTTAGCTGCGCTTGCTAATGGACTTTCCCCTAAGTCAGTTGCGTTAAATCCTGTATTACTATCTACCTGTGAAGCATCCTTATAGTAATACGTGTAGTACGTGTACCATAATTTTCTAATCAAATTAGAGTTATCGTCGTGAAATGTGAGGTTAATGGGATCGTAGTTTAACTTAGTTTGAACAATACGTTTGCGATTATATTGATTCAGTGTCTGCAATTCAAATGAATACTTAGGCAGTTGAACCGTTTTAACTGCAAGTCCAAAGTTTTGATCTTCTGGCCATTGTTGTGTTGCACCGATATAGTCTTTGTTTACGTCAAAGTAGACATGGAATAAAAACTTATACTTAGGTGCATAACCGTAGCCGTTCGTTCTAAAGGTTTTACTTGCGTGAGTATAATCACGCAAGTAATCACTTGTAAAAAACGCTGTTGCGGCGTCGGTTAGTAGGTCTTGAAAAAACCCTGCCATTAGTTATCCTAATTAACCGGCTGAACCGATACCAGTCACAGACGTACCACCAAATACACGACCAACGTTTGTACCAACGCCAGAAGACAATGGACTCTGAACTGCGTTATCAAAACGAATTGTCAATGAAATAGTGACTGGCTCGCTTGTTGCGTAGTTCATTGTATTGTAGTTTGCTGATTGAATAAAGCATCCATACAATTCCCATGTTTCTAATACGTTCGGTGTCAGTACTCCGTTACCACCGTCTAGCACTTCGTAGTTCACTTGGAATTTATAGTCTTGACCAGTAGCAGCACTAGCTTGTTCAACGAAGTCCATTTGTTTTTGAATTTGTTGACCAACTAGTTTAGATACATTACCTTGTGCATCATCACGCAAGTTGATAGTTGTTGTTTGCCACTCATGTTTACCGGCAAGATATACCTTACTGTTGTAAACATCTAATGGAATTTCAGTAAAGTTAACTTGAGGACGAGTAATATCAACAACTTGTTTCGTTAGTTCTTGTGTAGAACCACCAACACCAAAGTTAAGGAATAACGCTCTGAAACGATACTGTAATTTAGGCATCAACAGACCTTGTGAATTAGCAGCATTATCCGATGCTACGGTCATGTTGAACAATGATTGTGAGGCTATTGCCATGTTGTTTCTCCTATATTTTTATTTATCTTAAATTTGGCACCGTCAAGTGCCAAATCTATTAACCGTTAATTTCTCCAGTATTCAATACACGCACAGGGATGTAAATGAATTCTGCAGCCTTAACCGGTTCAATTGCAACATCAATCCATAGTTCGTTCCTATCTATACGAGCAGGTGTGTTATTGCTTTCGTCACAGACTACTAGATAATCGTATAAACCACGTTTAGCAACTAAATCGACAAACAATGATTGCACAACACCTTGAATCTGACTACGTGTTAGTGAGTCGTTTGGTTCAAATACGAAAGGTCTAGAAATAACTTGTAGACGTTCGCGGATGTAGCAAACTAGACGAGCCACGTTGATACGATCTAATGCGCTTAATGTGTTACGTGAGTTCTTGTTACCGTAGTTCAACAATCCAACACCAGTAAAGAATGCTAGTGGGTTGATTTGATTGACATACAGTACGTCACGAATTGCCATACGGTTTTTAGTAACAACAAACTCACCTGTAGTAGCATCTAAGTAACCAATGTTTGTAGCATTGTCAATTAGACCTCTACGTGTACCTGCTGGAGCTAACCAAGGGTAAGCGATAGTGTCATTACGTAAGAATGTACGTAACATCATATGACTTGCAGGAACAACAACTGCTGCACCGGACAAATCTGAAGTGATACCGCTTGGATAGAATAGACCCATGTACTCATCACGTGTCACTAAACCTTCTTCTCCTGTACTTGCTGCTTCTGCCGCGTTATTAGCCCAGTTAGTAATAGCCGTAGCCTGATCTGGTAAGCGCAATGGTGTATCACCGATAATGTAAGCTGTGTTATTACGCTCATTATTCAATGCAACCATATCAGGTTGTAACTCGGGATAGTTAGGCGTAGCCATCAAGTTAAAGAATGTATCTTCTTCACGAATTGTTAAGTTAGTTCCGATTGCGGATCTCATAGCTTGAACAACCATGTTACGTTGTGCCTTACGACCCATATACGCAGCACCGTTGGTCTGTAAACCACTTACTGTCACCCATGTATATGAGTAATTTGGTAAAGAACCGTTTGGATAGATTTGTGATGTGAAATAGTTTGTCTTAAACTGCTTTACATTGTAACCAGAACGGCGTGTGTTGAATAACAACATACCTTGTGGGTACAACGTTGGGTTAGGACAATCCAAATCAGTGTAGTTACTTGTCAATAAACCAGAGATAGATGGCATAGGATCATTTACAGGATCAACTGTACCATTACTTCCCCAACGTGCATCAGCAAATAAAATACCGTCACCACTAACCTGATCGGTGTTGTCAATAGCAACCCAAACATCTTGTCCATTGACTTGTTGCCAACGACTTAATTTTGGATAATTTTCTAAACCAGCAGCACTTGTATCTAACCACAAATCACCATATGATAACGGATCCTGTGTAGACTGTGCCACCGGAGCTTCAGGTGAATAAATAATTCCGTTTGTGTCCGTTGCATTAATTCCTGAATTTGCTGGACTTCCGGTACTGTCAAATGCCACGTTTCGATAACCATACCATGCACCATTCTTGTTGACCATGATATCAACTTCAGTTGCTGTGCTGTAATACCAGTTAGTTCCATTAACTGGATTAGTAACTGGAGCACCTTCATTTGCAACATAGCTTAACAGTTCCCAATTGCTAACCATTACAGTGTAAGTAGCTTTAGGTATTCCTGAATAGTATACAGCAGAAGTGATACCACCGGAAACATTAATTGACTGAACTGAAATAATTAGATCATTTACTAAAGACAATCCACCTAAAGTAGCACCGTCGATAGTTATTAGGTCTCCCACAGCATAACCTGTACCGCCACCAGGATTTAGCGCAGTAACATAGAATATACCCTTATTGTCTACAGTGAAAGATGCACCTGTACCACCACCAGTAGTTGAGGATTGAGTAGCGTTAGTAAAACGGAAGCCGTACAAGTCTGCGTAGTTGACACTACTGTTAGTTTCTGGTGCAAATCCAATTTCAGCGATTAGCCCATTACTTGCTCCGTTTTCAATGTCAATCAAATAAATGTCGCCACCGGTATCGTGTCTTAAAATTATTGCACCAGTAGAAGAAACAAGTGCATATGTATTTGGTATACCGGCTGCCAACCAATCTGTAACAAAATCAGATGCAGTTGAACCAGTAGTCGTTACGGTATAAGCCGATACTGCACTTGAATTAGGAGTAGTTACGCCAACAGTCAATGTAGCTCCAATTGTAATCGGATTCGTTACGAAATCTGTTACTGTACCTTCTTTGATAGTAACCCCAGTTGCTACTCTGTTATAAAGTTGAACACCTAAGTTAGGAGGAGGGTTGTAAGTAGAGCTTCCTACTTGTGCGTATACTGTGCCTTGTGGAATTGCTTGACCGCCAGTGGCATCTAAAGAAGCAATAGCCTCAGGAGACGAGGTATATCGTTGGTTAGGAATAGAAATCCATGAATCAGTGGTAGCTGAATAACGGTACAATGGCAATGCCATACCGTTACCGACTATACTAGTCTTAATCCAAACACTTCCATTTGGATGAGGATATGCCTGACTAGAACTCCATAATGGCATATTTGCAGATGAACCATACACCATGTCAGGTGCATAATACGTTCCCGGAGTAATGCCCATTGTTTGTAACGGAGTGCCGGAACCATTCGATAAAGTAATGAATTTATTGACTGCTGGTTCACCGTAAGAAATCACTAGCTTACCATTTTCAACGCGAGAGAACAAGTAACTAATACCCAATCCGTTGATTGAGTTTGAGATATCAAATACAGTATCTCCTGCAGCCACGACTACAGTTCTAGATGCCCCGTTCGCAATAATAGTGAACGAATCGCCAGGGGTAACGCTAGGGCCAGAAAACTCTCCAGTGACAGTAGGTACTGCCAATTTCCAATCTATTGAACCTAACTGTGTCCATGTATTGTCATACTTCTTGTAGAAATACGTAGTATTGCTGTATTGTTTTTGACCAATTTCATTTGCTATCACCGCATATGATCCTACGCTTCCGATAGAATTAACTGGATAACCACCTACGATTTGAACACTGTCAGTAATAACAATTGGAGTGATTGGGTTAAACTTACCTGTTGCAGAGTTGAATACATTGATACCCCAGTTTGTGCCGTTACCGACAGTCTCTAACCAATATTGACCATCAGCAGGTGCACCAGAAGGTCTAGCTAATGTTCCAACTAAACTTGCTAAGTCAATATCTGCACGTAGAACATAGCAACGATTCGTGGTACCTAACAAGCTGTATGTAGCTAGTAGACCATATTCGTTTAACTCATATCCCTGAATTGCAGTGCCGTTAGCAGTTTTATAGAAGAATGGAGTACCGTATAGGTTGACCAAGTCACGTTGACTTGTAACCAAATACAATTTATTCGCATTAGATGCGGTTGTTGCAGCAGCTACTCCGGTGCCCGCTGCATTAGCTTTATTTTGTGCTGTTGCTAGCAACACAAACGGAACTGAACTTGCGGCTGTAGGTGCATACTGACTTTGGTCAATGATTGTAACTTCTACGCCTGGTGATACTAGTGCCATGTTAAATTTTCCTTTATGTTATGATTGTGAGGGTTAACGCCCTAAGTCGTATTAATATTTAGCGTAAAGTTTCAAAAACACCCAATAACCGTGCCTTTAAAGGTTACTTTATAAATACAACATGAAACGTCCTATTTGCAAGACTTGTAATAAAAATTTCTGTGCCATCAACTACATCCGTAACGAAAAAACATACTATAGAAGCATGTGTGACGAATGTGGTAGGAAGAAAAACAAGAAAAAAGCTAGGACGCCTAGCTGGCAAAAAGCAGGATACAAGAAAAAACCCACATGTGATTTATGTGGGTTTAGGAGTTTGTTTACATCTCAAATGGTTGTCTACTATATAGACGGAAACCTAGAGAATAATCAGTATGCAAATCTACGTACGGTGTGTTTAAATTGCATTGAAGTTGTGAAGCGCAAAGAAGTCACTTGGCGCCGGGGTGATTTAGAGGTTGATTATTGAGTTAATTTGAGAATGTAGTTGATCGATTGAACCATTGTTGTCAATATAATGATCGTAATCAATTCCTACACTTGAATATTCACTAGCGTGGACTTTAAATGCGTCTAATTTCGATTTACTGATAGACCATAGTTCATTTCTCTCGGGGCCTTTATTGTAGTTCTTTGCGGCATCATACCAGTCAGGTATTAAGCCTCTAGAAACACGCAACGTAGTACCCCCTGCACGTTTAATGGCATTGACTTCATTTGCGAAACGGCAATCTGTAATAACGATATTATCCGTAGCTTGTCGTAATTTATTCTCTACACTTGCTACCCAAATGTCGGTATGAAAATGATTGCGCAATACATCAGTGCCCCAGTACTGTAACACCCACCGTGGTGTAATGTCCATTTTCAACCTATTACTCCACCATTCATCACGCTGTTCTCGCCACTCCCTACTAGACTTGGTAGTCCCTTCTAGTAATTCTCGGTCCCAACTGAACACAGCAGCAACTGCATCCTTAAGTGATGATGCAAAACTCACACGCTTAAATCCATGGTTAGTAACCAAATAGTCAGCAATAGTGTCCTTGCCGCTACCGATCAATCCTGTAACACCTATAATCATATGGAAACTCCTATCATGTACTTAGTATATGACAGGAGTGTTAAGAAGTAAAGAGTAGTTTAACCAATAACGAAGGAATATGGTTGGCTGTAGTCCACAAAATTCTTTAAGTCATTTAGTAATCGTTCTTGTTCTGCTTTAGATTCTGATTTTAAAGCTGAACCATTTAGCGTTGTTCCGCCACCAGGACCAGCTATACTTGCAAATTTTTCGCGGGCTTCACCCAAGATACCTTTCAATACAGCTAGCATGTAATCACCGATCCAAACACCAGCGCCAGGGTCTTGTAATAATGTTGTCTCAGGTTTTTGTGTGTCGGCCCAAATCAAAATCTTTTCACCAGTACCTTTAGGATCACGAACAATCTGCAATACTTTAGTTACTGGGTTGAATGTAAAAATTACGTACCCTCCGAACATACGTGCAGCTAACTCAATATACTGCGCATAAAAATCATAGGTAGCTAATCCACCTGCATAGTTGTAATTCAACAAATAGGTGTTAAGAATAGCACTTGAAAACGGATCAAATGAACTGGCTGACGGACCAGTCTCCAATCCAACTGTTCTACGGAATACTTGCCTGACATTAATAAATTCGCTAGGAAGGGTATATGTATTAATGTTAGTCTGGATTTCTAATAATGTATATGATTCCTGTGTAGAATTCTGAGCACGTTGTCTATACAATTTGATGGTATAATTATATGCAGCCTCATAATGCTCTGGATCTAATTCAACATCAACCATTCCGTCACCTAGACGCAATCTTAGGTTACTGAATAATTGTTCTTTGAGTTCGGTTAAAGTTTGTCCAGACATGTATAATCTCCATTGTATTATATTTATCTGGTTACATGTCTTTAGATATTCTTAGGCAATGGCGAGTAGATATAAAATCTACAAGCCAAAAAACATTCTTGAGGAACTTAGGCGATGATGAATTAAAAGATTACAGTGGAGGATTGTCTATGTCTCACCGACCCCGTGAAGGGACTTTTCCGCATTCGCTGTTAAAGTGTAGGTATATTCATCAGGATTCTACACACAGCCCGAGAGTATCTATCGCAATTACTATCTCTCGGCAAACGAGCAACTATTAAGATATGGGAAACGTTTCTACGCAGAGGGTAGACGTTTAAGCATCAAAGGGTAGTCCCATAAATATTGCGTTGGTCCCGCACTCTACCGTCGCACCACTGTGAGGACGGATTATAGCCACACTTTGAGGTAGTGGGTCACCTATAGACCAATAATGGAGCTAGGGCCGAAGCCCTAGTCTTACTGTTTCAGTTTAAAGACTAGAAACAAGTCTTTGAGTGGATGATTCCATGGGTCAGTCACACCGTATGCAATGTGACCAAAGTATGCAATGTGACCAAATCTAGTATCCATGTCAATATAATCTTTACCCTTGACAACTTTTTTGTCACCTTTCATGATACATTCTAATTCAGTACCATCAGGTAGTTGTTCAAACTCTTCGGGAGTGAACAAGTGTAAGCCTTCTTCATTCCATGGAGCCATTTCAGATGTCCCCATCCTTACGATTTTCCGAATAGAATGCATCGAAACTACCTCCGGGATAACGTGATTCAAGTTTACGAACGTTCTCAGCAATGACTTCGTTGGGGTCAATATTCAGTGCTCGGCAAGCATTAATCCAATACCACATCACATCTCCTAACTCCCTAACCATATGGAAGACATTTTCGTCAGTCAATGGCTTTCCCTGAAAGATAATCTTCTTGGGCACTTCGATAAACTCACCGCTTTCAGCCGCAAGACCGAAACATGCAGTGATAAGCAATGGTACGTTGATATCAGGACCGTGTTCTCCTGTAGTAGGATCATAGTTGCTATCTAGATTGTCCATGCGATCATGGAACGCAGTCAAGTCATTGCTTGCTTGGCTTGTTACAGCCTCTACGAATTGTTGGTATTTGTTTAAATCAATATTGTTCATTTATTTCCATAGTTTAAGTAATGATACGAATTCAGGGAATTCAGTATCGGGCCGAGGTGCAAGTACAACAGCAACCTCTTTACCGTCTAGTCTGCTCTCAGTCACAACGATATTATCGCTTAGTTCCTTGAGCATTGCAAACTCTGCGGGCGTAACAGCACAGGTTACTTTCTTGAAACTCTTTTTAAGCCAAGTCTCATAGTGCTCTTTGCATTCATATTGCAAGTGACACATCAGTCCTGCATGTGCGGCAGAATTCATTGCGATACCCACCGGGATATCGTCCTTAATACAAATATACATTTTCATTCTTCTACTCCGAAATGTTTTAAAATAATTGTTGAAGCAGTTTGAAAACCGGCTTCATATCCTTCTTCCCATTCTGTGCTAGCAACATTGTGATTTAGGCGGATTATTTCTTTAGCACATTCTTTCACAATCAACTCGGCGAACCTGTTCAACTGTGCAGGCAAAAGTTTATCTGTATTGGGTTTGGTCCAATATTCATCTGCCCAGATTTTATCTTTGAGATTTTGAATTTGTTCGTTCATCACCATTCCCCTTCTGCTGATTTCATGAGGTAGGCATAAACAGCACTGGGTGCCACACTATATATCTGTTCTGGAGTGTCGCCACAAAATGCCTTGTTTGGACCAGTCCACCATTTGTCGGCCAGTTCTTGACCCACCATTGCTACAACCAAGGCGTCACATCTGGCTCTCATTCTTGCAGGGTCTGTTGCAATGCTCTCTATTGATAGACCTCTTTGAGTACTCATTGTTCAGCCCATCCCTGCTCACCACCCTGTTCATCATAATCACAGGGTCGAAAGAACGGAGTAGATCCCATCATTCTATCAAACTCCAGTCCTGTCAATCTCAGTGAGTCAATAGCACCACGGTGCCGTTCAATCCTCACTGTGCCGTCAATCTCTGTGCCATAGAAAAAGTTGTCTGTGGCACCACCCTCAATCTGTTGTTCAAAATATTGTTTCATTCTTCAACTCCGAAATGCTTTTTCAAATCTGTAATAGGATGTCCGCCATCAAAGTTTTCCATCTTTACAGCATAAGGGGATATAATATCAACACATTCCCTCACAATCAACTTGGCAAATGCGTCCAACGCTACAAGTGCGCTGGGATGTAAAGGTTTGGCGTCATCAATACCATATGCCTGTTCAGCAAGTAGTTTAATTCGTTCATTCATTCTTCTACTCCAAAATGTTCTAAAATCTCAGCCGAATGATCGCACCATCCGTTGTAATAATCGTCATTCTTGTAGTCTAGTGTGATGCCAGCACATTCAAGGACAATCAGTTCGGCGAACTTTGTATACCGATCTTCTTCATACTTATTTTCGTCTACTGGACGACCATATGAATTTTCTCCCGGATTTTGTTCGTAAGCATAGACGCTGGCTTTATTAAACAGTTCTTGAATTCGTTCGTTCATAAAAAAATCCTCATGTAATGATTATACGCGAGGATTGAATTAAAAACAACAATAATGGACTAAATATTAGTGTAGTTCACGGAACGGGAATTCCCAACTACTCTAACGCTACAAGGAGCAATCAGCATGAATATTTATTCGAGAAACAATCCACCCTCAGGATTTTATGTCTATCTATATCTTCGTGAAGACGGAACACCATACTATACCGGCAAAGGCACCGGTAATAGAGCGTGGGTAAGTCATCGTTACAAACTAAATGGTAAAATGGCAGGTCCCCACACCCCAAAGGATCCATCACGCATCATAATAACTCACCATTCATTAACTGAGTTGTGGGCTTTCGCATTAGAGAGGTGGCATATTCGTTGGTATGGTAGAAAAGATAATAGGACCGGAATCCTTCATAATAAAACTGACGGCGGAGAAGGTAATACTGGGATAATTCAAACCGAAATAGCAAATAAAAAAAGGTCTGCTAAATTGAAGGGCAAACCTTCTACTAGAAAAAATTATAAAACTTCTGATAAAACTAAAGAAAAATTGAGTGTGTCAATGACCGGAATAGTCAGGACAGAGCAACACAAAATCAACAATGCTAAATCAAATAAGGGCAAAAAACGAACGGCCGAACAGAATGAAGCAAATAGTCAACGAAATTCAGGTATACGTAATGCGAACTACGACCACACTGTTTATTCTTTTACGCATAAAAACGGATTATACGAAATATGCACCAGAAATGAGTTCAGTAAAAAATATAAAATCCCGGTTGGTGACATTGGTCGTGTCACTTCCGGGAAATTAAAAAAGGTTAAAGGGTGGGTTGTAACACCCTACAATCTTACCAAGCCTTGAGGATAATCATATTCTCATTTGTTCTGCCGTTCGGAGTAGTTCCGACTGCCTTGATATCTTCAAAGAATTTTCTGCCTGCAGGCTTACCTAGTTTCACAAGCGCGGGAATTTGCTCGCCTGGTTTGCGCAAGGTCTTAGTCTGGCTCTTGCTGGTGTCGAATCCGAGAATAGTAGTTCCTTTTACTGTAAATGTTTTACTATACTCATCCGCACACAAGTAAATTAATTTGCGTTTTGTAGTATCGTAAAGATAGCATTCACTTGCACCATGTAATTTTACAGGACTGATAGATACCAAGTCAAGTTTACTGGCTACATCTTTGAACACTTTCAAGTACTTCAATTTAGCTACAATCTTTTCAACGGGCACTGCCTTTCGTTGGCGCGGAGCTTTGCTTGCTTTCTTAACAGAAACATATGAGTTAAGATCAGCCAAAACTTGCTCAATAAACTTGATAATGTTTCGGATTTGAACCTTGCCCAAGTGTTTGTAGGCTTCAACCAGTTCTTTGTCTTTACCCGCTTGTAGTTCGTCAAACTCGCTTTGTTTGCGCTTCCAAATATCAGCTATGATATGGATGTGCTGTGGCATAACGTTAAATCGAGCCACTACATCCATTGTCTTATCGCTAGCTTTGCCATTAAGGACAAAATCGTCAAAGACACCCTCAAGTTCGCCGGCAGCTTCACGTGCTTTGTCTCGCATAATGTCTTGCACGTTGGGACGGTTAGTTACTGGTTTTTCTTCTTCTACAATTTGAGGCTTAGCAACAAGTTTCAACAACCTAGACAGTTCGTTTTCTAGGACTGTTTGTTCGTGTTCATTTAGTTCAAGCCCACGCACTGACATGCGGCTTAGCCAGCAAAATGTCATAAGGAATTCTTTATCGTCTATTTTGCGTAGTTTTTTAGCATCTTCCTGACGGTCGTGCTGTTCCAAATACTGACACATCAGTTCCTTTGCATCTTTTTTACCGTAGAACCGGTTATACCAATTAAAACTACGTGCGAGTGCAACACCGCGATACTCTGAATCGGGTTGCAACGCAAAAAAAGGCTCGTCGCCCATATACTTCGTATCTGGATCCCGAGGGTTCAGGGCTTTGATGAAATGATCGTCAGTCTTTTTGGGCTTGCGGGTTGCCATGAGTTCTCCTTAAGAATGCTCTTATTATATAGCACTTCCCAATTATTGTCAAGCATTTGTAAGGTAAAACTTTTGTAATAAATACTAAGTAACGGATTACATTATGCCAAGAATTTCATTATACCGTCCCGAAAAAACAAGTGATTATAAGTTTCTAGATAGAACTATCAAGGAAATGTTTGTTGTCGGAGGGACGGATTTATATATCCACAAGTATTTGGGTGTGCCAAATACCGGGCCCAGTAAAGATTTAACACAACCACAATATGATTCACTGAACCCTACAAATATCCAAGACCTGTTATTCTTAGAAAACCGTGATAGAAAATATGACCCTAATATTTACAGAATCAGAGGTCATTATAATGTTCAAAATTTAGATTTCGATTTAAGTCAATTTGGCTTGTTTTTAAATAACGATGTTATTTTTGTTACCGTTCACTATAATGAAATGATTGATTTAATCGGTCGTAAATTAATGGTCGGAGACGTATTTGAATTACCTCATTTGACAGATTATCACCCATTAAATGAAACTATACCAATCGGTTTACGTAGATATTATCAGATAACCGACGCAAACTTCGCAAGTGAGGGTTTTAGTCAAACATGGTATCCTCACTTATGGCGTATCAAGTGTGAGCCTTTAGTTGATAGTCAAGAATTTAGCAACATCCTAAGTGAGCCTATTCAGAAAGACAATTACCTGGGTGATTGGGAAAGTACAAAAAATTATGTACCGGGTTATACGGTAACTTACGGCGACAAGATTTATACACCTAAAGGACCTGTACCCCCGGGCATTGCCCCCACTGACCCGTTGTATTGGGAGTTGAGTACAGCAGACAATCTAAGAGACATATTAGGTCGCTACAACAAGAACATTGAAATTAATGAAGCAGTAATTGCAGAAGCGGCTAGGTTATTACCAAAGACCGGTTATGATAGAAGTCAACTTTATATCGTGCCTACATTTGCGCACGAGCCAGCAGCACCGATAAACCTCGTTGTCAGTAACAGTGCTCCCACTTCCACAAGAGCAGTAGTTGAGTTTGTTGCGAATCCGCAGTATAGGAATCCTAGTCCAGTACTGAGAATTGGTGCAGAGGCTCGCAAGAGATTACTTGAATTAAATGACGACGATGTTAATGCACTGAAAGCATTTGTTGGTTTGACATTAGAAACAGCAAAACTTGCACCTGAAAAACTAGATACTGGATCAGGTCAAGTTGATGGCACATTAGTTCTTACAGCTATGGCTATGGGGCCAATCACAGCACCCTATGGTACGGCAGACAATACATATTCCACTGCGGATCAGTTCCCGTCATTGATAATGACAGCGCTCCCTACACCTATCGGATCTACGATTATTGGTGTGCAAGAGCTTGATCCTAAGTTAGCGCCCGATGTTTACATCGATGCATTTGTAACTAGTCAAACAGGTCAAATTATTCAAGTATTTCCTCCGTTCACTAGGGTAGTAACTGTTGATTTCATAACAAATACATTTACAGTAGACCAAGCAACTGTTGCATTCATGGATAACGGCACAGAAGTTGTAGCCGCTAGTAATTTCACCGGAACCGTAAGCCAGCAAATGGACTTTAGAGCAGACTGCGATCCTAGATTCCAGTTTATTGCCAGAGTATCACCTGAGGGGTATGGCTACACAAATGGATATATGATAGGTGACGGCACTGCACCAAACGGATTCCCTGTAGGGTCTGGCACAACTTTCCCGTCAAACCCAAATGTAGGAGATTATTTCTTACGTGTTGACTACTTGCCTAATTTGCTATATCGTTGGGACGGAGCATTATGGGTTCGTATTGGGGAAAGTAATAGAGCAGGTGTTGCTTTCGATTCAACTAACCCAGAACAGCAATCTCAATTGGCATCTTTCATTAACAATGATGCTACACTGGTACTAACTGACGGAACTGTGATACCACAGCAACAGCCGCTAAGTAGTATATTAACTATTCAACCAGATTAAGGCAACACATGGCAAAGTTTTTTTATGATAATCAAATACGTAGGTTTTTGGTTCAATTCGCTAGAATATTCAGTAACTGGCAAGTAACAAAAGGAAAAGATCCTGCAGGTAATGATATTCTCGTTAGGGTTCCTGTCATGTATGGAGATAGCAGTCGAATGGTCGCTGCACAGGTTGCAGGCAATAGTACTAGTAGTTTACCTAGTGCGCCGCTAATGACATACTATATTAGTGGATTAGAGTATGACCAAAAAAGAACGCAAGACCCGTATTTCATTGACAAGATGGCCGTCAGACAACGTACATGGAACCCTGAATCTCAAAGCTATGAACAGACACAAGGGCAAGCATTTACTGTTGAGCGTGTCATGCCGGTGCCCTACACCTTAAGAATTACAGTAGACTTTTGGACCACCAACTATCAACAAAAACTAGAATTGATTGAGCAGCTGGGTGTATTGTTTAACCCTAGTATGGAGATTCAAAGCACAGACAACTTTATTGACTGGACATCATTGAGTGTTGTGTATCAAGATGGATTAACATTTAGTTCTAGAACTATTCCGCAGGGTACAGGTAATCCTATCGATGTTATGACTTGGAAGTTCTACATGCCTGTATGGATCTCTAGTGCAGCGAAAATCAAAAAACTGGGTGTTATTCACAAGATCATTGCGAGTATATTTCAGGGTTCTGCATTAGATGATATGCAAGAAGATGAACTATTGCTGGGTACTAGACAAAAGATCACGCCGTATGGTTACAAATTATTGCTAATAGGTAACACATTGCAGATTCTTCCAGCAAATCAAAACTTCTCACCCAACAACGATAATTTAGATTTGCCACCTAACCCAAACACATCAGTGTACTGGCACAGTGTATTGAATGTGTACGGTACTGTTAGAGAGGGTCTAAGTCAAATCTGGTTAGAAAATCCCTATATGGATACAGAAATCGTAGGTACGATCAATTATCATCCGACAGATGATAGACTTCTGATATTTACTATCGATCCTGATACCTTGCCACAAAATACATTGCGACCAGTTGATAGTGTAATCAATCCACTGCAAAAAGGACCAGGTGTCGGACTACCTGCAGCAAGTGCAGGTCAGCGTTATTTAATAGTAGAAGATATCGGTAGTATAACAAATACTGACCCCTCTGTTGCTTGGGGCAATGTCGTTGCAAAAGCCAACGACATTATTGAATTTGACGGTACATCTTGGTACGTAAGTTTCGATAGTACAGAATTGACTACAGTACAATATGTTACCAATCTAACTACGATGGTGCAATATCGGTATACTCAAGGCGCATGGATGAAGTCTTGGGAAGGTTGGTACGATCAGGGAAGTTACAGCATCGTAATTTAACCTATATTATGTTGCGTGATAAATCATTATATGATGATTGATAACGTGTCAGCCGGTGTTTTCTTTTACGCTAATTCGACAAACCGATTTCTGTTTCTATTAAGAAATGACAGCAAGAACCCTAGTAACTGGGGAATTCCTGGTGGCAAGGTCGAAAGGGGAGAAACATTAATAGAAGGAATAGAACGTGAATGCACCGAAGAGATAGGCTTCTTCCCGGCAACTGCTAAACTTGTTCCCATACAAAAGTTTATCAATCATAATTTCACATACCATACATTCTTTTGTAAAGTAGAAGATGAATTTATACCCATATTAAACGACGAGCATTCTGGTTACTGTTGGGTAGATCCCGCACATTATCCCAAACCTTTGCACCCTGGATTGTTCAATACAATCAACTTCGATGTAGTACAGGAGAAATTGAAGAAACTAATAGGAAAAGCCGCATAAAGCGGCTTTTCTGTTTTGCAATCAGTGATTAAGCACTTGCAACGTCAATGATAGCATATGGTGTTCCTACAGGTGCAGAAGCTGCACCGTTGAAACTTGCTACATATTTTGTACCATCAAAGTCACTAGCCCAGTGGTTATTAACAGTTTTTAAGTATACTGTATTAGCGTCAGCCAATGTACCTACAATGTTCATTTGACCAGGAGCCAAAGATGCATCAGCAACGTTAGCAGTAACACATTGACCAGTTAAGCCTGATGCAGATCCTGTCACTAGATACTTTGTCTTGCCTTTTTGGCGTACGACATAACCTGCTTCATTAGTAGCATAAACATATCCTACGCCAGCCGCAGAAGCCGCTGCATTAGCAGCAAACGTTGCGAATGTTGCGTTAGCGTTGGCGATATCATCAATTACGCCCAATACAGTGCCATCGGCTAATGTAACGACTGTACCGTCGGTCATTGTGTTGGCGAAGTCTGTGCCTACACCATTGATGTTAGGGCTATTAGTTGCAACAGTTACAGTTCCTGCACCATTGACACCAATAGCAACCGTAGCCAATAGTTGTTGACCAGAAATGCTAGTGTTACCACCGACGGCGCCGTATGAGTTACCTACAGGGTTGTTGAATCCAGAATCGATTGTTGCAGATTTTGCAATTTTTAGAGGACGTGCCATTTTTTATCTCCTTATAATATGGCGTTCTAGGCCTACGCGGTTGACTTCCGCATAAACTCTCATATAGAGTGAACTATGTATTTATCAGATTAGTTTAGATCAACCCATGCTGTTCCATCATATCCTTGGAACTTTGCGTTAGTTTGATTGAAAACCATCATACCTGCGGTAGGTGTTATGATGGCTGCATCTCTTGCGGTATCGTCTGGATATATTGCTAGTTGCATAACTACGTTGGTAGTAGCCTTATCAACAGTTGACTCCGCCGCAGTTACTAGATTACCCACACTCAAGTCACCGACAACATTGGCATCGCTACCAACACTAAGATCACCGATAACATTAGCATTATTGTTAATCGTGACACTAGTGAAAGTAGCTAGATTAGCAGAAGTTGCTCCGATGACCCCGTTAACGTTACCGTAGAAATTACCGTTAAAATTTGTAGAATCAGTATTACCGGTGACGGTTAATGTACTGGTAACTTTATTGAAAACCAAGTTTGCATTTCCGCCGAATGCTCCAGATGTATCTTGGAATTGAATTTGTGTATTTGATCCTCCCGGTACTGCATTTCCAGTAGGAGAAATCTGCCCAATTGCATCTCCGCTGTTTGCAGTATATCCTGCCCAAAGAGGGTTATAAGGTACAAAACCGGTACTACTAGCAACATTAGACTCATCATGAATAGAGAATGTAGTTGCTGAAATTCTCTTAACATAGAATTGGTTGGTACCCGATACCCCTGAAGTTTCTATACTTGATCCAACTGCACCTGTTGGTAAGCAGTCGCTGACTGTTACTGATACTGCGGTACCGAAGAAATGCGGAGAAGCAGTGGTGATAATAGTACCTTCATTAAAGTTTGCAATATTAGCAGGAGAAATGTTTGCAATCTTATAAGACAATGTACCATTCGTTGTCCAAGTTAAGTTACCTGTTCCGTCTGTTTGCAATACAAAGCCGTTTACTCCGCCTGATAATTTCAAATTCGCTGCAGGTCCTAAGTTTAATTTAACGTTAGCATTGCCTGTATTTCCAGTTAGTAAATTACCTTTCCAGTTTTCCCAAGCATAACCACTGAAACTTGAATTGTAATTTGCAACAATGATATCCCCTGTCTGAATATTTGCCATACTCATTACCGAGTTGCTAGCACCGTCTATACGAGAAAAATCTAATGGACTAGCATCAGTTAAAATCTCAGTCTGGGTTGTTGCACCTACCCCGACCGGAGGAATTATAGTAGGATCATTACCAATGAACACACGTTGTTCGTCAGTGGCAAAACCTATTTCGCCGGCGTCTAACTGAGGTAAATCAGCATATGAGCCGGTTCTGTGGATGATTTTAGAAATTTGTACGATAGCCATAGTATAATCTTTGCTTGATTATACTATTTATCGCATTTACACGAACTGGGTATAGTACTGTTCTACCCGTCTAAACCAAAGGTCAGTATACTTATTGAACTCAGATCCCTCGATGATGAATTCTTGATAGATATTGTCTGCGGTACACATGAAAATAACACCCTTGCGAATATCAGTCCCGTGTACTTCATTGTGTGCGTTAGCATAGGCTGCTAATTGAACGAAATAATCATCAATCCACTCACGCTTTTTTAGTTTGTTGGACTGTTTGTGATCCATGATAGCAGGGCTACCACCATGAACTCCTACTAGATCGGTTGTGCCGGCATATATTTTAGGGAAGTAAAGAGGAACTTCTGTGCCCCAGAACTCAGTACAGTTGACGAGTCCCTGCTGAATTATAGAGTTTGCCATCAGATGGCTTTGCTTGCTATATGGGTTGCTTCCGGGCTCACCTATCACTCCCGTTTTGATATAGTCTTCAATCCACTTATGCATTCGAGTACCACGGCCCGCAGCCTCAGTAGTAATTTGTTGCGCTTGCTTAACACCTACCCGTTTTCGCCAATTTTGTAGTGCTTGCTTAGATTCTTCTGATTTGGTTGCGTCTAAGATTGTAGTGACGCTAGGGAGTTTTTCACCGTCAGGCGTAGCGTATCTTCGGCCCTCTGCGGTATCGACTCTATTTATTTTTACGTAATTGAATTTGTTTGGATTGTACATAAAAAAATTGTACTATATATTTCTACATAGTACAATCTCTTTGGTTAGCTCATTGATTTTTTAGCCATTTGCTGCCGAACTTTCTCAGCCTCGTCTGGTTTAGCATCTAATGACATTTCTGCTTCATCTTCTTGACCAATGAATGTAACTTCGTTTTTGTTGACATTTTTGATTATGTTCTTTAGTGGTTCTTTTTGAACAATATCAAAAAGATCCGCTTTATCAAGAACAATATCATTGTGTTGTAGGAAATTTAATAGTTGGTCAGTGCTAATGGACTGACCAGTTCTTTCAACACGGTCTTGCAGTTGTTTGGCGACTGTCGCTAGTTTAATACGTAGCGGGTCATCTCCTGCAAATTCAAAAAGTCTCATATTAGCGAGTTGAACGACCTACACCGGCTACGGTTTCATCTTCGTCAGGCTCTGCTGGAAGTTCAGGAAGTGCGTCATCAGGTTGTTCCCCACCCAAGTCTTCCATATCTTCACCGCCCATATCTGCCATTGGCTCTTCACCGCCCATGCTAGCGCCCATGCCCATATCTGCCATGCCGCCTCCTTGACCAGTGATGATTCCTAAACCACCTTGGATGCCAGCTTTAGCTTGTGTCAATGCACCTTGCAATGCACTCAATGCTTCGCTAACAGTAGTATTGAACTGCTCACCTTGTTCTGTACCTACTTCGCTGTTAACACCGTCGACTACTGCAGGTAGTTCTTTAACTAGCATGTCAGAAACTTGTTCGACCATCTTTTGTAGACTATCAACCATTTCTTGTGCTGCAAGAATAACTTGTGACTTTTCGACTTCTTCGTTCTCTACAACCATGCGTGTGTTGTACATTGGAAGAGCTTTTAGTTCACCGTAGTGATGAGTCAATGCTTGCTCCATAAATACTAGCTTTAAATAAGCTGGATTCTTTTCGGTATTGACACCGTTCGTAGATTGACGCATTTCATTCATCAAGCCACCTACTTTGCGCATCATACGCTGTGTGTCATACAGACTCATACTGTCTAGTTTGATATCTGTGTTGAAGTGCTCTTTTAGAGCCTTCTTAGCAACTTGTGCTGGTTTTGCGTTAAATTCTGTTAGTTTCATAGTTTTATCCTAGAGTACTGATTATGTATTTATCTTTTTGAAAATTATTTTAGGCTGAGAGTTGCTTGTACTTTCCATACTGCCAGTTCTTAACTGATGTTTCGTAGCCCTGTATTTCTTCTAAAATTGCAATTTTTTTGGACTTTGCTTCCATTAGTTTTGCAACGTATACTGATTTAGATGTTAAATCTTTTGTTTTTTTAGACAGCTCCGATTGAATTTTTATTTCAAATAGAGTTCCCTCTAAACTAGAATCTAGTGAAGCTATTCTTTTAGCTTTAGCTAGTAAATTTCTATGGTAGAGAGTAGTCCAAATTACTGCATTCTTCAAGTTGTAAAAATGTTCGCTCAAGTCAATGTGATATTTTTCAACAACGTAGCCTGTACTAGTTTTGCGTATTAGGTATTCCCCAAACAATTCATAACCTTCGGGGCTGTCGATAACTAATATACTTTTTATCTCATTGACGGCTTGATCGTTTAAAATCTTTTTTAGTATGTCAAACATGTGCGACTCATTCATCATCGAGTACCTTAAAGTAAATATTTTTTAATTCGGGTGTAGTATCTAGAAAATCTGGCAATTTTTTCCATTCTCTACCTGTCTTAATCATGGGAACACCTTCACAATCACTGTATAACATTCCCAATTCTGTTATTCCATCATCAAACACTTTTGCATGTGATATAGTAAACTCAAAATACCAACAGTTTTGATCTTCCTCATCCTCAAACAAAAATCCAAAGTTATCGAACTCTTTAAAGTTGGTAGTTGTTTTAGTTATATCCGTTACTTCTTCCGGTTGACTCCGTAAAGAAATCACTTGAACGATGGTGTCGAAATTTAATTGCGAGTTTCTGTTTGTTTGCCACTCTATTTTCTGTTTGTCTGTAAGGTCGATAGGAGGTCTACGACTAACAAGGTTAGTCTTAGTAATATCAAATAGAGTGTAACACCTAATTTTGTAACTCATGTAGTTATTTATAGCGGTAAAAAAACCCGAGAAATTCTCGGGTTTTTTAAACTAGTTTAAAATTAGTTTGTGAATGTAGCTGTAGCTGTAGTAGTTGTACCAGAGATACCTGCTGCGGCAATTGCTGCATCGATAGCAGTAGTTGTCCACGCTGCTGTTGGGTAAACTGCAACTGCCAATGTGTCATTGGTGTCGTCTGTGTACTCATACAAGTAAACAACTGCTAGTTGTTGTAGAGTTTGAACAACAGTGTTAACTTGAGCAGTAGTCAAAGCACCTGTAGCTGTAACTGTGAAAAAGTCTAGCTTAGGACCTTGAGGTTGAACTGTAACCGCAGAAGTTACTGCATTTAGAGCACCAACTGTGTACTCACGTGCATCATAGTTCATTACTGGTTGATAGTCACCGTGTGTTTTAGTTTGAATAGCCATGATAAATTTCCTTTTAAATGTTTGAATCATATAGATTCATACATTTATTTATGCCTTTTAGAAAAAAAATATGGTTTTTGGGTGTATTTTTACTTAGGCGTCATCGTAGCCTGTGCTTTTTGTGCAGCTAATGAACGTTTTGCAGCAAAGTATTCAGGAGAGCCTTTTTCAGGTGGCGTAACATTCATTGACGGGGTTGTCGGAGTTGATGTTTTTCCTGTCATGATTTCTTTATATAATCTTTGATAGCTGCTAGGACTTGTTTTGTATAGTCTTTGCATTGCATTTTTAGCGATCTGCTCCAAATCATCTAAACTATCCGGCCCACTTAATTTATTTAACTGAGTCACTATTGCCTGTGAAGTATTACTTAGTTCAGGGGTAGTAACGGACTGCTTGCCGCCCAACGCACTAGGGTCAATCACTGATCCGGTTCTAGGGTCACGCATCTGTTTACTACCAACCAAATACATTTGATTTGCAAGAGAGTCGATGTTGTTGGTTTCAATAAACTTAGAAATAGCGACCCTGTCTTTTTCGTTAGCTACCCATCCATACTGAGCAAGGTAGCTATCTACCATTTGCTGCAGGTCGCTAGCACCGAACCCACCGGCTTTAGCTCCTGCTTTTTGATTTAATTTGACTTGTTGTTTGAATCTGTCTATGAAGTTCTGCTTGGCTGCAATTTCATTACCTTCCGCACCACCTATTCCTAGGTTACGGTACATATTTCCACGAATATTATCAGATATCCCTTCAACAACAAATTCTTTAAGTCTCATCTTTTTTCCTTAGGCTTTTACTAAATCTTGACTGGTCTCTGGACTTAATCGCACTCAATAGCTTTTTTTCTAGGATTTGAGCTTTTTCAGGCTCATAGTGCTTGTTAATCATTTCTAGTAAATTAATGGCGCTAGTAATTATATTATGAGCACGGCTTTCTATAACGTGTGACGAATCACGGTTATTTCCTATTGCCTCTAATTCTTCTAATAGGCTGCGAGTTTTTCTTTGCATAATGAAGATGTCCTATTAATATTTATCACTTATTCATGTTTTGGGCTTTGATACTGGACAACAAAGAATTCAACTTCGCACCTTTAACATCTACTTTAATTGTCTTGTTTACTGGATCGATTCCTGAATGTACTTTTTCGTTGGTAGAATCCGTGACAATTGACGTAGTTTTCAGTTTGTTCATAATGTCGTTGGGGCTAGGCTGTGAGTTATTAGGTCGATAAGAATGACTGCTACCATCTCCCTCGGGGTTAGGATCAGTGATCCTAAGTGTTTCCAAGTCAAATGCTAGTTCGATCTTTTGACCCACGCCTGAACTGCTACGAGTTTTCATAAGCTGTAGTTGATACTGACCGCGCTCACGCATACTGCGACTAGTAAAAATACCAAATACATTATCCGCAGTATTAATCTTCGAAATACCACCTGAAATATGACTATGGTCGAACTCGATTTCTTCAACCGCTGATCTATTAAGCTGTGAAGCTGTGACAAATAAGACATTTAATTCCTTTGCTAAGTTACGCAATTCCTCCGACACATACTTGTCTTTAACGAACAAATCGCTAGGACTGACTTTCGCACTTACTGGCATCAACAAATCTAAGTAGTCAACGCATAAGAAATCAATTTTTGTGTGTGTCTGAATTTCTAATTCTTTACAGTACGCCCTGAGGTCGTTAACTGTAGACTGCGCAGGCATATACTTAATTCTAAGTTTACCTGCTTTTTTCTGTAACATTTTGACCTTCATTTCAATGTCATCAATCGACTTGAAAATTTCTCGGCTACTAGTATCAGTCATCATACTATCAATACGCATCGAACATAGACCCTCACTCAATTCTAGCGTAACGTAAACTCCGTTTAACCCAGCTTGCGCCCAGTTGACTGCTAAGTTTTGCATGAACAAACTCTTGCCGGAACCCGAACCGCCTGCAAAAATCTGTAACTCACCTCGATTGAAACCTCCGTATAGTTTTTGATCCATACATGGCCAGCCAGTGCTATTCTGTCCGTTATTAGATTTAAGTTGCATCAATCGACCTCTAGGGTCAGCAAAGTAATCTGTACCCATGTCTTTTTGCAAACTGATTTGCACTGCATCTTTGATTAGCTTTTCAACAGGTGAAAACTCACCTTTTTCAAGCATGTCGGCTGCTTTAAGGATTGCACGTTCAAGTTCTTGTCGTTTAGTGAATTTCTCAAACTCATCCAAGAACCATTCATAGTGACCGTCGGTTAGGTGCTCGACTGGTTCAATATCAACACCGGTCGTTGCTTTAATTTGTGATGGATCAGGCAAAACTTTGTATGCATCAGTGTGTTCTTTAAAAAATTCTGCTACTGGTCTTAAAGACTTATCAAAGTTCTGCGCATTCATGATGTTTGCAACACGAGTATATAACTCCGCGTTGGTTAACATCATTCTTAGAAATACTTTTTGTACCTCAACGTTGTATTCTGTTATCATTTAAACCCTTATTGTTCTTTTAGAATTTGTTTTTTTCTCAACTCAATTTTGATTTTACTATTTGTTGCGTTCTCAAGTATACTTAATAGTGTAGGGAGTTTACCATATTTTACCACTGCATCGTTTACATCTTTGATTCCGGGACCCCAGTTAGGTAAACTAATCTTGTATCCTAACTCTAACGCCCGCTCAGTAATTTTTAAACCCGTCTTATCAAAATCAGGGACTACAATGATTGTCCTATTCAACTGAGCCAAAACAGTTGCTTGTTCATTACTAATATCATCATGCATCAGTGCTACACCATCAATGCTGATAGCATCGAAAATTCCTTCAGTAACAATACATACTTGCCAGTCTGGGTGTTGTTTGTCGAAATTAAAGATATAGCCGGGTTGCTGGTCATTAATAAACTTAGGTATTCTGTTATCTAAGAAACGTATAGTAGACCCTACATTCTTGTTGCGAAATGAGTATGGAACAATGATTCCGTACTTTTCTCTGCCTTTGCCCTCAGGGTTTACGTAAAACTTATAAGAGGATAAATCTACTTTGCGCCTCAACAAATAATCTACATAATACTTGTGTGATTCTTTGCTGGCATCAAGTAACTCACCTTTAGGAAGGTCTTTACTTTTGAAATTGATGAATAGTCTACTGCGTTCAGGGACTAGCAGGTCTAGCAAATCACGTTGTTGCAAACTTTCCAAGTTCCACTTTTGGACTTGCTCAACATCGACCCCGCACCATGTCAAAAAACTTCTTGTTTTAGGAGGAATTTGTTTGCCCAGATTAAAGCTACAACTAAAACCACAGTTAAAGCAATGCATTACCCAATTGTGACCATCAATCTTCAACCCTCCCCTACTTCTACTGTCGCTGCGATGGCCACGATGGCTACAACATATAGCGTTAAAACTATACCAACCACTATGCGTTCTTTTTTTCTTACCAGGAATTAGGCTAAGGATGTCAAACATATTGATATGTTAACAAATTTTCAGTGTAAAATCAATGTTATCTGGCTAGAATATAGGCAACATTGCCCTGACTACTCACAAATTTTAAGCGTAGATATGGGTGGAATCCGTCGACCATGAAACCCTCACTTCCTGAAGAATTGGACAATGATATAGAATTTCCAATATCATACCAATCCGCTTGTGTAGTAGTCGATCCTTGTACTTGAATATTTCCTGAATAATCATTTAATGCAGTTTGAATAGTAAGTAACGGAGTCTCGGCCGAATTGATGATGCTCGAATAAAAAGTAACTGCACTTGTGTTAGCACCAGGTTCTATATGTGAGGGAATCGTTATGTTGACTGCAGGTACAAAGTCGGGAAGTACACTATTAAGTACCTCAATTGTGCCACGGGCACCTGCTTCGCTGTTGACGAACGTTGGGTAATCGAACCCATTTTCGCTCACTTCTAAGCTGTAGTTGCACATCTGTGGGTCTATGTTTACTAATTCGCCAGAGGTCACTAATAGTTCACAAATACCAGTAAGAGGTAAAACCTTGGTAACTGTCTTCTGTATTAGAGTCTCGGTTCCATTGTAATTCAACAGCCTGAACGTTATCTCAAAATCACTGACATTGACCGGTTTCTGTTCTTGATTAAGGTATTGGAATTGAATTCTGTTGTCCACACCTTTGTTTAGTTTTAAATTCTTAGCATACACTATCGCATACCTCCTGGTAGAGTTGCCACTGTAGACTACAACAGTTTGTCTGGGGATAAAATAATAAACACTTGTTGAATACACAGTAAGCTCCTTTTATATATTTATAAAAAACAATTTGGTTATGAGATTTGATAAATATTTCGGTGCACAATATTGTATGATCCAAAACGAGTTTTTTAAGAAATTAACTGAAAATCACCCCTTTATCACGGTTTGTTCCTACGCAGGTCAAGACTACGTAGGAATAATTCAAAACCGTGATGACATTGTTACCACAATCTATGATTATGGTTCAATTACTCAAGTCGATTTGAGAGAAAGGTTCCTAGAATTAGGGGACCAGTGGTGGTGGGAATCTAATAGATTAGTTCCGATCAACATGTTTCTTAAGGAAGATTGGGTTATCTTTAAGCCCTATATTAGGACATTCAACAATAAAAGCCTAACAATACTGCATGGGCCTATATGTAGTATGTTAGAGTTGAGTAAAAAGAAATCTAAACGTAAATCAATTACTCTGGTTAAGCGTATGATCTGATTCTTCTAACAAATTCATATGTACTGCAACCAGCTGCGCATAGGCGCATGAATGCGACCGTTTGAATGCGTATCCGTCTACATCTTTATCCCATACAGCTTTTGCAACTTCTTTCCAAGACAATCCAATCAAATGCTTCTTAGAAGGTCGAATGACAGCCAAAAACATAGCTAATCTAGGTATACTATCTACTGGTTCTGGCATCTTACATAGACTATAGTAGTGATTACTAAGGTGAACTAATTTTTCTACAAAATCTTTTTCTTTGAGTCTAGCCCAATTTGGTTCTCGCATCAGTTCTATTAAATGCGTTTCATCTCTAACATTACTATAGACATGCACATTCAATAAGTCTAATTTTACATAACCCCGTTCTTCTGCTTCGGTATAGTCAATGTTAGCCATATCGTTTACTGCATCGTAGGGGATATCCGTCACATAAATACCAGTAGCATGTTTACGAATAGGTTTTACGTTTCGCATAGCTGCAGGAATATGCTTGATATGCCGTAGAATATCGTCACGATTGCCAAAGTCAATGTCAATGTCTGAATTAAACTTCATTTTAACCTCTTCTTACTATCGCTAATTTTTCTTTTAGTTTCTTCTGACATCGTTTTTCCTTTATTCCAAGGCACGACCCCAAACATGGGATTATTAGAACCTTGCTTTGAATTACTAATGTTTAATGTATGCGACATGCTTTTTGGTTTTCGCATTTTATTTTTTGATTCTTCAGTGTGTTGTCTACCTAACCAGGCCTCTTTTAATTTTTGTTTTGTTTCTTCTGATTTTTTATAACCCGAGTGACCCTCGCCACCGTCAGTCCGATTTAATAAGATCCCTGTACCTAAATCTTTTCTGCCCCAAAATCTTATTAACCGGCGCTCTATAGCTATAGCTCCAACCTCTGACAGATTTGATTCTAACACAATTATATAATCATATTCTGCCGGTATTGGTATTTTACCATGACGTTCGGATGCCCGTCTTCCTTTACCCTTACCCACATAATATGGTGTACCCGCCTTAGATGTAGTTGAATCTTCTTTTCTTATGTAGGCGTAAACATAAAACCCTATAGGTAATTTATCTCTTGAATAAATAGTCATGCTGGTGCTCCTTTTTAGCATTAGAGTAGTTGGGGGAATTCAGGCTCCGCGAACTACACTACTATTTATACTATTGTTAAGAAATCAACCCCGACTTCATTAACTTGCGGTAAGCATCCTGAACTACGATAGCTTGATGTTCAGCATCTTCAACAGCACGGTGTGTTGTTTTAGTTCCGTACTTTTTATCTTTTAGCTTTACCCCCGCAATTTCCCAGAGTGTTCTTGTATCGCGCATTGTCCAGAAGGGCCAAGGGATAGGATTAGGTTTATCACTTACTTGACGCCACGCATTTTCCATTACGACCAAATCGAAGGGAGCACCGTTACTCCATACAGCGCGGCGATTCCAACAAAACTTGTAAAGGATATCCATGCACTCCCTAAATGATGTGCGTCCCCTGTCTCCCAATGCTTCTTCAAGTGCTTCAGGGCTTTGTTCACTCCACCAACGTAATGTATCTTCATTGATACTTCTATTGTAAATTTCTGTTTGATCTTCTACAGTGGGTCGTAGTTCTAGTCGTTCAACTACACCATTGCCCCTAGGGTCGAATCTTACTGCACCGATAGTTAAGATAACACAGTTAGGTGTTGTGTCTAAACTTTCGATATCAATCATTATATCATTGGCCATTTTTTTTCTTTCTTGTTATCGGTTGTTCTACTCTAGGCATCCCACAGCAAGCACAATAGCACTGCGCATGTCCGGGATTGCCCATTGACCAACCGTCGGAATATACTTCCCAGTTCGTCCATTGATGCCAGCCGATACGGCATCTCCAATTTTGAATTGGTTCTAAATCTTTTAGTTCTCTCCAAGTATCAGTCGGGGATATAAGGTGTTTCTTGTCCATCATTGCTGCCACATCTCATACATAAATTGTAACTTACTTGACCAGATAAAGATAGTCAAACTTTTCCCAGAACCCGCAAAGTCCCAACCATCGCCGCGCTCACCAAAGTTTTTTCTACACCATTTAATATGCGTAAGAGAATCTTTGTTACCTACTACGTATTGCTTCTTAGAAGCATAGTCACTGTTCTTCCGAACTGGATCTATATATTCTATAATAGGTCTAAAAGTATCAATCGGTCCTATCGCCATGGTTATTCCTTTGTGGAAATTTTACTAAAAAGAAACTAGCATAACTATCATTCTCTAATGTTAGATTCCAATACTTACTTGCCATTCCGGGCTTAAACTGTTTCTTTGCAATCCATCCTTCTCCGCCTATGCTATTATGGAGGTAATGCAGTCTAGGTCCTATGTTCTTAGCAAGCCACTGTTCTTGCTCACTCGTCAAATCACGATCTAGTGTAATTGTTATCATCGTATGTCAATAAATCAAATGCGGTAGCATATTGCGTTTCTGGCTCCATGTGAAAGCCTGTACCCCACACTACCCAAACTTTACGCTTATATACCTTTTGCCACCATACACGCTTACCGTATACGGTGGTAACCCATGGCCACCAAACAAAAACTTCACGCCACGGATAGCAATCAGCGCCGTTTTCAATTATAGTATATTTCATATATTTGTATTCAGGACTAGGATTCCATTTTGCGGCGCCATTATAACTCATACGTGCTTTGTTGTAATCTATATTCCATCCTATGCTTCTTCCCCATACTATTTTTATAGCCATCGTAGACTGAACCATTCTGCTTCTTCTGCTTTTTGAAACATGAATGTGCTACCGCGATTTCTACAATGACCACTGCAATTCTCATCGAGCCACAACTCAATATCAATAACATGATACCGATCTTTGAATCTTTCCAGTACTACTTTAGTCCATCCTACCGCAATCATCATGTCAGTCATCAGTTCCCAGTCAATTTCTTCTTGTAAGATTGTTGCTAACTCACCGACGATAACGTCTTCTACAGGTACATTAGACTGAACCACGATGCTAATTCTTCTTTATAAAACGTAAATACTACACATCTATTATACACTGCATCACCTGAAAAGTTATCAAATTTGGGTGGATGGTATGTAAAGTCAAAGTCAATACCTTGAACATAACCCTTTTGTTTGAGTTCATTTACAATGACCAAAAACTCAATAGGTAGTTTGTCAATCATTTTGACTTCAATCAAGTCTATATTCTTTCATAGTGATATCTTCATACTCACCCGCGAATGCGACTTTGAATATTTTGGCTGCTTCGCTGTGTTCAATCTGTATTACATCATAATCTCTTTGTCGTCCTGCGCTGTTATAAACCATAGCCCATTCTACATACCAGCGACTAAAGGGACCTTTACTAGGATATTGTTTAGCCCATTCATACATTTCAGTCGTGCATTTTTTTACTTTAAATTGATACACGAAACTAGGGTTGCTTGCACCGCCACCACCATAAAATATTTCCATTATGACCACCTCAATAAAAACCACTCAAGGTCTTCCTGCCGACTAAAATATACTTCACCGTACCGAATACTATCTTTCCAACGAATTTGATGCGTAAGATGATTCATACCTGGCGCACCATAAGTTTTATAGCACCATTTGGTAATCTCAGAACGATTTTCTTTGGGTGTTAAAAACGCGGCAACCCTCCATTCATCAGCGCCTCTCCAATCTTTCATTTGTATGTATGTATGAATGAACATTACGACCACCTCAATACGAACCACTCGTAATCTTCTTTACGCTTGAAATAAAAGTCACCGCCGATGTTCCTCCAGTTTCTGCTTTTGAAATTATCATAGCAGAATCGTTCAGCAGGAAGTACATCACGCCAAGACGTAATAATAATCTGATAGGGCCAATAAGTTTTACTGGGCTTATTAATCTCCCTCAGCTGGGTCAGAATTTTACTATCGATAAGATTATGAACAGAATGAGTATTCATCGGTTTAAGATCGCCCACATGTCAAGTTTCTTTTTCATATCTTCACGCTCTTGGTGTGCGTTGTAACGACTACGTTCTGCGGCTTCTCGCATGTATTTTTCTGTAGTGATTTCTTGCCTTAGCTGTTCGATCAATTCACTGACTTTCATAGGCTTCATGCTTTCAATCTCATCCAATGCGTCATGCAATTGTTCTTGTAGGTAACGAACCTCTTCTTCAAGGTGAGTGATATACTGACCAGGAAGATAATCATTACAAGTGTCTTTATCCCTAAAGGTACAAAACTCCGGGTCCATACCTGCTCGTTCAAGGTCATCTAGGATCGCACCAGGATGACGATCCATGTATGTAGCAAGTCTGACACGAACAGGGTCCGTGTCAAATTTAATAGTGTAATCAATCAATTCATTGTCTGTCATAACCACCTCAATGCAAACATTATAGCATGTTTTTCGTCTTTTACTATTATAGATGGAACATATCTAGCATTGGAATCTCTAGAAGGATCAGTGCTTGGAATTGGAACTTCTATACGCTCATAGAACCAAGCATACTCTGGTACATCTTCATCTGCCTTCCATTTTATAGTTCTGTTGCCACTTTTTTCAATGTTACCAATGCCAACATTCTCGCACAACCATTCAATGCAACCTTTAGGTATACCTTGATTGAATTCAAATCTCATGAGTACCTCAACACAAACATCATGTACAATTTTTCATCATGCCATTTAATATTCAACTTGTAATATTTGTTTTTACTCTTAGCAATTGTACCTTTATAGGGTTTCAATTGTTCTTCAATAATATCTTCACCGTTATGACTAAGAATAAAGTTATTGAAATAACCGGTCTGAGACCTTTCATATTGTTTCTTAATCATGACCACCTCAATATAAACCAACCCATATCTTTACGAGCACCGGGATAATCTAAAAAATAAAAATTAATCAAATCGTGTGTGATAACATTATCATCCCTGTGATATTGATTAGTAATATAGTGCGGACAGTTTTTCTTTGCCCATTGAATAGCACCATACAAATCAAGTTTGTTACGGTCTACGGTTATGTAGTTATCGGTAATCTTCATATGCCAATTGTCCATCAACTCCACCTCAACAAAAACCAAGCAAACTTCTTTTCATCAACAATTCGATAATCATTGAGACTATGATGTTTTGGATCCACATCAACTTCTATACCATATTCTACTAAAATGCGGTGTAGTTGAGCATCATGTTTGGGATTGCCGGTGATGTATCGTGCTTCGGGCACAATATTGCATGGAACATGCACACCATGTTCTTGGAACTCTCGTGCCAATGTTGTTTGTAATTCACAGGGTTTCATGACCACCTCAACACGAACCATTCAAGGTCTTCTTTGCGACTGAAATATACTTCGCCATAGAAAATTTCATCTTTCCATCTTGTTTGATATGTGAGGTGATTGAAGCCAGGCTCTCCAAAAACTGTATGACACCATTCTTGAATCTCATTATAGTTTCTCGGTAGAGTAAAGGCCCCAACATGCCACGGACCTTCACCATCACCGTCTAAATCTCTTTGTATGTCGTAAGTATGAACAAACATTAACCCCACCTCAACATGAACAACACATAATCTTTTTCATCACGGAACAAGATACTATTGTGAAACTTGTTCCACCAACGACTCCATGCATCTGGATTAGTAGGATGAGGACCAAAGTGTTGTTCACACCATGCAAGTACTTCATAGTACTCCTTATCATTGAATTCTGCTTGATACCATTTAGCACGACTGAATTTATATTTTGGTTCCGGCCTTATCATAAACATTCGTCTGTCACTCATTTTACCGAATAGTTGATTGAGATAAGTTTTACTAGTCTGTCTAGGAGTAGAGACAATAAACTGTTCTCCCGGCATCAAACCCTTTAAGTGTTCTAAAACGCACAATTGATAGTCGTGTAATTGTATTGTCATCTTACTAACTCTTTAATCATGTTGTACTGGTCAATTGCTTCACAAACTTTCTTATAAGCATCGTCTAGTGCTACATTATGTTGTTCTTTTATTTTGTGCAGTGTGACACTAGGAGGGTCTTGGTTTGTCCAATCGTCAGGGGTAGCATCAGTCCAGTAATAGACAATAGCATAGCTACTACTAACATTTTGATAGTCACGCCACTCGTCTATTCTCTTATCGTAATAGACATAGCCGTAATCGCTGTCATCGTCAGCTTTGCCACCCATACCCCAACCACGATAACATAGATAGTAACCTGACTTAGGTGGTTGCTGTAATTCTGTGCGATACCAAATGCTTGTCCTCATGACCACCTCAATAGAAAATATGTAGCATCTTTAGGATCTTCAAAATAAAACAAGTGAATATGACTTGCCCAACGACCTTGAATGTTATTATCAATCCAATGCCTGATGCGAGGATATCCTTTTGATGGTCTGTATTTTGTTTCCTCAGGTACCATCTGTTCAGCCATTGTTCTGTTAACTTTGACTTTAGTCCAACTGGTCATAATGTGAAGCTCCACGGCCGGGCTAAACTCAACTCGTTTATCATATCCTTCCTGTAGCTCAAAGTTCATGACCACCTCAACATAAATAAAACATAATCTTTTTCATCATAGAAAACAAACTTACCTTCTAGTTGGTAACTCCATTTGCCTTTGCAATTTTTTTCGCACCATTCACGGATTTCTTCTCCGTCAACTTCTCCACGGCCCTTCCAAGAGACTATGTGAATCTTTTTCTGACTGCCGTAGTAGTTGGTTGTTTTGTATGTAAAGCTACCTTGTTCCATTATGACCATCTCAGTAAGAAGTGCGCGAAGTCTTTTTCATGTTTGAATGCAAAAAATATTATATCACCACCGCCAATATCATTCAAGGAGTACTTTCCCCATTGATCTTGCCAAACACGGTGAATATCAACACGATAGTTCCACCTTATCTTGTCACTGCACCAATCTTCTATTTCGTGAAACCCATATCTGTGCCCACCGGGCCCATAATCATAGAGTAATTCGTATGCATAATGATTTGGATTTGTACAAGCATAGACATATGGATACTTGAAATAGAAATCATCTAAATGATTAGCATATTTTTGTACGTCAGGGTCACGGTTGTGTCTATACCGTGACCATGTTTCGTAACCACTCTTTTTGAGTTTACGTTCGGCTAACCACTTACGTATTCTAGCTTTTATCCGCAACATAACTCAAACACCATAGCGTCTTTTTCTTCGATAAACCAAAACTCGATATATTCACTTGTGAATCTGCATGAGTATTTGTCTCCGGGAAGCCCAAACATTTCAATCGCTTTAGCGCAAATCTCATTCCAAGTTTCTTTGCCTCTCATGGCATCAAGTATTAAGTTAAAAGGTATCTTTACCCTATAATCGTGGTCAACATTAATACCCCCCAAGTGTGAGGACTTCTTTAATTTGTCTGGCAAGGTCTGGCTCTCTTTTAAATTTCAATGCCCATTGCTCTGGGTCAATATAATCTATAATCAGTTTAGCATGATCTGGATTTAACGTATCTAGAAATTGAACACCGCTGTTGCTCTGATACAACATCCATGGACTTATTTTACCCAAAGTTACCTGATAACAGATTTTGTTAATGTTTCCATACCGCAATAAGTCATGTGGTTGAATGTTTTCATTTTCAGCTAATTTGATTGTGGTCTCTACACTTCGATGAATGGCGTCAAACGCATCCTCTTTTCTAAGATACTCAATCAAAAATTTTGTATAGACTTTATCGCTTGTCCAATTGTCAATTGAGATTTGTTCTGCAAGCAACCAATCAACGAACCTAGATACATTGACTACGTTAGCGTCTGCGCAATATGAACCGAACTTCACAAAAGCACTGTAATAGGGACTGCGAATGAATTCATCATACGTTTTAGTATTCTTCGCCGATGAATGTTTCTTGTAGAATTGAACGAAACTCTGGAAGCCCAGTCGATTACCGACCTTGTCTTTGTCTAACCATCTGTGTTTGGTTTCGCACATGTGAGACAACACAGTCCTTTCACGCATAAAAGACTTTTTACAGAATTCACATTGAAACTTCGTATTAGTTTCCTCTGTCTTGTTCATACTTGCGAATGTCATCATCAGTAATTAATTGTGCTAAGGTTTCAATATCTTCGTGTTTTAAGTTAGGGAACTGTTGTGCTAGATAAACTTTCTTTTTATGTTCTAATACAAATGCCTCACTGATTGCATACAAATTAGCTTCACTTGCTTTAGTGTATACTTTAGCAAAATATTCTCTGACTTCTTTTTCTTTAGGTGTTTCTTTTAAACTTGCAACTTTACTAGACAAGTGAGGTACCCATTGATGAAACTGTTTACCTAGTCCGGGACTACTTGCACACAACATAAGCCACTGTAGCTTGGGGTGTTTCATTACATTCTCGTTGAACAAATGCTCATTGGCATAGTGGTTAACACTCATTACATAGTAGCTTGCTAACTCGCTACTAGATTTGATTTGACTCATCCAATGTGTCATCATGAATGGTACAAACTTCTTTTGTTGTTCTTCTGTTAGTCTATCGTAGTATCCATAGTCTTTTTTATCCAACGCTTCTAATGCCTTGAACAAATCAAAGTCTTGCTTCTCAAATTTTTCATCAGTGGGTGTTGATTTCTTTGTTGCCATTTTTTCTCTTTTTAGATTCTAATGAACTTACTTGTACAAATTCCCATTCATTCATTGGTATATTTTGTATTATCATCTCATTTTTCATGTCATTAAACAAATGTTGTGGGATTCTTTTACTCGTTCCATTTTTGTCGGTTACTGTTACTTGACCAGACGATGCTTTACTCCAAACATCTCCTCCCTTATTTTCTTTTTTTCGACCAATCTCACGCCTTTGCTCAGTCGTCAGTTTTCCTAAACTATTTTTATATTTCTCATGTCTCTGTTCTGGTGTTAGCAGAGCAAACGTTTTTTGATATGAGTTCTTTCCGGATTGGATCATCTTTTTAATCGTTTCTTCAGTCATCAATGTCTTTGCTTTTCTCAATGACTCCCGATGGGAATCTGATAACGTCCGTCCTAATCCAAATCCTTTAGGTTGTCCGCCATCCCCTAATTCATCTTTCAGATTAGCCCATTCATCACTGTTAGTCACATTCCATAAATTACTATAATGAATTCCCCAATTCCTTAGCTCAGTTTTAGTAGTACACTCTTTTAAAATTTCAGTACGGATGTCACTGCCATGTGCTTTCAGGTGTAGTCTCCAATATTTTCCCGAGCCTAAATACTTGTGCGGATCGGTTTTCTTTGTCTGACAAAGATATTTTAGTCCGGTAGTATTGTGGGTCTTGACCATCAAATAATAAATAACCATGTTTTTTCTCCTAACACATGTATTTATCTTACCAGGCTAAATTGTAGTCTATGATTTCGCAGTTTCTGCTAATTTCTTTTACAAAATATACGCATCGAGGTTTTTCTGTATCATCAATAGGTACGCATAAGAACTGACCATTCTTCAATCTAGGAGCATACCAAGTAACATCATGATATATGTCTACAATGTCAATGTCAAGGAAGCCGGGTCTAAATGAACTTAGTGGGTTGAATTCGAATGCTTTAAACCCTCGGTCGTTGATACTAGTTAACGGTAACGTTTCTAAGTCTCCCATTTCAGGCTCACCAATCAATATTTGCCAATCAACCGGCATTTTAATGTGTTGATCTCCGATTCGCAGCACAAGTGCAGGACTGTTAAAACTCTCAAGGAATATTAAAGGAATATAATGATAGTCTACATTCTGCGGGTTAGAATTATCAAGAATCGCAAATCGCAAATCATCTACCTCTTCCGGCAGTGTCTCTAGATTATAATAGCTATTGTCTAATGTCAAAATACGCATATTATACCTCTTCACTTATATGTAAGTTTTTCGAGGTCGAACGGGTAATTCGCTTCTTTGTAGTATGTTTTGCGCTGTGTGAGGTGGCGCTTTGCAAACTTACAGTTTGAGGTGATGTCCCAGATTTGGACGAAGTCCTTGTCCTCTGCTTTTCTGATTCCTCTACCGATGGATTGAATGACTCGAACAAACGACTTACCTGGTTCAAGTAACACGAGGTTAAATATGCGGGGTATGTTAATACCCACAGCGGCAACCCCATAAGTTGCAATGATGATTTTGTTGGTTGATGTTGCGACTTCATCGTAATTCTCTTTTCTTTCATTTAAATTTGTTTCACCTGATACGAATGCCACATCAGGTGCGTCTTTCAATAAGCTAAACAAATCGCTTAGCCTACGTTGTAGTTCTTTTCCTGCACCAATTCTATCTACTAGAATCAATGTATTTCCTCCATCTTTGATTTTATTGACTAGTGTAGCAATAGCATCTAACCTTTCACTATTTTCAGTGAGATATTTCAATTCGCTTTGGTAATTGCTAAATTCTACATCGTCTTTCAATTGTACTATATTCACATGACATTGTGCAAGCACACCTTTCTCTTGTAGCTCACTTGCGGACAATTTTCCGATCACGTTGCCCAAACTTACGAACAATGACATGAATTCGAATTTTGATTTTGGAATTGTTCCGGTTAACCCCCATCGAATAGGGATATGAGACATAGGACCGGTCAACAATGCTTTCAGTGCATCGGCTTTTGCCATATGCACTTCATCAACCATAACACAGACAACACCCTCAATAAAATCTAGGATAGAAATCTCAGCTTCCCCTGACTGGGTTTTCTTCATCATATTGTTCAACGATTGCCAAGTACAAATAGTATGGGTGCGTCCGAGTTCTTTACGGTCGCCAAAATACACACCAACGTCCAAGCCTAAATTAATGTAATCCGCTTCCGTTTGTCGTACCAAGTCCTTGTTAGGGACAATAACAATTGATCTGCCATACTGTTCTACACTTAAACTTAATGCCGCAGTTGTTAATGTTTTTCCTGCGCCGGTCGCAACTTCTTGTATCGATTGCGGATTTGCTAAGAAGTTGTTAATGATTCCAATCTGATAGTCACGTAGAACAACAGGTTGTCCTGCCATTGGATGCTTTGCGGGCCAGACCTTATGCTTGAATGTCTCTTCGGACACTTGATTGAAATTGAAAGTCGTAGAATACTCACGTTGGTCGTCTAATTCAATATCATATCCTGCTTGGTCTAGTAATGGTAGTATCTCGGGTAATAGATTGATGTAGGTGCTACCACCTAATGCAAAATAGCTTGTCTTGCCGTTCCATCTTCCTAACCTAACGCTAGGTAGATAACGTGCTCCCGGCACTTCAAACTCAAACATCTTCATGAGTGTTTTACGATCACCGAGGTCTAGCCCAATTATTTTGCAATTGACCTCATCTCTTATTTCTAGTTTAACTTGCTTCATTATGTTTTTTTCTTGACTGTTTAATTTTGTCTTTAGATTTTTCAGTATGTTTTTTATTAAACATGGGATTCTTATCACCTTTTTTGGAATTTTTTCCTACTACAGATTTTATTCTGTCTTGTTCTATCTGCAACTTTTCTTCTACAATTTTTACTATTTGTTCTTTGGTGCCTTCGATAGTGCCGGTTCTGCAAGACCATCGCCCGGCATATTTATTTTTTTTTGTTTTAGCATTATACAACATGTTATTATAGCATAACTGATTACTTTGGCAAAACTCTTTTAGGTTTTTTGTAGTATGAACGGTTTCAGTAGTATGATCGATTACAGTAAACCACTTTCGTTTTTTTTCGGCTCGCATCTCTAACCATTCAGGATTGGTTGGCTGATTCAGTTTTATTTTTTGCCTAGTCTCATTGGAATGCGGACCACGTGATTTACCTTTTTTACTCTCGCTAATTTTGAGATTGTGGGCTATCCGTTCTTCGGCGGTTAATGTAGACCAATAGTGATCCCCTCCTTCTCCTCCGGAGCTTATGTTATATCCAATATTATCATCAGTTGAATTATAAAATTCTATCCAATGTTTTTCTCGCAACCCTATTACATTAGATTCGCATTCTTCAATTATTTCTTTATGAAAATTACCCTTACCATATTTTTTTATAGCGGATTTAATCTTTAACCCTGATCCCAAATATAGAGGGTCGTTTTTGTTTGCTTTACCTATATAAATCTTATTGTTAACTGCATTAGTTGTTTTGTAAATAAACGGCATAGTTCTATTCCTTCTAACTATACATTTATTTATCACATTACCGCACAATTTATATTCTTTCATTTGTTTAGTATTATAAGTTTGCTATTCACTACTTGAATAGACTTGCTGACATAAGGTAAAGATTGTTGCTTGATTGTAGTACCCGATTCGACTAATACCGAGAACTTATATTGCTCAACGTCTGCTATCTTGCTGTATGAAACGGTAGTCACTGGTACAGCTTTTGCGTTTAAGTAATTTTTAACTGTGTTAAGATATAGTTTAGCACCGGCTAAGTAGTCACTAAACAAAACAAGATCGGGTTTGAGTGCTAATATCATCTCACCTAAACTAGGATCATCTAAGTCAATTTTTGAATTGAATGACGATGCAAAATTAATCTCATCGTCTGTGAATTTCTTTTTGAACTCTAACTTTACTGTATAGTCAATATTGATTCCTGCTGCCACTAACCTAGATAAGGTAGACAACTCAATGTCAAAAGGTATATCTTCTATTGCATCTAGTATGTGTTGATTTACGGGTGCAATGATAAAGTTATTGTTGATATATTTATAAGTAGGTGACCAAGTCTTGCCATTTGCATAAGGCGCAATCTTATTGAACAATTCGATCAATTCATCACTGTAGTTGACCACATCATAATGTTTTTCTATGCAGGTTTTGACTTCTTTCAACGTGTGGGTGTTGGCAGGTATTCTCCAGAATCTATCGTCATGCTCCCATTTGGCCTGTATCTCTAGTTTTTTAAAGTCCTTGATGAATGCACTTTTGTAAGGGCTGCGCAATATCAATTCATCATCTACAAGTATCAAATGGGTTTCTGTAAACTGGGGAAGGCTTTTTATAGGAGGATTAGTCCAAGGCAACGCAATTGCTTCGTTGACACTTATCTCATGTTTAGCCAGTTGCCTACTATATCGATTAATAATCTTATTCAGGAGATCCGATTGATTTGTGGTTAATGGTCTATGCTTTATTAAATGCATAGACTCCAAATTGACTAGGAACCTACGGTCATAAGTTCCTAGACTAATGTTACCAATCAGATAGAATATTAATTGTTCTTTGGTGCTTGGCTTCACTTTTGTCATTCTCTTAGTATAGTACTTATGACTAAGAGAATGCAAGTACTTAGGTCACTTAATCATTAACTCTTTGAGTTTTTTTGCAGTGATGACCTCGTGAACACCCTTCACATCCCTGACGACCATTTCAAGTTCAACGACTTCCCATTCTGCTACACGGTTGCGTGGCATTTCGTCCCTTTTTGAGTAGTATGAATCACTATTCATCACCCCAGTTAAAAATGTTCTAAGTTGACCCAGTGACTGAAAGATACGACCGGTCTTATCAAAACTCTGATAAGCAGGTGTACCTTTAATATACTTTTCAGGATCATTTTTGTATCTAATTTTATAATACGTTGTCATAGCCATTTCAAATTTATCATAGTCATTATTTTACTATCTATGGTTTGTACGATACACATACTACCACTGTAGTAGTATACTTGCCAAGTATCGTCTTCTGCTTCTTTGTAATTTTGTCGCATCCAATCTAGAAATCGGGTTCCTATAGAACTAATCTCCCAATGGTTAGCCAATGTCTTTACGACAACTTCGCCCTTCATTATCTTTTCGATTGTTGGGTTCATCCCCACCTCAACATGAACCATTCATAATCTTTTGCATCACGGAAGTGAATCTTCTCTGAATACTTGTTTACCCAACGACTCCAAGCGTCTGGATTCTTAGGATGAGGTCCAAACTGTTGTCGGCACCATTCAAGTACTTCGTATTGATGTACCCAATCATACTCTGCTACATACCAGTTACGGCTAAACTTGTACTTAGGTTCCGGCTTCATAGGTAAAATTATTTCTTTGCAAAGATTATTGCCGTACAAATGATTAAGATAACTTTTGCCGGTCATCCGACCTGCACTGATAACCATCATTTGACCTGCTTTGAACCCCCCTGACACTTTATCCAACAACGCCTGTTGGTAAGGATAGATACCCTCAGTAACGTTCTTCAACATCATAACCACTTCAATGCAAAATGCACTGCATCCTTTTCTGTTGCGAATCTAAACTCAGCCTGATCCCAATCTGATTTAACTTTGAACCCACCGCGACAATTCCACCTACACCAGTTACGTGCAGTCATCACTTTGTCATCATGTTCAAAGAAACGCAAGCTGGATGTGGCAAGTAATGTAATCACGTGCGGGTATTCTCTTATACTTTTTCGTCTTTGAGAGGAGTTCATAAAACTTACCAAATTGTTCTACTAAAACTTCCCTCTAGTGGATCACTCATAGTCCAATCACTCGGGATATCTGCTTCGGTGACACTTTCAGGTAAACCCTTACCACCAAGTTGTCTCCAAACATGAAGGCGTTCTTGATTCTTTTCCTGAATCCACTGATCCTTACGATGTGCTTCATACATTACAGGGAAGTCTGCCGCCCAAAGTTTAACTTCGTAGCTGTAACTAATGTACTTGGAACCGTCTCTATCGTGTGTACCGCCACCGCCGCCGCTACCAGTGTGAATAATAGTATCTTCAAAGTAACTTGAGCCCCAGCCATCAAGGTATTCTTTACCTCTATGCTTATACATCGGAGGACGAACCTTGATATTGATACGACCAACCCAGCCAGGATATCCAGTAGGCTTTCCTTTGTTGTATTCGGAACGAGTGTCAAAGTTCTGAACTCCATTGCGAGGACGACTATGGCTGTTGGAAATCTTTTCACCCCAGCGCATATCAATCAGACCAACGTCAACGAATTCATGGAAGTCAGGGGCACCTTGCTTGCGCCATATCCAATGCTCATACTTTGCACCATTCTGCCAAAACATCTTCCAGTTATCTTTGATAAACTGATTTAGTTCATCAATAGATTTGACCTGACCCATTTGATACATAAACATATCAAATTCTTGTTCCATTTGTTGTTGCTTTGCTTTCTGTCTACGAATGGCAGCAAGTTTACGCAGATGGGCTTGGTATTTCTTTTTATCTTCAAAGATTTTACCGTCTGTATCAGACTTGTATGCTTGGATAATGCTCATTTCAATCCTCTATTATTTTACCGTTTTCTGTACGTTCTATGATATTCATTTCTACAACTAAATGATTCCTAGTTACTCTAATGAATCTTCTTAGCTTCATTTTCATCACAAATTCATCATACTCACCTTCATATTGCAAGGTAGCAAAGTCCTCATATGGTTCTATTTCCTCTATAGAGACAGAATCATCATATGCAAGATACTTTATTTTAACTGAACCTGTAGTGAATATATTTTTTATCCATTTAAACATTATAAAATCTCCCTGTGTATTTATAGGGGAGATAATCATTAATTAGTCGATGGCCATCTTCAACGCCTGCTCTACCAGTTGATTGAAAGTGATATCCTGTTCATGTGCCATCTTCATGTACCGCAACAGTTCCTCGTCACTGAAATCCACAGGCACAATCACACGGGTATCATAGTTTTTGCCTTCGCGGATGGCCAGGCATTTTTGTATGAAATCATCATCGGATTCCAGTTCCACGAAATCGCAGTCATCCCAGGCCTGTTTGTCGGCGTCGATGGCTGGATCTCGTAGCCGGTAAGCACGGTTGTTGCGGTAATCACAGGCTTCCGCCACATACACACGCTGGTCATCCTGGGGATCGAATTCCACGAAAAAACTCCAGCCGTCTTGCTCACCGTTCCAGGCACTGAGGCTGTAGAGTCCCGGCATATTGACATGATAGTCGCTGCCTTCAGTGACACGGTATTCCGCGATCTCCATCCATTCTTTCAGTGTGATCATTCTGCTTCTCCTTTGTCGTCGTTGGATACTTGCTCTTTGGACACTGATCGCACGATCACGCCAGCATCCAGTTGTGCTTTCATGAAAGCCACCGCCTCTCGCCAAGATGTAAAAGTCTTGTTTTGAAAAGGTACAGCACCATACCAGACATTATATTGTTTCATTCTTTAACTCCGAAATGTTGTTTGATTACAGTGCGACTCAATATAGATGCCGCATAATGGCCACCAGCCCAATCGTCAGATATCCCACTTTGTTCCCAGCCGTCTTTATATTTTAGACTAACTTGTTGTTGAATGAGATAATTACATTCCCTAACAATCAACTCGGCGAACTTTTCTGAATAATAGTCAACCCATTTGTTGATATCTTTTTCAAAGTAATCAGTGTCCAAATTGGTTGTGATTCCGGCCTCTTTGGCAAGTTCTTGAATTCGTTCGTTCATTCTTCAACTCCGAAATGTTTTTTAGTTTTCCAGATGGCAAAATCTAAATCACCGTCACAATTTTCCATATTATTCAAACATTCCCGAACAATCAACTCGGCGAACTTTTCAATATTAGAAACTGTGTTCAGATCGCTCAATTTGCCATCAGTAGTACCAATAAAGCATTGGTTGATGAGTTCATACATTCTTTCGTTCATTGATTTGCTCCGTTAATCAATCAATACATGTATTATATGCCCAAACGGATTTATTGTCAATCCTGGCTTAACTTCCAAGCCTTAATAGAATAGTATTCAAAATTGTCCAAGGATTTCTGTTCGTATGCACCCTGAATTTTTAGTACTTCTGTAGTACTAAAAATGTTATCCCAAATGTGTAACAATGGATTATCTTTAGTAATAGTAATTACATTAGCTGAATTATGTTTGTTATTATTCTTTAACCAATATTCAACAGTGTCGGTGTGTTTTGATTTTTTAGCGATACGTTTAATAGGTTGCAAATCAACGATGTTAGATGTAACTCTGGGTGTTTTACTGTTTTTAAAATCTTGATTAATAGTTACACAGCTTTTAACATAATCAAGATCACAATCATATTCATAGAAAATGGGCAAATAATATATTGGACCAAATGCTTCCTTAGAAACTAGTTTACCCTCACTATTAATTATTTTAGAAATCTCTTTTCTAAAAGGTGATAATTGTTGACCATCATTCATTAATGCTTTTAGCATAAACTTTTTACTGTAATAATCACGAATGATATTAGCTTTATCACGATCCTCTTGAGTAACTTTATTAAATAATTCTTTATCCAATAGCTTACCTGTAGGAGACAGTCCTTGGTCACGTAACCGTTTCCATGCAACACTCAGTGCCAAAACATCTTCTGGTGATTCGAACACTTCGTATTTTTTAACTTCTGGATGATAGTTTGTGTTATCTAAAAAATCATCAAATGATACCGTTGAAAGATTGATAGTAGTATTACTAGAACCACTTATGATATTACTACCGATTGCACCTGTTGCGCCACTGATAGACCAAGTTTGTGGGAGGCTAGCCACTGGCGATAAATTTTTAATAGTTGACATTTTGAACTTTGGTTAAATTGTGATATCTTCCATACCGGCCGCTCTTAAGCGAACAACATGGCCTAACATGAAATTTTTGCTATCCAGACCTTTCATGACACCTAACCAACGATTACGTAACAATGCAACTTCATTAATGATAGTTTCCATGTCAATAACTTCATCTTCACCATCTACGTACTTTTCAGCGGTTCGATCTGATAAAGCTCTATTATACGCTTCTAAGTATTTTTGAAAATGTTTTCGGCGAATTTTCCTGAGTTGGATGTTGAGGTACTGTAACACTGCCTCAATCTCTTGTAATTGGTTGAAACGATGCTCAGTAACACCAGGTAAATTGGCAATGTTCTTTTCAACATTGCCATAGATTTTTACATCATTTTTAGCCTGAACAAGTTCAGATTCATAATGGGTAATGAAGTCTGGTATCACTGATAGGTCAACAGTGATTCTTGTATACCAATTCATTTATGTCCATTCATCGTCGTCAAAATCACTCTCATAATCTTCGTCTTCCTCTTCATCAGGGAAGTGTTCATCCGCATAACCCTTCAATGCGGCAGTGATATCTTTGTCTCTAAAGGCATCTTTGATATCATCAATCTCATAATTAGAATCAATCAAAAAATGAACAAGTGTGTCAGCCGCATCACGGCGTTCATTGAAATCAATATGCTCACGCAATGCATCCCACACTTCTGCAACTAAATCTAAACTCATTCTGTAACTTCTCCCTCTGGTTCAGCTACAGTACTTATCTTAGATTTTTGTTTTCCACTAAACTCTTTCATAACTTTATCAAGGCAGTTATCTTCGTTTGATTCCCAGCCCTTACGGAAGAACTTAAGGATCTCACCGTCTTCGGTTGTGTATGAAAGTCTGTTACCTTCTTTAGTCAACATGCCTTGACCTTCAATCAAATCAAGCAACCCACTATAAGGACTCATACCTGTCTTATAGGGAATTTTAACTTGAACACTTTCGAATGGCTTTGCATATCGTGTTTTCATAATCTTACATGCGGCACGGATACCGTTGACTTCAGATACCTTGTTGCCATCTTCATCTTCCTTCAATTTCAATTTGCGCATAGCAACAACAATTGAACTTGCATAGATGAAGCCTTGACCGCCTGAGATTTTGTCATCAGGGTCAAACATATCCTGTGACGCATATGTGTGATTAGTTGCAACTAGACCAACGTTATGACTACCGAACATGTTAACGCAGTTACGGACAAGTGCTGTCAGTGCTTTGGGCTTACGACCCATGTCACCTTTCATATCACCTGCTTCGAACTGATTAACGTCAGTTGGAGTCAACAGCATACCTAAGCTATCGATGATGAACAAGACTTTAGGCTTGTCTTCTGCAGGTAGTGTCTTGTAGTCAGCCATGAACTTAGCGATGGTTTTTGCAACATCGTCAATCATAGCCATATTTAGTTTTAGTAGTTTTTCTTCTGAGGTGTCAACACCGAGATTATGTAACCACTCTTCGTCCAATGCGTTTTCACTGTCAACGAGTACCACAAAAATACCTTGCTCTTGAGCGTGGCGTACAAGGTTTCCAGAGCAGATATAACTTTTACCGGATCCACTTTCTCCAGCGAATACAGTAACTTTGCCCAGAGGAACACCTTTATTAAAGTCACCGCTGATAAGATAATTAAGTGCATAATTTCCTGTGCTGACCCAATCTGTAGGGTCATTAAATCCAATGCTTAATCCTTCAATACTTTTTGTAATGTCTTTCCGAAATTTTGCCACATCAAATGGTTTTACCAATTTATTCTCCTAGTTATTTCGATAATAGTCTATCACTGAATGAAATTTTGTCAAGATATTCAGGACATGTTTCTGCGATTCTTTCCAATTCAAAATCATTTGGGAAATGCCTTAGTGCGCCCCTAGCACGTTCTCTAACAATACTAGGGACTCTGGGCGTTTTACCAGGATCGCATAATTCTTCCAATAGTTTTTTACCCTGCTTTAAAGCACGGTATCTTTCGTCTGGTAGTGTCATGTTGTTTCCTTTCAAAAAGGACACTAGGTCCTTTTTGATTAAGCCTTGTTTTGACGAGCACGGATCATTGCTAGAATGTCTTGTGCTTTATCGCTACTAGGTGTAGTTGCTTTTGGAACTTGGATTGGACTAGATGCTTCAGGTTCATCTGTGTCGAACGGTGGGTCAGACTCTGCTATGGGTGCAGTTGCGGATGCAGCCACGGTCGGTGCTGCGGTTGGTTGTGCCGCGGTTGCTCCTGCAGGGGCTTCTAGCCCATAAGGACGATAGTATGCGCCCCAACGTTCATTATCGTATGGGCGACCATCAACAGATGCCTCAAACATTTCTTTGATGATTTTCAATTCTGCTTCGCCGGGCTTCTTGGGCAAGAAGTCAGCCAAATTGTACAAGCCGTGTGCTTCGATTGCGGCTTGCTCTGCCTCAGTTAGAGGACTTTCTTTACGTGCCCAGTTACTTGTGGAGTAATCAGCATAACCACCTTTGCTGGTCTTCTTGATGTTGAAATCAAGACCACGCATGTAGTCAGTTGGCAATTCTTCCATTTCAGGATCCATCAAGCTAGACTTGATGATTGTGAAGATTTGTGGGCTGATGATGAATCTGCGAATTGGGTTTGCAGGTGCTTTGTCATCACCGATTGGGTTTTGACGAACAAAACCTTGGAACAAGTAACTACGCTTTTTCCAATACTTGTTTGCCATTTCTTTTAGAGATTCGTCTTTGTACCAAGGACGAACTTCTGCGAGAATAGGACAACTATCGCCATACATTTCAACGCAAGGAACTTGAACTTCAACACGTTTCACATTAGGATCACCTTTAACACCGTTGAAGGGTAACTTAATGATTTGACGCTCAACCCAGAAGAAGGTGTTGTTACCGTTCGCATCTGGCAAAAAACGTACGGTAGCTGTTGTACCTTCGTCAGCATTCCAATGGGGATAGATTGAGTTATCAGACTGGGTATTAGAACCCTTGTTTTGAGATTTGTTTTCTTGAGCCGCGATTCGTGCTCGGATTTCGGATAATGAGGCCATAATATTTTTCTCCTTAAGATGGTCTTTGTTTACTATTCGCCACTCACCATGAGTGACTAACTTCTCGTAAGTATTACATACTTACTGCGAGAAGTCAATATTATTTATGCCTATTTAGGTAAAATTAAATTTTACTAGCCATTTTTGCTAATTTATTTGCCCTTCTTGTTGCTACCCGTTTGGCTATAGATTCAGGCGTGTTTGCATTGGATTTATTGGCTAGTCTGGTCGCCCTAATCTTCGCTATTATAGCAGGGTCACTATTCAGAGTTCCATTTGCCTTCTTTGTTTCTACTCGTTTTTTAATAGATGCCGGGGTATTTGAGTTTGATTTGTTCTTTAGTTTTGTTGCTTTTTGTTTGGCAATGGCAATCGGATTTAATATGGTACCCAAACTACCTTCGCCACCGTCAGTTTTATTTCTTAATATTCCGGTGCAATTATCTTTTCTTCCATACCATTTAATCAACCTACGCTCTAGTGCATAGGCCCACAACTCTAATAACCCGTGCGATATAATTATGATTCGTTTCCTATCTTTTGGTAATTTGACCGTATGTTCAGTGTGCCAGGCTCTAATATCTTTGCCTTTACCTATATAGTAGGGAGTGCCATCTTCTCTGAGATAGGCATAAACGTAAAACCCAGGTGGGGGATTTTTTCTGCTAAATATCATTGCTGATGCTCCTCAATAGCGTTAGAGTAGTTGGGAACGCCAATTCCGCGAACTACACTTTTATTTAGTCCATTTATCCCAGATGTGGGAAACCTCACTTTTTTGTGAGGTTTTTGGGAGAATTACTTTTTGATAATTCTTAGGATAGCATCGAGGTCTTCTTGTCCCTCTTTGATGTTTGGATTACGCCAACCTTTGTCTGCTTTTTCAGCATTACTCATTTTGCTAATGAGTTTTTTCTCATGCTTACCATAGTCAGGGTGTGCATCTTTCATTGCCTTGTCCAGTGCCTTAGCACCTTTTTTAGCAACGTCTTTTGCTTTGACTGGTGACGCCTTACCGCCCTTAGCAGATGGATCCCCTTCATCACGGGTGCCTTTGTAACCTTCTGAATCCATTTCATCTAATTGGCCTTCGCCCACTAACTTGCCACGTAAGCCATGTTGTGTTTGTGGTTTGTTGCCTAACACAGGACCAGTGCTTACAGTTTCAGTATCAAAGTAGTCGCCTGGCTTACCTGCTGGTCCAGCTTCTTTAACTTCTTTCTCTCTCTTTTCATCTGCCTTCATAGCAGCATGTAGTCTCTTAGCTAAGTCTGCAATGTCAGCAGGATTCTGTTTGGCTTTCTGACCCACACGTTTTACCATTGCGTCAAACTCTACTGGATCGTGACGACCTGCAATCTTGTGTGATTCTTCCGCCACACCTTGTTGACCATAGTCTGATTCGATTTGATCCATCATACGACTTTGTATTTGTTCAAAGTCATCGTCAGGGTGCAATCTATGTTCCCTGGATACCTCATCGTACATATCTTGAAGAATAATTTGTGCTTCGGTACCCAATAAGCCATTCAACCCGTCATAGATCATGTCATAACCTTCGTCACCTGACATAGCAATCTTTTCTAAAGTTGCCTCACCTTCTGACTGTGTGCGTCCTATCTGACCTTCGATAACACGGTCTGCCCATTCTTCTAATTCTTCAACAGGCTTCAATTTGTTCTCGCTAATGTTCTTGCTTAGTTTACCTAAGATTGGCATTACAGATTCGATGCGTGGATCTAAGCTAGCCTGCATAAACATTTCACTGAGATCCGTGTTAGCTTCATCTTCTGTTAATGCAGGCTTGTAGTTGTTGAAATATTCTGTGTAACCACGCTTGCCTGACATTTTGTGCAATGTCTCACGCAAACTATTATAATGATTAATACCTTCGTTAATCAATCGTTGAGCAGATTCATTGAATTGTTTGTTCTTCGTTGCACGAACGAATCCTGCCATTTTAGCATATTCTTCGCACAAACTTGTAATATGTTGACCACGTTCATCGTATGGTGTGCCACCTTCGCTGATGTGTCTTGCATAGACACGTGCTAGACCTGGCTTAGTTGTTGGTAACAAGAAACGTTCGCCTTGAACATTTTCAACAAAAATCTTTTCGATAGAACGATATCTTTGGTCACCTTCTTCCATTACACGATTGTGTTGTAGAATGATCTTTGTAGCAGGAACGCTATCATTATAACTTGAACGCTTGTTGATAGGATAGTAGCCTTCGTTCAATCCTTCTGTTCTGTCATGTTCTCTTTTCTTCATGTCTGGTTCCAAATCGTCGGTATCTGAAAGTTGAAAGGACTTTAGGCCCTTTGTATGTCTAAACCTAGAAAGGTATCTTTTTAATGCTGTAAAACTTATGCTATTATGGGAACTAGCTTTTGGGCTGTTCTCAACGTCATCACCTGAGTATACAATAAGGTTACCATTACCGTCGATGGATACTGATACTTTTCCATAGTCTTTTCCATCGTACATAAAGTCGAATTGGAAGAAGTCAGCTTTTTCAGGTATCCCTGAACTTTCGCCTGATCCCAAGAAACCCTGAGGTTTGTATCCATGTGACTTTAAAAATCCGTATAATTCTCGGTTAATTTTTTCTTTTCTTACGGGCATAATTGTTCTCTCAGATATGTATTTATCAATTATCCAAGAACTGCAAAGAAGGGCATAGGTTCGATGATCTCATCATGGTCACGAATATGTTGATCTAACGTGTAGTCAAAGCTGCTTAATTGCTGTAAAATACGCACAACCAATAAACTAGAGGTAACAAGGTCATCAGTTTCTCCTATTTTTGCTTGGTAGCTGCCTCCCAATGCCACGAAATTCTTTAATTCAGTAATTAGACTTCGGCTATTTAAAGTCATTTTTTGACTTTCTACTAATGTCTTAAACTTAGCACAAGCAGTTAACTTGCTCTTGTTAGTAGTGTTAAAGCCTCTTTTCTTTTTTCCAGGCTCACTTAGAAATATACCCGGGATGTTGTGATATCCGTACTCATTTAATGATACTAGTGCGGCTTCACCTATCCCGTTAACTTCTACAGAATAGTAAATATTATTGGGTTCGCTGGTGCATTCGACAATGTATTTGTTTATATCCGCGATCAATCTAATTTGGCTGGGAATGTCGGTCTTGTTATGTTTCCATTCACCCACTTGAACAGTAGTGTTGGCTTCATAAACTTGAATAGCAGCATTATCGCCGCCGGTACCTACAGCAGGATCTAGTGCAACAACGTAGGTATTTCCTTTACTTGGTTTCTTATACCAACGAATCTGTCCCTGTCTAAAAAGAGGTTCGACCCCTTCTAAGTCAACCAATTTTGCAGGAGCAATCAATGTTTCATCAGCAATAATAAATTCGCAGCCGATCTCTCGGCGGAATCTATCTTCGCCAAGTTGTGCTTTAATTTGTTCAGCCCATTTTGCGTCACGTTCAGGATGCTCTTGCCAATATGAGCGATACGCTTTGAAACCATTAACGCCTAATTCAGATTTATTTCCGTACTCATCTTCACATTTGTTAGCCTGCTTCCAAATTAATGCGAACTGATCTTCATCTGAGTTAGGCGTTGATGTGATAATAGCTTTACCACCAGTTGCTAACGTAGGAGTAATGGAGGTCCAAAACTCGCTTGCAATCGTAGGTCTAACGAACGCAAACTCATCAAGATATAGCAGCGTGATAGACATACCACGACCCGTGTTTTCAGTGGTAGTTGCTGAGACAATGCGTGATCCGTTTTCAAAATCAAGTGATCCTTTATTATATGTAGTGACACCCGCTTTAATGTGGTCAGGACAATTCTCATATGCATATCGCACACGCTGCATAATTTCTTGAGCACCTGTGTACTTGTGTGCAGCAATAAGAATTGTAGAATCAGGTACAAACATAGCGTACCATAACAAATAACCTGCTGCACTCGTAGATTTACCTGTTTGTCGAGGCATTAAACTGATAGAGTATCTATACTTGTGATATGTATCTATCAATCGTTTTTGATAGTCCCATGGATGGTAATTCATTGACCCTTTAGTAGGGTGCTGAATCATAAAAAAGTTATCCATGAAATACATTGGACCTGTGTTAGGGTCACAACACTTGACAAAATCGTCAAGTTCTTTGTCTGTGTTAAACTTCGTCTTTTGATACGGGGTCTTGATTAGGGCAGGTGTTCCACTCATATTATATTTATTTCGGCATTGTGTTTGGAACTTTAAGTTATATTTTTAACCAAGTAACCTTCAATCTGCCCACCTACAGAGGTATTCTGTTGAACTGATGCTTGCCACTGTATGTCAGTCTTTTCTGGATAAGGGCGGGGCACAACCTTAAGCGAGTTGTATTGATCCAGGATTGGAAAGTTCAACACAATAGTAACTAACCCATCTGGGTTCTGTGTCCACGAACGATAGGCAGCAGGTGAGTTACCGTTAATGTACCAATTGCTCTGTGTTAGATAGAATGTGTATCCTGCTGGTACGGTGTACACAGTCATCTGACTACGGCCCGCACTGTTATTTGCGGTAGTACCAATGTAGGCCAGGGTAATAGTTTTATCACTGCTGCCTGCGTGTATCAATCCCACATTGTTAGGAGCACGGGTTAGACTGATTGAATTTACTCTTAAGAACAGTTTGGTAGACAGCACTCCAGTGGTTCCGTTAGTTAGTACCACTGTTTCTGTTTGTTGGACGTAGCTGGCATCTAAACCGTTTATTAGCACACTTACATTAATATCTGCTGCTGATGCACTCCAAACTCTAACTACCTGGGCTGATGGAAAATAAACATACGTACCATCTTCCCATGCTGGCAAGAAAGCTGTATTAGTAGATTGTCTATAGCCACTAATGCTTAAACCTGTTACACCTGGCACCTTACCTTGTGCTACTGCTAGACCAAACTCTTGTGTACGCAAAGAGGGTTGACCACCCGCGTTGTATTCCATAGATTTAGCTATGTTAAGTAGGTTTGTCTCTTGAGGATGAATATAGTCTGTTAGATTCAATCGTTGATCTAACGCACCACTGTGGTGTTGTGGTGTGTAAAGTTGTGATTCATCTGCCATTTTTAATTCCAGGGTCTACCTTCAATTAATCCAGTAGGATGGGGATTGTCAACAACAGTGTCACCTACATACTTAGTAGGCAATTCTGTAATATCATACGTGTCTCTAGGATTGCCCGATGAGGCTCTATCTAATGATGCTAGATTTAATTTAGCCTCTTGTCTAGCTTGTAAGGTAGCAAGACGACCAATAATGTTAGCAACTCTTAATACTGAACCATTAACCACATTTGATGCAGCCAATGTTGCTGTATCGGATAACACTTGGTCATTGAAAACAACATTATACCAAGCAGGATCTACGTTAGTAGCAGTTTGTATAGCGGTCTTTAATTGGTTAACTGTTTGACCGTTGTCAATAATGTAAGAATCATATTCAGCAGAATTTAACAGGCTCTGCACTGAAATCGTAATGTTAGCCATTGTTATTTCCTAGGATCGTATTGTGTGGTTGGATACAAAGAAAAACTGTCCGCTCTCAAATCACTAGGATGCTTAGGTTTATTGATATCGTTGCCTATACTCAATATTGTGCTTGCGGGAGTAATTTGTTCGTCGGGACTGTTACTAAATCCATTATGTTCTATGCACTCGGGACAATCGCAATCAGGGCCGCAACCGCAACCATGTTCCATATTTTCCTCCTCGTAATCAGCAGCCGTGTCCTGCTGCGATTGAACACTGTCAATCAAATCTAACATTCCACGGATAAAATCAGTAGCTCTCATACTATTATTTATCAATGGGTTTCTCACCCGTCATATAGGGCAAACTAAACCATAATTGAAACCATTCCGGAGTTCCTGGTTTAATGTTATGTTTACGCATTAACTCACCTTTTTCAGTACCGGTGATGCTCATGTTTGCACCCTCTGGGGTGCGGCCATCGGGTATCCCAGCTAGCCTCTTCATATCTTCGATACTGTCTGTTGCTGCGGAAGGTAAAGGAATGGTCTGAAGTTTTTCCAGACCATTCATTATTTTGGATTGTTTCCAAGGATCAAAAGTCATCAAGTATTTATTTGATATCCAATGGCCTTTGCTTGGTAACGACTAAACAGAAATATTTTTCTTTGACTTGACTACTTTCTTGATCGGGATTAGAAATCGTTGCATCAAATTCAATAGTATTGAACACATCAATTTTGAACCCAGTCCTATCTAATAGTGCTGCTAATTGCTTTTCTCCTAAAATGCTGTAGTGATTAGAAATAAACTCAAATTGTCTATCACAATCTGGTGCAGGAACTTCGATGTACATCTTACCGAACTGTTTTAAAATTCGGTTGTACTCCATCAGTGTAAAGATAGGATACGGGCTGTGCTCTAGTGCATGTCGCAAAAAGATGAAATCTACGCTTTCATCATGCCACCCTTCTTGTTGAGGAATAAAAGACATATCGTATTCTTTTACAGTATGTCCTTTGTCCCTACATGTTTTGTTATCACCGGGACTTAGTCCTATACCGGTGCAGTTCGTGTAACCTCTAGATTTCATTTCGTCTAGAAAATATCCAGGACCACATCCCATATCCAGAATAGTTGCATCTTTACGTAGATTAAGCGGATCTACGTATGTACTGACTACTTCTTTTGTGAGTTTTTCGTGTAAGTCTGACGGGCCCTCGTCATAGATGTGAGCAGTATATAACCACTCGTTGTAAAATTTTAATTTTACTAGGTCTAGTGTTTTGTTGATATCAAGTAATTCCATATTTACCCTAAGAAATATAGTATACTTATACAGAAAAATTGCTTAGAATTTATTTCGTAAACCCGGGGAAACCTTTAACTGGGCTTGTTTTGTTGGTGTCCGGTAGTTCTTGGCTACGCAGGTCACCTTTGACTAGGTCTTTGTGATATGACCCCACTGCCTTAAAGGCATCAGCAAGCATCTTCTGTTCGATTTGACTATACGGTGCCGCTACGTTTTCTCTGCCTGCCCAAGACTCTTGGTCGATTGTTAAGGGGCTGATACCGTCCGAAGATGCTACTGCCATCATAACTCTGTTAAGTTCGTAGAAACGGTCTGCGAATTCTTTATCACGGAACACATTCATACCTACGCTGGATTGAGCCTGTCGCTTAGTGATCTTGGCTCTCTTTTTTGTTTCAATAATGAATTCTGTTGCTCTCATTTTATTTGTAAATTTGAAATGTTCCGATGTGTGTGATTGCTACGTTAGGGAATGGATTTACCATAACTCTGACATTGCTATAACCTACATCACAATTGTAGTCTGTTACTACGTTTCCTGCAAAGATTGTACCAGAAACGCAATAGTTGACAGATAAATTGTTTGAACTCTTATTTATTGTAATATTAACGGTTTGGCTATTATTAGAACCATTTTCCCTAGAAATCAACTGGAAAGACCCAAAGTCAAATTCATTGACAGGAACTTGGAAGATAACTTGATTGGCAGAATTGTTTGAAGTAACTGCTTTAAACGAATTAATACTAGTATTAGCGAAAGTAATTCCGCCTGCGATGTTTGTGTTACCGGTGATAGTGATGTTATCAATATCTAAGCTAGCTTTTTTACTAGGGTCGGCTAATAACGGGAACGAAATCGTATTTGCCGACTCGGATGTTCTTACGTTACCGAAGACTAATCCTGAATTCGCTAACCATATATTAGAAATTCTATTAGCGTTAGAACCAATGTGAACGTTCGCTGTGGTAGGAACTAAGTTTCCACCTATATCAATGATGTTATTCGCTACATCATATGTTAAATTTGCAGTACCTTGAAAGGCTTCTCCGCTGCTAAACTGAAAACTGTTATTAGGGCCTTGGGGAATTAACTCAGCTAACTCTGCAAAATTTAAATTAATTTTTTCAAAGGCCGTTCGTAACGGGTCGCCTGTCCCGTCGTTCGGCAAATCGCCAATGTCAATATTTGCTGTTGTAATTGTCATGTCTTAAACCCAGTATCATGTATTTATCGCCCAAGGCGACTTACTTATACACAGATTCTAATAAAAAAGGGGCAAAAGCCCCTTATTTTACATTTTTGAATATACGTTCTTGTTCATTATACCACTCTTGCCAGCCTTCTACTTTAGTAGAGCATTCGTGATATAGAGTATAGTTATAGACAACTATTTTCAACAAGTCTGTTATTGATACATTACTTCCCTGAACTTGTTTTAATTGTTCACATTTTTCTTTAAGTACTGCAGGCGCTTCAGGAAACTTTTGTTTAACAGGAACGACAGATGCGCATCCAGCAAGCAACAACGTTAATAATAGATATTTCATTTTGTCGCCGCCTTATTATGTTGCTCTATGATTATAGCTGGGATCGCAGGGCAGCTTTCAATGTATTTGATAACTTCATTGTCTTTCACGACTTCACGATCAACATATTTGATGATATCTTTGCCCTTTTCTCGAACAACTTTGGTCTGTGTTACAACTTTTTCTTGTATCTCTACGTTTTTGGTCTTAGCCTTTTCTTCGGCGACAGCAACTTTAGCTTCCATTTCTTTGATTTTAGCTTCCCATTCTTTATAGTCAGCTAGACCACCTTCTAAGTACACGCCTAAAACCAACGTGAGTAAACTGATGATCTGAATCGGTAATCTGTACTGCTTGATGAATGGAATAAACCCAAGCACAAAGCCTGCAATTACTCCGACTACACCTAGTCCAAAGATTAAATGAAATACCCACTCGGGCAAAAAGCTAATGATCCACATGTTATTCCCTACGGTTATAGTAGCTAGATTGAGTTAGCCACTCGTAGTATTTATGAAAACCTTCTTCAACATCAACTTTGGGATTATACCCAAAGTCTTGGCGGGCACGGTCAATGTTTAGTGCGCCTCGACTAGGAAAATCAGGGTCTTTATCCCTAACCTCTACACTTCCTGTACCTGCTATCTTTACTGCAAGATTGGCTGCATCTAGTAAACTCCAACTATGTGACTTTGTGATGTTGTATGTTTTATTATGTGTATTATCTGATAGGGCAGCGGCAACTATACCGTCTGCGGCATCTTCGACGTAGGTGAAGTCGAGGGTCTCTTGCGCTCCATTAACCTTGAGCACCTCTCCGCGCATTGCTGAGAGCATGAATTTTGATACCACTCTATCTTCAACATCAAGTGGCCCGTAAACAGCACTAGGACGAATGATAGTGTGAGTGAAGCAATTACGACGGCTGTAGTCTTTGACAAGGTGTTCTCCTGCTAATTTCATTATTCCATATTGACCTTGAGGCTTACAATTATAGTTCTCAGTTACATCATCTTTGAAGTCACCATATACCATACTAGAACTGATATAAGTAAACTTGTTTACTCCGTATTTGTTGCTAGCTTCGCATAGATTGAGTAGACCCTCCATCATGGTTCTTGCACCTAAGGCAGGGTTAGCATTAACAACTTTCTGTCGGGGGAAACTAGCCATGTGAATGACTTGGTCAAACCTGTGATAGTCAAATACTTTGTGAATGAATCCACCTGAAATGTCGTAGTCATAAATTTTGACACCCTCAGGAATCTTGCTCATTCTTTCTTGTATAAGATAATCAATCTCTGATTGAGGAATTATTCCGTAATTGGTTCTAGTATCAGTTATGACAACTTCATGTCCTTGGTCAGCTAATAGTTTAGCTACGTTGTGACCTATTAAACCTAAACCACCTGTAATTAATATTTTCATTCAAATTTCAACTTAAAATAAGTGTAGTCTTTTTCCATGAACTTGGCACGAATTGCATACTGATATCCATAAGTGAGTGGTTCAAAATGTTTACACCAGTAGGGTTCTTCTAACGCATTCTCCATTACCCATTTGCCTTTTTCAGATTGCTGAAATTCATAGATAGGCTGAGCGGCATAGATTTCGGGATCATCAACATCACTCAACCTGAATGTATGCACCGTGCAACTTATCATACTGCCATTTCTGCTTTAATCTGACCATGCGACTCATATCCTTCAAGATGAATATCTGTCATGGTAAACTTTGTAATGTCTTTGATATCAGGGTTTAGAATTAGTGCAGGAAGACCAAACGCTCTACGCAATAGTTGTTCTTTGACTTGCTCGATGTGGTTCTTGTAGATATGCGTATCGCCTGTACTAATAATTAATTCTTTAACTGTGTACCCGCACACGTGTGCAATCATGTGTGTCAGCAAAGCGTAACTTGCAATGTTGAAGGGTAATCCTAAGAATACGTCAACACTGCGTTGATACATGTGACAACTTAGTTCGCCGTGTTTTGTAACATCAAACTGACACATTATATGACAAGGTGGCAAAGCCATTTGATCTAGTTCGCCCACATTCCATGCACTGAGAATATGTCTACGACCATTAGGGTCGTTCTTCAACCCCTCAATGAGGTTTTTGAGTTGATCGACTTCCGTCCTATCCACTGCGAGGCGTGTGCCGCCCTTGTGCGCCGGACCCATGTCCTTTTCAACCGTGTCTTTATTCCAGTGCCTCCACTGAACTCCATAGACGCGACCCAAGTCACCTTCGAACTGCGCTTTCGGCTTCCAATACGGAGCAAGCGCATTCGGTGTCCATATTGTGGTTTTGCCTTCAGCAGTACCATGGGTGAGTTCTGCCAATCTACGTTCATCACCGCTCCCCTCAATAAACCAGAGAAGCTCACCGACGCAAGCCTTCCATGCAAGTTTCTTAGTAGTGATAGCGGGAAAGCCTCTACGCAAATCAAAGCGGAGATGACGGCCAAAAACACTATAGGTACCAACAGAAGTCCGATCATTCTTTTCCTCCCCATTCTTCAAAATATCTTCCAAAAGATCGTGATATTGTTTCATTTATTCTCCTTACAATGTTCAAAATGATATCTTTTCATATTAGATACGCCACCTGTTTTATTACAATGTGGACATGTTAATTGTTGTTGAGGGCCTTTGGGTTTTTTCCATCGGTCTAACATTTCTACTGGAATTTTTTTTCCAGTATATAATTGTCTGTAATACTCTTTTTGTTCTTCTGACATTTTTCTACCAGAAGCGGGGTGCAAGCCAGTGCCTGCGGTACCCTTAAAAGGGCTACTATCGCTTATCTTTTGTTTAGTCTGTTCGGTATGTTTTTTACCATACATGCCATTTTTTTCTCCCACTAATCCTTCTTTACCTTTATTCTTATCAGAAATTTTCTTCTTAGTAAGGTCAGTATGTTTTTTACCATAGAAAGGATTTAATGAACCAGGATGACTGCTTTTTCTTTTTCGTTCAACGGAAAGTGTCTTACCGTACATGTGATTATTTGGACCAGATGCGGATATTGACATTTGTTTCCTTAACCAACCATACCGCTTATTACTATTTCTGCGACCATCGGGACCAATAGCCATGATATTTGAGGCATGTAATAATTTTTTGTTTCCTGGGTGTAGTTTACATAACAATAGGTGCGCCAAGTAATGTTCTTCAGGAGTGAGTTCAACTAAATTAGCTGAATCATTGTTTCCTCCTAAACACTTAGGTAAAACATGATGCGTTTCAGTAAACACATCCAGTAATCTGGTTTTCGCCCTCTCGATTAATAGCATATAGTGATGTTGATAATTCATAATAGACTTCTATTCTATTTATGCCAAACACAGAAATAGTTCCAATATCTATTATTTTCTTTTCCAAATTTCATACGTATGGTCAGTGTGTTGTTCTTTGAACCAACACAAAAACTCTTGTTCTAATTTTACAAGATCAATGAACGTATCACAAGTGTATTCGGTAAAAGTCTTAGACAGATGTACTTCGTCTATCGCATCCCAGCATGATTCTATTACCCTAGCTCCGCCGATTATCCATGCATCGTTAGGTACTAGTTTGATATCAAACACTGTTACTGCATCGTCAATGAACTTACTAGACAGCACATAGTTAGTTCTATTTGGTAGCGGTTTCTTGGGTAGACTTTCCCAAGTGTTCCTGCCCATCACAACACTCTTGCCACTAGTCAATTCCTTGAATCTTGGCAAATCGCCCTCGATTTTACTCCAGGGCAATTTACCATTATAACCTATTCCTCCTGAGGGAGTGCAAGCAATAATTAATTTCATAGTTTGTTAAGTAGTCTATCCGTTTCTGGTTGTACCGTTTCAGCAATACTTTCTACATTCAATATAAATTCAAAACTTGTAATAAGTGGATCAAGATCATTCAGCTTCCTAGACACAACTTCTTCAATCTCTTCTGGATCTAATCCCTGCTTCAATAGAATAGAAATGTTTATAGTATGCTGCTTCTTACCTACTAACCTCACAATAATTTTTTTAATAAACTGAATCGGTACTTTGCTTTTTTCTATATCTTCTAAGATATGTTCCCATTTTCTAATGTACTCGGGGGTTAGTGACATATTATTAGACCGCTACCGATGCCTTTGCAGGACGACCTCTCTTTTTAGCAGTGGGTACTACTTGGGGTGCGGTTTGGGTTGTCAACGGAGTCCCCTCCATTTCAGCAGCTTCTTTCAATAAGCGTTGACTTTCTGCAAGAAGACCATTAGCCTCTGCTGCCATACGCGCAGCCTGATTGCGCAGATTATTAGCTAAATGATTGTCACCTAATACACCATCTGAGACTGGTGTGACTGGTTGCTTAACTTCTTTAGCATCACGCATCCTACGTGCTACTTGTGCAGGATCTTGAATCCCACGACTCGAATCAATCTCTGCTAACCGCTTGACTGCATCTTCACCTTGCTTCATTTCAGTAAGAATCTTGTTCAACTCGCTCAACCTAATACTTGTTGTCGAGTTGGGTGTCATCATAACTGTTTCTGATTGAACCTTCTTGATTAGGCCCTGTGAATGTAATACCTGTAAAAGTATCTTGCCATCTTTCGTATAAGTACGATTTAGCATGTCAGCTAAATTTTCAGAACCCTGCCCAACTTGACTTTCAATTGCAGTCATCATAGGGTCATGGATATGCTGATTCAATGTCTCAGTATACGTAACTAAAGACATGTGTGGCTCGTTAGGTACTTCACGGAATAGTACTGCAACTTTGCGATCACCGATTTTACCTACATGACGTAAAAAACTCATAATATATCTCCTTAAGGATGTATATATTTACTTGAGAAATTTACATCAAAAAATATTTGATCCCGACCAGCGTAGTTCGTACATGGTCAATTCTGCAGGATCTTCAAAATATATAATGTTCAAATCATGAAAAATGATGAAGTTATCATAGCTAGGTTGGTAGCTGTAACGTCCCGATAATCTAGTTTTTACCCAAAACAAAGATTGACTAGTCATTGGCGTAGGTGCCCTCACAAAATGTTTAGGCACATATTGCAATTGCCGTTCGCTAAACCATACAATCGGATTAATTTCTGTCATAATTAGGACACTTTGCTATTTTTTCAGCTCCAATATAATTTCGATTTGATTGAGTAAGTCATTAATTGCTGGATCATCTAAAAACACTGCATCTTTCAATTTAACCCATTTAGTTGCCAGCTTTTCTTCTTTTGCGGTCAGTTCATCCATACTATGTAGAGTGCGGGCGGTGTCTCCCGGTTTACGAGAGTACACCGTTTTTCCTCCATCAGGCGATTCATAAATCACAATTTCTTGCACCGACTTAATCATCATTCTCTGTCAATTCTTTGAGCGCAATACCTAATAGGCTACCTACAACATATAACAGAAATAACAATATTACTGACAGAAAGCCATATCCTAAGACATTAAGAAAAGTCTCCATCAACGTCCTTTCTTATGGTCATCGTAGATAGCCCAAGTACCGAATGGGGGATTCGGATCAGGGTCACCGTGAATGATCCAAGTCGTATCACAGAAATTTGCATCACCCCAAGAACCACAAGGATACCCGTCAGTGAATACAATCAATCGCTTAGGCTCAATTGCCTCACGTTTGAGATAATCAAAGATGGCATCAAAGTCTGTACCACCGCCGCCTTTAGGTTCATACTCGTCAATCGTATCCATGTTCTCACTGGTGTAGTCAGCGGGGTTATAGATTTCGGTGTCAAAGCAGAACACGTGAACCTTGTAACCATCGAACGCGGACATCATCCCGCTAATCTCACCCAAGAATTGCTGGGCTTGATGGTCGCTAATAGAACCAGACATATCGATAGCAACAGTCACATCGATTTCTTCACCGGGGGTCATGCCTGGCATGATAGCATCCATGTGCCAGCCCCGACGACTGGGCCGCATCCAAGAGTAATCATTGCGAATTGCACTAGTCAAATTAGTTTGCAACAATTCGCGCCAGGGCATGATAGGATTAGTTGCTTGCTTAACTAGACGTTCGACACCTTTAGGCAGAGAACCTGCTTCGGCAGATTGTGCCGCGGCAATGATAGCTTGCTTGACTTCCTGACGAATACGCTCACGTTCCTCGGCAGACATTGTAGGACGCTTAGACTTGCCTTCTTTGTCACCTTCACCATCAGATTCATCGTCACCCTCACCATCCATGTGATCGTCAATCATCTGGTCAAGCAAATCATTGATGTCAATTTTTTGGACATTCTTCATGAGGTCATCATAGATTTCCTCAGAGGTCTTGCCGTCATACTTTTGTTCGTAGAGACAAGGAACAGTAGTAATGAACTGACCAACCTTGTGGCGCTTCAAGTCGGCGTTAACGGTGTAGTCGTTTGCAATGTTCCAGATTTGGGGATCGCGGGAACCTCGGCGATCAATGTGGTCATAGACAACGTGCAGAACCTCGTGACCGAAAAGGAATTCAACCTCTTTAGTCTTGAGCATCATAATGAATCGTGAATTGTAGTAGAAATTGCGACCATCAGTTGCCGCAGTAGCACACCATTCATCGGCATTAATCAGTTTCATTCGGGTTGCAAGATTGCCGAAGAAACTTTGACGCAACAGTAGGCCGACTCGGGCAGTAACCAGGCGCTCACGTGCCTGAACGTCAACTTTCGGATCCATTGCACCGATCAGTTTTTCAAACTTGTCGCTACGCTTCTTTTTAGATTTAGATTTATCAATAACAGAACTCATGGTTACTCCTTAAACAATGTATGTATTATAGCAGAAACTCGAATTATTGTCAAAGACTTAGGCCTCGGTAGCCCGCATCGTATGCAATACGTGCATACGGAATTGCATCTTCAAGTGAATACAACAGTTCACCCTGAATTTTAGTCAGTCCACGTGCTCGGACACTTTGACCAAGAGCATAAAAATATTTTTTACCAGACATGTTTATTCCTTTGAGAAAAAAAGGGTGAGTATATTTCTACACTCACCCTATAAAAAGGGTGTTGCCACCCTCGGGAGTCATAGAATCAGTTGCCTGCTTCTACGATATACTTGCCGAATTTCTTGTGGAACTCGTCAAAGTTTTTCAGTTGACTGGGCTCGATCGGCAGACCATAAGTCTTAAGCGCAATCTTAGCACCCATAACAACCAACTCAGTTTCAAAGTTAGCCATCATGTAGCTGAAAAAGTTGTCAGCCATTTCATGGAACTTCTTGTTGTCTGCCTTCTTGTTAGTGACAGCATCCTTCAGTTCGTAGCACATCGCCACAGTTAGTGAGTACATAGCAGACACTTCCTTGACAGAAAGATCCTTGACCTTACCACTGAGAATGTCAGATGGCTCGGGCATCTTACCTGCAATCTTGCGGTGTGCAGTAAACTTAACAGCAAGACCTTCACCGACTGCACCAGATACCAAGTTAAACTGAGTATCTTGATCCATGTTGTCCTCATCGTCCAACAGATCACTGACGAAACACCAAGAACGAGGAGTAGCGAATGCACGGCTTGCAGACTTAGAATCAAAGTCATACAGGTCTTGTTTAGCAAAAGACAAGTAACCAACAACGTCCTTGTGAATACCTTTGTTCACAGCCCAAGTCTGCCATGCAGAGAAGTCGGCTCGCATTTCCAAGTGCAAGAAACGATTAGCAAGGGGCATCGGCATACGATATGTAACACCTTTGTCGCTGTCACGGTTACCTGCCGCAACGATAACCACGTTATCGGGCAAGACATACTTACCAACTCGACGGTTCAGAATCAGTTGATAACCTGCGGCCTGCACTGCGGGCGGTGCAGAGTTCATTTCATCGAGGAACAGAACAACGATGGGATGTTCTTTAGCGAATTCTTCGCTAGGCAGATCGACGGGTGCTGCCCAATCCATCTTGTTGATATCTTTATTGAAGTAAGGAATACCTCGAATGTCAGTAGGTTCCATCTGAGCCATACGAAGGTCAATCACAGGGCCATTCAGTTCCTCAGCGACCTCAGCAACGACCTCGGATTTACCGATACCGGGAGGGCCCCAGAGAAAAACTGGGCGTTTTGCTTTGAACGCGGTAAGCAATGCTTTACGCACTTGAACAGAGGTGATAGTCAGATTGTCAGAGACTTGCGATGCCATGTTATGCTCCTATGAAAGATGGCTTGAAGAAAAGAAACTAGAGTATAGTTGATGTTTGATTTATTGTCAAACTGTTTTTATACAATTTGGGCAACGATGCGATTGTACACATCCTTCTTTGCCATCATGTATTCGTAGTCACGTTCGCCGGGGCGAAAGTTGTTCCATTGATTCTGACCAGCGTAGGACAGAATGTCACGCTTGAGAGAACCCGGAGTGCTGTAGGCTGAAATGAAACCGTACAGGTCGTAGTGTGCAATGAAACCACTGCAAAGACTAATGAACTTGTAACCTGTAGAATTCAGGTTGTCGATGTTTTTGACTGCCTTAAAAATGTTAGAGACAATCAGAGTTTTTTGACGTTCGGTCAGGGGAGTCAGTGCCATTTCGTTTTCCTCTATTTCAGTGTCAATACAAGTATTGTATCAGAGTTTGGATTTATTGTCAAATTAATTTGACCAGTAGCTTTCGCTAGCAGGGTTGCAACTCCAAGGAGTGTCGCGGTCGATTTGGACATCTTGACCAGTCATGAGGTTCTTGACTGTGACCGTGGTAGGGTGAAACTCAATGCGATAACCCTCGCTCCCAGGCCAAGTTTGGTATTGCAGTTCGCGGATTTCACGTTTCATTTCAGCTTCGTCTCGGTTGCGCCATACAGTGGTGCTAACCAAACGCTCACCGCTCTTGGTGCGGCGATCTCTTTTGTAAATGTACATTGTGTGATCTTGCTTGGTCATGCTAGTTCCTTTGTTTCAATCTATGAATAGATTATATGACCAAAACCATTTAATGTCAAGCCTCGAGGGCCCTACGAAAAATCAGTTCCTGCTTACTAAATGCTTCGATTTCCCAAGGCATACTCAAGTATGCAGTTTTTTTACTGTAACGCTTTCCAGCCCAGATATATGAGCCAGTCTGACGGTTTTTCAGTGTCCCCTTAGCCATTTGTTTCACATGCACCATTTCATGTGCAAGAGTGATACCCAAGTCTTTCAGACTGCGGGTAGGCTTAATCACGATGACATATCCGAGGTTAATACCTAAGTCTACAGTTGCTCCCTGGTTTGTTCCGCATTCGTCAGCAACGCGAATTACTACTACTTTTGTAGTACGTTCTAATTTCAGTTGCTGGATTATTGAGGGCATCAGTGCCTCAATAAATTTTTTGTTGCGCTTACCTGCTTCGACTTTGAATTCCATACTCGGTTCTCCAATGCGTATGCGTTAATTATACATGTATTTCTGTTTTTCTGCAAGTTTTTTACCCAAAATAGTTGCATATTTACAACGCCGATCGGATGCACAAAAAGCTAAATACTAATAAGGATTGAGATATGGCTTTAACATTACTAGAACCGATCATTGTAAACACGGCAGCAAACTTTACATTTGCCAATGCATCTGTAACATCAAACATCACTGCCGGGAACGTAAAAACAGACAACTTATTGTATGCAAATGGATCACCATACGTATTCACAACTAATGCGGGTGGCTCAACTACTCAAGTTCAGTTCAATGACGCTAACGCTTTTGCGGGTAGCGCAAACTTCACTTTTAACAAAACATCAAACACTCTATCCGTCACTAATATAATTGCCAATGGTGCGGCTCTTACTGCATTGAATGGATCTAACGTCACTGGACAAGTCGCAAATGCACTAGTAGCTGGAACTGTTTACACTGCGGCGCAACCTAACATCACTAGTGTTGGGTTATTAAGTGCTTTATCTGTTGGGCCAAATAGCGGTCTAGTAATGACCGGTACATCAGGATACGTTCGTGCTAATTCGATTCAAGGAACAGATGGTGTTAGTGCAATATACCCTGCTTATAACGGAGTATCAGGTGCTGTAGGGGTAACTACTAATCTGACTGTAGGTGTGGGTGCTGCAGGAAACATAAGTGCGAACGGTAACGTCACTGCTAATTATTTTATAGGAAATGGTTCTAGTTTAACTAGTATCGCGGGTGCTAACGTGACTGGCCAAGTTGCAAATGCGTTAGTCTCAGGAACAGTTTATACTGCCGCTCAACCCAATATTACTTCCGTTGGTACACTGACTAATCTAAGTGTTTCGGGTAATGCAACAGTCGATGGCAATTTAACAGTCGGAGGAAATCTAGTCTACATAAACGTAGAAACATTACGAATAGAAGACCCGATCATTGAGTTAGGTGGTGGAGTGAACGGCGCACCGCTAACATCAAATGACAACAAAGACCGAGGATCACTGTTACATTATTATACTACTGCTCCCGTTGATGCATTTATGGGGTGGGACAACTCTAATGCCGAGTTTGGATTTGGCAGTAACGTAAGTGTTACTGGTGAGGTGGTAACTTTCAATGCTTACGGTAATTTACGGGCCGGCAGCTTCTTAGGAAATGGAAGTCAGCTTGCATCGTTGAATGCAAGTAGTATCACATCAGGTACATTAGACCAGGCTAGGTTAGCCAACAGTAGCTTGACAGTAAACGGAACAAGCATTTCATTAGGAAGTTCCGGAACCATTACTGCTAACACTACGCAAGCACTAACGTTAGGTACTTATTTAACCGGAACTAGTTTTAACGGCGGAACCGCAGTCACTGCTGCCGTTGACGCAACTAGTGCAAATACTGCAAATAAAATAGTAGCACGTGACACTAGTGGAAATTTTAGTGCAGGAACTATAACCGCAACACTAAACGGTGCAGCAACAACTGCAGGCACCGTAACATCTGCGGCGCAACCTAATATCACAAGCATCGGCACATTAACATCGTTAGGTGTTAATGGAACTGTAACCGCAGTGGCATTCACTGCAAATACAGGTGTGTTTACTGGTAATGGTTCTGGGTTAAGTGCTATCGCAGGTGATAATGTAATCGGTGTAGTTGCTAACGCGAATTTCGCAGTTACTGCAAGTAGCGCAACTACTGCAGGCACTGTAACTACCGCAGCGCAACCAAATATCACAAGCGTCGGTACATTAACTACATTGAACGTTTCTGGTTTTAGTGCTTTTTATGCTTCACAAGATAGGTTTAGTGTCATCAACGGAGCTACCGGCATAGTCACTCATGATTTAGCTAACGGGGGTGTTTTTTATCACACTTCGCCGGCAGCGAATTTTACACCAAATTTTACCAATGTGCCCACAACGAATAATTACACTACAGTTGCTGTACTGTTTATTACACAAGGTGCAACGCCGCAATTACCGACAGCGACAAGTAATATTCAAATAAGTGGTTCTAACGTAACCATCAGATGGGGAGGCGGTTCTGTCCCAACTGGAACAGCGAACGGAGTAGACATGGTTAGTTTCTCGTTAATTAGAAATGCAGGAGCCTGGGTTGTATTAGGTCAGGCAGGAGGATTTAGTTAATGCCTAGATTAGCATCTGCCAGCGGGGTTAATTTTTATATGTATACCGGCGTCGGTGACGAAGACGGTCCTAACGAATACACTAATGCAACAATGGTTTTCGTTCAGAGTACTGCTCCGACTGGATGGACTAAGGATACGACATATAATGATTATGCATTGAGAGTAGTTTCAGGCAATGTAGGGGTGGGCGGCAACATTGATTTCAGTAACGTTTTCACAACACATGCTGTCAGTGGATCGTTTGCTGATTCTCCGTTCAGTGTCGGCGCGACGACATTATCCTTAGCACAGATCCCATCTCACTCACACCCGACGAATGGTTCATATACTTTCGACACACTATCCCTTACTACGACACCAGGAGGAACAAGATCGATGAGAACACCGTCACCTGTGAATCCTACCGGTAATGCAGGAACTGGTGGATCGCACACTCATACCCAACCTTTGTATTCTGTAGCCGACACATTTGATGGGAACAATTTGAATCTATCAATAAAATATGTCGATTCTATTTTAGCAACTTACACATCATGAGCGCATCAATACCCACAACATCAATAAGTATTTTTAGAAGCAATACTGCACAACCAGGTTGGACAAAACTAACAACATTAAATGATTATATGTTGCGTGTAGTCAACGGAACTGCAAATATAAATAATGCACAATCGTTTACCAGTGTGTTTACCCCTATGCCTATATCCGGAAACATCATTGTATCAGGATCGGTTGCAAATACTACTATAACAGTGAGTCAAATGGCTAACCACTTCCACCCCAACGGTAATACTGCATTATTGGGACCCTTTAGTAATCCGGTATCATCGTCTGCTCCTACATTTACCATGATTGACGCAAGACCCGGCACTCCGGTCGGTACTAGATTTTCACCGGGAGGTTCGGTGGGCAATACTGGGGGAGGGGAGGCTCATACCCATCCGTTTTCAAACGTAAATGTTCCGATGAGTTCTGGACAAATCAGTCTCACAGTAAAATACGTTGATGTGATTATTGCGCAAAGGAATTAATAAATGGGCACAGCAATATTCCCTACAGGAACTACTACTATTTTTAGACAGAGTAATGCTCCAACTGGGTGGACTAAAGATACAACATATAATGATTATACTCTAAGGATAGTATCTGGCACTACAAGTCCCGGCGGTTCCGTTAATTTTAGTTCAGTGATGACTACACAAACTATATCAGGAACAGTCCAAAAAACTGGAAACCCAGGACCAACAGTTATCATTGATTCCGGAATTACAAACGCCCCTTTACCAGTTCACAACCACGCCGCAGCAGTTCGTTTTTTCACCTCCGTTGTACCAGCCAACGTTAGTGGTCCAGGTGCGTTTTTAGGATGGAATACTTCTTCTCCGGCATCAAATAGTGGTGCACAAGGTGGTAATACCGGGCACTCACATACGATTACAGCTACCACATCATTTCAAGGTGCATCTAAAAACTTTTCTGTAAATTATGTGGATACAATCATTGCTAGTATAAATTAATCATACAGTATTTCTAGCTTAAATACATTTATTACTAAGGTGTAACAATGGAGCTTAAACGGGAAAATTACTGCCCTCTTCTGAAAAAAGAATGCGTAGGTTTAAAATGTGCATGGTTCATAAAGGTTGAGGGATATGACATGAACACTGGGAAGAGAGTCGATGACTGGAACTGTGCTATAGCATGGTTACCTATGCTACTAATTGAAAATTCAGGTCAACAAAGACAAACAGGCGCTGCGGTAGAAAGTTTTAGAAATGAAATGGTAAAGGCTAATGAGGCTTCTCGAAATTTGCTGCTAGCAACAATGCAATCTCAGGCTACAAACATCGAACATTCACCGAACGAGAAATTTATTAATATGGAGGACAAAGATGCCGATAACTGACCGAGTTACTATCATTGTCGATGATTCGGCGGTATACACTGACCAAGGAGTATATAGTGATTTAGATTTATCTGATTGCGGAATACCTGAAGGAGTTCATGCCTTACAATTCAAGAATGGCATAGGTGAGATTGAATGGAAACAACCCATTCCCAATACACCAATAGAATCGCTACCTGACTGGGCAGTCAATTGTCTCAATAAATGGGACCTAGCAAACGCAGTATAAGATCATGAATAAACACTTAGAACGTGACAATTTCATCTATATTTCTAGTTTTATTACTCCCGAACGAGCATATGAATTACAAAAAGAATTCAAAATATTTGCCCAGGAAACAAAAAGAACAGGCGATGGGCAAATAAAAGAATCTAACTCGGCGTATAATTACGTAGGATTTCTTGAATTGTTATGCGAAAAAACCCCAGAAGTTTCCAAATTCTTAGGTGAGACAGTTTTACCCACGTATTCATATGCGAGAGTGTATCACCACAATGCAGAACTAACTAAGCACGTAGACCGAGATGCATGTGAAATCAGTCTTACTGTTCATTTGGGCGGCGACTCGGAATGGCCTATTTTTATTAAAAAACCCAACGGAGAAGAAGTTTCATTAAATCTGAAATCAGGTGATGCAATGATGTATCTAGGATGTGAAGCTGAACATTGGAGAGAACAATTCAAGGGGTCAGAATATGTTCAAGTATTTTTGCATTACGTGAGAAGTCGCGGTGACAAAAGTTACGCTTATTTTGATAAGAGTAAAAATCCTAGTGAAACTACTCTTAATGACAGTACTGGCATTTTCGTACCGAATGAGGTGCCTGCCCCTGAAAAATCACATTCCAAACACTTGCATGATTACATAATGGTTTTTGAAGATTTAATACCAACAGATTTATGTGATGCTATTCTTCAAGAATATAAAAATCCCAATGATTGGCAATCGGCATTAGTGGGTTCGGGGCAGGTGCATCAAGACATAAGAAATGCACAAACTATCAACATATCCATGCAGGATGTAATTTCTAAAAATCCATCAGTAAGAGGTAATATTGATGCTAGATTGTATGAGGTAGCAGGAAATGCTATACGTGAATATAATCGAAACTTCAATGAAGCCAAGATCGAACAAGATACTGGATATGAACTGCTTAGATATAATGAAGGACAATTTTACGTCCAGCATACTGATTCTTTCAAGGAAAGACCCAGAACTGTCTCTTGCTCGTTTGCATTAAATGATGATTATGAAGGCGGGGAGTTTGCGTTCTTTAACAGAGAACTCAAATATAAACTAAAAAAGGGATCAGTGTTAATGTTCCCGAGTAATTTCATGTATCCACACGAAATACTACCGGTAACCAGCGGTATTAGGTACAGCATAATAACCTGGTTTGTTTAAGAGACTAGTTTTGCTAACAACAGCAACTTTTCCAATCTATCAATAGCAGAGTTAATCTCTGCTATTTTTTCGGCTGTCTTGTAAGTGGCATTCAACCTACGAGCATCTACTTCAATTTTAGATAATTCACTTACCATGATAACTATGTTTTTATACAGTTTATTTAGGTCTCGGTTATAACGCAAAGAATTCAGTTGCAGGAGTAGTTCTGCACTTACTTTTTCCCAATCTAATGAAGTGTTGATTACCATGTTTATATTTACTGCTAAATACTATCTCAGGATATTTACGTGAAAATAATTTTGTCTACGCTGCTTATTACTATTCTTGCGGGTTGTTCATCTATAAACAACCCGCATACTGAGTATCATTCAAAGATCCTACAAGCACGAATGCAAGCCTGTGTTACTAAAGAAATAGCCAGATATGCGGCAATAGTTGAAATTGCAAAAGCCGGGGATAATGCAGCAAAGGTAGCAGCTATAGTAAGCATCGACCGCACTGATAAATGTCAAGAATAGAGACGGTTAGTCTCTATTCTTATTTAGGCGAAGATTTCCAATGCAGTCCCACATTCAGTGCAGAACTTTGCAGTAGCTTTGTTTTGCTTACCGCATGTCACACACTTAGGTTTGTGCTTTGTAGTGACAGGTTTGCGAACAGGTTCGTTGTCAGGAGTCTCACCTAGAATCTTCAACACAATAGAATGTGTTTGAGGATCAAGTGCTCCAATGTATGCTGTAGTGAATTTCTGGTCGGATTTACTACCTGGAACTGTGATACCTGCATCGTTCTTTGGAACATAGCTGTCCATTGTTGCCATACCATCATGTACCGCTGATTGTACTTTGATGTTATTTGTAGCAAAGTATTCAGTTGTAGTCGCACTTGCTTGGGCTCTCATTGTCCCACCGTTGCTATAGTCAGCACTACGTAGTATGCCGTTGACATTCATAGAACCACTGATTGAGCCTGTTGTGCCGTAAGTAGTATTAGTAAGATCGCCGTAGTGCCCACCACTTGTGTAAGGGTGTCCACCGATTTTCTGCTTCCAAGATTCATCTTTCCAAAAGGTATCTGCAATACTGATAGACATGCGAGGCATTTCAAACTGATATTCGATGCGAACAATACCATCTTCTAGTTTGATGCCGCGATGATTCTCAACAGCGCCTGTTCGTTCGATAAACTTAAAACGATTGCCTTCAGTCAAGTTACCATTCTTGATGCTACGTTGTAGGTCGACTTCTTGGTGTGCGTTTAGTACAAGACCGCCCGGAGTCTGATTCTCACCGTCAATATAAACATTGACTAGGGCACGGACTGTGTTTAGGTTCTTGAGTAGTATTGAGTATTCTGCTCCGAATGGGCAGTAGACAGTATCCTTGAATTCACGAAGGATTTTACCATTGGCTTTTAGGCTGGCCACCAGCTTTTGATTATACATCATTTGTTTTCCTAATTGTAACGGCCCACAGAGTAAGGACCCAAATTTTAACTCCGTTTAGTTTGTGCACCATGCACAAATATATTTATATGTTGTTCAACCCTATCCTACTAAATCCAGAATTTTTCTGAATCTCTTTCTGGTTTTCTCGTAGCCTTTTCTTTTCAGCCTGTTTAGCCATTGATTCTAATCGTTTTGCTTCTCTTTCTTCGGGAGTAAAGTCCCCTCTTAATTTTTGAGTCCTGACTCCAATTACTTTTTTAGAATCTTTTCGGTCTTCTTCAACATTTGAGAATTTATCTAATGGATGCTCGGTGTTATCAATTGGATAGATTCTTGATTCTTCCGGGATAGAAGAATAAACTTTATATGCTTCTTTCTTAGTGAAAGCGAACCACTCACCGTTTATTCTATTTGCTTTATGAATATCATGTAGAGTGCTTTCCATTAAGTGATGGTTTGCTGCCCTCCATACACCTATGATTTCTACTTTGAAGGGCAAGAGTATACCCAAGTCTTTTACTCTAACTTCGGGAGTACGAGACTTGCCGATTTTATACCACCCAAAGATGGGAGTCCCGATTAAATATACATAACCTTCATTCATGGTTTTAGTTTAGCATAGGGTCATCTGAATTTAAAGTCTTTAGGTCAAATTTGAGTATCAAATAAGAAACAATTGGGTGATCTTCAACTTCAAATCTATGACCACCCAAAACTCTACGAATGGGGTAATACTTTACTCCACAGTCTTTGAGTCGATTATACACCTCTAGAAACTTGCCGTTAGGGACAAAGAATTTAACTGTATTCATACGGGGTGTCTTCATCACTATAATCAGCACGAATCTTGTTATCCTTTGTTTCATCGTACTGTTGGTAGTAATGCTCGTTGGGCTTTAATATTCTAAAACTATCATACTTCAATGTAGCAAATGTCACTTCTTCCTTCTTCAACAAATCACACACAATGTATGTTGAGGTGCACGGTGCTGATATGAACTTGAAAGGACTGTGCTTGAACTCTTTGTTCATCAGTGCTTTGTGAATTTCACTATGAGGCTTGAACATGATTCGGGTAATGCCTAACTTTTGATTACGTAATCGAATCTTATCAAAGATAGTGAGATTGGTTAGTTTAGCATCGTTGTTTTCGTCAATGGCAACTAGTACCTCTTTGACTTTGATACTGCCTTTAGTATGTGAATTGTCGGGTGTCTCTTTAGTAGACCACGGAACGTTGCATTCCACATGATTCACATAATACGTTTCGCCATGAAATTTTAAGACCCACATGGGAATGGTCTGGTCAGTTAAGTGTGCCTTGTTGAAATGGAACACTACATCTTTACATGCGAATTCAATCTATGCCATTTTAGTTTCTCCTTTAGTTAGCATCTTCATATTTATGCGTGGCTTGGTGTATCGAAACTCTATGCACTGCTCTATGTTCCCAATACAACTGCAACCACGTATCTTGCTCGTCAGTCTTAATTATAGCTGAAAAATTATGTGAGGGAGTAATGATTTGGTTGCCTGTTGAGGCGTCACACCAGCCACTGTCTCCATCTTCATATGGGTGCTCACAGTAAATGTCGATTCCAGAAGAATACATCCAGTCAATGTCTTTCTGTGTAATAGGACCTTGAAGGTCATAGACTTTACAGTGTTCTTTCATTTTGATTTCTCTGCTAATTCTTTGTACCCAGATATTGTAGGATGTACTTTGTCCTTACTAGGCGAGAACGATATTGTCTTATCTTCAAACTTATCCGCGACTACTGAAACATCCTCACGTTTTGTTTGTTTGTTAGCAGGTAGTATCCAATATACTTTCTTAGCTTTAACAACTTGCCGTAATGCAAACAATTCTTTCAGTGTTTGCATATTTTCAGAATCGTTTGATCCGAGACTGATAACGACGGTTTCTGCGTCGAACGAACCTTTGTTATATTTTTTGTTGTAGTCTTTGGACGTTATGCCAGTCTGTGCTAGTGTCGTACATTCTTTTCTAAACATCCCTGTGCCTACAGCAATAGAGTCGCCTAGAATCAAACAGTCTATCATTTAGCAATCTTCTTTAAGTTTTCTAACAGAGTAGCACTACGGCTTTTCTCAACTGGTTTCTCAGTTTTCTTTTGGTGCGCTCGGTGGGAGTCGAACCCACTACCTTGAGTTTTAGAGGCTCTTGCTTTCCGATCAGCTACGGGCGCATCTGGATCAACTAATTCAGTCAACCCCTTAAATTTGTCGTATGCATCAATTATAATCGTTTTGACTTTACCATCAATCATTATGGGCAAATCTAAATGAACTGTCAAACGCGGACCTTGTTCTTCATTAATCATTCCGTCACCGTACACAGTACCAATGAAAGGAATCTTGTTATACTTACCGAACACCCTTGTACCAAATTCAAAGAATGGTTTCGGGCGCTCACGTTCAAAATATTCAACTAGACTTGCCATGATTTTAGTTTGCCAATACTTTACTTACACTATTCATTACAGCCGCAATGCGACCAATGTCACGTAATTGTTCTACGGTGTAGCCCATTTTCTTTAGACCTTCATAGTGAGCCTTTACGCAGAAGTGACACTTACCAACGATACTTGCCGCAAGCGAGTATGCCTCAAATCGTTCTTTCGTGGTGCCACCACTAGTGCTGATAGCATTCATACGCAATTGAGCGGGCAATCCTTTTAGATTTTCATCATCAGCCATTTCAACGTAGGGGTACCAAGTATTATTGGCGGCCATAAGAGCACCTGCAGTCACTGCACCGTTCGCTTCTACAGTATTAATAGCATTGATTTGGTCGTACATCCATGCCCACAATTTACTGTTTCCGCTTGCAAACGCCGCAGCCAATGCGACTCCGTTTGCCTCATCTTCGGGCAAGCTACTTCTTTTTATTACAGCATCTAGATTCAATTTTGTATCTTTTGCGTAATCTGGAATTGATTCTTTAATCTGATCTACCCAACTCATTTTATTCTCCTTTATATATTTCCTAATCCTACACGACTATAACCCAACTTGGATTTAATCTCTTTACGTTCTTTGTTCTTTTCTGATTTCCAAGCTCTGGGATCAACTGTTTCACCAGTTAGTTCATAACGAAAGTCTGGATCATAGACCATGTAGCCTAACTTGTTCCATTTGATTACTCCATTGTCAAAAAGAAAGATACAACCACGGCACATACAGAAACTAGCACCATTATCGCTCATTACATTGCCATTTACGGTTCCCACATACTTGACAACATTGCCCTTGTGCATTTCCTTAACGGCTTCGTGATAATCAAACATTATTCTATCCCGAAGCGTTCTTTGATGTTTTCTAAACAATGTAGTCTGCCGGTGTTATAGTCGGCATTACCTACCGCGGTTTTACACATGGCTATACATTCGCTAACAATCTTTTCGGCAAATCGTTCCAAGTCTACCATGACACTACTATAAGGATCACCATTCTTTAACTTATCGTAAGGATCACAAATACAATCGTAAATGCCGTCTGTAATAGCCAAATCTTGAATCAGTTTCTTATTCATTATCAACTCCAAAATGTTGTTCAATCCTACCAGCAATAATCATACCGGGACCAGACATTTTTGGTGCGTCATATTCATAGGCAATGTCCATACATTCTTGAACAACCCGTTCGGCGATTTCGTAATGTTCGCTTTCGGGGATAATGCCCATGCTCTTGATTAGTTCTTGTATTTTAGGATTTGGTGTCATTGCTTACTCCCAATAGATCCTTGATTAGTTGTTTTTTATCTTCAACACTCATACCCAAACCAAAGTGTTCTTTAATCTCTTGGATACATTGTTCGCCACCATTTAACCAAGTATCAACTGATTTAGGAACAGGATCGCTGATAACTTGTTCACAGCATCCTAAACATTCCCGAACAATTAACTCGGCGAACTTTTCTTTGCTGAAGATTAACTCACCGTCATGCTCAACAAGACTCTGTGCGGCAAACCGTTCTAACATCGGTATCTTTTTCATTTTTCAACTCCAGGATATTTGTTGTTCAGTGTAACACAGTCAACAGCAGTAGTCAAATCAAATTTAACCAAGTTCTCTATCGTTCTTCTTGACAATCCAGTTTTTAATCTGGCCTCGGACATAGATGAATAGATTACCCCATTCACTTCAATTGACTTAGCATTATGTGGCAGTTTTCCATACATAGGATTTTTTGATCCCATCTTTGATTCTGACAGGTGTTTTAACATTTCAGGAGAGTGTTTATTTCCATACGCTGGGTGATCTTGTCCTTGTTTCCCATACATAGGATTTAACTCACCGCTCAATGACTTGCTATTCTTCTCTTTATGGTATTCTGTTTGACCCCAATAAAATCCTTCCGGCAGGATGTTATCTTTTATCTGATACGATACAATGCCATTAGTAATCCATTTTTTACCTCTGTTACCGTCTCCGTGCTTTTTGACTATAGCAGGAGAGAACCCTTGGTAAAAGCCTTGCGGTATTTCTTCGTCTTTAGATATCCACTTATCTATTAGTCCATTAGTTATAGGTATCAAACTTTTACGATAATCGCTAAAAGATTTTACTAAACTTTTTTTAGTTGATTCGCTAACTCTAAAAAATAATAAAGCATAGGCCATTTTACCCTTTGCTTTTCCCCGAGTCATTCTTACTAAGAGTTTATGACAGAGCCTGTGTTCTTTGTAAGTTAAATCTACCAAGTTAGTTTTATTATCGCTACCGCCCAATGACTTTGGGATTATATGGTGAGATTCTGTATAAACAGAGTTTAGCGTAGATCGTTGTTGTGCCTTCTTAACTATTGAATAATAGATAAGAGTATACCGGTTGGGGATAAATATCATTGCTGGTGCTCCTCTTTAGCATTAGAGTAGTTGGGGACGGCAATCCCGCGAACTACACTTTTATTTATCCCCAACCTTTTCATTTTAGGCTTTACCTAATGTTTCGCCACCGACCGGTCTGGCACAAGGACAAAGTTCTCCCGTCTGGAGGGAATCAAGAATACGCAATGTTTCGTCTGGGTTACGACCAACGTCTAAGTTGTTTACTGTAACGTGTTGAATAACGTTATCAGGGTCAACGATGAATGTGGCACGTAGTGCCGCACCTGCTGGCTTGTAGAAGATACCTAGTTGTTCTGCTAGTGAATTGTCATCACGTGCAACATCAGCGAATGACCAAGAGTTTGTTTTCTTTAGGTCTTCGTGTGCATTGCGCCATGCTAATTTGCAGAATTCATTGTCAGTAGAACCGATCAATAATACTGCATCACGGTCAGCAAAGTCACCGTTGAGCTTGTCATAAGCAACAATCTCAGTAGGACATACGAAAGTGAAGTCTTTAGGATAGTATACAATAACTTTCCATTTTCCTTCGAAACTTTTGTCAGTAATAGTTTCGAATGCGCCTTCAGGTGTGAGTGCGCCAGGCTTAACGCCGGTAACTGCAAAGTGTTCAATCTTGTCGCCGATAGTTTTCATGTTATCTCCTTTAAGTTAATGAAATTGTTCAGGATGAAACTGTTTCATCTTGAACTCTGGACTCTTTTTACATTTTCTATGAGGGCCATAGTCCGTGTATGCGTTTTCTGTCATTCGTGCTCCGCATATTGAGCACTCAAACCATTTTGAATTTCTACAGAATTCTAACATTTCTTCTCTGCTACTAAAACCACCCGGTGGGTTAGTAGTTAGAATTCTCTTACCGTTTTCATCTACTGGGTACTCGCCTCCACCTGATTCGTAAACAGAATTGGCCCACTCAGTGGAATTAATTATGTCATATGTTACAGATTTTTCCAAGCATACTTTAGAGAATTCTTCTTTATCATCAGATTCAAACAACAATTCCGTATCCCAAAATCTACCATGTTCTTTGAGATGCTTTTTCCAATTGGTTCCCGATCCAGAATACCCATGATAGTCTTTTTTCGTAGTAACACACAAGTATTTTAACCCAGTGTTTTGATGAGTTTTAATCATTAATTTGTATTTCATCTTTGTGCCCTACAGTTTGGACATACCAATAATAAATTTGATTCTTCATTATTGTGTGTATTGTCATCCTTGTGAACTACAACTAGCGGTGTTGATTGTTCTTGCCATTTTTCAATACCGCATGTTTCACATTTGTGTCCTCTAGAAGATATCAAATACTTTTTAATATATTCAGGTACCTGTCTCCAGGCAGTAGACTTTTCATTTTCTTTCCACTGCTCCACTAGCATTCTGCTTCTATGTTCCGCCTGACATTTATTATTACAGTACTTGTAGGTATACACATCGCCCTTTCTAGGGTTAACTCTACCACAATTTAAACAAGTAAAACAATTATTCATACCTTCTTGAAAACCTCATAATATTACTTAGTGCTTTTATCTTAGGATAATATGCGACTATTATAATTAATTTACCCATACTAAGTAAAATGATTTGGGAGAAATCATGGAACAACACACACGAACAATTGCCCGAGCGGCATCTTGGAGAGTAACTGCAACGGCTGTCACAGCCGTTTTTACTGGGTTAGAAGGAGCTATCTTAATCAACATAGCAATGACATTCGTTCATTACATACACGAACGATTATGGCTTAAGGTAGGATGGGGTAAAATATAAAAGGGCTTTTAAGCCCTTTTATTATTCGTCAGTATCTAAACCGTTACTGTGACGGTCGCGTTTGATTTCAATGTTTTGGAACAAACGCTTTTCTTGTGCGGTCAATTTATCCTTGTGTGATTTGCGAGGATTACCGCATAAGAAACATTTCGGATTACCGCAATCCATAGTGTGATGCTTTGCTACACGATGTGGTTGTTTGATAACCTTGTCGTTAAATTGCAAACCGTGTTGTTTTGCGATGCGCAATTGTCTTGCGATTGCTACGTCGGTTTTGTGACGACGGCGACTGTTGAGAAATTTTGCAGTTTCGTTACTCATATCACAAGTATATATGAGTTAAATTAAATAGCCAAAAGAAAAGGCTACTTAAGTAGCCTTTTGTTAAGAAGTTCAATATCAGAACTTATAAGATAAGCCCAATGCAACAGTGTTGCCGTCGCTTGCCTTAACACGGTCTTGACCATATTGGCGTGCAACGTCTAGACCCAAAGTTACTCGCTTAGAGATAGGGGTAGATACACCTGCACCAACAGTCATTGCATAACCATCTTGACCAACTTGGTTGTTCAAATATGCAACACCCAACTTAGGAGTCACAGTGAATGCACCGACCTTAGCAACATCGTAACCAGCTACAACGCTGTAACGATCTTGGTCATTAGCACCCTTAGTGAAGCGGTCAAATGCAGCAGTAACACCAACTGCACCATAACGCTGAGTTAGGCTCAAGCCTGCACCATTACGATTTTCTGCACCGGAATAGTCACGTGTTGTAGTAACACCTAGTTCCAAAGCAGATGCTGCGGTTGCAGCCAAAGCGATAATAGATGCGATTGCTAGTTTTTTCATATTTTATTTCCTCTTTTTAAAATTAGTCTTACCGACTAAGACAAGTATATATCAGTGTTTACACTAGTGCAATAAAAAAGGCTACCGAAGTAGCCTTTCAAGCCGCTAAAGCGTAAATTTTATCATAATTTAATAAATAAAAGAAAGGATAAATTATGTTTTTACCATATGTATATGTTGTGAAGAATCGCAATACAGGAAAATTTTATATAGGTATGCGTTCTGCTAACAAAGTATATGCCGAGCAGGATTTAGGAACGCACTATTTCACTTCATCTAAACACGTAAAGAATAATTTCTCAGAGTATGACATTGAAATTAAAGCATATTTTGTAGACCAACTTGCCGCGTTTGAATTTGAAAATGAACTAATAAAAGAACACTGGGGAGATCCTTTGTTGCTCAATAGGCATTATCAAAAATCTATGTCTAAATTTTCTATGGCTGGGGCGAAACGGAGTGATTTGGCAGAGTATAACAGGAAAACAAAATCCAAACCAAAAGAAGAACGAATATACAAATGTGTCATCTGTAATGAAATTTTCACTAGATTGGAGTTTTGCCATTACCCTGTTAAAGAAGAATTTGTTTGTGGTCACAAATGTAATGGTATTCGCAGTGGTAAAAAGGGACTAGGTAAACCTAATCCAAAGATAAGTGAGAGCCGAAAAGGGAAATCATCTTGGAACAAAGGCATTAAAGGCACTGGGTTCGGAGATCCAAAAACCAATCCAATGCGTAATCCAGAGTCTGTCAAGAAAATGTTAGAGACCAGAAGGATTAATAGGGAAAGGAAGAGGGGCCTGAGCCCCTCTAAGTAGCGTTGGGTTATAAGGCGCTACTTAAACCTCATTTAGGCTGCAAGAGCCCAAACAGCGTCATTGGCTGCATTTATAAGTTTTGCTTGATTTACGGTCATCGCCTACCGAGCGCCTAATCTTTGTACTATCCTGTCGGTCGATTGCCAGTATCATCCCCAACTAAACATATTAGACGACATTTCGGCTCTGATTGCCTGGTGTGGGACCCAATATGCTTAGGTGGAGATGCCGGGAGTCGAACCCGGGTGTCGCCAGTGTTTCCTCAGCAGGTTTACGCTGTTTCATTCACCATCCTCGTGATGCGATTGCCAATCCATTAACCAATAAATGGCAATAGCGACAATTCCACCACCGATGATCCATGCTAAGTAACTCATAGTCTTATTTATTGAACCTTTCTCTAATCCAGGCCCAATCATACGATAATTTGAGGCTTTCAAGATCACCATTAACAGACTCATAGTAGTCTATTGCATCTTTCGCTCCTTGCAAACTATATTGGGCAAATTCACCATTTGCGACAGTTAACCAAATGTCCAAACGTTTTCTGCTTTCAACATCTTTATTGTGCTTGAGTTTAATACACTCACGGAACGCGGTTCTGTATGTGTCCCATTCACTAGAGTTATACAAACCAACACCGCTGTTCACATTGATAACTTCATGTCTGCTATCCATTGTGAAGTCTAATCCTCGAACAACAGTTGAAAGTGTGAGTTTCTTGTTGTTCGCAACAATAGCTTGGTGACCATACTCTAGCCCGTTCAGTGGGTTTGTCGCAGTAAAGATATAGTGTCTACGTGACTTATAGATATTGGGTTGCCAGGTAAAATCAAAATCACTGTTAACTCTGAGTTTAGCATTGATTAAGAAGTACCAAGATGTATTGCTTGCGTTAGCCGCTGCATGTTGACTTGCTACACGACCGTTGACACCTTTGATGTGTACAATTCTGTTAGGTAGATTCAAACTCAGTAGATGTTCTAAGTTTTCGTCTGCACATGCTTCACCGTTGCTAATGAATATGATATCAAGTAATTCTGGCTTTGTCACGACATTATGATTTACAACATGGTCATAGTCAGTAATCTTGTCATACATATAGATTTTACTAGTCTTGGGCACGATAGCTTGATTACCCAATAAATGAACACTGACTTCTTTAGTTGCCAGTATAGAATGGTCTACTGGTTGTTCGTTCTTTATAAAGTGAGCATAAGCAGTGTCGAACTTGTTGTCCATTACTGCGTCAAAGATGCTATCCTCGTACTCAATCACTGACACCTTCAAGTCAGCTTGCAAATCAGTTGAGTACTTGTTACCTTGACTTTGTCCTGACTTGTACATCAATGTAGGCATGATTTCAGGACTATGGAACTTATTACCGAATACGTATGTATAGTTGCCTTCAGTCTCGTCAGGGTGCCAGCTATAATCAAACGTATCACCATCAATCTGCTCAAGTGTTCTCCAGTTACGCATGTTAGGTAGCTTGATAACTTTTTGAGTGTCTACATATTTAATTTCAGTTGCATTCTCTACGATATACTTTGGTCCGCCCGTTCGTTGCCATTGCGTACCAAACTGATAAATCATAGGTGGCGCATGTGGATTGGGTATCCAACTATAATCAAAGTTGCTATCGTCAATATCACTAGGAATAACCCAATCTTCTCTGTTAGGTAGTATCTTAGCAATAGCGGTTTCTACATACTTGTTTTCAGTTGCACCTTTAACCCTATACATCATGGCGGGCATCACTGTAGCATCATGCCACTGATTACCGAAGACATAATTGTATGGAGGGTCACTTGAATCAGGATGCCAACTGTAGTCAAAGTCTATGTTAGATATAACGGGTCTAAAGTTTTTATTGACTTCTGCTAGTTTTGTTACTCGCTGGAAATCAACATACTTAACATCATAGCTATTTCCTGAAATATACTGTGGACCACCTGTCTTTTGCCATTGTGTACCAAACTGATAAATCATGTCAGGTGCATGGGGATTAGGTACCCAACTATAATCAAAATTTCTATCGTCAATATTTGCGGGTATTATCCAATTTGTTTTGTTAGGTTTCAGTGTAGCTTTAACGTCATCAACGTACTTTGTTAGTGTCGCAGCCTTCATCTTGTACATCAACGTGGGCATCGTTTTGCTGTCATGCCATTGATTACCGAACACATACGTATAAGGAGGATCGAATGGATCAGGGCACCAGCTATAATCAAAGTCAAAATCGATATCTACTAGACTTTCAAAGTTTGACTTGTCATACAATAGCTTCGCACTCATCGTATCAATGTATTTGTTTTCCGTTGCGCCCTTAACTCGGTATATTACAGTGGGCATTCTTTCTGCACGGTGCCACTGATTGCCGAATACATAGTTGTAGGGCGGTTCGCTTTCATCTGGGTGCCAGCTATAGTCGAACGATACATTTGACTTTAACACTCTCCATGCTCTGTTTTGACTGTCCGCTAACTTAGTGACCTTCATAAAGTCAAGATACTTAACTTCTGTACCGTTCTTGTACACTAGTCTAGGTCCGCCTGTCTTTTGCCACTGGGTTCCGAATTGTAGTATTGCAGGCATTTCGTGTATAGGTGGATACCAACTGAAGTCAAACTCAGATGTATCGATGTTCATGGGAATTTCCCAATCAGTTATATCAGGCAACAACTTAGCTTTGATATCGTCAACGTACTTAGCTGACGTTGCACCCTTGACTTTATACATTAATACAGGCAGGTCTATTGCACTATGATGCTGGCTTCCAAACACGTAAATGTAAGGTGGATCGTTTGGATCAGGACGCCAGCTATAATCGAATTCTAATTTTCTATTCAGAATTGTTTCGAAATTCTCATAATCATCGGTCAATTTAGCCGAATGCGTATGAATGTATTTCGTTTCCGTTGCACCTTTAACTCGGTACATAATTGTGGGCATCTTCTCAGGTCCATACCATTGGTTACCGAACACATAGTTGTATGGAGGATCGTCACTGTCTGGATGCCATGTATAATCAAATTCAATGTTTGCTTTTAATGTTCGCCATGATCTGCTGTTGTTTGATATGACTTTACACTGCTGCACATTTGATAGTTTTTTATGTGTTGCCCCTTTGACAACGTACTGCGGACCACCGTTCTTTTGCCATTGAGTACCGAACTCCCAGATGAACGGTGGTTCGTGCGGATGCGGAACCCAAGAATAATCAAACTCATATTCAGTGAAACTAGGTTCGATCCAATTGTCTTTGCACGGAAGCAACGTAGCAAATACATCATAGACATATTTCTTTTCAGTAGCGCCTTTGACACGATACTGATATGTGGACATAGTATCAACATCATACCACTGATTTCCGAACACATAGATATAGGGTGGGTCATTTTCATCAGGGTGCCAGCTAAAATCAATAGTAGCGTTGGCTAGTAATGGACGCCATGCCCTGTCATCGGATATTTGCTTTCTAATTGCACGTTGACAGTCTTGGTACTTTACTTGATTGTCATGTCCTGGCACAATGAATCGTGGGCCTCCGGTCTTCTGCCACTGTGTTCCGAATTGGTGTATGAACGGCTTATCGTGTGGGTCTGGTCGCCATTCTAAATCGAACGACGACACATCTATATTATCAGGAATATCCCAATAGCCTAGCTTCCAATTTTCAAATCGTTGTTTAACTTCGTCTAATTCAATCACGATAACACTTTAACATTGTAGGTTAGTTCGAACCTATCAGCATCCGCACGTGTGTTAACCATTGGCTCGCCGCGTATGTTCAAACTTGTATTCAACAACATCGGACAGCCAGTCTTCTTATACCATTCTTCAAGTAACAATCGTATACCAGAACCGTCTTTAGAAACAGTCTGTACACGACTAGTGCCGTCAGCATGAACGATTGCAGGGAATCGCTCAGGGTTCTTGCACTTTGCAACAACTTGCATGTATCTACTATTGTGCCAATTCAACGGCATCATAAAATAATTATGTACATGTTCTTCTAGTATCACAGGTGCAAATGGTCTAAACTTCTGTCTACGTTTAATGTCGTTGACTTTATCTTTTATTTCCTTACCTCTAGGATCAGCTAATAATGAACGATTACCCAATGCTCTGGGACCAAATTCTGCTCGTCCTGAGGCTACACCTACGATTTTATCAGAAAGTAATACATCAATCAAGCCTTGAACTGGATACTCGCCATTAATCTTTGTCCCTAGAAATGCAGTATCGAATGCAGCTTGTTCCTTACTCCCCAGCAACGCAGCGCCCAAACTAGACCCTGCATCTCCTGGATTAGGCATAATCCAAATATTGTTAAAGTACTTGCCAATAAATCTGTTAGCTAAACAATTTAATGCTACCCCACCACCAAACACTAGATTGTTACTTTGTCCTAATTTCTTAGCACGTAACATAACAGCGTCAACTAAATGTTCTAATAACACTTGTCCGCTATGGGCTAGTTGTTCATTACTAGCATGTTTCATGAAATCTTCAGGTAACCCAATGTGCAAATTATTTTTGAATCTCAATTCTTTGAGATCATCTACAATACTTGCTTCTAGTTCATTATAGTATGTGTTGTCCCCATATGCAGCCATACCCATAGTTATGTATTCTTCTTCATTAGGTTTTAAACCAATTCGTTGGGTCAATGCGCTATAATATAAACCAATACTATTAGGATATTTTTTACTGTAGAGCTTCTTGTAGACTGCTTTGTTGTTATTGTTATACCTAGCTTCCCATATCGTTACAGTATCAAACTCCCCAATAGCGTCGATAATAACAACAGTAGCTTCGGTAAACTTGCTAGTCTGAAAGCCGGCGGCCGCATGACTTAAATGGTGGTTATGTGTGTGAAACTTCTTGTCTTTGAGTAGACTCAGAGCCCCTTCACTTAAATATGATTTGGGATTTAATGATGATAAACTAGGCCGTTGCCCTGCATATAATTGACGCAAAAACTTTACCCAAGGTCTTTCATAGTAATGAACCTCAAAGTCATCATCGCCAATATATAATAGTGCTTCTTCGATGATACTAGCAGGTATAACGCTATCGTGCTTTAGTCCTGTGTACCGTTCACTATGAGCAGCAAATAACACCCTACTGCTTCCAACCACTGAAACCGCAGCATCGTGAAACCCTGCACTTATTCCTATGTATTTCATATTAATAGATAAATGGATCTCGTTTTTTGAGTTCTTTGATTCTTTTTCTGTATCTGTACTCACGTACAATATAATCGATAATTCGTTTAATCCACATTTTGTTTTCTCCGTGTATTACCATAGTGAATGACTTTGATATTTTTGTCAGATTTAAATCTGCGCCAAGGATCAACTACAACACTACCTTCTTCAATATTGAAATACAATGTCTGATTCTTTTCAACATCAGCATAATCATAAGTAATTTCTGCACAATGAGCCAGTAGAATAACTGCCTTAACTGATTCAGGAACTGTCTCGCCTGTCAACGGGTCTGCATATGCGACAGTCTTGCCCATTTCTTCACAATAATGACCCACTAATGTGCTATAGCTTCCGTCAACATAAGGAACATTAGGCTTATATGCTTTACCGTGAATGACAATAGGCAGATTAGCTTTTGTCGCTTCGTCAACTAAACACTTAGCTAAATTTTCTGCTTGAATCTCTCTGGCGTGCATAATACTGTCAAACAAATCATAACCCAGACCTAAGTTCTCAGCCATGTAGCGTAGTGCAATATTATCGCGTGGGTGGCATGCTCCTGCATCGCCCATTCCCGCTGTCATGTATTTAGGTCCCATGATACGCATGGTTGACTGGGCTAGTGCGTCAGTTACAACATCAACATTGATATTACCCTGCTTTACTGCAACGTCTTGAATCATGTTGACTAGACCGATCTTTGCACTGATAAATGTATTGTAGAATACTTTGATGCATTCACATTCGTCCCAAGTTCCAACAATATATCGAGGATTGTTCTCCATAATTGTCTTGTAAAAGTCAGTCAACATCTTAGCGTCACCTGTTTCACTTCCATCCTCAGTACCGATCATGACCATTTCTGGGTTAACCATGTCCCATTTAACACTGCCCATAGCAATTAAATAAGGGTTGTATGCGAAACGTGTATTAGTCAACAGTGGGACAAACTCTCTACGTGTAGTACCTGGTAACACAGTAGAAATCAATACCAACAATTGATTCTTGTTCATGAATCTATTAGCTTCTGTTAAAACTGTTTTAACAATATCGTATTTGAAATCGACAGGTGTTAAATGCGCTGATGGGATACTCCCGTCATATTCTTTCTGGTGCGGAGTAGGAACTGCAACAAATACAATTTCCTTATCCTTAACAGCTTCTTCAATTGTACCAACGACTTTAACACTGTCAGAAGTTCTAGGCACAACGTCATAGCCCTCGACCGTGTGTTTTGTAGCCATGACCTCAGCACAATCTAATCCCAATTTACCCAAACCAATAAATCCAATTTTCATAAAATCACTTTCTATCTGTATATATTTGTTTTCCGATATCTATTAAACTTTCTACTAGGTCACTACGTTTCATATGCTTTTTTAAAGTATTATGATTGTGTTCTAATATCTCAGACATTTCAGTTCTGATATTAAGTCTTTCTTGATTGGACATTTTAGATAAACGACTTATTTCAGACACGACGATATCGCACCGCTTGTCTAATGGTAGATCCGTGTCATATGATTCGTCTATCCATTTATTGAATGTTTTGAATCCTAGTTCTTTCAATAGTTCTAGTGTTCCTGGATTACCCAATAAAATAAACGGCATTTTCATTAACACTGGCTTGAATGTCTTTTCGCTGAGGAATATCGTTTTATTGTTAAAATGAGTCTCGGTTACTAAGAATAAAAAAGTTTTGCTACAGTGTTCGGCAGGTACATTCATTGTAGGATTCTGATGAAGAATGTCGTCAACATCGAGTATATCAAACTCGGTGCGGTGTATTTCTGGATAGTTCTCTGTGTAATCAATATATTTGTGATTTCTACCATTAGCCCATGTTATAAAACCAACATCTCTTAATCCATTGTTAATCAATTTACTAGTTAATATTACCCTATGTTCACGAGCCATTCTGTTTAAACTGATATAAATCTTATGGTCTTCTGCTAATATTGAAGTTGGCGTGGGTGTATCTTTTAAATGATGTATCCAATGATTAGTAACATGAAAATCAAACGTGTGTTTTTCGTGTGTTAGTAGGTTGTTCCCACTAATAAAATATACTTTGCATATATCTTTTAAATTTTTAGCCAGTTCTTCTACTATCTGAGCAGTAGTATCAACCCCTTCTAATGGGTCTAACACAACCGGTATTAATTTTTTACTTATAAAAAGTTCTTTATTAGCTAGAACAAACCGCTGGTATTCCAATGACTGCTCAAAGAAATTATAAGTTCTCACAAACAACGGAAAGAATCTAGGCTCATTTGCATGATGGTTATTGTCTACTGTTACGTATTCAAAGAAATAAAACTTATTCCGATTATCCGTTACGTCATAAGATATTTGTTTCCACTGCATTTTATGCAAATTGGTTTCCGCCCAATCGTTTAACTGACAGGGTTCTGATATTTTAAATTTTAATAGCATTTAGAATCCTATGTGCAAATTCTTTATGACTCTCGATTCCAGAATGCATATTGTCTCTAGCTTTATCTATACCTTTAATGTTACCTAATTGTTCTGTATCTTTTAACCATTCAAACATTCTGAGTTGGCTATCAGGAAGTCCGGCCCAGCACTGCCACAAAAATCTGATATTATTTTCTTTACAGTATTCTACAATTGGATACATACTCCATGCAATTTGCAAGTACCTAGACCATTCATACTTTCGTGACATAGCAACCCATAGTTTTTTTTCCAAAGCAGATATAAACACATCATTATCCCAATTAGGATTAATGGTTTGATAGCCCGATTCAGTTGCAAAATATTTACGCTCGGTGTCGCTCATGTAGTATAAAAAGACTTTAGGTTTATATGTTTTTAATGCCCATAATGCGTTTACGATTTGAATGTCAGGACCAGTGCCCGGTAATGACACATTCACACATTCTAAACCTAATTCCTTGCTCACTATTTCGGCGTAGATTCTTTCTTGCTTTAGGCCCTGACCAAATGTAATGCTGCACCCACTAGCTAACAAAATATCGTTTGTTACAGGTTCTTTATATCTAAATCCATATTGATTTAGTTCATAATCGAATTGTTCATAAACCGGTATTACTTTCTCGCCCATGTTACTCAAAAATGTCTTTTGGTTCCCGGCGAAAATACTCATTGGCAACTGTTTTACACTATCTCTAGCATTCTGTAAGTAATCCATTACTTAAATAACTCCGCCAAAAAAGGAAAAGTTTTAGTTACGTCTTCGTTTCTGATACCATCAAGTTTCTTTGTAATTTCTACAAACTCGTGAATATGCTGTGATTTATCCTCACTATTCATACTATCAACAACATTGCGCAGGTATGTAGTATTCATTTTGTATTTCTGCTCTAGTTCATCAGCATACCGATTAATCTTTTCTGCAACTTTTTCTTTCATGTGCTTGGGCAAGACATTTGCGTTATAGTAATGAGGAAACATCAGATAATTCAAATGAAATATACTTGTCCAATGATCTTCTACTGGTTCGAACCAATTAGGATCATTATCAGGACGCTTCTGTAATGTCCAACTGTCTACCATTCCCAAGTTAATACACTCACGGTGAAAATCAGGTAGATAATAGATATTGAAAATGCTGATAGTGGGGTGAATTCCCCAGACAATATTTCCGTTCTTAAATAGGCCCTGGTCACGTAAATTCTTAAAGTTATCTACTACTTGATTCCAATCACCGCCTCGACGGATATAGTTATACCGGTCCCCCATGTCGTCTAGACTAGCAATCAATTGAATATTCTTAAAATGCTTCCAATAATCAATAGCATAATGGTCTTTATAGCGTAACTCTCCGAAGTTTGTGCTATATCTAATTGTTACATCAGTTTTTCCCGCATCGATTAGTTTCTGTAAAATTTTGTAATGCTCATCAGTGATTAATGGTTCGCCACCTGCAAAATGAATATATTCTACTTTGTCAAACAATTCTGTAAAATCTTGCTCAAACTTATCTACTGTAGCCCAGATTTTCTTGTATTTGGGTGGCATATCTTCTTTAGCAATATCATATAGTTTCTGATGGTCATTATGCCACTGGGTGCTAAATTCAATTCCACAAGTACGACAGCTTTGATTACATATATTACTGAATCTAAAGTCCCAGTGAACTAGATTTAAATCATCTACTGTACCATCTTCTTTAGTATTCTTAACTAATTCAATATGGTTTTTACCATATGTCATATTCATGTGTTGGCGTAAACTACCATAACCCTGATCTTCTTTTTCATAACAGCGGTGGCAGAATTCACTACAATCTTCTCCGTTAATCATTTTCTTTCTAACGGATTTCATAGTATCGCTGTTCCATACTTCGTGAATAGTTTGGGTATTCATATTACCCACTACTTTGTCAATTGGGCTCATGCAGCACAAATTAACGTCTTTATTGGGCATAAAATGCATGTGCGTCCAAGGAGCCATGCAAAACTTTTTATTCCCCAATAAGTTTAATACTACGTTGTTTTCCATATAATAATGTTTCTTCTATGTGTTTGACTAAAACTTTTTCACTAGGACGAGACATAAACACATTGTAATTGTGTTCTACAATATCCTGAATCTGTAATCTGATATCTTCTAATTGCCCTAACGACATGCTATTTATTTTCAATATCTCATTGGTAATATGTTTCATACGTTGATGTGGATCTTCGATCTCATCATATGATTCATCAATGAAACTACCAAATGTTTTATACCCCATACTACGTAAGTAACGCAGACTATATGGTTCAGAAATTAATATAAACGGTTGTTTGTAAAAGATAGGTTTATATGTTTTTTCAGTTAGGAAAATGGTAGGATTATCCTTGTCTATGCTTTCAATGAATGTCGTTTCTAATACGATCTGCATGAAACTTTCTGCAACGTTATTAGTCATATTCCACTGAGTTCTTTCTATTTGATTTTCATCAGATTTATCTAAGAATACTGGTTTTTCTAAGAAAGCTACGTCATCCGATGACAATTCTCTATATAATGGGGTTGTTTTAAAGCCGTCACGATGAACGACATTATATAGATTCTCAGTAGTCCAACTATAGTAACTATTTTCTAAAATTCTGTAATCTCTCATCCAAACATAAAACCATAATCTAAACGGTTTTGTGTGGCGAATTGGTACTAAAAACTTCTTTTTTAATGGTAGTTTATCTATATTAGGCAGGTTACTGTTTCTAATATGATCTCCGTAGTGTAGCTCGAATAATGGGTTCGGTATATACTTAACTCTATCAAATAATCTATTAATGGTTTTATTCTCAGTGTTAGCATTACCCTGACTAAAGAAAAACTTTGCCTTAGGGTAAAATCCTATCAGTTTTTTAATAAACTTGATAATATCATCAGTCAAAAATGTCTCCATTGGAAAACTAACAACTATATTCAGTTTATATGAGTCAGTGATTATTTTTGTTATATCTAGACCTAGAATAGTATCTGGCTTACATATAGGAATAAACACATAGGTTTCGTTTTTATAATCAGCTTGTTTAACTAATCGATGTTCAAAATGGTAACGGACAAAATCCCCTAAGTTTAATGTATATCCAAAGTTTGGATTATTAAACTTATAACAGCTACCTTCAAGAAACAAATCGTCAATATCAATAATATCAATCATAAGTAGCACTAGGATCGTCTATATTCTTATTATCAGGATTTAATATCCAACCTTCTTTTTTAGCCAAATCTTGTAATTGGTCATCATTGTCCCATTGTCTGCTACTGTCACCATTAACTAATGTAATAGGTTGATATTCAGTATCAGGAATAGTTTCTACCCAATCGGTTAATATTCGAGGGAACACACTTAATGACTTATTTCTACGTTTGTCATATTCACGATAGAATGTTTTAAAATCACGCCACAATGTGATTTTATTACTTGTTCTACGATGTGGGGCATCAACCGTGTCTAGATAATCAATTAATCTTTCAATACTAGCTTTTTCAAACTCATGCCACAATGGATTATGTTTAACACATTCGTACCAATCACTTAACTGATTGCGCAAATAATCCTTAATATGATCGGGCAACGCTAATGGGCTTTGAAAGCTAGGAAAACGCAATAGATTAACCGATACGGTAGGTTTTACTTTAAACTCACGTTTCATATCTAACACAGTATCAAGAAAGTCAGTGATTGAGAATAGGCACAAACTGTTAATGGTCATCATAATATGTAGACCTTTAACATTGGCTTCATTGCCTATTCTAGTAATATTGTTTTTCCAAACTGTATAATCTAATCCATCACGAATATATTCAGCTTGCTGTCCAATAGCTTCACAGCTAGTATATAATTCAAAGTGTTTGATATCCTTAGACTTTTCAATCAACTTATCAACAATATCATCTTTAGCAATTAAATTACTATTAATTGCGAAACGCATATTACTATCTTGTAAACCGAACCAATCAAATAATTTCCAAGTATTACTAGACATTAATGGCTCGCCACCAGTGATACGTAATTCTTCTAAACTTTCACTTAATCCATTATGCCACCATTCCCAGAATGCTTTAATATATGGATTATCTTCATCGTTTTTGTAGGGTTGTGCCCATGACCCATCTTGTTGGAACGCTGCCGCACCGTCACTGACTAGGTTCTGATAGGGGCCGTTTTGTTTAATATCACGTGCCCATGCAGTACTAAAGCTAGGATTGCAATAGCTACATGCTAGGTTACACACACGGTCGAAACTAATTTCAAATGTCTTTAGGTTAGTATCGTGGTCCCATGGCTTTTTAGCAACATCATTCAATGCTTCATCACTATAGATAATAGTCTTGAATACCCTATCGCTTACAGTGTCTTTACCAATGTCTTCTACTTTCCAGCAATATTCGCACTCGCGCGGACGCTCTCCCTCTAGCATGAGTTTACGCATGAGTTTTTTATGCTTGGTATTATGGATAGCACTTGGACTAATGCGTATTTCTTCGATTGGGATACGATGTGCGGGTGGGTGATGACAGCTGGCAGTAGTACCTGACCCTAGCCATGTCGTAGCATTATACCATTTAGCCCCGCAAAAACTAGGGCTAATACTGTCTACTACTCTGTCGCGGTATTCAGTCAGTGATTCATTCGGCTTTTTTGGCATTATTATAAAAATCCTTTAGTTCAGGGAACGTAGTGATAAAATCAGTGTTCCGTCGCTTGTCTACTTCGTCAATAAATTTAAAGAAGTCAATAGGATCTTGCTGTTCAGTAACAAGATAGTCACAGAAACGCTTAACTTGATCCCATTCTTCTAGGTACAATCTAGCTGTACCTGTGTTATTGTACTTAAGCCATTGTTCACCTGCGGTTAAAATAAGGTCACGATAATGTGTACGCAACTCAATGGGCAGTACGCTCACGCTCAAATGTGCAGGCCAGCGTAGATAATTAATACTGACTGGAATACGATTGTGAGCAGGCGTTTCGTTGTATTGTTCTCGTAATGTCATCACGTAATTCAAAAACTCTACCATTGTAGTCAAACTTAGTGCGTTAACGGTAGTCATGATATTGACTGTTACATCTGTTTCAGATAACACCTTGTTGATATTATTGACCCATTGTGTATAGTTTAAACCATATCTACTGTACTCAGCCTGTTCTCCTGTACTTTCTAAACTAGTGTACACATCTATGCGACCAACGAATTCTGATAAATCATTAATTGTTTCGATGAATTTGTCAATCAGCTTAGTATCTACACATAAGTTAGTATTGATTGCTAACTCTAAATTTCTATTTGGGTTATATTGAATATATTCAAATAATTTCCATACGTCTTTACTGAGCAATGGTTCGCCACCGGTAACCCTTAACACACGTAGATTTCCATATATGTCAGGCAAGTATTTCCAGAATGCTTCTACATATGGGTTATCGTCACTGTGCTTGTAGGGGAATCTTCCTACTTGTTTTAACCAATTCAAATCGTGATTACTTGTACTAGTAGGGTAAGGGCCGAACCGTTCGATCTCTTCCATCCACTTACTAGAAACTTCAGGACTGCAATAGGTACATTTGAAATTACACACGTTGCTAAACGATACTTCTAAGTAACTAGGATTGATATCACTTCCGGGATCAGTTTTACGTACTTCATGTAGTCTATCCCAGGCCCAATAATCACTTGTCTTATAGTGACGGTCACTGAAATAATCTTTGTCCAAGTCTTCAATCTTCCAGCAATAATCACACTCACTCGGCCGCTCTCCATTCAGCATTTTTAATCGTTGCTCTTTTTTGAACTTACTGTTGTGCAATGCTGCTGGATTCTCACGTATTTCCTCAATAGGAATCTTGTGTGGACTAGGGTGATGACAGCTATGGTTGTAGCCATTCTGCAAGTACAACGTAGTTTGTAACCATTTGGCGCTACAGAAGCTAGGACTAACGCTGTTGATAACTATGCGCTTTTGATTGAGAATTTCCATTCGTTCTTCGTTAGTCATCACCAGCCCTCGATTTGTCTAATAACATCAATCTCTCGAACCAACGGGCCTAAATTGTGCTTGTCTGCATTATAGTGGCGCTTGAAGAACTTACTTTGTTCTTCACTTAAAACGCACATAGGTAGACCTAATTTGTCTTTCAGCAAACTGCCGATTTGTGCAGCGGACGATACTGGATTGACATCCTTATGTTCTTCCCATAGTTCCTGAAAGTTATCGAACCATTGTACTTTCTTAACATCCCAATCTCTAAGCATAGTCATGCATGTACCAAGTCTTGCGCCATAGATCGCCCAGGCACCGTTATCTACATCCATACCTACGTTGTGCCAGATTGTTAAGTTGTTCATGTTGCGGCTAGCGACACTACGCTTGAAGTCATTGATATCAGGAACTTTGCCTCCAGCTAAACACATCTTAACCCCTTCACGGAATCCTGCACGCCATGCTTGAAATGGTGTATAGTTAGGATAAGTAGTAGAGTAGCAATCATACATTGACCAATATAAAGTGTTTTGATAGTCTAAACAAAAATCAACTGTGTGGGTATCATTGCCGTCACTAGCTTCGTGAGTTTTCATGTTCATGACATACTCTTTCGTCCAGCAACTCATTCCGCCGTTACCGTAACGCAAACCATTGATGTTGTTAATTGCTCTCCAACGATATTGTGCTTTCTGATATTCTTCAGGTTTGTCTGTAAAGTCTAATTCTAAATTAAAGAACTCAACGTTGGGTAGGTTATCACCATCAATAAGTATGAATCGTTCTGTGAAACTTTCCTCTGCTGCTGCTTTGTGTGCTGCATCACTACCCTTGACACCATCAACTCTACGTGCCCAAGGGACCATATTTTTAATCTTAAGCCAAAATTCTTCTTTTTGTGGCTCGTCGTAGCTCAGGTAAATACAATCCAAATCAGCAATGTCAATTATATTTGAACTCATAAATCTTTAGTTTCCATTCTTCCGTTGGTCCGGTGTGTTCATCGTTTACTATGATGTTGATATCTTGTTTGGTGCATAATGTGCCTTCACCATTAACCATTTTAGTTATCACGTGAGTTTCTGACTTTTTAACAATTCTACCATTGATGACTTTAACATCGGGTCTGCATTCAGCAAATGTTTGTCGGTCAATAACGATATACTTACCCTCAACGGAGTCACAAGTATAACATATTACGTCACCGTTGTCATCATAATACAGCTTGTATTCTACCATAATGATCCTTAATGACTTTACTGAACTCTTTTATTTGATAATGTAGCAGATGGCGTTGTGGGAAAGACTGTACTTTTATGTTATCATTCAATTCATAGACTAACTCTTTCGTCCAATCTTCTGTAACCAAATCATTGATGTATTGCTTCATGTGAACAAAACTGAATTGGGTGAGCGTCGGATTAGTAATAAATTCAGTACCCATAATATGACAGGCTAAACTATAAGCCCAATCTGTAGTTGCTTCTTCGTTGGTGTTGCAGACTAGAATTTTTTTGTAATCATCCCAATTCTCAAATACATTTCTGACGATAGAAAAGAAAGTCTGTGCAGTGTTTGACTTTTTGAAATACACTAATCCATTATAAACATCAGGTAATTCATTGTCAGTGACAAATTTTCGGTATGCTTTAACTGGGGAAACGTCTCCGCGGTAGTCACGAATAGTTGTGCATAGACACAGATCCATATCTTTCAATAAATCGAAATAATAACTAATGTCACTTGTGCATAGCATATCGGCTTCTATCTTTATAGTTATGTCATATGGGCTGGCGTCATATACTTGCCAATCGTTGGCTAGTTTCCAATCACTATTTTCTACTAGATCACCATAGGGTAACGCAATCACATTATCAAATACATCACTATAAGTATTGCTAATTAATGTGATGTTGCAATTAGGCATGTAATATTTCATGCTCAACGCCAATGCCTCTGCACATTCGACATAGTTAGTGCTAGCTGTATTCTCTGCAAGAATGACGAACCCCTCAGTCATATAACCTCATAAATGTCTTTTTGTCTAAACAATGAAAGTCAGTATCATTTAAGTAGCAGTAGCCTGTTCTACTCTTACCGCGGATATTCGTATCTTTGAATGCGATGTACTTAGTGTCTTCTAATCGATGAATAGTTATGTCAGGTGTAATATGCTTTAACTTCCAAGGTATGTAGTCTTCTTTACGTTCAGTTTGTCCGTTAACGGTACGCAATGCTATCGTCAATGCATAGTCATTTCTAAACATTGTATTAGTCATGTTATATAGGTTAACATAATGCATGTAATTTTCTTGGACCATTTTCATGCAGTCAAACATTTGCTTTACTCTATTAGTACGTTTGAAAAACATCACAGTTGCCCACAATGTTCTAAAACTGTTAGCACTAACTTTTTCTAAGGGCAGTTTTGGATAGAACAAATGCCCAGTGGTATCATGGCACATGAAATCAGCATACATATCAAAGACTGATAGCAATCTATTGCTGTTGACCATATAATCTGTATCAATCACTAACGTTTCGTCATATGGAGTAATATCGAATGCTTTGTATCGACCTTTATTAATCCAAACTTGATTGTCTTTGATGTTTGATTTGTCACTGTCCTGAATAAAAATCTTATCAAACGAATGCTGATATTTTGATAAGTCGGTGTTGTCGTCGGTTACAACCGATGCAGGAATACCCAAGAATCGGTTGATTCTCTTAGCAGTGTAGTTAGCCATTTCAAAATAATCAACTGTGGGATTATTGAAGGCGAACAATAATGCTCCCTTCATCTAACTTCTCGCAGTGTGTTTAATTCGTCATGCCATTCTTGCATGACTGTAGTGTAGATATTGACTGCCTTTGTCAATAGCTTTGTTGCATCTACTTTTACTGGGTTACTGTAATTATCTAAGATAATTACATACGTTTGGGTAATGGTTTGCAGTGTTGCAAAAAGGTTTGGGCCTGCAGTAAACAGGCCTCCTTGGTCAGCAAAAATCAGTTTGCCTTCGTACTTGTCTTTTAGTTCTTGTTTTTGGGTATTGTAGTCGAATCTTGCTTTGGCGTCTTGTATAAGTTTATTAGTATCCATAAACACTCCTAGAGTATTTAATGAATACTAATTCTAGCTTAAATTTTAAGATCCTGAAACTGAGCCAGTTACTGTTACCGTGCCCCAAGATGGACTTAGGTAAGAACTTGACGGGTAACGTACTGTCACTGTAGTTTTGGTATTAGCACTAACTAACAATCCATTCGGGATTTCATCCCACAATGTGGTAATTGTTAGCACGGTTCCACGATCAGCATTAGTTCCTTGAGTGCCGTTACTTCTTACGTTGATACTAATATAAGAACTTGTGTATCCGGTGGGAGCAGAACTAGCTGCTTGTCTAAAGATTTCTTGGTTGGAAGTTGTCAACGCATAATATCCTACATTAGGATTAATTGTGCTTGCGGTCCCACTACCGCCTATTTTGGTTACTCCGTTAAATGTAGTACCGGCAATACTTACAGTTCCTGAACTAGGAGCACTTAATACAACAGTACCTGCAGCAGTCGCCATAGTATTAAACATAGCATTAATACCAGTGCCAGTAGGATGCTCTAATGTAATGGCAATTTGACCACCTGCGTTAAAGAAATATCTTACTGCATCCGCACTTGCAAAACTAACATTGTGTGTAAAAGTAACAGCACTACTCCAAGCAGTTGCATTAGTAGTAGCAGTAGCAGCAGACGAGCCCTGCGAACTAGCACTGTTTCTTCTAGAATAGATGCTGGTTAAGTTTGTATTTAACGCACTCAGGTAATTGATTCTATCTCCTGATGTGGGGGCTGTTAATGCGGTAATAGAAGTACCTTGATGACTAGCGGTGCTAGTCATTTTATTAATTAATAATGCCCAATCTGATGCACCTACCGTAGCGTACTGCTCTACATTAGTTACAGTTGATTGGCCGTAACCGCTATTACCTGATCCAACACCCAACACAGCATTTAGTGTGTTTGCAGTGGTGCTATTGGTAGCACCTGCAAAATTGTTAAAGTCAGTGTATGATATTAAACCATATTGTTCGTATGTCATTTTGATCCCTATCTTACTTAATAGTTACAAATGCTTCTACGATTCCGACACCGTCTGTAGTTTTGTGAACTAGCGATCTACCAATTGTGTTAAACGCATTTGCTTCACCCGGCTTTGCACCACGAGCATAACCCAAACCAGCACTAACTAAACGCTGACCTTTCTTGACCTTACCTGTAACTTTAACTTTTACACGACCACCAACTGCTACAGGAGGGTGTGTATTGTCATCGCCGGCAGCAGCGTTCATCAAATAAGCAGCAGTGTCAGATACAACACCAAATACTTCTTCACTTAACTCTGCTTGGACTGCGGTAATTTCTTTGTCGCCGCCTAGTTCAACAACTGTACCAGCATCATATAGATTGTCAGCTTCGAAACGTTCAGCCAAGTCAGCGTATGTTGCGTTAATTCTCGCACCAGTCGCTAATGTCCAAATACCTGCTATTGTTCCACCACCTGCAATATTGCTAGTCGTAATTTTGTCGGGTGCAATATTTCCAGTAAACTGTGCTATTGAGTTAGAACCGGTCAAGTAATCAAATACGTTTCCGTTATTATAAGTACCAGATGGGGTAAACGGGCTTCCGTTTGCATACATGTAGTTATCGCACTTAATTCCATATGTCGAATCAAATGCTAAGTTACCTTGCGCTAATACCAAAGCATTAGCAGTTGCATTTCCAGTTACTGACCATGTACCGACTAAACTACCGGAAGTTGTGTTACCACCGGTTGTAATTGCTTGCGTTCTTACAGCAGTAATATTAGCCGAAGTAATATTAGCATTTGCAATCGTAGCATTAGCTGTAACCGTAGCCAATCTAACTGTGATTGTATCTCCGGAGATGTTTCCACCAACTGCTAAATCATAACCAATTGTTGCATTTCCAGTAACAGTTATGTTACCTAGAGTGGTGTCACCTGCATTAGTCGTCGTGTTTAACGTTACCCAATTACTTGCAGTTAGTGTCCCGTCTGCAGGACAGATTCTCATTCTAGGTGGGGAAGTGCTAGTGTCAAACCATAATTGACCCTTGATAGGATTAGGAGGAACACTGTCGTTTGCGAAATTTTCTAACAAACGAACAAAGTTAGTGTCTAGAGTCTGTCCGTACCCTGCGTAGTTACGACCAGGTAATCCCAATGGAGTGCTAGTTGTATTGATTGTACCGTCTTGAATTGTCGTTAAAACGTTACCATCACTTCTTATAATTGTATATGCCATTTAATGCTCCGATATTCTATTATTTATCTTAAGTAGTAATCAAGTTAGTTAGACTTTGAATACGAATGGTATAGTCAACTTGAATCTGTCTGTTTAAGCTCTTTTGAACTGGGTGAAATATAACGTGAGTCAACAATTTAGTCATTTCATTGCCTGAACTGTCGGTTCCGTTGTATGCCAGTAGACCAATTTCATCAAATGTAAATGCACTTTCCATTTGAGTTCCGTTGTCAAACGATCCTTGGTCTGGTGGTTCACTATAATCTAGTAAACATTGAACAATAATATCGGTGTAAACCTTACCAGAAACGTGACTTACGGTCATTTTGTTTCTAGTTGGGTTTATGTTCGCAATATTAGTGTCGTCAACAACTTTAGCGTAAGTTTGGTTATATAACGCAGCGTTTTGACCTGTAGTATTAGGTGGCAAATAAGTAATGATTCCAGTCTCGTCTACACTTGCGCCACCGTTTCCGAAAGCCATTTTATAGATTTGACCATAACCTCTATTGCTTAGGGTTTGTGCAATTGCAACGCTGATGTTTTCATAGTGGATAGCATTGTGGCCATCATAGAAAACCTCTCCGTTAACAGGATCGTGCACCTTTAAAAAACCCTCGATTTGGAATGGAACTAGAATTTCTGACATTAATTATCGCCTCGCATTTGTACTAACACTTCCCCAGATTCGGGGTCGTGTATTTTGATTGACGAACTAAAGCAAAAACCCATATTCTCATCAACAGGTTTGTTGTTAGATTGCTCAGTTTTTACCGGTTCGTCTTGTTGTTTTTCGTTCATAATAATTTATTTATCTATGATTTTATTGGTTCTTTTGTAAAAATAGTGCGGCCTCAGTCGTACTAATCTGCAAAGGATCTCCCTTTGGAGTCACGTTTTCACTATTCCAAGTGACAGAATAGTAAGAATCAGGCAGTCTTCGAGCATCATTTATACCATAGCCCATAGAATATTGTGCATGTGTGGCTGCGGCTCGGGTACCATCAACGCCCCTTGTCAATCCAGAAATAGTGTTGTTCACAACGTCTATAACTTCAAATCTGATGCGCTCACCGTTAATTTCGACGGTGTTACCTACAATCAATGTAACTTTGACAGAATCGCCAACTGATGCTCCCGAAGTAAAGACAACTGCTGGCTTACCGTTTAATAATCTGATACCAAAATTAGAAGATGATAATTCAGTGATTGTAGTTTCATTGTACACGAGTACTTGTTTTACCTGACTCAATGTGCATTGAACATACGTGAATATTACTCCGTCTTCAGTGATAACGTTTCCAGAAGTCACTAATGTATTAACTAGGTTAGAAACGCTGAAGAAGTTCATCTTCTCATCAGTAGAGAAGAATTCTTGTGTTAGCCAAGAACCGTCTTCTAAATTAGTTCTATAAACACTAGGTTCACCTGACTTATTAACAGTGGTATTGTAGGTACTTTGATTTGGACTTGCTCCTGTGACAACGGCTGTTACCACGACCGTATCACTACTAGAGATTTCTGCCAAAATACTCATTTCATTATTAGATCCATAAACCACTTTATCAGGACTTACACGATTTCCATTGATTGTTACCCATGCTCTTGTTCCGTCTGTGTAGGTCATGGGGTCTTTCAATATGTCTACTGTTGGATAGGGAACTGCAAATACAGCAGAGGCCAATCCTGCATATCCTGAACCAGAATAACCTGACAATGTAGAACCAATTACTGGATCTGTCAATCCGCTGTCAGTATATAACTCATAATGGTAGTTAGTGTCTCCTGAAATTGCGATAGACTTAACATAGTAATCATTGCCGTTTAGCACATCAGTTCCAAGAACTCCCTGAATCAATATCGCATTTCCATCAACGAAACTTGGGTCAGAAGTGAAACTAATCTGAACTGGAGTCTTAGTGATATCAATGAAATTGATAGCAAAAATACTATTGCCTGTATAAGTTTCAGTCATCAAGAATTGACGAGTGGTGTCATTGAATGTTGTTACCGCAACAATATCATCGACTACTACACCGACACCAAGAGTTAAAGTATCTGTCAAACTATCTAACGTGTAATCGCTAGGTAGCAAACGAACACCGTTAACTTCAACCACTGCATTGTCTACGTTGTCAAACGCCAATGTGTTGATTGCAGTGTCTAATGCAAATGCAGTTTGGCCCGAAGAAGTAGGTACGTATATTGCTGTTTCTGGAACAGAATAACCATATTGTGTAGGACTTGTAATAGTCGATGAATCCCCTAACACTACAAACACAATATAATCAGTTGCGCTTGAATAAACTTGATTAAACTCAAGAGTCATAAAGTTATCATTAGTAAAGGATATATTGTAATCAACGCCGTACACTAGTTTATTTCCATTAACAAATACGATCGGATCGTTAACAATTGCCTGATATAGTATATCAAACACAAACTGTGAATTACCGGTATATGGATTAATTGTTATAGGCATTAGTTGTGAATTGGCTCTCACTAATTCCTTACCGTTACCTACTTCATACACTTCTACCAGTAATTTCTGTGCTGAAGGTAATGCACTAGTCAAAGTAATTACTTTCGTAATCCAATCAATACTATATCCGATTGTGTTGTTTGGAGATACGGTATCATAAATTCTGTAGCCAGTATTAGTAGATTCATCAATAATGAACACTGATAATGTTACAGGGTTTACTGCGAAATCAGCAAAAGAAACCTGCAAGTCTTTGTTTGGCGTCAAGTACTTCTGAACCATGTTGAATCCAGTGTGCTTGAACCAGTAAGGGTATTCGTTGTCAATGTCCCAATACGCTCCAGGGGCAGTTTTAACATAGATCGACAATGTATCTGTTACAACACCCGCAACTAATTCTTCTGGGCCATAACCATACAAGAAATCATTACCCTGAACCACATAGTACGGATCAGTAGCCTCAATCTGAGAAATGTCAGTCCAGTTAACACCGTTTATTGTTCTTAGGATCGTGTCATTCTCACCTACTGCATAAAAGTATCCATCAGAGAATACTACATTATGTAGGTTGTTTGTTGTGATATATTGACTAGAACGTTCAACCCAAGTAATACCATCGACAGATGTGATAATAAATCCAGGATCCGATGAACCAAAACCTGTCTTGTCACCGACAGCGACAAATATGCCGTTGCCAAATGCAACTCCATTTAGAGTCGCAGTGTGAGACAATCCAGTAATAGAACCTTGGGTCCAGTTATTACCGTTTGCACTGTACCACACAACTGCATTTTCACCTACAACTACTATTTGAGTAGAAGAGGATGTGACAGAGTTTAATCCATCAGAAGTGAAGCTAGGTTGCAACAATGTCCAACCTACGTTTCCATCAACACTAGTCACAACTCTTGCTTGTTGAACTATAGTAGGAAGCGCAGTGCCGGCGCCTGATATTACAGATTGTCCCACACCTACTGCCATGTAACCAACAAATGCGTTTGTCTGGATATATGCGATATCTTTCAATGTGTTAGGTAGCTTAGATCCAAACGTGTAGACAGGGTCGTACTTGACAATGTTCTCGCTTCGTACAATAGATGAGCCTACTGCAAAGTAAACACCGTTTATGATTGCAGAAGCATACAACGAAATATTTGGTACGCTAACTTGAGTAGTATCAAAGTTACCGTCATCAAATTCTAAGTAGTCATAAGGTGTGAAGTAACCCGGAGCTATCCAAGAAGTTCCGTCGTAGCTTACTAACATAGGCATGTTAGTATTTTCAGTACTCATGGTATACACTTCGTTAGTATAAGATATATCAGTGATTCCCAAACGTACATTAGAAATTCTATAGCTATCCCATGTTCCTGTAGTTGTTCTTACTAAAACGACAGAGTGGTCTGTTGCATCACCTGCAGCAATCAACGTATTCCCATTGTTTACAATCCCCTTGATGCTCAAGTCTGCTGGATAGAATGGAAGATCACGAACAACAAAGTCTAGCGGCAATTCATCTTCAGGTGCAAATGCGTTACCATAATACACGTTGTTAGGATATGTTACATTATTAACTAATTGCTTAGTGTCTTTACCTGGCATGTTGACAGTAGGCTGATAGTATGCTTGAATTCTATCAAGTGCATTCAATGCAGGATCACTGCTTTGTAATGGGAACCACTTAGCAGGATCAAACGTAGTATCGTTGTTGCTTACAATGCACTGCCATGCAATGCCCGCATAAGTTACAATAGAATTTAGGTTGTAGTTATAAGCATAGTTAGCAGTTATCGGTTCAGGTAGATAAGCATAATCCGTATTGGGTGAGCTACCATTCCAAATAAACGCACTGTACGGGACTGGTACGTTGAACTGTGTATCTGCATAAATTGCCAACTCAGTATTACTGACAGCCTTCACGTAGAATCTGTCAAAATTATTTTGAGCAATACCGTCAACAGATGCGCTAAAGATTGAACCGTTTACGTTTGCATAAACGATAGTAATTGTTGCATCATTTACTCCGTTGGCTCCGCCTAACAATGATCCAGGGATAGAAATCTTATCACCGTCTTGGTAAATAAAACCAGTATTCTCGATCTGAATATAATAGAGACTACTTAGATCATATGGGTTAAACCTAGGTCTAGAAATTTTTATCTTTGCACCACCTTCGGTGTTCATGTTATCGGATGATACTGTACTAGTAATAGTAGTAGACGCAACATACTGTTCAACACTGATAGTGTATGTGCCTGTATTACCTACACCAGACACGAAAGCGTCTACGGTTGTTCCGGGAGTCACACCAAATCCTGATATTACTGTTCCTTTCTTGATGACCCCAGCGCTCACCGCAGTAACAGTCATGGTTAAGTTATCAATAGAGGCAGTGAATACGGCTGCAGAATTGCTTATAGTGTATGTTCCAACTCCACCAGTGCCGGTGCCCAATGCAGTGATAGTGGTTCCTGGATCAATGTTTATACCGTATACAGAATCTCCAACTGCTAGAGACTTACCATATTCAACAAATGTAACAGTTAGGGTAGTTCCAGTGATAGATCCAACAAAATTCTTGCCAGTATCGTCGTATGTGTATGAGTCATTGACTTTATAGAAGTACATATATGAGCCATTAACTTGTCCTGGCTTCAAACCACTGTAATTATAGTTGACTGTCACGACTGCTTGCCCATCTACGCTATTCAAATCAACTACTGGCAAAACAGCTCCTGCTAAACTAGCTAAACTTGCATCCGCAGCAACGCCAGTCGCAGTAATTGCATCAATCTCACCTGATGTGCCAACAGCGGTCACTCTGATGTAACAATCATTCACTGTGGAGCTAGAGAAGGACAACACAGATACGCCACTCATTGTTACTGGATTACTTAGTGTTACCGACACATTGGTATCGACTGCTACCACTACAGTTCCTTCAGGGATTCCAAAACCAAAGACTTGCATTCCTGCTAGAATATTTGAAGTATTAACCATTGGAACCGCTGCACTTGTATTAGTTAAAGTAACAGTGTAATATACCGAAGTTGTTGTACCGTTTAGTGCGGTTCCAGGGATTCTAATAATATCACCTACACTGTATCCAGAACCAAATGCATCGACCTCTGCATAATAATTTTGACCTAATAGAACATTATATACCTTAAATTCTGCGCCAGTTCCGCCTGTTGGTTGTACGATACCGGACATGCTTTCATAAGGCAAGCCAATATACAATTTAGCAGGGCTACTTGCATCATTACCTAAACTAAAATACGGACTTGAATAATAAGAACCAGGATTCCATTCTTGCACTCTAGGTCTATAGCTAGTTCTATCAAACTTTAATGTAGGTTTGATGCTACGGACCTTGTGATTAGCTAACGTAGGAATCGCTTTTGCACGAACCGAGATAGTTATTTCGTAAGTAGTAGCCAAAGTTTCTTGGTTGACAAACTTAATTCTATTTCGTTGACTTAGTGCATCTGTTTTGGATCTGTATAACCCAACAATACTAGAATTAAATCTAGCTAGTAAAACATTAACACCAATTGTGCTAATGTAGTAGTATCCATCAGGTACTATTCCATTAACAGCATTACTTGATACATACACCAGTTCACCGTTAACAAATTCAGTACTGGATATTCGAACTGTGTTTTCGACAAAGTTAATGCCATAGAAGTCTGCGGTAGTATTAATGCTAGAATCATCAAAGATAATCTCAGGTGTTACTATGTATCCTTCACCTGGATCGATTACTCTTACCGAAACTACTGTATCGCCAGACAACACTGCTACTAACACTGCGGGTTTAGTAGGAGCGGGATACTTACTAGTATCAACATATGCAGTTACATCGGGTTCAGTCAAATATCCACGACCAGAATAGGTTACTGCTATTTCAGGGTAATCCATAATAACAGATACACCCGCAAAATGTGCAGTTGGTAATGTGCCGTTTACTCCGCGACTCACTCCTCTTAGGACATTCAACACCCTATCTACTTCAGTATACCCTATCTGTTCTTCACCTAGAGTAATCAGACCGGCAACTGGTAACCCATCAGCAGATTCGACATAAATCTCTTGGTCTAGCACGTTTACAAACTTAGAAACTAAAGTAACCTGTGAATTTGGTGTAGCAGAAAGAGTTAATCCAAAGTTAGCAAACCATTCATTATATGATTGACTTTCCCAAATAGGGTTTGTAACTGGGAATTGATATGGAGTATCTGCAAATTGTTTATAAGTTAGTTGTGGGCTTACGAATTTACCGATATTATCATCCCACGCTGCTGGCAAGTCAAAGTCAGTTAAATTACCTTCAAATACATCCGTCCTGCTGTAACGCAAGAAGAATTCTTTCATCACAACACGATATGGTTTTACTTCGTTAATGTAACCCTCAAGCAATTGCTGATTGTCTCTTTGGAAACGTTGGTTTTCCGTCAACTCTCTTACAGTATAACTAACATCAGCAAAGCTGGTCTTTGTTAACCATGGTAGATAGTTTTGATTTTCTAAGCTCTCGCTTTGGATGTATTCGAACATTAAAGTCAAACTTAGATTTCTGTGTGGTAATAAATTGCCTACATAAATCTGTTCGTTCAACGCACGAATTGCGTAACGAGTTTCAACTGAAGGGTAGTAATCGTATACTGCATTATCATAGTAGTCGTCTCCAAATCCAATCTTGTTAATACTGTAATCCCATAAGGTATCTAGGAACTGAATAGTACCATCCTCTAGACCAATACGAGTCCACGTGCCCGCAGAGTAGCGATACACTTCACGTTTGCCTTGAGCGTTGTTTACAACTCCTACTACCTGACCTTCTTTAGGTGTTAACGTTAACAAATCAGTATAGCTAGGGACTTCTAAGGTTGCCTTAGTTGATGAACTATAACCCTCAGCCCACCAATAAACATTCTCCCAGTACTTAGCGGTGTCAAAGAATTCACCTTGCGCAGTTAAGAATGTAATATTCTCAAATTCGCTTATAGGATACTTGCTTAATACGTTATTTGCATATTCGAAATAGTTTTCTAACGCGCCTAATCTATTTGCAAAGAACCCTTGTCTTGGTCTTACACTGATTCCAAGCTGTAGTAGCTTAGGTAAGTATGGGTCAGGAACTTGTGCTCCTGTCTCATCTGTGCCAGAGAAACTGTCTAAGTATCTATCATACAAACCTACAGGAGTGGTATATCCTTTATTTCTGTCCGGGAATCCAGGTAAGAAATCATCTGGATATTCGCTTCTTATTAACTGAAACTCTTGGTGGGATGCAGGACCAGTGGTATTGTTTCCAAATCCCAAATGCAAGTTAGTTGATACATCATTAATGTATTCTGCGGTATTGTAGAGACCAAATACATTAGGCTTCAATGGCCCCATGAACGAAATGCCTGAACTTGCAGGGTCTGCAATGTATCTTTCTAAGATGGAATCGCTTAGTTGTTTCCCTGCTTCTGCAAACAAGGTATCAGTGTTTCTGACCCAGTAGTAGTATCTTGCAATCAAAGCACCGTTGCTATCAGTAAAGAAGGTTACTGAATACTTTGCTAGATCGTATGGTGTTCCTGTTCCCGCATAGAATGCAGGTACTACATCACTTTCAATCCAAGAATATACTGCCACATCACTACCCGGGAACGTTTTACCCCAGTACTGGCTGTTGTATACTACATCATTTTGATGGTAGTTCAAGAAACGAGTTCGACTGGTATCAAACCACAACTTGCCTACTTGACTTAATCCCCAAACTGTAGTACCAGTGTTAACATTAACTCCGTTATACCCTGCAGGGTCCGTCATAGAAATGAAATCTAGTTCTTGTCTGACAATACCTAGTAACTTACCTTGTAATGGATCAATGTAGTCTAACGAAATTAAATCTACATTGGTACGGTTGTCGTATAGTTGAGCACGTTGTATCTTCTCAACATCAACAATAGGATCGCTTTCTCTATACAAATGCCAATTAGGAATTTGTGATTCGTTCGTGTACACGACAACTCGGCCGTTTTGTGAGTTAGTATCAAAGTTAGGTGCACCTATCATTACAATGCCGTCATTGAAAGCAAGTGCTTGACCATATAGAGGATAAGAGCCATAGTTTTGAATTTGATCGTTACAAGCCTGTGCATAAATGTATTTGCCTACATTAGTCAAACTCTCGTTATAACTCTCGATGTAGTCATACATGTATACTGCGCCTGCGTTAACAGCACCGTCTATAAAGTCAGTTAATGCATTGTCAAATACCGTGTCATCGTGTCTATCGTTGTCATCGGTCAAATCAAATGTCGTGTTGCTATATCTGATAGCAGCAGGGGCGCCTACAACAAAACTATTGTCGTCGTTGAATTTAACTGCGTATCCAAACTGAGTAACAGTTTGAGCATGACCATCTTGAATAGTTTGAGTTTTGATGTAGGAGGTAAAACCTAGCTGATAGAAATCATTCACGTTGAAAACTGCAAGATTTAACTTGTTACCGTATTGTCCCAAACTCTCGTCACGCAACCTGATAACCAATCTACCGTCTTCCGTAGAATACGCGAATATGTTTGTAACCATTGCTTGGTTGATTTGATTAGCAATGTGTGCAGCGTTTCCAGGAGTTAGTTGAACTCTAAACCCGTTAAGTAGCAAATAAATAGTGTCAGTTAAATTAGCAGCTATCAATCCAGTTTGAGTTCCATATCGCTTACCTTCATTGGTAAATCTGATGACAGTACCTTCTACTAATGAATCGGTAACATCATACGGAGCACCAACGACCAATTCACTACCATACTTGTTAGAGTCTAACGAGAATCCAAATTGCTCGCCACTGCGTAACTGTGTTAAGTTATCCCAACCTGCGATTTTTTGCATCAATACAAAACGCGCAGAACTTACAGTTACAATATCGCCTGCTCGTAAACCGATAGTTCCAATAATTATAATATTCAACAGTAAACTATACTTACCAGTAGAAAGCAATTCGCCATTAACGTAAAGTCTAGTTTGGTTCGTAGGGAACCATGGTAAGAAGATAACGTAGAACTGATATGGGCTTTGGTCGTATTGAACTTCAATATTTTCGTCAATTCGATTGAACACATAAGTGTATCCAATATTAGTATTAGATGCGTCATAATCTGCATTAGGTGCGCCGATGAAGACTTTACTTCCATCATAATTAGTTGCAATACTTGCACCGAAGTTATCACCAGGATTTGAGTCATTGGTGTCGAGCAAGCCAACTAATGTAAAATTGGTACTAGCAATATAAACATATGCATTAGCCGGTGCAGTGTAATATGTTTCTTCTAATGTGTAGAATGTAGTAGTGTTAGATGCCGCATCATACGATCCAGTGATTACTGTAAAGATAGCATCATCACTGAAAGCGACCTTATACACTTTTGAACCATCAGTAACCACAATATTGTTCAATGGATTTTCAAAATAATCATAGAACATTTCCACGGTGTAGAATACCGTAGTGTCGTTTACAGTGTCGTAAGATTTTGTAGCAATCGTGTAAAGACTAGTACTTTCAATACCAGTATTATTAAACGCCACTTTATCACCAGTAGACAATACGGATCTTTGGTCTCCGCTTACGGTGAATGAGAATGACCCTTCAGTTACGTTCTGTGAAACTACCGCAGTAGTATCGGTGTAACTTGTAATATAATTAACTCGCTGACCTTCTTTCAAATGATCCAATACATTACCGTCACAAACAAAATACGTAGTATTCAACTGGGTAGCTTGTGCTAACCTAATACCGGCACTTTGGAATGTTAACTCTTTGTCTCTTTGGAATGCAATGACCGCATTGTCTTCTTTCGCACCCAAATACAGTAAATTACTATCACCTGAAATATCCATAGCATCACCTACTCGTCCGCCAGAGATAGTGATGACTTGCTGCAATGTCAAAGAGTTGATGTTTTTAGCAGAAGGAATTCTGTAAACAAATACTTGACTGATTAAATCGTTAGGTGAGGAGACAACTAGTAAGTCATTGCTTCGTGTGATTGTTATTCCATATTCAGTGTTTGGATACTCAATCGTGTTTCTTAGGTAGAAACCCTGATCGGTGATACCATAATGGTACAGCTTCCCTGCGCCTGCATCACCTACAAAATACCCAACATCAGGAACATACGCCACACTAGTACCAAAGTTAACGGTTGATCCTATATTAGTAACAACGTCAAAAGCATAGTTATTAGTTTTTTCATAAACAGACCAGTTACCGTCTTGATTCTGATCTACCCATACTTTGTTTTGTGTCCACTCGCCGTTCAACAGAGGTAGTGCAGGAATATCTCTGGCGGTAACAACTCGCTGACTTTGTAGCAAATAGCACAATCCAGTTCCAGATATAGTTTGAGTAGACGGTTCTAAAGAAATTGGCGCAATAATAGAACGTAGATTGACGATCCCTTCAACTAAATGATAGCCATCTACTCTAGCATCAAATCCCAAAATACCAATAGACTGGTTTAATGCCAAACCATGTGGTTTATCAAACAACACAGTGACGGTGCCGTTTAAATTGTTTACTACCCCTTGTACGGTTGCACTTATTGGTAAGGGAGTAAAAATTTGCCAAGTGTTATCTTTATCTGCAAGCCATAGATAGTCATTCTTATAAATATTAGCGATGGTGTCATCGGGTAATCCGTTTAAATCGTATCCATATTGTCTTACATCGCCTAGGTTAACATAGCCGGCGCTTGGTAATTTTTCTTCATACGTCTTCCTTAACGTAGGTAGAATTTCCGTAGTGTTTACGGGTCTTGCAAAATTTTTGATGTTCTGCAACGGTAGTTGTTGCTGTGCTCCATCAACACCTTCATTTTTAATAACAGCAACAATACTTGGGTTACCTGTTAATAAGTTTTCATTTAATGTAAATTCGACAAAGTTTTGATTTAAAATACCACCAAACTCAGTTGTCTTTATTGCCCAGTTTTCATGAAGGTCGTAATTTAACTGATTTTGTTGCAGGTTGATACCCTGCAACTTAGTTGCACCGCCTACGGTACCTTTAGCAGGTAACATATTTTTGTACACGTTAACTTGAGTAGCATCATCTAAATTAGCAGATGCCATGTATTGTCTAGGTCTAAATCCAATCAAACTAAAACCCAATAAATTTGCGTCAGATTCTAAGTTTGGATTGTTTGTATCATAGAACTTCAATGCTTCGTATGCTCTAGTACTAGGGTTGGGTAGGAGACCACGTTGAACCATCTCATAAGAAGTCTTTAACCATTCAGTATAATTGAAGGTGTTGCTAGGTAAAATTACAGGCACATTTGCCATATAGTACTCGTTCTTAAATTTTACGATTGTACCTTTAGTATATTTTACTCCTTCTTGCCATTCTTGAATATTGTCCTGATTTAGAATGAATCCGCTGGCATTCATCTGACCGTTCCACTCAGCAGATTTCTGTCCCTTAACATAAATTCTTTGTTGACGTAGACCGGTAGTTAAGTTAAACAAAACATCGTTAAACACTGTTTTGTTATCAAATACAATGCAGTGTTCTAGTGTGCTGATGTTTGCACGTAAGAAACTTAATGCGTCTCCTTCATTCAATGCCTTAACACTTAATTCAGAACTGTTTCTGTAAACATACAAATCACTTAACGCAATAGGTATTAAGTTTTGATTCAACACAAAATTTTCTTGTTGAATTGTTAAGGGTTGTACAATGCCTTCAGGTGTATTGATTGTAATGTTTCTAGCGTTAGGGTTTACGTTAACTATGCTTCCTACACCCCATCCTGTAATTGCCCAATAGATTGTCTCAGCAACCATTTGATCCCAGTTCAACTCTAGACCGTTTTCTATATTACTGAACTCAAACCCCTGAGATTCCAATTGCAATCCATAACCTCGCATAAACGTAGCTAATTCTTGCAAAGAACTAAACTCGTATCCATAGGGAACGATAGATGTTTTCTGGTAGTAGTTTCTAGGAATGTTGACTGTTTTTGCATTGACTTGTACAGTATCAACCAATCCGTTAACCATAGGAATTTTGGTTACAAAATAATTTCTATTTTGACTATTACCATAAACCTTATAACCTGCCTCTGTTTGTTGAACAATAACGCTAGAATACACCAAAGTTTCAGTAGGTTGGTTCTCGTATAACAACAATGAAAAACTGTCATCAGGTATCAATAGCGAATTATTATTACCGATTGTAGTTCCTTTTTCAACATAGAAATTTAATAAATCTTTGTCGCTGAATCCTGCAAGTCTATAGCTTAGGCGAACATCTAAATTCTTAATTAGAGTATTGATACTATCGGAACCATCAACACCAAACTGACACAAGTAATCAACCATCCAATTTACATAACTGTTAGTTGCCTGACCGTTTCCGTAAACGGTTAACATTGATAGGGAATCTCTATGCCTATCGTTATACAAATATTGGTTAAACTCGGCGTTGTATTTGTAGTTGTCAACATCAATCCCATAAGAGAATAACTTGGCTGGTTTAACAAGTGCCATCAATCGCATTAAATCGAAGGGCCAAGTGCTACTCTTTAAATAGCTATATTCAGTGGGTCCTACGTCACCTACTACCCAATTTCTTGCAAAGATAGAAGTATCATAGGAACCCACGATACTTTCGAACGGGTTCTTCAATTTACCGTTACTGTCTACTGGAAGGATGTCTAATAGGCCTTCACGGACTCTATATGGGTTCACATATGCAGCACCATCATTCCAAATGTAACCATTTGCAATATCAGTCCACATGATTAAGTTATCGCTAGTATATGGTGCTCCACCATATTTAGAATCCCACCAAGACGGTTTATTAACAAGACCTAACATTTCCCATGGCTTACTGTCAGGGGATGTTGTATCATACAACCACAGATAAATGCCCTTCCAGTTACCTTGTTGGATTAGTTTCTTGTCAAAATTGTAGTAGCTACCTTTATAGTTATAGGTGTTGGGATTAGAAGAATCATATACATGAGATTCATAATTTACCCTGTTCTGACCAACCCAATTTAAGAATTGTGTTGAATAAATTATGCTATATGTTTCATAATCAATACCAACGTTTCTGAATTGACCCGGTACTACTTCGTCATACCCAATCGGTAGTTTAGCACTAATTTTTAAGTTATTGTAGATACGTGTCTCGAACTCTAATAACACACGATCACGATAATCATTCAATTGGTTATCTTCATATGTTCCGTATAACTTATTGTAAGACCCGTCATGGCCTTGAATGAAATACGTAGGATTTACATATGTCGTATCATAAACAACTTGTGGGATAAATGAAGGATATAAGCCTAACTTAGTAGGGGTGCTGGGCACAAAGCTACCATATGTTTGATTATACTCCTTGACAATGATTACATCGTTAGTGACTAACGGTAGAGTGACAGTTAAATTTGGTTCAGTACTAGAGACTGTATAATCAACGTCTTTCATCAATATAGATGTGTTGTAAACTCTTCCGTTCTTACGACTTAAGTATACCAAAACACCATTGTAATTAGCCTTACTGAAATCGTAAATTTGTGTTAACTTGAATACTGGTTGTGTTATGTCTGACTTGAAAGTGTATGTGCTAGTCTTATAGGCGTTCTTCGAAGGGATCATATCACTCCAGAAGAAAGAATTAGTGTCCACTTTGGCTTGGGTCATTAAATCTAATGCTTCGTCCAGTAGATTTGCAGTATTCTGGTAGTCAGGAAACTCGTTGTTAGCAAGTGTATCAACTAATTGAGTTTTGAAGTTTACATATTGAGTACTGTTGAATTGTAGCGCATCAAAGAAATTGTTATTGTTGTTTCTTAAGAAGGCAGCTGCATTTACCAACGGGGCACTATTTTGAATGATGCGTGTTCCATACGGTACGACATTACCCAAATCTCTGTAGTTGTTAGCTCCAAATGCGGAACCAGCAAGTCCTGGAACGTTGTTGCAAATACTCTTGAAATGTCCCCTTACGTCACCCAGCGTGATATTTGACAATTCTTCATTGAATGGATTATGATCTAGGTTTGCAGGAATCTGATAATAGGCGACAGTTGAAGTTTGATCGCTGTCTAACATTATAACGACAGACTCTCCTAACACTATTTCTTTGGTAATAGTTATTACAGTAGTAGTGTCGGTTGTAGTGTATGTATATTCTGAGGTTCTAGCATTGTTTACATATACAACCATATTTGGCCAAACAGAATCTTCTTTAACTTTAATGTCACAGTTAAATGTGGTTGAACCTTCATACTTGAATGTAAAGACTTGGTATTGAAAACTTTCACCGACTGCTGTCTGCCATCCGATTTGTCGGCTGTACTCTGTTCTGGTAGTGTAATCATATACATACCCGTCACTAACTGATTTAGTTAATGACTGGTTGTTAGAGATATAATCAAACGTCTGTGTGTTTAACGTTACATCGAACACGATATCGCCGATATTATTCAACGAACTATATTTGATCGGGAACATTAAAATTATATCATCTGACCCTGAACCAATTGCATACTGAAATAGTGTGCAACCATCAAATGTTGTGCTAGGGTAGACTCCTCTGTCACCAAAACTGTATCCATTGCTATCAATGATATCGAATTTAGGTGGCTGATTGATTCGGCTCTTGTATTGTGCCTGCTTCCAATTTAGTCCATCAAAATAGAAACTGTAGCCTGCATAAGTAGCACCGTGTAGGACTACGGTTTGATCGTTGTACTCTACTTTGCCATTGGGTGCTTCTGCTAAAGTAATTACTGGTGTCTCACCATCTTCTACCGCCGCTATTTGTACTTCGAAAACTTTATTTCGAACATTCACATCAATGTCGCCAGCAAAGACAATAGTAGCACCATTGTATAATTCACTACCATTTCCATCTGCTTGGAAGCTAGATTGTCCTGCAACTTGATTTAGTGCATCTGTGACAGTGAAGTTAATAAATGATATCGGCGTCTTACTTGCAGTACCAGTATCAAACATCTTAAGATTCGGGTAGAATTCAATGATCGGACGCTTTGCTCTAGTTTCAGGATTACTGACTGCTTCTAGACTAATAGGACTAGTACGGTTATATTGTATAGATGCGTTCAATACATCGATGTGAAACCAGCGATTGCTTCTTGACCAAGCGTTCTTGTTGTTAGAATTTCTAGCAATTGTGATGTAGTCCGGATTTACAGGAGAGAATAACGTTTCTCCGTATGAGGTTTGATCGTATGCTTCATCATCGTATGGGGTAGTAACTGCTTGCCCAAACGGTTCAGGAACATTTAGTTCGAGTTCTGGAATTAACTGAATTCCCGCGCCTACGCCTTCCACATAATAGGCGCCCTTTTTGTAGCTTTCGGGGAAAATATTACCAACAAACTGTACCTTTAATCCATTAGTGAACTTCACACCATTGGGGCTAGTATAAGTTTTCTTACCTAAAATTTGCAATACATCAATCAAGTCCTCACTTGGTTGATCTACGATATTGATGACACCAAACTTACCTGGCACTCTGCTATCTTGGTAATACAATTTGTCCAATGGTGCAGTAATAGGAGGAATTAATTTAATCTCACTTAAGCTACTTTTTACAAAGTTTCTACCGATATACTGTGTACCGTAGTTGATAGTGATCTTAGTGTTATCAGTTAGCAGACCCTGTTCAGTCAACCTAATAACGTATCCATCATTTTGATTACCTACGAAATTTATCTTGTAATAGTGCTTGTTGATTTCAGTTGTAGTAGAATCTTCAAATAGACCTTGATCTACAATTGCAGTGATAGATCCGCTATCAGTAGTCAATGCAAACACAGATCCGTTTGGTTCTTGAGAAATCGTAAACTCTGTTGCACTATCGATACTTTTAACATAGTATGTACCATTGGCTGCAATGCCGCCAATTGTTGCAGCATTAAATGCGATAGTTTCATTAATTGATAAGAACTCGGTTGAACTACAAGTAATGATGTTAGTAACGCCGTCAGTAGCAGTGATTGTTACCGTTTTAGGTGTTGTAATTAGCGAATCATTTACATCGTACTGACCGTCAAAAAACTCAGTAACGTATCCAGTAGCGCCTGGCTTTGTTCCGTAGAATAAGAGAGTTTTTCCGTTTATGTCATAAACCCCGTCGATTGATGGTACGTCGATACTTCTCTTACCGTCGATATCATTGAATGCTAAAGTGGTTACCATATCAACTCTGATATCACCGGGGTAATTCCATTCGTTCTGTGCAATTGCTGATGGAACGTTGAATGTTAGTGTGCCATTATTGGTTCCATTATTTACTACTCCGAACACCTCTCTAGAACTGATGTTTTTCTTACGAGGATCAACGCCGGAAATACCAGGAGATGTTTGAATGTAGAACTCAGAATCTTGATCTACTAAAAATTCATAACTACCGCCTCTCAACACTGTAATCTCAGGGTTGACCGACTGGTTACTAACTTCATTTGCAGCAAAAGTATAGCCGGTCGCATCGTTGGTAACATTGTATGTCAAGTACTTGTAAAGCAACGAATTAGTCACAGTAACTAAATCAGGGCCGTTTGGCAACCAGTAGTATTGACTGAAGTTAATCAACTTGTCTAAGTTAGCAAAACTATCCCAAGAATAAAACTGATTTTGAAATAGGCTAGCGTTATTATTAGTGTTACCACCTTGTAACTTTAAACTGTCTAATATGCCAGGATAAGTTAATAAGTCAACTGCAACTGAGGTATCTTTCTTAGTAAAGATAACTGCAGGTTCTAATTGATATTCTTCTCTTACTTTAGTTGGCTCAACTAGATACTTGTCTGTGGCGCTGACTCCATATCCAAATTTACTACCGATGTAGCCCTGAATTCTATTAAATTTAGGCTGCTGTACTAACTGATCTAATGTTGCGGATAGGAACTGCTCATTGGTTTTTGTTTTAAAAATCTCTGGCAAAAAATCAATTGTTTTAACTTGTGTTACCATTACTATTACCTATTACTTGTTGGTTGAAGTTCTGTTGGGGTTAGTGCAGTAATTACTGCGATATCGTTTGCTGTTGCTGCGTTTACGAAAATCTCATAAGGTGCGCTACGAATCTCATATAGATCGCCGAACGACAATGTTGGGTCGTTTGGAACCAGTACTGATGAGCTTATTAGATCACCCAATGTTGAATGTAAGTATGCGCTCAATTCACTAAAGAAGAATGTGTCTCCAAAATTCCAATTGTCGATACTGAAATAATTGTTTAATGCGTTCAAAATTGCTGCTTTAATTTCACTGTCGCTTGCTGTGGTTGTGCTTGCTTTAATTACTTTGATTGTTGCACGTAACTGAGGAACAGCTTTAACACCAAACAAAGGTTTAAACTTTACACTATTTATGACCACACTATCAGTCAACATTTTGTACTCGTTAACATCACTATACATTTGTGTTAGTGCATTGATGGTTGGCTTCTCTGGTTCTATGATAGTCCCAGTAGTATCTTTAATCCAATTTTGATATGATGTGTAATATGCTTGTGGTACAACATACAAATCAATAATGTTTGATGTGCCTGGATCAATGCGTGTAGTCTCGCTTGATATGTGTTTGTATTGGAAGTACAAACCTTGTCTTCCTGTCTTAACAGTATATGTAGTGACTAACTCTAGGTTAACGATGTTAGCAGAAGTTTGATCGTTAACTGACTGATAGAATTTGCCTTCTAATACAGCATAGTAAATTGTGCCTACAGGATATTCATACTTAACAATCGCAATATCTGCTTGTGTGCCGTATGCATAAATGACAGACGCAGATGGCACCATTTCGTATCTAGATAATAGGTTAGCATCAACAATACGTCTAAAGAAACAGAACTGTTGATAGTTTCGTGTGCCAGGTAAGTATCCAGTGACTTCAACAAAGAAGTCGGGATTTTTATAAGTACCCGGAATAGTTAAGTCACCGGTACTTACTTCCACGCTGAAGTCATCTACGTAACCATCACTCTCTACTGTCTGTCCAATAACACTCAATTGAACGTTTCTAGCGTACGGAAAATTGTAGTTAGGCTGAGTATTGCATTTCAAAATACTAATATGGTCTTGCATTAATTTACCAGACAGCGGGTCATATATAATTTTATCTCGGTCAAACGCAAATCTAACTTGACTGACGCTTCCAAAATAGTATGCAACGCTTCTCCAAGCTACTAGATATCTACCAAAGCCAATACTTTGAAATCTAACAAAATAGTTAGGGTCATCGTATGTGCTAGTAGACCAGCGCTCTTGGTTAGCTAATAAACTGTTGTTGTAAACTAATGAGAAGTTTTGTGCTAGTCTAATTTTAGTTACACACTCGTCTGTCAATGCTGCACCGAATGTGTTAGAAAAACTAGGCATTACTACTTTTAATACTGCACCATCTGGTACACTGTTTGTCAATGCAACAGGACCTATACCAGTATTCAAATTTCCTTTACCACTGTTGTAACCATCTCCGACAACACGCGCCACGCTTGTCCAAATTGTTGTTTGGTCGCTTGGTAAGGGAATGCCAGCAATCAATCTATTGTCTTCGCCAAAATAATAACCAGATGGTGCAACAAATCCCATTAATGCACCTTCGGTGATGTATCTATTATTACCGGATGAGTAAACACCCACTGATACTGGACCAGATGTATTGTAGAAGTATCCTGTACTTTCACCTGAGGTGATGCTAGTTTGATTCCAATAGATTGGATCGTCAAACGTAAAACGGGTGTACGCTTGGTTGTAATAATTACGAGAACGATCACCACCTAATACATTTGTCAGGTATTCAGACAAGAAGTTAATGATATCGTTGGTTGTGGCAGCGCCGAAGATAGTAAATCCGTCAGTCAAGTCCTCATACAATCCACCGTCTTCTGCAAAATCATTAGTGCTAGAATATTTTGCACTAGGATCTAGAAGATCGTAGTTTCTAGAAACACCTATACTGCTTCTATTAATCGCTTTAGACTTGATGATAGAACTGTATAGCGTAAATGGGAAGTTATTATAATCCTCTCCGTTAACCATACGATTCTGTGTATAGTAACGTTGCGGAGCTCGTTCTTTAATAGCTGCCAATGATTCACGTGATTGAGCAGTTGTGATAGGCAACTGCAAATCCAATGTCAATGTTAATGTCTCTTGCCTTCTGTTGCGATTTAAGTATGGTATATTAACTGTTATGCTCTGTAATTCGCTAGGATCAATAACATAAGTTAGTCCGTTACTAGAACGAACATACGCAGAGAAGTTACCAACTGGTATTTCACTGAAGACTCCGTCACCAAATACATATGTTACTTGGTCATTGGTTCTAGAATTAACGCTGAAAACTTTTTTATTGCTAGTTAACTTTTGCAAATTACCATTACCGTAAACAGTTTCTACTTGTTTCCATTCAGTAAAAACTCCAGTAGTTGAGTTAACCTCATACAGCCATGTATCTTCATTGTTTATACCTTGTACGTTGATATCCACTGTTTGATTAGTGACTTGCTCAAGAACTTGAAAATTGAATGGCTGTAATGTACCTTGCTTAAAGTACATAAAGAAACCTGTATTAGGACTACCATATCCTAGCTTATCATTTCTATATACTAGGTTGAACAAGTTTGTGTTACCCGGTGGAACTTCATAAATGTTGTCGCTGTCTACGCTGGTTACACTAACTCCCTCAAACGACATAGTAATACCATCAACAGTTGCTGAGAATGGTACCACCGGGGTATTATTAAGCGGTAACACAACGCTATATTCGTCTGTCTTAACTCCAAGAATAGTTTGAGAGTTTCCAGGGCGGCCCACTCGCTGTGTGTCGATTAGCGCAGCATTAATAATTGTATTAAATTGCTCCTGCCAGTTTGCGTTAGCAGGATCATTCCATAAAATAGTCAAACCACTCAGTGCGATATTATTTGAATCTCTGACTTGTTCGGTAGTAGAAATTGCAGTAATCTTGATATAACCCTGCGCGGTAATATTTCTTTTTGGGGTATATCCAACCAAATTTGCTAGCTTGATAACAGAGTCGCGGCGCTCAGCCGTATCTATAAAATTCTCGCGTGTATTCAAATCACTGCGGAAAGCAAGTGCTTGACCCATAAAAGCCATAACATCTAGTAACGCAATGAATTCACTGGATTCTACATAGTCATTAAATGTTTCAGGATAATACGTGCGAAGGTAATCTACGAACGTTTTACGTATTGTTTCGTAATCATAACTCTGGAAGTCGGCTTGGCTATAATTTTTATAGATTGCTTTCCAGTCGTTAACTCCGAATATGCTTGATTGTCTTGAACTTGTGGCCATGCTTGTATCTCGTGTATATTGTATTTATCACTGAGAAAAACACGGTTTTTAGGCGCTGATCGCTCTGTTTGTATTCTGATCGAATAAAACCGATAGAGTCAATACATCATTAAAAGGGGATATTGCAAGTTCCATTTCAATGAGAATTCCATTGTCTTGTGGATAAGATATTACGCTGTTTAGTTGTAACCTAGGATCTAGTCTTGCCACACGCATCACTTCTGCTTCTAATTGTAACTGAACATCTAATGTGTTAGGTTCGAAAACAAAAGACCATAAAGACGTTCCGTAGTCGGGTCTTCCTGGCTTTTGCCCCTGTGGTATGTTCAGTACATTAATAAAATCCCGAATGACCAGGTCTTGGTCCACTGTCCTAAACTTTTTAGTAGGCTTCAATGGACTAATCATTGATCCTGCACCGCCGTCGCCTCCCGAAAAAACTTGCCCGTTTCTTACTGAGTCAATTTGCTGTGTGCTGAAGCCGATAAATGTTGGCATATAATTTTCCTATAGATATATTTATCAAGTATTTGATCCAATCCCTGTAACTGATGTACACCACAATAGTTTTCTCATTACGTTGATCTAGTGGATGAAATAGTAGATAGCTCTTTTCTGAGATTTTCGATGTTTTGTAAACATTCTTTATATGCCTCATATGAAGCTACGGTTTCTGCTCCGTTTTGACCATACTTAGCTTTATCGTCAAGGTACTTTTTTCTTAATTCCCATTGGGCTTCTTCTGCTTCGGTTAGTTTCTGTTTAGTTGCATTATATGCAGCAACCTGGTCAGCAGTTAATGGTTGAGTTGGAACAGATATTGCTCCAAAATTCAACGGAGGAATCTTTGCATTACCTAATAGACTACTACTCTGTGCTTGAAGGCTACCAAAGTTAAATGTGTCTAATGCTATTGTGGGGGCTTTGACTAACACTGATCCACCGTTGCCTAATGAGGATATAGCCCCTGTCAACTCAGCCGCAGCAGCTTTATCCAAACCTGCACTTGCAAATGCAGAAAGACCACCTTTGTCGCCTATTTGTTTTTTAAGGTTGTTAACAATACCGTTAACGGTTCCTGACCCGCCCGTCAATGCTCCGGCAATTGACTTAGCAGTCGCAGTTATTTGACCGGTACCTGGTATGCCACCTATAGTCGTTCCACCTGCTTTAACAATGTTACTGATTGCTCCTGCACCACCCGGTATGCCTGGAATAGTACCCCCTGCGATCTTTTTGGCGGCGTCTTGTGCTGCATTAACCGCACTTGTTACGGATAGTTTAGGTAAACTCAATCGGTCACGGACAGCAGGATCTGTTGCGTCTGCGCCACCCAATGATAGCAATTGTTGTGGTGACAAACCTGCCTTAGCGTCTAGTGCAGAAATACCTGTTCCAGGTAGAGGAGGTAACCCCAATCTTGCACGAATGAACGGATCTGATGCATCTGCATTGCCTAGTAACTCTAGCTGTTGCGGAGTCAATCCTGCCTTAGCATCTTGCGCCTTGGCGCTTGCTGCGCTTGCTTCTGCTTTAGCTATAGTCAAGCTCTGCGGAACGTTTGCTTTAAGTGCCTTAAATGAACTAGTAATTTTAGAGAACACTCCGGCGACTGCTCCTTTTAACGCAGCCCCTACGTCTACTCCGCCTAAACTACCCATAACCTTATCTGCTAGACCTGCTGCTTGGTTTCCACCTGCAATTAAATTCTTTACAGGACCTGCTAGAGGATTGTTTGGTATTGGTAAAGATGAAACGGTTGATAACTTTGCTTTCAAGTCGGCTGTAGCAGCCGATGCAGCACCTGCAATATCACTTGTAACAGCAGAGTTAATAACACCTTTAGCATAATCAATCGTCGCGGAAGTTCCTGCTACCGCAGAACTTAACAATAAGCCTGCAGCTTGTGTTCCGCTTTCTTTTCCTGTTAATAAACCTGCAGTCTGTAAAGCTGTCTCACTCTTTTTCATCAAATCAACTGCTGCATTAGTTTGTGCAGAAACACTGGATACTAAATTCTTCACAGAATTTATACCATCTTTACCAGTAAACAAGTTTGTTGGTATAGATTGGTTTATTGTTTTGCCTGCTTGTATCGCCGCGTTAATTGCAACTTCTGTCCCGGGTTTTAAGATTCCTGCAGTAACTAATTGGTTAGGTGTTAGCCCGAGTTGCCCAATAGAAGCAACCTTTGTTCCAGCTAAATCTACAATTCCTGCACCGGTTTTTATCGCATCTTTCGTCAACCCAGTTGATGCATTCAACGCCATTTGCGAAATCACAGCACTAGCAGTTGCTGCGCCAACAGTCTTCGAAACTGCTTTAGTGTTAGGTACTGTAGCTACAACACTAGGTGTTGTCGGAGTAACAGACGATCCTTCAGTAGATGTATTAACTTGAGAGAGTCCGGCACTGGGCGTTGAAGGTAAGTTGCTGCTTGCACCCATATCAACTTTGACGTCCACTCCTTGATTAGCATTCGCCCAAGGACTGTGTGCAGGCGCTCTAGTAACAATACTAGATAACTTGCCGGGTGCTGGAGCAAATCCCTTAGTCTCATCGTACAGTGTATCTGTATGAGCAATAATAGGTAGCTGGTTAACTTCTTCAGGAACCAGTGAACTAGCACCAGTATTAAGATGTACTTTACTACCATTGACATATGCTATGCCTGCACTCTTAATACTGCTATCCCCTTTACTATCAAAACTCATCTTGTTATTGACTTTAAGAGTATGATTTCCTTTTGTTAACTGTTGGAATGTTGTACCTACAAATTGCTTAGTTGATTCTATACTTTCTAAGTTCAGGTTCTTTGCTGAAAGGTTTAAATCATTCGCTGCATTAATGCTGATGTTATTGTCTGCGTGTAGGTTGAGATCACCCTGTGTTCTAATGTTAACTGAGTTAGTAGAGTACATATCAATCGTACCCTCTTTACCTAATTCTATATAACTTTGACCGTTAGCATGAATGATGAATAACGTTTGAGCAGAATCATTCATCATAATAGTGTGACCACCTGATGTTCTTATCCGCGTTAATTGATCTCTACCTTCATAGTCCCCGTCGTCCATAACCAAGGTATGGCCACCCAATCTACCCACCACTTTAAATTTTTTAGCAGGAATGCTATCATCTTTTATAGCAGCCATGATGGTTTGGTCATTATACCCGCCTTCATAAATTGGTCTTCCGGGCGTGCTCATACCAAATACTCTACTAGGACTTTCACGTTGGCTGCTGCTAGAAATTGCGCCTCGGTCAGGATCTCTTAGTAAACCTTGCTTGTTTAAAATTGCAGTTTGATAACTATGTACTGGTCTAGGAGAGTCGATGGGAACTGAGCTATTATCTTGTTTATTATTAGCCGAGTTGTATTCTGTCACCGGCAGTCTATCTGCGCCGCCGTAGCTTTTTGCTTCACCTTCATTTGGTATCACAAACGAAGAGGCACCGATTGCAGGTACCATATGAGTCAACCCTTCCTTAGGTATACCACCAATGTAATATCCAAAGTTAGGATCACCGTTTACAAATATACAAACAACTTCTGTGCCTATGTCAGGGGGCGTAGCCCAAAATCCGTAACTGTTGGGGTTACCTATATAATCCCCAGCAGAGTCAGGGCTACCTGTGTTCGGTGTGTATCCAAAGAAGGGGCTTAGGTAACTAACAGTAGTCCAGTTCACTGGTTTATCTGGATTAGGTCCATTCAATCTATTTAAATAGACTTGAATCTTTCCTGATTTCAATGGATCAATATTATTCTTTACAATGCCTATGATAGGAGAAGAGTATAGAGTTGCACCGCCTCGGTCGTCTTTGTAGTTTTTAAGGGTACCTGTTAATTTTACGATATCATCACTCATGCTTTATTTCCTTAACTGTCATTAGTTTTTATTCCCTGCCCGAATCTTCAGCATCGGTGGTAGTTGGTGTGGGTGCACCATCATCATCATTTGTAACTTGAGTATTAGCTGCCGGTTCGTCAATTCTCTTAGAGTCTATTGCTGCAAACTCAGCAGCAGCCTTTCCAGCGCCAGCAGCAGCCAGATCAATTCTTCGAGGGTCAATCGCAGCGAAACTTGAAGTGCTTCTGCCTGCACCAGCGTCTGATACTACTGGGGCAGTAGATGATGCTGCATTAGTTGTTGGTTTGTCTGACTTGGGGAAGTTTGGTAAAATAGTTTTTAAATCTTGAGTAAATGTACCTTTAGAAAACTTACTCGTAACTTTAGTCAACATGAACACCATTCTTCCTTCAGTCTGTTTTTTAATGTCTTCGGGATAATCCCAAAATATTATATTATTGTTGGGCTTGAGTAAACCGTGGTCAACTACAGTGTCATTCGCTATTCCGGTAGACTCAGTATTATAGTCCTCGACTTGCTTGAAATCTACTTCTATGAAAACTTGAGTTGTTGTTGGGTTAATTGCATATTGGTCTGTCGTAGGTCCTGATAATGCAGGCATCAAATAATCAGGATCACCTAGTATTTTAATTTGTGCTTTAATTTGGTCACCGGGACTATACAAGAAAGTCTTGATAGAGTTTTGTAACTCTTTCTTACCCGCTTCGACACCCATTGGGTTCGCGTCTTGTCCGGGAATTGCTTTATTTGGTGTCACATCTCCTGTATTTTCAGGAGTACCTGATTCGCTACCTAATGCTGCGCCTAAGAAATACAACATGTTGTATTGCTGTTCGTAGCTTAATACTTCTGTATTTTTTCCAGTATACCAATAATCGTATTTCTTAGACGGTCCTGGATACTTTGACGTTGCACCGCTAACCAACGACTTAACGTATGGCACTGCATATTTGTAGATAACATACGTAATCTCCCAAGCATAATCATTTCTCGCCTCATCAAAATTTATGATTTTTGTCTCCGGTACGATGCAATACCAGTACAATGGCTTGGGTTCGCTTTTGGTAAATGTCGGTTCATTGTCTAATGTGGGTTCTATTTCTTCGTCATCTATTACTTTCATAGCATCTCGTAAGTATGTACTTTGAGTAATAATTTGATCTATCGCAGTTAATATTGTAGTTCCACTAGCTATTTCTATAACTCTATTTTTTTTATCTACGGTTGTAGCTTGTACTGAGGTTCTAACTGTTGATTGATCCGGACTATCAACTTGAGCCATTGGCGCCCTACTTTTTACATAAAAGTCTTTGTCAACAATCAATGCCTCTTTTATTGCCGAATCCATGAACCGAACTTTATATACATCAGATACATTTTGTTTCTTTTTATCTTGCTCTGTGTTAGTAACTTGACTTAATACAGAATTAATTTGGTCTAATAATCCGCTAGTTCCAGTTGCGCCGCCAATAGCAGATTCAACAGTAGAAGCAGTCACTGTAATAGGAGTTGGAACAATTCCCCTTTTCGCACCGTAAGCGATTTGTTCATTAACTGTCTTTGCAGCTAAGTCATACACTGTTACTTTGTTATCTAACCTAAAATTTAATTTAGTAATTTGAATAGGCCATGCTCTTTCAAAAGCGGCTTTTTCATCCGTCTGTGTTTGACTTCCACCTGCAGTCGGTGAACCAGAAACTAACTCACCGTTTACATCATAGCCGTAGAATCGTATAACTAATAACAACGGTACTGCAAGTGCCTGCGTTTGTTGCTGCAATGGTGTTTTTATGTTTGCACGTTTTTGCAATTCTTGTTGCATCGCTAACAATCTTGTCGGGAATGTCATTGCATAAGGTTCGTAAACCTTAAATTTAAAATCTACGCTATTACTAGCAGTTCCAGTTTCTTTGGCATTAGTAAGAGTTACAATTTCTAAATCATCAATCCCAAAATCATAATTGAAAAATTTATTTCTAGGACTATCTAATCCTTTGCTGACCCCACCACTTTGCACAATTAATTCCAAGTCTTTGGTTTTCCAAGCACCCGTTGTGTAATAAGAATTTAATGCGTCAGGTGTTATAGCATAGAGACTAAGTTTGTATGTTGCGCTACTAAAATCTCTCAATGGATTAAACAATCTTTTGATAGAAACAGGCAGAGGCGGTGTGGAAGCATTTGCAACACCTGGACTAGCCTCAACTTTGCCAGCACTACTTGCCTTACCAGCACTGCTTGCTTTATCAGTACCGTCCGTTTCATCATCTTGAGATTTGTTATCACCGACGGTGTCTGGTGTTTCTGCTGTGGATTCTTCGACTTTTTCTTTTGCTGCATTTTCTAATTCCGTTCTTTTTGCCCGCAAGCTATCTCTAAAAGTACGGATATCAGCTATGTAATTTCCAAACGATGCCTGTGCCTCTGATAATCGATTAATTAAATCTGTTTTTTCAGGTCCTGCAGGCAATGAATTTATTAAATTTACTGCCTGTGATTGTGTTTGTGTAAGTTTTGGATTAATATCGGCGGCAAAGGCTTTGTATTCTTCATCTACCGCTATGATTTGTTCTAATGCTGTATCGCTGCTAAAATCGATTGACTCATATTTTTGTTTTAATGCATTTGCCGTTTCAAACCCGGAATCAATAGTGCTTTGTAAGTCACGCAGGGCGGCAGCGGCTTGTTCTATTGTTGCCATCTTAAATTCCTAATGCAGTTTTTAGCGCAGTCATTTTTGGTATATAAATCTTAGTTCCGGTTACAAAATCAAACAACGGGTCTTTTATTGTGTTAGGGTTACGCTGTGCAAATACCCACCATAGTCTTGCATCACTGTACAAGTCATACGCTAATAAGTCAGGCCGCAAGTTATACGTTTGAGTTATTTCCCAATGTTTATCTAATGGGTCTTTAGGAATAGGTCTGTTAACCATAATATCTAAGAACTGTTTTTTATATGTTGTTGTATCGTAATATGGGCTAGTTTGGGGATAATTCATTACCAAATTCCTTTCTTGAGTAATTCGCCGGTGGCGTACTTTTTCACACTGAATTCATTTGCAATATTACCACGAGTTACGATAGGTACCGCATTGAGTGTTATCTGTAATTTAGTTGGAACATATGTCGCCTGAGAATTAGACAACCCATTAAATGTTGGCTCGGGAGTAATGCCGCCTACGGTTAATCCACTACTAAAGAGTCTACTCGTAGTAGAGTTACTTACACCTGACTTAGCAGCATAAGATGATACATTTTGGCCTGCCCATTGGGTTGTACTTCCTGCTCTAATATAGTCTACGTCATTAGGCAAACTATATTGGAATCCAGTAATTAACAATGGATGGTCACTAAACTGATATTGACCATATCCAAATAAGTAGCAAAGAGGTGGTGGTGTGCCTGCCCTAGGATTCGCGTCTTGACCATAAAACATCTTAGTAACTGATCTAAAGAAATGAATGACCGCTAACACATACAATGCTTCGGTTGTATCTTGTGCGGTAAAGTCAGCAATAATTTGAACATCATCGACAGAGCTATTTTTATAAAAATATTGTTTGTAGTTAGTGTGTGCGATGTCACTTGGGTCATAATTAGCCTTGTAAGAGGTACTAATTTGGGGGGAGTATGGGAAAACTACTCCGCTTGTTGCTTTTAGTGGATACAGCAAATCACCTTGTTTTATAGCTGGGTCGTTGTATAAGTAAGTTGACTGAGGTGCCAATTGAAGTCTTACTCGCCAATCTTCTTGTTGTCTAGCGTTCCGTTGAGTTTGTGCAACACCGGTGCTTCTAACTTGATCCACACTTCCAGCAACGTTTGTAGTCTCATCATTGGCATATGCATCATTTAAACGTTCTTCTGCTTCCAACCTAGATTGTTCGTCTAACTCGGCAACTGCTTCATCTTCGGCTGTTTTCTGATCTTGTATATATGATTCATTCAGTCTGTCTTCTGCATCTTGTCTTGATTCTTCTGCAAGTGCAGCTTCGGGATCAGATTCTGCATCAATTTCTTCCGGTGAACTCCTTACTTCTCCTTCTATCTGCTGGTCTTCAGTCGCTTGATCTGTTATATCAGATTCTGAAGTTACCGTAGGAGGAGTAGATATAGGGTTTTCTACCGCTGGTGTTACTGTATCAGTGCCATCAGGATTAACGGTGACAGATGCGGAACCACCTTGACTGTCTGCTTGCTTCGCCGCCGGGTCTGAAGAAGCAGGAACAGTTTGTTCGGGTTTCGCAACGGGTTCTACGGTAGTTGTTGTAGTTAATGGGTTACCGGGTTGAGAACTGGCAACTGACGGTGTTTCTGTACCGACAGTCGCGGTAGAGGTTGCTCTTGCTTGTTGCGCAGTAGCCCAACGTTGCTCTTCGGATATTTGGCCTGCTTTAAGTTTTTCAGCCTCTTCTGCTGTTATTGCCCCGGAAGCTACTGCATTGTTGATTGTATTAGTACCAAATCTTCCGTTTGGATTAGCAGTAAATGCACTAGCTCGTTGATTCGCTAGTTTTGCAGCAGCGGCTTCATCTGCGGTTACAGTAGGTGCTGTACCACTAATTGTGCTAGAACCGCCTCCACTAACAGTTTCTGAGACCGTAGTTGAGGTACTAGTTACTTTTTGGTTTGCGGGGTTACTTCTTGATTCAAAATCTTTAGTAGAAGCAATCTCTGCGTCTTGTGCGGCTCTTTCAGCACTGAACGTAGTATAGTTAGTAATTTTATTCGAAAGTGATCGCTCTGTTGCCTGGGCAGCAGCGATAGAACTATCATATTCTTTGGCCGAATTGAGCTTTCCTTTGTCAATTAACTCTTGCCGTGCGGCCTTAAGCATTTCAATCTCTTGTCGTATTGAATCTCTTTCTTCTACTAATTGTGCTTGGGATGGGGTAGCCATAAATCAACCTTTACTAAATATATTTATCGCATCAAAAATCCCCATTTTTTACCGTAATAGTTGTATTTTTACATACAAAAGTATTACAATTGTTTTAACAAAACTACGGAGAACTATGTCACTATTACCCACCCCAAAAAAGCCAGTAAATTACTTAAACAACAAAGACATTCTAAAAGAAATTCATACCAGTAAAAACGCATATTGTATGTTCTTGGATCCTGAAAACGATCACAAGTATGACTATATTGTAGACATGCCCACTTCTACTCTACAAGAATCATTTGAACATGCTTTAAAACCCGAAGTTATACAGCAAGCCAAAGAAACACGTGCTGCTAGATTAGATGTAGAACAAGGTTTAGCAAAAGGAACAATTGATCCTGTTTCTATACCAGTCACCGATCTGATATTTAGGGTAATGACATGGGATCATGTTCCTGTAGCGCCCAAGCAGCCTAGAAAAGTCGATAAAAAGAAAACTGCAAAGGACATCTTTGATTTTGAAGAAGAATCCGATGATATTTTAGCTGAATTAGAAGATCCAACTACCAAAGATGAGATCGATGACATGGTTCACGTTAAGGTTAACTTTCCTCCTTTTCAACATTTTAGATTAGATAGCAACAACTCTTTCGTTTGTATCGGAAAAAGTCATTGGCTAGGTGACCTTGAGACCGGAGAGTTCAGCAAAGATCACGGTAACATCACGAATAAATTAGCCAAAATGTATATCATGATGTGTGAAAAATACGCAATGAAATACAATTGGCGCGGCTATACATATAACGACGAAATGCGCAATAGTGCTATTTTGCAATTAACATATGTTGGTTTACGATTCAATGAAGCCAAGAGTGCTAACCCATTTGCTTATTACACAGCAGCAATCACTAATAGCTTCTGCAGGGTTTTGAACTCTGAAAAGCGAAATCAAAACATCCGTGACGACATTTTAGAAATGAACGGACTCAATCCAAGCTGGTCTAGACAAGGCATGGGTTCTGGCTCAATGAGTTACGAAGAATAATCAATTTTATCCCCAAATGTATAAATAAATATATACACTGGGGATAAAAATGTTTGTATATAAAATTACAGTTGGTGAGAAAGTCTACATCGGGTTTGATTCAAATCCAGAGTACAAGGAAACTAGATGGCGGGCACACTGTAAGGCCGCGCAAACTAAACCGAAATATAAGCTACACATTGAGATGCGGAAACACGGAATAGAAAATTGTGATTATGATGTGTTAGAACGAGGCTTTACACGAATGGTTGACCTTGCGCTGGCAGAGATTAATTACATCAAGCAATACGACTCATACCGAACAGGACTAAATTCTACACTAGGCGGGGATGGGATGGGCAAACATAATCTTCTAGAAATGACAGAGGATGAGATTAAGAAATTGAAAGAATCTTTAGGTGAGCACTGGACTGCTTATAATACACAACGTTGGGGCAAATTATCTGCGGAAGAACGTAAACGACAATCTTCACATTTACATACTGATGTAGTGTACCAAAAGAAAGCTGAAACGTTAAAAAAGTTTTATGAAGCGAATCCCGAAGTAAAAAAAGAGAAGGCGATAGCCATACAGAAATGGCAGCAAGAAAACATTAATGAAGTAAGAGCCATTAACAAAAAAAACGGGATGCTTGGGGCAGCAAAGGTGTCCAAACCAGTAACAGTTCATAATGAAAATGGTGGCACTGAAGTGTTTAGGAGTAGAAGCGAGTTTCAAAGAAATACTGGGTTGTGGTTCACCACATTAGTTGAAAAATCAAAACAAGGACTGTATTATAAGGGATACAAATTAAAGGGTGATGATGAGTAACTTATTTAAGAAGGCAGCAGTGTTCGGGGACATTCATTTTGGTCTTAAGAGCAACAGCCTACAACATAACCAAGACTGTGCTAATTTCGTAGATTGGTTTATTGAAACTGCAAAGAAAGAAGGTTGCGAAACCTGTTTCTTCTTGGGTGATTGGAATCATCACCGCGCAAGTATCAATATTCACACATTACAATTCGGTCTACAAGCATTAGAGAAATTAAATGATGCATTCGATACTGTCTACTTTATCCCTGGTAATCACGACCTCTACTATCGTGACCGCCGCGATATACATTCTGTGGAGTGGGGGAAGCATCTTGCGAACGTTAAGATTATTAACGATTTTTTCCAAGAAGGCGAGGTCGTCATCGCTCCCTGGCTTGTAGGAGAAGATTACAAGAAGTTACAAAAGATGAAGGGCAAGTACTTGTTCGGACATTTTGAATTACCGAAGTTCTTTATGAATGCTATGGTAGAAATGCCCGATCATGGAGAACTTAATACTACTCACATGACAGGTTTTGAAAAAGTCTTTAGCGGGCATTTTCATAAACGTCAAGCACAGAGTAACGTATGGTACATCGGTAATGCTTTCCCACATAACTATGCTGATGCAGGAGATGACGCACGTGGTATGATGATACTTGAATGGGGACAAGAACCGGAGTTCAAATCATGGCCACGTCAACCAATCTATCGTGTACACAAACTAAGCGAAATCTTAGAGAACCCAGAGGGCTTGCTATTGATTGATAGCCATGTGCGTGTTCACTTGGACATAAACGTGAGTTATGAAGAAGCCAATTTTTTACGAGAAACCTTCATTCCAGAATATAAACTCCGTGAGATGACACTGATCCCCACTAAAGCAGATCCAACCGATCAAACTATAGGTGCCGATGGTTTGAAATTTGAATCTGTGGACCAAATTGTTGTAGAACAAATTAACGCAATTGAATCAAAGAATTTTGACAAAAAATTACTATTAGACATATACAACAACCTGTGACGTATAAATATATGATGCGTTATAATCAGTTATCAAAAGAATCAGTTAACCAAACTCTCAAAGACAAGAAGATTGAACTTGTCGGTGAGTATTTAGGTGCTCGTATGATAACTCAATTTAAGTGTTCGGCAGATCATCAATGGGACGCATCACCATCTAATGTTTTACATAAAAGCGGATGCCCGCATTGCTCAGGTAGAGCAAGATTATCTAAAGAAATAATCAATGAAAGAATCCAAGACAGACAATTAATGTTGGTAGGTGAGTTTTGTACCACAACAAAGGAAACAATGTTTAAGTGTTTGAAATGTGAACATGAGTGGAATGCTACTCCTGGCAACATTATGGCAGGAAAAGGGTGTAGACATTGCGCTGATTATGGGTTTAATACTTCTAAACCCGCAGTAGCATATATCCTAGTTTTTGAAAACTTTATAAAATACGGCATTTCAAATAATTTAGATTCCAGACTCTATCGCCATAGATTAAAAAACGGATCATTCGTTGTTCACTCTACTAAAGAATTTTCATTAGGTAAAAATGCGTTGCTCTGGGAAGAAGGCATTAAAGATTCATTTGGCGGAAACTATGTCAGCCGAGAAGTATGTCCTGATGGTTTTACTGAAACATTGCCTGTTAATCTGCTAGATAAATTATCTGACACGTTATCCTAATTAGTTGATAAGTTAATATCAATCTGTCACAATAACCACATGAGTATTGTATTTAAAAATATCACTTTGAGAAATTTCCTTTCAATTGGAAATGTTTGCCAAGCTGTTGACTTTGACAAAAAAGACATCACATTGATTCTAGGTGAGAACTTAGATTTGGGCGGTGACGGTGCCCGTAATGGTACGGGCAAGACCACGTTGATTCAAGGATTAAGCTATGCATTGTTTGGTGTACCGATAAACAGTATTCGCAAAGATAACTTAGTCAATCGCACGAATGGTAAGGGCATGATGGTCACGTTAGAGTTTAACGTGAATGGTACTGAATATAAAATCGAGCGAGGTCGTAAACCGAACATCCTAAAGTTCTACGTTAACAATGTTCAACAAAAGGCCACTGAAGATCAACAAGGTGAGAATAAAGAAACACAAGCAGCCATTGAGCGTGTGTTGAGTCTGACTCCGGAGATGTTCAAACATATTGTTGTGTTGAACACATATAGTGAGCCATTCCTTGCACTGAAAAACAACGAACAACGTGAAATCATTGAACAACTCTTGGGCATCACTTTGCTTAGTGAAAAGGCTGAGGCTGTTAAGGAATTGATTCGTCAAGCTAAAGATGATATTCAACAAGAAGAATTTCGTATCAAGGCCCTAGAAGAAGCTAACAAAAGAGTAAAAGAACAAATTGATAGTGTTAAACGCCGACAAACACTATGGCAAAAAAAACACGATGAGGATTTGAGTAATTTTGCACTTGAATATGACGAACTTAGTAAGATCGACATTGATGTTGAAATGTCGGCTCATAAAGAACTTGCAGTATGGAACGAACAAAAGAAACATCAAGATACACGTGATGCATTAATTGCGCGCCAAACTGCGTGGAAGCAAAAACAAGACAAAGATATCAATTTACTACAACGCAAAATGGATGAGTTGAGCCATATTGATTTTGCTGCGGAATTGAAAGCACATGCTGATCTGGTCGAATACAATAAACAATCTCAGTTGAAATTAGCTTATGATAGTAAAATTGAAAGTTTACTGAAAGAGATTACAAAAGAAGGTAAGAACTATTCTAAATTAACACAGGAAGTTGAAACTCTCAAAGAGCACAAGTGTTACGCTTGTGGACAAGACTTTCATGATGACCAGCACACTACTGTATTGAATAGCAAGATTGTATTGTGTGACTCTAGTAAGAATCATCTAGATGATTTGAAGTTCCAATACGACGAGTTAGTTGCCAATCCTATAATTGTAGGCGATAAGCCTACTACCCATTACAAAACAGAGGCTGAGGCTGTGCGTCAATCTACTGAGATTGACAATATCAAAAGGCAGATAGATGATAAAAAGAGTGAAACCGATCCATACTACGAGCAGATTATTGAGACGGCTGGGATCACTTTGGGCAAGCGTCCATCTACTCATTACGATACCGAATCAAAAGCTATTGAACATAGATCAAGAGTCGCATCACTATTACAGTCTATTGAGACAAAAGCGAGTGAAACTGATCCTTATCAAGATCAAATTCAAGAGATGGAGTCACATGCTATTCAAGAGATTAAATTTGACAAAATAAATGAAATTACCAAATCTATGGAACATCAAAAGTTTTTGCTTGACATATTGACAAGCAAAGATAGCTTTGTTCGTAAGAAAATTATCGATCAGAGCCTCAAGTTTTTGAACACAAGATTAGCTCACTACTTAGATAATGTAGGGTTGCCTCACCGGGTTCTTTTTAAGAATGATCTTTCAGTTGAAATTACTGAATTGGGTCGAGAATTAGATTTTTATAACTTGTCACGTGGTGAAATGAATCGCTTAATTTTATCATTGTCATGGGCATTCAGGGATGTTTGGGAAAATTTATATTGTCCTATTAATACATTGTTCATTGACGAATTACTTGATTCCGGAATGGATGCAATGGGTATTGAGAGTTCTATAAAAGTTCTAAAAGACATGGCAAGAAGAAGAAATAAAAGCATCTGGGTCGTGTCTCATCGAGAAGATTTGTCCAGTAGGGTAAATAATGTGCTAAAAGTAGTAAAAGAAAATGGTTTTTCTACTTATAGTAGTGCTGAAGAAATTGAAAATGTTTGATAAATAAGTGTGAGCCACGAGACTACTACCTCCCCGCTCACTCTAATGCTAAATTCGTTTAAAAGGAGCACCAGCATGAATATTTATTCAAAATCAAATCTTCCTCCGGATTTTTATGTATACGCTTATTTGCGCGTTGACGGGTCCCCTTATTACATAGGTAAGGGAAAAAATCGTCGGGGGTTCTCTCACCAAAACCGAGAAAAAATTAGAACACCACTTGATTCTTCAAGAATTGTAGTGTTAGAAGCAAACTTAACAGAACTAGGTGCCTGGGCAATAGAACGAAGAATGATTAAATGGTACGGTAGAAAAGACTTATGTACTGGGATATTACGCAATGAAACTGATGGCGGGGAGGGTTCCGGCGGTTATAAACGAACTCAAGAGCAATTGAAAAAACTTTGCGCTGCTGCAAAAAAAGCAAACACCGGTAGAAAACAAAAACAACACGTTGTTGACCACAGAGCAAAACAATGCACTGGAAAGAAAAGAACGCAAGAATTTTGTAAAAAAATGAGTGACTTGAAGCAAGGAGTTCCCATGCCGGACCTAATAAAGTTAAAAATTTCAGAAACAACTAAAGGCATACCAAAATCAGAAGAACACTCATTAAATATCTCTGCGGCATTAACCGGAATTAAAAAACCAAATTATACATGTCCGCATTGTAGTAAATCCGGTGGTAGAAATATTATGCTCAGGTGGCACGGTGATAGGTGTAAATTTATCAACAACAAACACACAGCATAAGTATCATCATGCCAAGTCCACAGAAACAAAAAGGTTCAGGTTATGAGCGCACAGTCGCTAAATTTCTCTCTGAGTTATACGGAGAGAGTTTTATTCGTGCACCTGGATCTGGTGCGTATGTGGGTGGCAAGAATCAAGTCCGAAAAGAAGTCCTACATGAGGGACAAATTCGCTCCTTTAAGGGTGATATTGTTCCGGGACATTCTTTCAGCAAAATGAATGCAGAATGTAAATTCTACAAAGATTTCCCGTTTCATCTAATGCTTACGGGAGACTGCAAACAACTTGATTCGTGGCTAGAGCAACTTCTCGATGTAGAAGACGACGGTGATTTAAACATTCTGTTTATGAAGTTTAATCGCATCGGTCAATACATTGCAGTACAACCGAAACACACATGGGTAGTAGATAACTACACATTCTATGCTAGTAAGAAGTACGGTGATTGGTTAATCACAGAATTTGATAGCTTTTTCAAAAACAACAAAGACCTAGTTAAATTATATTCAGGCTCCTCAGACACCAAGTCAAATCAAGAAATCACACTAAAAACTTAATAAAATAAAAATTCGTCGGCATCGTTGGATGTCCTCCTTGAGATTGTACAGGTTGTGCTGTGCCGTCAGATTCTGGAGTATACGTGTCAGTAATGACATGGATCACCGAGAAGGCAATCGATAAAAGCGAACCTTCAATGAGTACATACCTAATTCTGTCTTGCGGGTATGTAACATGCGTTGCCGAAGAATCATCTACATGATATGTTAAAGGATGATAGCTTCACTACAGTCCCACTAATCTTTACAGGGTAACCGGTGGCGTATAATAGCACAAAGAAGCTAATTATACGGGGAACAGACGGCAAAGGATGACGGGCATGGCAAATGACCTTAACCATTGGTAGTGCTAAATTAGCACTACCATGGCTTCAAAGCGGCAATGTATATCCCCAGATATAATATAAGAAAAGAATATAAAAAGAATACAATACAATACCGAATCATACGAACGTAGTGAGTATGATAGGTATTAGATGAACGTAGTTCATCTTCTAATATAGACCTTAAAGAAATTGATAATGTGTAGCCTAGGATGAATGAATAGGTATGGTTAGAAGAATGGAAGTTTTGAGTTTTTAGTAGTTTCTAAATTATCCTCAATGATTTTGTTAATGGATTCTCTCTCACTGATACTCATGTTAAGTATATCTGTATATGTGACTCCACCTCTCATGTACCAAGCCATGCGTAATGAATTGGCTTTGATAGCCTCGCACTCCTTCTCCATTTGTTCAATCAACTTCTTAATGTCCTCGGAGTCAAGGACCAGAAGTCTTAACCGAAAAAATCAGATACGTTAATGTTGAATGGTTGATCGTATTCAAAACTGCAATGAATACATTTAAAATGTAATGGTTTTGTCTCACTGGCACGTTTCATATCCAGTGTATATTGACGTATCTTTTCATACGTTGCAATGTCGCAATTTTCCAAGAATTCTCTGATGTATTCTGGCTCTAGTACCGTTGCTTGAGGTGTTTTTACATATTCGATTGTATCTAACACTAACGACATTGCTAGGAAGTTCATTGTTTTAATAAGTTCACTAGACATTTTATCTCGTTCTTCACCTTCGGGCATGTTCTGAACGCCATTGAGTTTGTATTGAACTTCAAACTGTTTTGTTCCTGCCTCATTGACACTCTTATAGCTTAGTGGCTTGAATTTGATTTTAAGTTCATTGATCTCTAATAATTTACTATAGTCTGCAGGCTTAAATCCAGCCAGTAAACTAGTTAAATTAACATCATACTTGCTAGTTTCTCCGCAGCTAGGACAACCGGTGTCTATTTCCATAGCTGTTCCATTGCTTGCGATTTTAATAGCAAGTAGTATAGAATCCAGATCAACTTGAGGAATAACCCAAGGATCTTTTATATTAGGAACACAACTTTTGATGATTTCAGTCACTGCAACCCCATTAAACAATGCGTCTGGTGTTCTAGATGTGATCTCATCAATAGCAGTCATTGGATAGATAGGCAATTCGCCGTTGTCAGGAAAATCAATCGCAGTTGACGGATAGCCTGCACCACCGCTTGGTAGCTTCAAGTACAGTGCAGGTCTACGAAAATATGATTGTAAGGGGTTAATTTGTTGCATGGTTCACCTAAAGTTGAGTATTTTTGTATGCTAAATACAATTATACCAAAGTATTTATAGACACAAATTATGGCTGATAACATTTTTACACCAGAACAGCAACAAAATGTTGCTGAATTAATTTCGGCTTTTGCGGGCTTAGTCAGAGAAACTGACCCGTTGATTCGTGCAAAAATCGAAGAAAATAAAGCAGCCGATAAAGCTAAAGAATCACTGAAACTATTAAGTAAACAGTTAGGAAATACTGCAATAGATTATAGCAAGGCTGTAATGTCTGCAGGTGATGGCTTTGGTAAGTTCGGCGGCGCTGTTACTGGTGCAACAACTGCGATAGGTGATTGGGCATCTAAGTTAGGTGTTGCCGGAGCAGTTGTAGGTGGCTTCATCAAAATATTTGGTGAGATTGCAGCAAAAAGTTTAAAGCAAAACGATGACTTGATGAAGTCATATCAAAACCTAAGTGACATGGGTAGTGTCGCTGCAGGCGGATTCGAAACATTACGAGACCAGCTACACAGTGTTGGTCTTATGGCTGAAGAAGCTGAAAAATTTGAACGTGTGCTAAAACCTATTACGGGTCAACTAGCAATGTTCGGTGGAAGTGTGTCACAGGGTAGAGAACAATTAACTAATGTTATAAGTGGGTTGATTGGTCCTAACAACGAAATGGAAAAGTACTTAGCTAGACTAGGTTACAGTACACAAGATATTCGTGAAGGTGCGGCAGATTTTGTACAACGTCAAGCTAGACTAGGTCTAGCTCAAGGTAAGTCACAAGATCAGTTGACTAAAGAAGCATTCAAATACATGACAACATTGAAAGAGCTTCAAGAGTTGACTGGTATGAGTAGAGATGAAGCGCAAAAAACAATGGATGCGCAAATGGCTGATGCTCGTTTTGCATTGCATCTAACTGAGCTAAAAGAAGATGAACAAAGAAATCTGCAAGAATACATGGCAGCTTATGAAGATCGTTTTAGTAAAGAAGCAGCCGCAGGATTAAAAGATTTAATTGTTAACCAAGGTAGAATCACAACTGAAGCAGCAGCAGCATCAGCGCAAGCTGCTAGAAATGGTTACGGCGAAGCTATTAAAGCAATGCAAGGTGGCCCGAAAGTCTTTGGACAGTCTTTAGATAATGTTGCGAGTTCAGTCAAAGAAAGGGTTGGTTCATTAAAGTCAGCATTCATGGTAGCTGAAAATGGATTGCGGGAACAAGGCTTGGGTAATGAAATGGTTTTGGGTGCTATAAAAACTATACCCGACAAGGCAAAAAAAGCAGCAGACCAAATGGGGGCTTTAGCGGAAACCGGGAAGGATGGTTCTAAAAGACTAAACCAAAACATTGACACTGAGCAGAAAGCGAGAGCAGTACGAATCGCAGGAGATAAAGCTCTATACGAAGTTGGTAACATGACGGTAAGTTTGTTCTCTAAACTCAATGAAGTTATGTTTGGTTTTGGTAAGACAGTAGCTAAAGTTACTGATTTCTTGTCTGGAATAATTCCAGGAATGAAGAAAACAAACTACGCTGCTTCATTTAGAGATGCAGAAGACAATTCCAAAGACCTTGCTGCTGCTACTAAAGAAAAAGAAAACTTACTGAAAGACATTGAGGCTACTAAGAAACAAATTGAAGAAGCCGAAAAAGGTAAAGTTGACTACGCAAAACAAATCAGAGATAAGCAAGAAGAAATTAAACAGATAAATCAGGCTTATCGAAACGAGAAAGACGTTGACAAGAAAAAAGAATTATTCACAAAAGAATCAGAAGAAAAGCGTAAACTTATCGAATTAGAAAACATGGCTAGACAAGCCGGTAAATCTAAAGACGGTGGCATAGATCCACAAGTAGCATTGACCTTGCGTGAGAATAAACTAGTAGAACTCAAAGAACGTCTTGCTAACGAAGAAAAGAAACTATTAGAACTTCAAAAAGAAAAAGAAAAGTTAGAACCCGGTGCAACTGCAAAGAATGCAGCAGACGCTGCAAAAGATTCAGGCGAAGTTAAGAAGGTCGCAACTACTCAGGAGCAAAAAGAATTCCATAACAAGATGTATACAACCTTGTTAGAAGAAGCTAAAAAAGCAGGAGTAGCTAATCCACAAGCAGTAGCTAGTTTAGGCGCAGCACAATCAGCACTAGAAACAGGCTACGGTAAATCGTTAGCCGGTGGCAAGAATTATTTTGGGATTAAAGACTTCAGTAAAGGTGGCGGAAACGTACAAAGCACTAAAGAGTTTATCAACGGCAAAGAAGTTACTATCAATGATAAGTTTAGAAGTTATGGTAGCATGGAAGAATCTGCTGCTGACTACATCAAGTTTTTACAAAAGAATCCTAGATATAAAGAAGTTTTAGCGGCTAAGACTGCACAAGAAGCAATAGAAGCCCAGGGCAGATCAGGGTATGCAACTGATCCTGCATATGCGTCAAAGCTAAAAACAATACATGCCAGCGCTGGCCCAGAAATACCAAAAGCAAAAAATGGTGCAGGGCTAAAAGGTCCCATGTCGGGGTATCCATTAATAGCACACGGTGACGAGAGTGTGTGGCCCGACGAAGAATTGCGTAATACCTTGCGGCAAGTACAACAAACAAGTTTGGCTCAATATAAAGATGAACTAATGGGTGCATTAGGGCTAAAGAGCAAGAATTTAGATTTGGCAAATGAAAACGTTATACAGAACATGCCTGATATGAAAGGTGTTATCGATACGTTGAAACAAGAGTTACCAAAACTAACACAAACATCTGCACCCACAACTAGCACCGCAGACAGTATTGTTGCTGAAGTCATGTCGGTTCTCTCCGAAAAATTAGATGCACTAATTGAAGAACATAGAAAGACAAATGACATTCAAGATCAAATATTGACGTACACTAGAGCCTAACAGATAAATATCTAAACTATGTCATATAAAAAGCGTTTTTCCAACTTAACAGGTCAAATGAGTCCTATCTCGGGATTCAATCAAAATACTGGTGCCTGGAACGGTCCCGGTATGAACAACGGCCCTACAGGTGGTTGGAACAATACTGATTTTGGTTACAAAAACTATCAATCTAGATTGCCTGAAGTTTATACAGGTCATCCAAACCGAATCGAGCGGTATAATCAGTATGAAATGATGGATGTTGACGCTGAAATTAACGCTTGCTTAGATATTATCGCTGAATTCAGTACTCAAAAAAACGATCAAAATAACACACCGTTTGAAATTGTGTTTCACGAAGAACCGACTCCGCATGAAGTTGAGATTGTTAAGAAACAATTACAGCAATGGTGTAAATTAAACGAATTCGAAACAAGAATCTTTAAGATTTTCAGAAACTCTATCAAATACGGAGATCAAGTATTCATCCGTGATCCAGAAAACTTTAAACTATACTGGACTGACATGACCAAAGTCAGTAAAGTTATTGTCAACGAAAGTGAAGGTAAGAAACCTGAACAATACGTTATAAAAGACATTAACCCTAATCTACAAAACTTAAGTATAGCAGAAAAGACAACTACTGATTTTCAAGCACAACCGCCAACGGCAGGTTACTCAGCACCATACTCTTATACTGTTCCTAATGAACCATACGGTACAACAGGATCACGTTTTAGTTTAGGATTGAATGAATCTGCAATTGACGCTAAACATATTGTGCACCTTTCGCTAACTGAGGGCTTAGATAGATATTGGCCTTTTGGACAATCTATTTTAGAAAACATTTTCAAAGTTTACAAACAAAAAGAACTGTTAGAAGATGCTATTCTGATCTATCGTATTAGCCGCGCTCCTGAACGTAGAATCTTTAAAATTGACGTAGGTAACATGCCAAGTCACATGGCTATGGCATTCGTTGACCGTATTAAAAATGAAATACATCAAAGACGTATTCCTAGCGTAAATGGTGGTCAATCTGTAATGGACGCTACATACAATCCACTAAGTATCAACGAGGATTACTTCTTCCCGGTTACTGCTGATGGTCGTGGCAGTGATGTTACCACATTGCAAGGTGGACAAAACTTAGGTGAGATTGATGACTTGCGTTACTTCAATAACAGACTAGCACGTGGCTTGCGTGTTCCTAGTTCATATCTACCTACAGGACCAGAAGATAATCCAACACCACTGAGCGATGGCCGCGTTGGTACAGCAATGATTCAAGAATTCCGCTTTAACCAATACTGCATGAGACTTCAAAACTATCTAAGTCAGAAGTTGAATGATGAATTCAAATTGTTCATGCGTTGGAGAGGATTGAATATTGATTCAAGCCTGTTTGATATTAAGTTCAACAATCCGCAAAACTTTGCAGCATATCGTCAAAGTGAACTTGACAATGCACGTGTATCAGTTTTTCAAACAATGGAAGCATTTCCTTATATCAGTAAACGTTTTGCTATGCAACGTTTCTTAGGATTGACTGACGAAGAAATTGAAGAAAACAGTAAGTTGTGGTTTGAAGAACGTGAAGAACCGAAAAACAGTGAAGCTAAAGGCGCTGACTTGCGTAGTATTGGTATTAGTGCAGGTGATTTGGATACTGATTCGGAAACTGCTGACAATTTACCAAATGAAGATGAAGCGGCTGCTCAAATGCCACCTGAAATTGGGCCAGCGGTTGCAGGTCCCGAAGCTGCACCAGCAGGCGGAGGTATGGCACCACCCCCTCCGGCTTAATTATTTTTGATAGACCAGCCTTTAATTGATTTAGATTTACCTAAAATTAATTTACTGAGATTTCCCTGGTCAACGTTAAATGCTTTTCGAAAATCATACGAAGTCATATTAACGATATCTCCTGCAGCATTCATAAACGTATAAACCTTGCTGTCATAATTAGGATTATTTTTTCCTAGATAAACATCTTTTTTAGCCCTGCTCATTTTTAGTTTAGCTAAAGTAGACTTACGAACTCCTTTGAAAGTCTCAGACATTCTTTGTTTTTGGTAAGCAGTTTGTTTCTTTTTGTGCATTGGGTTACGGACCCCAATTCTATCTATTGATGATGGACCTTCGCCTCCCTCAGTTTTGTTGTGTAAGATTCCTGTACCTAAATCTTTTCTTCCATACCAGCGAATTAATCTTCTTTCGATTGCCCATGCACCTAACTCAGTTAAGTTGGACTCCATGATTGTTATTTTTGAAAGATCATTGGGTACAGGAACAGTAGCGTGTGCGTTCCAGGCTCTTCGCTTAGTGCCTTTACCTATATAATAAGGTGTACCATCTTTGCGCAAGTATGCGTAAACGTAATAAATATTCATGCTGGTGCTCCATAATAGCGTTAGAGTAGTTGGGAATCCCCATTCCGCGAACTACACTCTTATTTATGTAAATTGGTAATAAATACTTGATAGGAAGACCTAAAGTGAAATTATTTGAAATGTATGATGCTCCTGTCCAAGGATTTCAAGATGTTGCAGATGACAACAGTAAGTATAAGTGGACAGAGACTAGAAAAACAAAATTAACATTACGTCAAATACGTAAGTTGCGCAAAATGCTGGATGTCCGCAACTACGAATACAGTAAGAATTTAAAGAAAATTCGTAAGCAATACGAACCAGTCGCACAAGAATCTCCGGGTCTCTAATCAACTACTAAAGTCCAGTTTTTAGTATTTTTCTGTTTACCATTAACTAGTCTACTTATATTTGATTGCGGTATGTTATATTTGCGAACAAATTCATACTGTGTGAGATTTACCCTTTCTTTAGTAACACGATTCTCAAAACAGTAAACCTTTTTGTCAACTTTTGGATGCTGTATTCCTTTACCCAATAAAGGATGAGTGCCGTTTTTAACTCTATCTGAACTGACACTGGTTCCGTCTGCTCTTTTTAACAAGTTGTGGTTACCGTCTCTTACTCTTTTTTGATTTGACAATCTACATAAAGCAGATAGTTCATCTTTCGGTAATTTTAACTTTCTAGCAATTAAGTAACAAGCTACGAAATCACCTTGGTTATAGTGAATGTCATAATGTTCTGTAATAGTAACTGCTATTAAATTTTTGTAATCGTTGTTGTTATGGTTACCATCTATGTGATGAATATCATAATTTCTTCCGTCACTGTCTTTTGGAATTGGTCCATAGTGTTTAGCGTATATGCTTCTGTACTTAGTAGTACCACAATAAATACACATGCTGATGCTCCTTTAAGCGTTAGAGTAGTTGGGCCTGCCAGCCGCGAACTACACTTTTATTTATAATATTTTCTCCATAATCGGTGTATCTTTACTAAAAATGTAAAAAATGCATACTTATTGAGTAGTTTTTCTAACTACCCACTAAATAATTCTACAAAGCCATTCTATTCAGGAGAAACAAACAATGGATAACAAAAAATTTGAACAACTCATTGATCTTATTATCAATGAGAACGAAGAACAAGCACGTGCATTATTTCACGATATCGTAGTTGAGAAAAGCCGCGAAATCTATGAGTCGATGATGGACGAAGAAATGGTAGATAGCCCAGTAGAAGGTCTAATGGACGAAATTTCTGCTGAGGAACAAGGCATGACCGAAGAAGAAGATGAATTTGCTGACATCGAAACTGATGATGGTGAAGACATTGAAGGTGAAATAGACCTTGACTCCGATGAAATGGGTGACGAAGGCGAAGGTGAAGAAGGTTTAGAAGACCGCGTCGTTGATCTAGAAGATAAACTAGATGACTTGATGGCCGAATTCGAAGCTATGATGAACGGCGACGAGGGTGAAGAAGACATGGGAGATACCGATATGGATGATTCCGAAATGGATGATACCGGCGATGACGACATGATGGAATCAGCAGACGATGTTGACGAAGCTACTGAACAAGAAGGTGACGAGACTCTAGAAGAATCTGTTCAGCTACAAAAGGTCGCCCCAGCTAAGATGGGTGACAATGGTCAGAACACGAAATCTCCTACATTAGGTGCAAACAATAAAGTTTCTAGCAACGGTGCTAAGCCAGTATCTGCTGGGTATCAAGACAGTGGTAAAGGTGGCACACAAGGTGGTTTATTAAACCCAACACCAAAAGACATTCCTGGTAACTACAAGAATGCTCCTGGCGCGAAGTTCAGCGAAAAGGGTGAAGCAGCTCCTAAACCAAAGCATGGTGACGACGGTGCTGACAAGAAAAGCCCAGTAGCAGAGTCTAGAAAAGTTGTTAAGAAGCCTCTAGCTTCTACTACAGCTAAGAAGATTATTAAGAAATAAGGAAACCTGAGATAATGGCTTTATATCTCTCGCAAAAAGAACGTCTAGTTTCTAAAACTCAGGCGTACTTGTACAAATGGACTCACATACCTACACAAAACTGGTATGTGGGTTCTCGTACTGCTAAAGGATGCCATATTAATGACGGATATATCTGTTCTAGTTTAACAGTCAAACCAATGATAGTTGAAAATAGAACTGAGTGGGTAAGAGAAATTTTATGCATAGCAGAACCGTCTTATATCTTAGAATTAGAAACTAGATACTTACACCTAATGAATGCAAAAAACGATCCGATGAGTTTTAATAGACACAACGGAGATGGTAAATTCACCTCAACAGGAAAAATAGTTTCAAAATTAACTAAACTAAAAATGAGTCAAAGTAGATCAGGTATTAAAAAATCTCAAGAGCATAGATTAGCTCTTAGTGAGGCTCATAAAAACGCAGAATATTTGCTTAATAGAAAACCAAAATTCGGAGAACAAGCACCTAGATTTATTGGGTACTACGTATCACCCAAAAATGACAAGTTTTCATCAGCGTACACAGCGGCAGAAAATTTCAAGGTTTCTGCTACTACTATTCGTAAATGGTGTAAAAACAATAAAAACGGATGGTCTTTTGAGTGTAAGGAAACAGTAAAATGAGCAAATACTTAAAGGAACATTTAACATTCGACCGCGCACAAATGGTGGTCGAGAGTGAAGGTGAAGGTAGCAAGAAGAGCCTTTATATGAAAGGCATCTTCATCCAGGGCGGGGTGCGCAACGCTAATGAGCGTGTGTATCCCGTATCCGAGATTGAATCTGCTGTGCAAACTTTGAACGAGCAAATCTCAGAAGGTCTATCTGTATTAGGAGAGGTAGATCATCCAGATGATTTAAAAATCAATTTGGATCGTGTATCACATATGATTACTAATATGTGGATGGACGGTGCAAATGGATTTGGTAAACTAAAAATTCTCCCAACACCAATGGGTCAACTAGTTGCAACTATGTTAGACAGTGGTGTTAAATTAGGAGTTTCCAGCAGAGGCAGCGGAAACGTTGACGATGCATCAGGAAAGGTTAGTGACTTTGAAATAGTCACTGTGGACATTGTCGCACAGCCTAGTGCACCTAATGCTTATCCTAAAGCAATCTATGAAGGTATGATGAATATGCGTCATGGTCATAGAGTGTTGGATATTGCAAAAGATGCGCAAAACGACATGAAAGTACAGAGATACCTGAAAGAGGAAGTAATGCGCCTCATCAAGGACCTCAAGTTAAAATAAGGGAACCGATATGCTAGACGCAATCAAACCATTACTTGAATCTGGACTAATCAATGAAGAAACTTCTATGGCTCTAAATGAGGCATGGGAATCTAAATTGAATGAAGCTAGAGAACAAGTTCGTGCTGAATTACGTGAAGAATTCGCACAACGTTATGAACATGACAAAGACACAATGGTCGAAGCCCTAGATAGAATGGTTACAGAAAGCCTAGCGTCTGAGATTGAAGAATTCAACTTAGAACGTCAAGCAATGAACGAAGACCGAGTAAAAGCAAAAGCAAAGCTACACGAAAGTGCAGCTAAGTTCAATAACTTTATGGTTGAAAAACTAAGTGAAGAAATTAAAGAACTACGTGCTGAACGCAAAATTCAAAAAGAAAGCCAACAAAAGCTAGAACAATTCGTTGTTCATGCATTGTCACGTGAAATCAAAGAGTTCGCTCAAGATAAGCAGGCTGTAGTTGAAGCTAAGGTCAAGTTAGTTGCAGAAGGTCGCAAACAACTCGAAACACTAAAGGCACGTTTTGTTGCTGAAAGTGCTAAGAGATTAAACGAATCTGTAACCAAACATCTTAAGGGTGAAATCGGACAATTGAAAGAAGATATTAAGACTGCACGTGAAAACGATTTTGGTCGTCGTATTTTCGAATCTTTCGCTAGTGAGTACTCTGGTACTTATCTAAATGATAAAGCAGAAGCACGTAAGCTAATGCAACAATTAACAGCAAAAGATCAGCAATTGGCTGAATCCATTAAAGTAATCAGCAACGCTAAGAAGCTGATTGAAAGTAAAGAACGTGAAGTTCGTATCATTAAAGAATCCAATGAACGTAATAAAGTCATGGGTGAATTGCTATCTACTCTAAATGAGGAGAAAGCAACTGTAATGAAGGACTTACTAGAAAGCGTCCAAACACCTCGTCTAAAGGTCGCTTTTGATAAGTATCTACCAGCAGTATTGAATAACATCAATGAAAAGAAGGAAGCTCCAAAAAGCAAGACTATGATTTCAGAAAGTGTTAAAGCAGTAACTGGGGATAAAACTGCCGTGAAACAAAATGTTGAAGTAGGAGAAGGTGATAACCTTATCGACTTTAAGCGTTTGGCAGGGCTTTAAAAATAAAGACATAAATTTTAGGAGAAAATACACATGTCACAAGTTCTATTAGAAAGCCGTTGGGACGAGACCAAAGAAGCCCTACTTGAAGGTCTTAAAGGTACTCGCCGCTCAACCATGGGTGTTATTTTAGAAAACACCAAAAAATCATTACTATCTGAATCGTCAGCTGGTACAACAACTGCAGGTAATATCGCTACATTAAACCGCGTTATTCTTCCAGTTATCCGTCGTGTAATGCCAACAGTTATCGCTAACGAGTTGGTAGGCGTTCAGCCAATGACAGGTCCTGTTGGTCAGATTCACACGCTACGTGTACGCTATGCACAGTCTTTAACAGACAACAGTGCAGCGCAAACAAGCGTAACAGCAGGTGAAGAAGCTCTAAGCCCATTCAAGATTGCTCAAGCGTACTCTACAGTTGCTAATGCAACAGGTACAGCTTCGTCTTACACTGGTGCACCAACAGCAAGTCTAGAAGGTAACGGCGGTAAGCAAATTTCCGTTCAAATCTTGAGACAAGCAGTTGAAGCTAAGTCACGTAAGTTGCAAGCACGTTGGACATTTGAAGCTGCGCAAGATGCACAGTCTCAACATGGTATCGACGTTGAAGCAGAAATCATGGCTGCTCTAGCACAAGAAATTACTGCTGAAATTGACCAAGAAATTCTATTGTCTCTAAGTTCATTAGCTACAACTGAGTTCACTTACAACCAAGCTACTGTTTCAGGTACTGCTACATTCGTTGGTGACGAACACGCTGCTCTAGCAGTTCTAATCAACCGTACAGCTAACTTGATCGCACAACGTACTCGTCGTGGCGCAGGTAACTGGGCAGTTGTATCCCCAGCAGCATTGACTGTTCTACAGTCTGCTACTACTTCTGCTTTTGCTCGTACAACAGAAGGTACATTCGAAGCACCTACAAACACTAAGTTTGTTGGTACATTGAACGGTGCAATGCGTGTGTTTGTTAACACATACGCACCAGACACACAACCAGTTCTAGTTGGTTATAAGGGTTCATCTGAAACAGATGCAGCGGCATTCTATTGCCCATACATCCCATTGATGAGTTCTGGTGTTGTTCTAGATCCTACAACATTCGAACCAGTAGTCAGTTTCATGACCAGATATGGCTACATCGAGCTTACTAACACAGCGTCCAGCTTCGGTAATGCGGCTGATTACGTTGGGGAAATAGCAGTTTCGAACCTTACGTTTCAGTAAAATGTTAGATTTTACACGGCGACTTGTCGCTGTGTTAACTAAAAAGGGGCACGGAAGTGCCCTTTTTTGTATATAAAATTAGTGGAATGTGAGATTATGTATAAATACTATTATGCTAACAAACAAATACTCCAGACTCTACTACAAGATAACTTCTAATGCCAAACAACGCATTACTGAAGGTTATACAGAACGCCACCATATTGTACCCCAATCATTAGGTGGGAGTGATGATAAAGAAAATCTAGTAGAACTAACAGCAAGAGAACATTTTATTTGTCATTGGTTGTTGATTAAAATGACAGAAAGTGAAAATAGAAGTAAGATGTTATATGCACTTAATGGAATGAAAGCAGAAAATAGATATCAACAACGATACCATACAAAAATCACAGCAAGAGTATATGAAAAGTATAGAATAGAACATGCAGAGAACCATAGCAAAGTAATGAAATCTAAAAAATTAGTACCTTGGAATAAAGGCGGTGCAGTATTATCAGAAGAACAACGGAAAAGAATTAGTGACGCGGCGAAAAATAGAAAACCATTGTCACCTGAAGCTAGAGCAAAAGGTAATGAAAAACGAAAAGGTAAAAAAAGAAGTGAAGAAACAAAATTAAAAATGTCATTAGCTGCTAAAGGTAAACCAAAAGGTCCCATGAGTGAAGAACAAAAATTAGCTCGTTCAATAACAATGACTGGACAAAAGAAAAAACAAGGTCATGGTACTAATGTGGCTAACGCAGTATTAGGTAACATAAGCATTAATAAAAACGGAATCGAAAAGAAAGTAAAACAAGAAACATTGCAACAATGCCTCAATGAAGGTTGGCAACTAGGCGGCAAAAAACGTAAAGTATCATAAATACATATGGTAACAAATCTTCTTGTTCGAGAGGTACAGACTACGGTCTGTATTACGGGAGGGAGCAAAGAGGCACACTTCGGTGTGCTTTTTTGTTGGCTACAAACGTATTTCACCAAAAATGATAAATAAGATATAAGATGATATTTGGGACAATTAATGGCTGCAGCAGATCCGTTCAATTCTAAAAATGGGTATACCGTTGGTATACCACCTAGACCTGTTATCGACGGTAATGGAAATATAACAGCAACTTTTGCTACTATAGGTAACATACAAATTAACGGAGATCAAATCGTAGGCGGCAACATTGTTGCTAACACCTTTATTGGAAATTTCGAAGGCAACATTTCAGGAAACATTGTTGTTCCTGGAAGTAATACGGCTGTTTTGTACAACGACAATGGTTCTGCATCTGCGTCTGGTAATTTCACATTTGATAGCGTAACTAACACAGTAACAGTCAATGGTTCGATTGTGGCCAATACAGTTACCGTGGGAGTAGGGGCAAGCGAATTTGCCTCATCCGCGGCAATGCAAGCCTCAACTAATAGTGCTTCTCCAGGACAAGTATTAACTACAATAGGTGCTAACAATGTGTGTTCACTTGATTGGACGGTAATTGCTACTGATATTCAAGGAAACAATAGGCAGACAAGTAAATTGTTCGCTAGCATTTTAGGAAACCAAGTCGAATTTTATGAGTACGGTACATTGTATGTACCTACTTCGGGACCAGGTGTGTGTGATTTAAATGTAGAATACATCAATGGTAATGTAGAGTTAACTGTTCGCCCGTATACGTCTACACTCGTAAATTACAAGATAATGATTACAAGTTATAAAGAATAAGGAAAAAAGAAATGGCAATCAAACCTTTTAATTCAGTAAATGGTTTCTCAGTAGGTGAAACACCTACCCCGGTCATACTGGCGAATGGCGATATTACAACCGGTAACGCTACGCTTACGGGAAACCTTGCTGCCAATAATGTACTAACAGATCATTTGCGTTATGCGAATGGTGTGCCATGGGACTTTCAACAAGCAGCTGGTACCGGCAACTACCAAATTCAATATAACTTAAACGATGATTTTGGAGCAAGCACTAATTTTACGTTTAATCCTACTTCTAATCTTTTAACTGTTGTAGGTAATGCAAGTATCAGTGGCACTGCAAACATTGGTAATATCAATGTAGGTAATTTAGCAGCAACCGGAAATATCACAGCTAACAGAATCGATGCTAACTATTACGGTAATGTGTACGCTAACACTATATTGTCAGGAACTGACACTGGCGTAACATTTAATGATAACGGTGTACTAACAGTAGCTAGTACATTCACTTTCGATAAAACATCGAATCTTGTTTCTATTATAGGAAACTTATCTTCAGATAATGCAAACTTAGGTAATTTAGTAACAGCTAATTATTTTACTGGGGTATTCACAGCCGCAGCATCGGCTCAACCAAATATTAGAACCGTTGGTACTCTAGACAACTTGAACGTTGCAGGAACTGGCGCTATCAGTGGTGCTAATTTAATTAGTGCAAACTTCATCACCGGTACTCTCACTACCGCAATACAACCTAACATTACTCAAGTTGGCACACTAGGCAACTTAAATGTACAAGGTAATATTGCTGCTGGAAATTTAACTGGTGCAAACTTAATCAGTGGTAATTTTTTAACCGGGACGTTAACTACAGCGGCGCAGCCAAATATTACCAGTATTGGTACATTGTCTAGTTTATATGTCACCGGTAATGCAAACGTCGATGGTTCAGTAAATGCAGGAAACTTAAGTGTCGCTAATCGAGTTATTACTTCATTAGTACCTGCTACTAACAATACACAAGAATTAGGAGCATCGGGTAATGTTTGGTCTAATGTTTGGTTATCTAACATTAAGATAGGCACTACTTACATTACTTCTACTGGTAACGTAGTAAATCTTGACAATGCAAACATTGCAAACAACATTTCAACCGATTCCCTAACTGTTCGCAACGATGGCGCAGTTCAAGGTAACTTAACCGTTACGGGTAACTTAACGGTTGCAGGTAACACAACGTATATTAACGTAACATCTCTAAGTATTAGCGACCCTATAATTCAATTGGGCGGTACTCCGAACGGTGGCAACGCAACTTCATATGACGGCAAAGACCGTGGTATGTTCTTGCATAACTTTAAGTCAGATGGATCTGGTGCTATTAACCAAGCATTCATTTGGAAAACTGCTAACAGTGAATTCCAAGCTATTTCTAATGTTGCGTCTATCGTAAACGAAGATGTTACTGCTGCAAGTTTTGGAAACATCAGACTAAACGCAGTGATCGGTTCTTTACAAGGTACTGTTCTACAAGCTAGCCAGACAAACATCACTCAAGTTGGTACACTAGGTAACCTAACAATTTCTGGAAACTTGCTAGTACAGACCGCAGCTAACATCGTATCACTAAAAGCAGGTCCTTTAACTTTCCCAAGCACAGATGGCGCAGTTGGTCAAGTTCTTGCTACACATGGTAACGGTGAATTATACTTCACGACAGTAAGTACATCTGCGTTAGCTAACGGTACAAGTAACGTAGTTGTTTTCCCTAGCGGCAATGTGACAATCAGTTCTGCTGGAAATGCAAACGTATTGGTTGTTACTGGTACAGGTGTAAACGTAGCGGGTTATTTGAATGTTACAGGTGCAGCTACATTTGGTGGCAACATCACTGCTGGCAACTTAATAATTGGTAACAGTACAGTCAGAGCAGTAACCGTTACTACGAGCAGCACATCATCTAACCAAACTATTGCAACATTCAGTCTAACTGGTGTCAGAGGAGCAATCTTTGATGTTAAGGGTGAAGATGCTACTGGTGGTAAGTACAGCGTTGCTACAGTATCTGCTGTACACAATGGTTCAAACGTTGATTACTCTGTTTACGGAACAGTTTTAATAGGTGGTTACACAGGATCATTAGCAGTCAACATTGCCAGTGGTAACATGTATCTAGGAGTAACTCCAGCAAGTAGCAACGCTACAGTATGGACAACACAGTTTAGAACAATTTAACGCAAGCCACAAATAAGGAATTGTAATGGCAATTAAGAAGTTTAACGCGGTGGCAGGATTATCAGTAGGCGAAAATGTAATTTTCGAAGTTATTGATAGTGTTGCCAACGTTTCTGCCAATAATTTATCTGTTTCGGGCGCAGCTAATTTAGGTCCTGTAAGCAATGTAAAAATCACAGGTGGTACTACTGGTTATGTGTTGAGTACAGATGGGCTAGGAAATCTTGTCTGGATTAACAACGATGCAGGAGCAGCCGGATCTAATACACAGATTCAGTTCAACAATAATGGTACTCTTAGCGGTGATGCGAATCTAACATTCAACACTACTACAGATACATTAAGCACCACTAATATTGTCTTAGAACCCACTGGAAGTCTTTCTGGAGGAAACCTAGTAAGTGCTAATTTTCTTACCGGTACATTAACTACATCAGCGCAGACTAACATAACTAGTGTTGGGTTACTAACCAGTCTATCAATTGGTCCTAACAGTAGTTTAATAATGACCGGCGATTCTGGTTATGTTCGTGCCAACTCAATTCAAGGCATAGATGGAGTAAATGCAATTTATCCCTCGTATGCTGGAGTCACCGGGGCTGTAGGAATTACTAGTAATTTAACAGTTGGTATAGGTACTTCAGGTAATATCACCGCAAATGGTAACGTAACAGCTAATTATTTCATTGGTAACGGTTCTAGTCTAACTGGTATTAGTGCAAGCAATGTCAATGGCACAGTAGCTAATGCAAATTATGCTGCATATGCGGGAAATGTAGTAAACGCATCACAACCAAATATTACAAGTTTGGGCACACTCTCAACAGTAACTGTTACTGGTAATGCAACTGTCGGTGGTGTAAAAACTGACAATTACTATTATGCTAATGGGCAACCTCTAGATTTTAGTCAGCCTGGTGGATTGACTGGATACCTACAGTTCAACGACAATGGTAACTTTGCAGGCAGTGCTAACTTAGTTTGGGACATAGCAAACAACACTTTAAACGCAACCAAGTTCTCGGGTAATGGTAGTGGACTATCTAATTTAAATGCGTCAAACATTTCAGGACAAGTATCCAATGCATTAGTAGCAGGCACGGTCTATACTGCTGCACAACCAAATATTACTAGCTTAGGTACTCTTACTGGTCTAAGTGTATCAGGGACAACAACACTTACTGGCAATGTAACGATTGATGGCACACTAGCTAATCTTAGCGTAGGTAATTTATCGGTACAAGATAATGTTATCGACTTGAGTGCTGAGACTACTGGCACACCTTCTAATAATGCAGGCTTGCGTATTGTTAGGGGGGACGAACTCTCAGTGCAATTACGATGGACTGAGTCGGCATTAGCTTGGCAATTTACAAATGACGGCGTAAATTATTTGTCTATTGTAGGAAAAGATGCTGCAGGAAATATTACAGTAAGCAATGCAAATTTAGGTAACTTAGCAGTAGCTAACTTCTTTAGTGGTTCTGGTAATCTACTTAGTAACATTCAAGGTGCCAATGTTTCGGGAGTAGTAACAAACGCAAACTATGCAGTATATGCAGGTAACGTAACTGGCGCGTCACAGCCCAATATTACTAGTGTCGGTACACTTTCAAGTTTATCAGTTACAGGTAATATTACTTCAGGTAATGCTACATTAGGTAATGCAGCAACCGCTAATTATTTCATAGGTAATGGTAGTTTACTAACAGGAATTGTAGCAGCCGCATCAGCGTCAAATGTATCAAACGGTACTAGTAACGTAAACATCCCTACAGCAAGTGGAAACGTCACCGTAAGTGTTTCAGGTACATCAAATGTTGCAATCTTTACGTCAACTGGGGTAAATGTTTCTGGATACTTAACTACTACAGGTAATATTGCTTCTGGTAATGCTAACTTAGGCAACCTAGTAACGGCTAACTATTTTTCAGGTAACGGATCATTATTAACTTCAATTACTGGTGGTAATGTAACAGGACAAGTAGCTAACGCAGTAGTTGCAGGAACCGTAACAACCGCTGCACAACCCAATATTACTAGTTTGGGTACACTATCATCATTGTCAGTATCTGGAAACATTGCTTCCGGTAATGCTAACTTGGGTAATCTGGTAACGGCTAACTTCTTTAGTGGTTCAGGAAACTTATTAAGTAATATTCAGGCAGCAAATATTAACGGCACAATTGCAAACGCCAATTATGCAGCACATGCAGGTAATGTAGTAAATGCATCACAACCCAATATTACAAGTTTTGGTACGTTGACTACGCTAACAGTTGATGGTGTTTCTAATTTAGGTTCTATAAGCAATGTAAAAATTACCGGTGGATTAGCAGGTTATACTATCATTACTGACGGCACGGGCAACTTGACTTGGACCGCAGCAGCAGGCGGCAGTGGTGGTGGGTTCACTAACATAACTAAAGATACATTTACTGGCACCGGGGTACAAACCACATTCAATTTAACAGCCACACCGTCGAGTACGGACGCTGTACAAGTTGTAATAAATGGTATGGTCCAACTCGAATCAGTTTACACAGTTAGTGGAAGTAGTATTATATTTTCGACTGCACCATTCAATGGTCAAAAGATAGAAGTTACTACATACGGGGTGACAGCAATAACTGCAAGTTCAGGTCAAGTTGCTTTCGCTGAAAGTGGTAATTTTGCTGGGTCTAATTCGTTCACCTTTAACAGTACAACAAATACACTGTCAGTTACCAACGTAACATCAACTGGTAACGTAAGTGCAGGAAATATAAAAACAGATAGCATATTGTATGCCAATGGTAGTCCATATGTTTTTACGACAAATCCTGCGGGAAGCAATACTCAGATTCAGTTTAATGATAGTAATGTTTTTGCAGCTAGCGCAAACCTAACATTTAACAAAACAACTAATACATTAAGCACGTATAATATTGTGGCAGGAAACTCAGTAACTGTGACAAACGGTACAGTTATACTAGACACTGGTACAATTGCGGTTTCCGGTGGCTCTGCTGGTATATTTAACAGCGGTGTGTCAAATATTAACTTAGGTCTTGTAGCAAATATTACTATGGGATCTACCACAGGTAATGTTACAGTTCAGGGTAATCTCTCAGTAGCTAACTCTGCAACTATAACAAACTTAAAAGTAAACGACTTCTACAGCAACAGAACTCCAATAACAGTAACTACTGGTACTATTGTTGATAGCTTCTCGGTAAACAAATACAGGTCAGCTAAATACACTATGAGGGTTAATAGTGATGATGGCTACCAAGCTGTTGAAGTACTGTTGATACATGATAACACTAATAGTTACGTGACTATATACGGAAGTTTATCTACTGTAGGCACGGACATTATAACGTTATCAACTGACATTAATTCAGGTAATGTACGACTTCTAGCAACGACTGGATCCGCAAACACTACTGTGAATTTACTAGGAACATACATAGCAGATTAAGGAAAATTAAAAATGACAACAAAATACTTTAACGTTAAACAAGGTATTACAACTGGTAATATTACGTTAGATGCGGCTTCAGGTAACATTAGCAATGCTAACTGGGTTATAGCAAACTATTACAGCGGTAATGGTTCATCTCTTAGTGGTATTGCAGGGGCAAATGTAACGGGCACAGTTGCAAATGCAAACTATGCTGCGTATGCAGGTAACGTAACTGTTGCGTCACAACCTAACATTACTAGTCTAGGTACGCTAACTTCATTGGTTGTAGGTAACTCAACAGCTAATGTAACGGTTACAGTCGGTGGTGCGAATGGTACATTGACTTCAACTGGTAACATCACTGCACCGTATTTCATTGGTAACGTTGTAGGTAATATCAGTGGTAACATTGTGGTTCCCGGTACAAATACATCGGTTCTTTTTAATAATGACGGAAATGCAGGAGCAAGTTCCAACTTCACGTTTAACAAAGATACCGATGTTGCTACAATTAACGGTAATCTAATTACTAATAATGCTAACTTAGGAAATGCTGCAACTGCAAACTACTTCATTGGTAATCTTTGGGGTACTGCTAACAATGCAACAACTGCAGGCACAGTAACTACGAACGCACAACCTAACATTACAAGTGTTGGTACATTAACTGACTTAAGTGTTTCTGGTAATGCAATCGTTGGTGGCAATTTAGTAATTAATGGTAACACAACATATGTTAACATTGAAACATTACAAGTCGAAGATCCTATTATCGAACTAGGCGGCGGCCCTAACGGTGCACCTTTGACGACGAACGACGGCAAAGACAGAGGAACTTTATTACATTACTATACTACTGCGCCTGTTGATGCATTCATGGGCTGGGATAATTCTAACGCAGAATTTGCTTTTGGTAGCAATGTAACAGTGTCTGGGGAAATCGTAACATTTGCTTCTTTGGGTAATGTACGTGCGAATTACTTCATTGGTAATGGTAGTCAGTTAACCGGTGTTACTGCAACTACTGCATCTACTGCAAATACAGTAACTGATGCAGCACAACCAAATATCACAAGTGTTGGTACATTAAGCAGTCTAAGTGTTACAGGTAACGTCACTGCGGGAAATATCATCGGTGTCTTTGCTAACGGTACAAGTAATGTAGCGATCCCTGCAGTTAATGGAAACGTTAATATCAGTTCTGCAGGAAATGCTAATGTACTAGTTGTTACTGGTACTGGGGCAAACATAGCCGGTACATTGAACGCAACTGGAAATGCTAATGTGGGCAATTTGGGAGCAACTTCTATTGTTGCTACCGGCACAATCGATTTCAGCACTACTAGCAATGTTGCATTAGGTGCAGTGGCTAATATCAATATTACAGGTGGTAGCGCAGGGTACCTATTAAGTACTGATGGTTTAGGTGAACTAAGTTGGATTGCACCCCCTAGCACACAAAGCATCACAAACGGTAGTAGTAACGTAAGTATCCCAAGTTCTGGTGGAAACGTTAATACAAGCGTCGGTGGAACAGCGAACGTACTAGTTGTAACAGCGACCGGTGCAAACATTTCAGGTACATTGAATGCAACAGGTAATGCTAATGTAGGGAACATTGGCGCAACCAACGGTGTATTTACAAACGTCAGTGGTAATGGTAGTGGATTAACTGCTATTGCAGGTGCGAACGTCACTGGTACTGTAGCAAACGCAACTCACTCAAGTACTGCTAATACAGTAACTGATGCCGCACAACCTAATATTACAAGTGTCGGTACGTTAACTAGTGTTGCTGTAACAGGAAACGCAACTGTAGGTAACATATTATTGAATGGTGGAATTCAAAGTAATCGTACCAACGTAAGTGTGTCTACATCTGCTACAGTAATCGACCAATTTGCTCCAGCAACGTATAGAACAGCAAAATATGTTATCAGTGCATCAAGTGTAGACGGATATCAGTCTGTAGAAACATTGTTGATTCACGACGGCACAACTTCTTATATCACAGTTTATGGTAGTATTTCTAGCAATGCATCAGTTGATATTGTTGAAATTTCTAGTAACCTAGACGGCGTATCTGGAAATATCAGAGTGTATGCTACTTCTGCGAATGCAACCGCGACAGTTAACCTTGTTGCTACTTATTTGAAAACGTAATCTAATTGGGTGCTAAATATCTAGTACCCAATTATAAAATTTGACTACAGGGAATATGGAACTGTGACATTAAAATACTTTAACGTTAAGAATGGCTTAACGACCGGAAATATTATACTAAATGCTGGCAATAGCAATATCTCGGCTAGCACTTTTATAGGTAATATTAATGTCACTAACCTTGCAAATTTAGGGTCAATCGCAAACGTAAAAATAACAGGTGGCGCAGCCAACTATGTTATTAGCACTGATGGTACTGGTAATCTTACGTGGGTGGCTCAGTCAGGCGGCGGTGGTAGCAGTTCGATTTCTAATGGAACAAGTAATGTAAATATTGCAACCAGTGATGGCAATGTCACTACAAGTGTAGGTGGGACATCAAACGTAGTAGTGGTAACATCCACCGGCATTAATGTAGCAGGAACATTAAACACGACCGGCAATGCTAACGTTGGTAACCTTGGTGCTACTAACGGTGTATTTACAAACGTCAGTGGTAATGGTAGTGGATTAACATCAATTACTGGAGCTAATGTAACAGGGCAGGTTAGTTTTGCAGCAACAGCAAACTCAGTAGCAGGTGCAAATGTCAGTGGTCAAGTCGGTAATGCATTAGTAGCCGGAACAGTATACACAAATGCACAACCAAACATTACTAGTGTTGGTACACTAAGCAACTTGACAAGTAATGGAACAGTCAACTTCACTAATTCAAGCAATGTAAGTTTAGGCGCAGTAGGTAATGTCAAGATTACAGGTGGTACTGCTAATTATGTGCTGAGTACAGATGGCACCGGTAATCTATCTTGGGTCGCTCAATCAGGTGGCGGTGGCGGTGGCGCTGCAAACATCACAATCGAGAGTCAAGGCACTGAATTAACTAACGCAGTTGCAGTTATTGATTTTGTGGGAACAGGTGTTACTGCAACAAACGTAGGTAACGTAGTAACTATAACAGTTCCTGGAATAGAAGCAGGAACAGGTACATATTTAACTAGAACCTATACAGGTGATGGTAACGCAGTTAGTTATACTGTCACCGACGGTGTTACTGTAAGCAGTGTAATCGTAGCATTGAACGGTGTTTTGCAAACTCCAACTACAGACTACACGGTTTCTAGTAACGTGCTTACATTTAGTGCGGCACCCGCAGCAAATGAAGCTATTCAAATTCGTGAGTTTGGTACTGCAATAGGTGGTAGCAATACACAAGTTCAGTTCAATGATAATGGTGGTTTTGGTGGAAATGCAAATTTAACTTTTGATAAAACTACTGGCACACTAAACGCAACAAATATTACAGCTAATGGAACACCGTTAGCTACAACTGGAAAAGCGATAGCAATGGCTATTGTATTTGGATTCTAAGGAATAAACATGGCAAACCCTAACATAGTACAAGTAACAAACATATACGGAAATACTTCGGTACAGACGGTAACTACATCAGCTACGGCAATTATTACAAACAGCGCGGCTAGCGGTAAAGTATATAAAGTAAACGGTATCATAGTTTCTAACGTTGATGGATCTAATAGTGCAACACTAACAGTTGATTTATATCGTAGTTCTACTCCATATCGATTAATCAACAATGTTACTATCGGTATAAACACCGCATATACTCCTATTGACAAAACACTTAGTTTGTATCTAATGGAAGGTGACGAGATTAGATTAACAGCAAATGCAAATAGCAGATTAGAAGCTGTTGCTACTTGGGAGGAAATCAGCTAATGCCATTCAATAGCGGTTATCGAGCTAGACGAGCAAATGATACTCAAGGTATTGTTGGACCACAAAGCCAGTTTTTACAAAAAACATTTCCAAAACCATATATTACTGGGTATGCAGTAAGCGGCAGTGATGATACTGCCCTAGATCCTGCAGGCGGACAAACTATTTTAGTTAATGGTGGAAACTTTTCTACTGGTGTAAGTGCAGTAGTTGATGGAGTACAGATTGGGTCTGTTACACTAATCAGTAGTAATCAAATTAGTTTTACTACTCCGGCAAAAGCGTCTGGTAGTTATACATTGATTGTGTATAATCCAAGTAGTGATTCTGCCGCAATTTTAGTTCCTGGATTAATTTATTCTGGTGTACCTACATTTACGACTCCGGCGGGTAGTATCGGTACAGTTTACGAAACAACTGCTATTAACACAAGTGTAGTTGCAACCAGTGATAGTGCGTTGACATATGCAGTTACTAGTGGTAGCATACCGACTGGTGCAACATTCTACGCAAACGGAGTTATGACTGGTACTGCACCAGTCGATAGTGGAAGTACAACATATACATTTGCAGTGACTGCAACTGACCAAGAATTACAAGATACTACAAGAACATTCACATTAACAGTTAACACTGATGTAGTTACATGGAGTACCCCTGCAAGTGGGTCAACTATTACACTAGATACCACAGCTTATAGCACCACATTATTGGCAACTAGTGCTGCAGGATATAACGTTTCGTACACAGCTAATGCGTTGCCTGCAGGATTAACACTAACTGGCAATACTATTTCAGGCACTGCAACTACTGAAGGTTCGTCATCAACACTGTTAACTGCAACAGCAGCAACGTCAAATCGTAGTGCGACTAACACTATATCTTGGATTATTACTTTTGGTGATAGTTATTGGAGCTATGTCACTACATTATTGAGTACAAGTTCACTGGCATCATATCCATTCAACAATGACACAAGTACAAATAATTTTGTGTTAACAATCAACGGTGACACTCGACCAAACAACTTTAATCCATACACTCCTGGACGGTATAGTGTTTTCTTTGATGCAAAAACAGATTATGTATCTGTAACAGCAACAACAGCACTAACAACATTTACTGGCGACTTTACTTTTGAGGCGTGGATATACCCTACGGACACTGCAATCACACGCTTTAAGATTTGGGACAGTAGACAAAGCGGTGCTACTGCACAAGCAATGGTGCTTGGTCTAGAACCTCTTGCAAGTGCAGTTACTGGACAAGGTAGATTAAGCTATTTTAATGGTAGTAGCAGTTACGGCACTGGTATTGTTTACTATAACCAATGGACACATATAGCATTTGTTCGCAGTGGTACTACACTGACATTCTACATCGATGGCGTAGCAGGAGGTACTGCTACAATAAGTGGCACACAAACTGGTAGCGCAACAACGAACCCAATATGGATAGGTACAAAGGATAACGGATCGGCCAGTTATGGATCAACTGGTTATATTAGCAATCTGCGAGTAGTAAATGGTACTGCGGTTTATACCAGTAACTTCACACCAAGCACAGAACCGTTAACGGCTATTACAAATACGGTATTGTTGGCTTGCCAAAGCAATAGATTTGTTGACAACAGCACAAATAACTATACACTAACGCCTAGTAGTGTAAGCATAAGTGGATTTGATCCTTATCTACCGGTTAGTAATACTAGCACCTACGGCAGTACATACTTTGATGGTAGTGGTGATTATTTACGTATTCCGAATAATGAAGCATTACAACTTACTGCTAATTTTACAATTGAGTTTTGGATTTATACTACTAGTTTAAGTTCATCACAACGAGTTGTAGTAAAGGGAAATCAGTCATCAAATGACTATAGTATTGATTTAAACACAACTGGTACATTTGGACTTAATAACGGTTCTACTGTTGCAACATCTACTGGATCAATTGGTGTAAATTCTTGGAATCATATTGCTTTAACGAGAAATGGGAGTACTTGTACCTGGTGGATTAATGGAGAATCCAAAGGAACTTTTACCTATACTAATTCTTTAAATAATACTAGCGAGTTTTGGATTGGTCAAAATCAAAGTACGGGTTTAAACCTAGTTGGTTACCTAAGTAATTTTAGAGTCGTAAAAGGCACCGCTGTTTATACAGCCAACTTCACACCACCTACAGAACCACTAACAGCAATCACAAACACAAGTTTGTTGACCTGCCAAACAAATCAACCAGTGAACAACAACATGTTCTTGGATTCAAGTACCAATAATTCGTTAATAACACGAAATGGTAACACCACACAAGGCACATTCAGCCCGTACGGTGAAAATTGGAGTAACTACTTTGACGGTACTGGAGATTATTTAACATTGCCCACAAACTCTGCATTTGCAATCGGAACTGCTGATTTTACTGTTGAAGCGTGGGTTATGCCTACTACTGCAAACTTACCGTGGTCAACCATATTTGCAGGAGTAAACTTTGGAGTTTCTAGTGACTGGGGATTGTATGCAGGAGACGCAACAACTGCACTCTATCCTATGTTCTTTTTTACTAGTTCAGGAACACCGGGTAATGGAAATAGTCAAACACAGGGTAGTCAGTCGTTAACTGGATATACTAAATTTACTATCGGTCAGTGGAATCACATTGCGGTTAGTAGAGTAAGCGGTACCGCCAGAATGTTTTTAAATGGCGTACAAACAGGACCATCCGTCAATGCATCAACTTGGTCGTTGACCAACGTATTGCAAAAGGCAATTGCAGGTGGATACAACGGAAATGCAAATACTTTATTTACTGGATATATATCAAATTTAAACGTAGTTAGGGGTACCGGCAAGTATACCACAAATTTCACGCCAAGTACAACTCCATTGCAACCCATTGCTGGTACAAGTTTGCTAACTTGCAAAGATTCTTATTTAGTAGACGATAGTGCAAACAACTTTACTATCACACGCAACGGTGATGTTAGTGTTCAAAAGTTTGGTCCATTTGCTGGCACAACCCTACCCGCTCCCAACTACAGTGCTTACTTTGACGGTAGTGGGGATTATTTGTCACTTGCTAACAATGTTGCTTTGCAATTTACAGCAGATTTCACTGTTGAAATGTGGTTATATCCAACTGCACTTTCTGGTGTTAAGGGATTGTTTGGCCAGCGTGCTAAGGAAAGTAACTATAGCCCAATAATACTTGAGTTTAACGGGGCAATATTGAATTATCAAGTCTCAACTAGTGGAAGCTCATGGGCAGTAAATTTGTCAGGTCCTTCGCTAACTGTAAATACCTGGACGCATATTGCGTTAGTTCGAAACAGCACTACAGTGACTCTTTATGTTAACGGTGTTTCCGCGGGAACAGGAACAGCATCCGGTGCATTAATGACGCCAGTTGCACCAACATATCTTGGTATGAACTCCGGGTCACCATCTGGAGCAGGATATTTTACAGGATATATCAGTAACCTACGCATAGTAAAAGGCACCGCAGTTTACACAGCTAACTTTACTCCAAGTACAAGTCCACTAACAGCAATCTCAAACACAAGTTTATTAACCTGCCAATCAAACACGTTTACAGACAACTCACCAAATGCATTTGCAATCACTGCCGCAGGAAATACCAAGCCCTCTACATACACACCATTCTCGGTTACATACTCAACAAAACAAAGTTATACACCTAGTGTATACGGTGGCAGTATGTATTTTGATGGTACTGGGGATTATCTGACAACACAGTCTAGTCCACTATTGTCATTGGGTAGTGATAACTTTACAATGGAATGTTGGTTTTATGCTAGCCCTAAAGTAACGCAATATCCAATATTGATATCAAACGGGAACTTTGGTGCTGGTAAGTGGCAATTGACGGATCGACACCAAAACTACCCTACCAAAATATGCTTTGGTGCATATAATGCTTTGAATGCTCCTGACTTCCTTGAAAGCGTGACGACTGTTTCTATAGGCAACTGGTATCATGTTGCAATAACAAGAGTCGGAAGTACATTTACGATGTATGTAAATGGTATAGCAGAAGATACAGGAACTTACGCAAGTGCGATTGACAGCGGTACCCAGACTGTTTATGTGGGTCAAGACCAAGGTCAAACAGCAACTCTTTACGCAGGATATATTAGTGATGTACGAGTAACAAAAGGTCAATCTTTATATAATGCTAACTTTGTGCCTAGTAACAAGCCACTAACCGCAGTTCAAAATTCTGTATTGTTATTGAATGGAACTGGTTCCGCTATCTACGACTCAAGCGAAATGGTAAACATTGAAACTCGCTCACCTGCAGTAGTAAGCACATCGGTGACTAAGTACGGTAACACTAGTATATACTTCCCTGGCACAGGAAATTCTGGTTTATGGATGTTTAACAATCAAGGGTTTGCTTTTGGTACTAGACCCTTCACAGTAGAGTTTTGGATTAACCTACAAGCAGATGCTACTAACATAAATTATATATTAGATTTTAGAAATGATAGTCAAACAACTGCATCATATATTAGTCAAACATCTGGAACAAACGTTTTTAACTGGCACAAAGGTGATGGAAGTCAGCTAACTGGAACGTCATTCACATTAACATTAAATGTTTGGACACATATTGCTATCAGTAGATCAGGGACTACTAGTAGCTTATTTAAAGATGGAACTTTAGTTAACAGTGCAACAGATACAACATCTTACGCTACTAAAACTCTGGCAGTGGCATCAAGATATTCAGATAGTTATAAAACAAACTGCTATATTGCTGATTTACGTATTACTACTGGTGTTGGCCGTTACACTGCAAACTTTACGCCACCAACAGCACCTCTAAATACGAAATAAGGTGATCTAATGGCTTTAGTAATAGAAGGTGTTAACATTGGCGGCGGTGGTGGCTCTCAATCAAGTGTGGGCGGGGACGCAGGCTCATCGGGTATAGTAATCATTCGTTATCCGGATACATTCTCAGCAGCATCTTCTACAACTGGTAGCCCCACAATCACAGTTGCAGGTGGATACAGAGTTTATAAATTTACTGGATCAGGCACAATAACATTTTAAGGAAAAACATGGCACATTTTGCGCAATTAGATGAAAACAACACTGTTTTACAAGTTATTGTAGTTCATAACAACGAACTTTTAGATGAAAACGGTGTTGAACAAGAAAGTAAAGGTATTCAATTCTGTCAATCATTATTTGGTGGTAATTGGGTACAAACAAGTTATAATGCAAGTTTCAGAAAAAACTATGCTGGTCCGGGATATACGTATGACCCAGTTAGGGATGCTTTCCTACAACCTAAACTATATGATTCATGGGTATTGAATGATGATACATGCCAATGGGAACCACCTGTTGCTTACCCAACTGATGGAAAAGTATATCGTTGGGACGAAGAAACAGTTTCTTGGATAGAAGTAGTTTAAGGAAATATTATGGATATTGGACCAGGCATCACTTTAGGATCGGGTATTTCGTATGTTACCATCCCACCAGCACCACCTGGGCAAGTAGCTTATACTATTGCCGGAACTTATTCTTGGACTGCGCCCTCAGGTGTTACTAGTGTTAGTGTAGTTTGCATCGGTGGCGGCGGCGGCGGCCGTGCAGGCAGTGGATATTCATCGGGTGGTGCAGGCGGCGGACTAGGTTGGAAAAATAATATTACCGTTGTTCCTGGACAAAATTATACTGTGGTAGTTGGTGTTGGCGGATCAGCGGCCGGTACAGGTAATGGAGCATCCGGCGGCAATAGTTATTTTATTGATTCAACTACTGTTTGCGGCTTCGGCGGCGCAGGCGCCAATCCCTCTGTTGCTTCTGCTGGAGGCACGTATGTAGGCGATGGTGGTGGCAACGGTGGAGATTCACCACTACCTGCAGGTTGGCACAGCGGCGGCGGTGGCGCAGGTGGCTATTCGGGTAACGGTGGCTCAGGATCTTCTAGTGCAGTAATAGCACCTTCAGGTAGCGGCGGCGGGGGTGGCGGCGGCTACGATGTAGCAAACGGCGGCGGCAATCTTGTTGGTGGCAGCGGTGGTGGCGGCGGTACAGCTGGTGCTGGGGTTCAGGAATTGTCATCATTGGGTATCCAGATTCATTTACAGAAGCAGCATCGACAACAGGCAGTCCTACTATTACCGTAACCGGCGGATACAGAATTTATATTTTTACGGGTTCAGGGTCAATTACGTTCTAACACGAAATACATAAATATAATATAGGATAAAGATTATGTTATCAGACAGTTTAAAAATCGCACTTGCAAGTAGTTATGTATTTCAAATCAAGGTTCAGAACTTTCACTGGAATGTTGAGGGACCTGACTTCCCGCAATATCACAAATTCTTAGATGATTTGTATAGTGAAATCAATGAAAACGCTATCGACCAAACAGCAGAACTATGTCGCCAACTAGATGCATATGCACCCGGCTCTATTACACGTTTCGCAGAATTATCTATAATCCAAGATCAAGTTAAAGTTCCACGTGCTGAATTAATGATTTTTGAATTACACGAAGACAACAGTAAATTGTTAGCGATGTGGAAAGAAATGTTTCCTATTGCTGAACAAGAAAACGAACAAGGTGTTGCAGACTTTATTGCAAGCAGAATTGATGCACACGGCAAATGGTCGTGGCAATTAAGAAGTATCCTTAAGACAACTAGAGCATAACATGAATAACTATTATGTTTATGCATATTTAAGGAATGACGGTAGTCCTTATTATATAGGAAAGGGCAAGTTGGGTGGACAACACATCGGAACCAGTCGTAGCGGTGTTGAGTACTTTGCATTTGATGTTAGACCTAACACTACAGGACAGGAACTTGAAGCATATGTCAAAACTAACCTAAGTAAAGTTTACGGTGGTTATGATACTGAGAATACTGGCTTATACGCGATTTGGACTGGAAAATGAGAGCAAGTGAATTTATAACAGAAGAAGTTAAATCAGCCAAAGTTAATGGCTTGATTTTGAAATACGCATTCAATGACCGTAGTTTGGTTTTGAAGGCATTTGATCCAACAACTAGGAATCCATTAGCTTACGTCAAGTTTGTTAAAGAAGAGAAAGAATTATATCCTCAGGACCTATGGGTCCATGATGACTATCGCAATCGTGGCATTGCTAAATCAATGTATGACTTTCTAAAGAATGAAGGTTACATCATCAACAGAAGCCATGACCAGACTAAAGCTGGTAGTAGATTCTGGGATAAACACCGCGGTGAAGATGCGTATGTTTGGGAAGAAATCAATCCTGATATTCGTAACCCCGAGTTTGAACACGAACAAGAGATTGGTAAGTACAAGTACACTGCAAAGACAGAATTATCATCTAGTGGATTAACTACTTATCTACACATAAGATGTTATGATGGTGCTAAGTTGGTTGGTAAAGTTAACTTTGAAGTCAGAATGCTAGCAGGTAAGAAATGGTTAGAAAGTCAACAAACAGAAGTTGCACCTGAATATAAGAACCAAGGTGTCGCATCCACTATGTATGCATATGCAAAAATGCTCGGTAATGATGTAAAGCCTAGCCCATATCAGAGTGACGAAGGTCAGGCAATGTGGAAAGCATGGAAAAAGTCAGGTGATGCAAAACATCTTGCGAATGAAGAAATCATTGACGAAATGCCACTTCCTGTTGACTGGGATCCCTCTCAAATGCGTCAGCAAGGAACCACATTCAAATCACGTTTAGCATATGCGTTAGAACGTGCTAAAAAGTTAGGCACTGGTTCTAGTCGTGTTGCTACTATTATTGAATATGAAGGTCGTCCTACAGTATTGAAGATTGCAAAGAATCAAAAAGGTCTAGCACAGAACAGTGTAGAAGCAGATATATTAAGCGATGGTTATGCAAGTCAACTTGGTATTCTAATCCCATTAATTGACTATGATGAACAGAATCGTGAACCAAGTTGGATTCACACTGAAATGGCTACGAAAGCTAGTGAGAAACAATTGTGTGCTTTAATGAAATGTGATAATCTAAGCCAGTTAGTTAATATGGCGTGGGCTATTACCGGTAAGAAAAACTATCTAGGAACATATGACCAATATGTTGATTACCTAAAACAAAAAGGTAAAACTGAACAAGATATTGAAATAGCGACTGATTACGCAAACACCCTAGCAGACTTAAACAGCAATTTTGATGTTGAGTTAGGTGACTTTGCTAGAGCCGCTAACTGGGGATTATATCAGGGCAAGCCAGTAATTGTTGATGTAGGTTTCAACAGTAATGTTATGAATCAGTATTATAGAAGATGAGAGCAACAGAGTTTCTATTTGAATTATTCAAGCCCGGCAAAAACTGGCAATGGGAGTTTCGTGGCAGCGAGGAAGCATTTGCTAGTTTTAAGATTGGTGATGTTGAATACTTGTGGTCTGCTAGAGTTAATAATGTTCGCCGTAACCCTAACACATGGACAATCGCATTTCAAATACGCGGTGAAGCTGATATAGATAAAGCGATAGGATTATCCGGTACAGGTAACTCAACAGAAGTTATTTCAACAGTTATTGATATCACTCGTTCATTTTTAGAATACTACAATGCGATAACAGACAGAATATTAGAATTACGATTTAGCTCTTCAGGAGATTCACGTACAAGTTTGTACGCTAGAATGGTAAAACGTATGTTACCTGATTGGGATCTACATACAAAGAAAGTTGGATCAGAAACTGACTTTTATCTAACAAATCCTAAAGCATATGAGATGAACATATGAACGAATATCCAGTATTTCCAGAACAAGAAGGTGAATGGGACAAACCAGTTAATCCTTATTCACCTGTTATGAACACACCTTAGGACCGGTATTAAGTTACCGTAGTGTGGCCCGGCTGCTGGGCTTAGTTGTAAGGACTCGCTAACCTGAAACTATAAAGTGAGCACTTTTAATAAATACTCTATGCGTTATACTGAATTTGATCCATCAATTGAAGAATCTGCCGCTGACGAACTCAAGCGAAAACTTCCGAGCCTGCACAAAACAGACTATGATACTATCGATAGGTTAATGCAACGCATCAGCAAAAGATATAAAATTACCGGTGACAAGTTGCATGATATTTTTGTCAGAAAATACAAGCACACACCAGATCATTGGATTAAGAAATACAAAAATCAATTAGGTGAAGCTGATATAAAAGAAGTCAATGAAGAAGAAGCAATTAAGAAGTTCATTGATTGGTCTATTAAAACGGTTAATTTGGACAAACCATACCCAAATATTCATTTAAGTAAAGATACTGAAAAAGCACAGCAAGGCACCCATACAGGTCTTCATCAAGGTGATGACATTTGGGTTTACATAGGTAACAGAAATCTAGTTGACATTTTCAGAACCATCTTTCATGAATTGGTTCATCATAAACAAGATCAATTGGGCATGATACAAGCAGGTGATAGTTATCCTGGTAGTCCAATCGAAGCAATGGCGGACATGCTAGCGGGTAAATACATCAAAATTTACGGTAAAAAACATCCTGAGATTTTCCAGTAACAGACAAAAATAGTTGACTTCCTTATGAAGTACATATATACTTGTTACTTCATAAGGAGAAACTATGTCCGACACAAAAACATTTAATGGCGATCAAAAAATCAAACTAACACAGTTGATAAATGAAGGTATGGCAGTCCTTCACGAGATTGAAACCCTACAAGGTGGTCTAAGTGATACTGTCAAAGCAGTTGCAGAAGAACTGGAAGTAAAGCCCAGTGTACTAAAACGTGCTATCAAAATTGCCCACAAAGCTAAGTTGGGCGAAACAAACAAAGAAAACGAAGAACTCAACACTATTTTGGAGACAGTTGGTCGGGTACTCTAATTTAACTTCCAACCTTTTAGACTTTTAACATGACCGTTTAATAAATGATATAGAGGTACCCCGTATAGTTTTTTAAATTCTATCTTGGATATCTCTATACATTCACTAGTACTTATATGAATTAATCTATATAGTTGTGTATAGGTGCATTTTTCAAAATGATACTGCTTCATCGTGCTAACACCACCGTTAGTATTACAATGCGGGCATGTTATTAACTTTTGTTTATTACCTTTATTTTTCTTGCCAGCTTTGCTAGCAGTAAAGGAATCAAATCCTTCATTAGAATTAATGATGCGTCCGGGATTGTATCCAATTGGACATACTTTGCTCTGGATAGATACTATACCATTATTATACCAATGATTACCAATATTTGCATCAGATAATTTTTTCTTGTGAATAGCAGTTTTTGGCTTCGATTGTGCTTGGCTAATAGCATTCCTGTGTTCGATTGTTAATGGCTTAGCTTTAAATCTAGACTTACCATAAAAACAACTCTCGTTCATTAGTAATGGGTCATTCCAATTCTCATGTATTAGTCGTTGTTCATAGTCATATGCTGAGTCTGAATCAAAAAATTCAGCAAGTATAATCCATTCATACTCATGAAAATTGTTTTTAATTTCGTTACATGATGATCTATATTTAGGAAAATCTAAGTGTGATGGTCTGTTATGATTAGTATTGGCACACCTATATCCGACATAGAATTTTTTTGTTGCCTTGTGAACACACATATAAACATAAGGCATCGATTTTGCCGAATAAATAGTCATGCTGATTGCTCCTTGTAAATGAATAGCAGTTAGAGGGGGTGGGATTGCCCAGATCCGCGATCCTCACTTTTATTTAGTCCTTTTTTATTTACTTACTTTAACATTTATTATAAAATAACATAATGTCCTATATTGATGCCGTTCACGACCGAGACAGCGATAGAATTTTTGTAGTTGAACGAACCACTGATGGTCGTAGAATCTACAACGAATTTCCTGCAAATTACGTTTTCTATTATCCTGATCCTAAAGGCAAACATCGAAGTTTGTTCAACGAACCTGTATCTAGGTTCAGCACTCGCAAACGGCAAGAGTTTGAGAAAGAGCGTAGGATCTATAGCGGAAAGAAACTTTACGAGAGTGACGTTAATGTGGTGTTTCGGTGCCTCAGTGAAAACTATCTCGGAGCAGACGCGCCAAAACTTCACACATGTTTTTTCGACATTGAAGTAGATTTCGATCCCGTTAAAGGCTTTAGTCCTACAAGTGACCCATTCAATCCAGTGACAGCTATCAGTTGTTACTTGGATTGGTTAGACCAATGTGTTACACTTGTCATTGCACCTAAGCACATGACCACAGAGACAGCAAATGAAATCATAAGTGAGTTTGAGAATACAATGCTATTCACAAACGAGAAGGATATGTTTGATGTATTCTTTCAGTTGATTGAAGATGCTGACGTATTGACTGGCTGGAACTCAGAGGGATACGATATTCCATACATGGTCAATCGTGTTACCCGTGTAATGAGTAAAGATGATACTCGTAAGTTTTGCTTGATGGGGCAGTTGCCCAAGCCACGCGAATATGAACGATTTGGTAAAACAGAAACTACTTACGACTTAATCGGTCGCATTCACCTTGACTACTTACAACTCTACAAGAAGTATAACTATGAATCACGCCATTCATATAAGTTAGATGCTATTGGTGAGATGGAAGTTGGTGAGAACAAAACACAATATGAAGGTACGCTTGACCAGTTGTATAACAAAGACTTTAAAAAGTTCATCGAATACAATAGGCAAGATACTATGTTGTTGGTTAAGATCCACAACAAATTGAAATTCCTTGATCTAGCCAATGCGCTAGCACATGAGAATACAGTGTTATTGCCCACTGTCATGGGTTCTGTAGCTATGATTGAAATGGCTATTATGAACGAAGCGCATGAAAGAGGCTTGGTTGTTCCTGATAAAAAACGAAAGACTGAAAATGATGACGAAATACAACAAGCGGCAGGTGCCTATGTTGCTACGCCCAAAAGAGGATTACACGAATGGGTCGGCGCAGTTGATATCAACTCGCTCTACCCGTCAGCAATCCGTGCTCTTAACATGGCCCCAGAAACCATCGTTGCTCAAGTCAGACAAACCCTCACAGACCAGTACATGAAGGAAAAAGGTCTACGTCTTGCTATGGAAAAGAAAAGATACAAAGACGGAGACGACGATGTTACTGGTGCAATCTTGTGGGAAGGCTTATTCGGCTCATTAGAATATACAGCCATCATCAACCAAGAGCGTGGCACTATTCTTACAGTTGATTATGAAGATGGTCGCAGTGTAGAAATGAGTGCGGCAGAAATCTGGAAGATGATTTTTGATAGTCACAAGCCATGGATTCTGAGTGCGAATGGTACAATCTTTACGTATGAAAAAGAAGGTGTGATTCCCGGTCTACTTACTCGCTGGTATAGTGATCGTAAGAGTATGCAGAAGAAACTAAAAGAAGCAACGACCGATGCTGATAAAGAGTATTGGGATAAACGACAACTGGTTCGCAAGATTTTGCTTAACTCTGCATATGGCGCACTGTTGAATGAACATTGTCGTTTCTACGACAAGCGTATTGGTCAATCAGTTACATTGAGTGGTCGTCAGATTGTTAAACACATGATGAGCAACATTAATGAAACCGTCGAGGGTCAATACACACACGAGGGTAACGCAATCGTTTATGGTGACACTGACTCGTGTTATTTTACTGCTTATCCGACTCTTAAGACTCAAATTGAAAATGGTGAATTAGAGTGGAACAAAGAGGTGTGCATTAGCGTTTATGACGGTATTGCAGATCAAGCCAATGATAGCTTTCCAGCATTCTGTGAACGTGCATTTCATGCCCCTCGCAAGAACGGTGAGATTATCAAAGCTGGTCGTGAACTGATCGGTGATCGCAGTATCTTTATCACTAAAAAGCGTTATGCTATCAACATCTTTGATAAAGAGGGCAAGCGTAAAGACAAAGACGGCAAACTAGGTGATATCAAGGCTATGGGTCTTGATTTGAAACGTGCTGACACACCTAAATATATTCAAGAATTCTTAATGAACGTATTGAGTATGGTCATTCAAGAAGGTAAAGGTCGTGATGATGTTATCGAGGTTGTCAAGGAATTCAAGCGCAATTTATCTGCACAGGAATCTTGGACTAAGGGTTCTCCCAAGGGTGTTAATAAATTAACATACTACGGTGACTTAGAAGCTAAAAGCAAAAGTGGTAAAGCAAATATGCCCGGACACGTTCGTGCAGCATTGAACTGGAACTACTTGCGCAGATTGCACGGCGACAATTATTCAATGAAAATAATTGACGGTATGAAGATTGTGGTATGTAAGTTGAAACCAAACCCTCTTGGATTCACGAGTATTGCATATCCCACGGACGAACTCAGATTGCCTGAATGGTTCCGTGAGTTACCGTTTGACGATGAGGCAATGGAAAAGACATTGGTTGATGAAAAGATTGACAACTTGCTAGGCGTGCTAGATTGGGAATTAAGAGAAAACACAGACGTAAAATCTACGTTTGATGATTTATTTTCATTCGGTTAAACTGGTGTTGACTTTCGCATTATATACCATCATAATACACACTATCACTACCTAAATAGTAGTAACACATAAGGAAAAACATGAAAGACATTTTACAAGACATTATTGCGCACACTAGTGCATTGGGCTTCATTGACTTAATCAAAGTCACTGGCACTGACAAAGAAACCACAATCAACGCGATTGCAGAAGACCGTAGCGTTATCGTTTCCGGGACATTCAATAATCCACACCCTGAGTTCTTGGGTGTTGTTGGTATGCCTAACTTAGGTAAACTTAAAACTATCGTTGGTTTTGAAGAATATGATGACAAAGCAAAAATCAATGTCACTAAGCAGAACCGCAATGGAGTCGATGAACCAGTGGCAATTCACTTTGAAACTGCATCAGGAGACTTTGTTAACGACTATCGTTTTATGGCTAAGTCAGTCATTGAAGAAAAGGTCAAGAACGTAACATTCAAGGGCACTGGATGGGATATTGAATTTGAGCCCAGTGTTGCTAGCATCTTGCGTTTGAAGAAACAAAGTCAAGCCAACAGTGAAGAACAAACTTTCCGTACTGTGGTTGACAATGGCAACTTAGTTATTCACTTCGGTGATCCTAGCACTCACAGCGGTAACTTTATTTTTGAAGCAGGTGTGAATGGTAAAGTATCTAACAAGTGGCAATGGCCTGTTAGTCAGATTATTAGCATTCTAAGTTTGCCTGGAGATAAGAAAATGAAGATTGCCGATCAAGGTGCAATGGAAATTACTGTTGACAGCGGCTTAGCAGTATATCGTTACTTGCTGCCCGGACAAACAAAATGATTGACTACGTAGTCGGTGGTGAGTACCTTAATGTTACTAGTAACAAAGGTGCTCAACCTTATATTAATATGGGTAGTAGTCAGCCAATGATTGGTGCGATGACTTATGATTACAATAGTCAAAGTATGAAAGTTTATGATGGCGGTAGTTGGCAAACGATTGGCGGTGGCAGTGCTACCGTTAATTTGAATCAGAATGCCATTGCTATACTCAAGTGGGCTGAAAAGAAGATGTTCGAAGAAATTGAACTAAACAGACTATGCGAACAACACCCTGCAATCAAAGACCTAGTTGGACAAATGCGAACAAGCATGGACAACTACATCAATAAAATTGAAATGGTCAAAACACTAATTCAAGAAGAAGAAAAAATTGCAACAAGTTAATTTATCAGCAAGCCACAATCCTGAATGGGCACTGTTCTTACCGGCAGTGTCTAGTTTCTACATTGCTGGCTTAGGCAAACAACGTAAAGGTGAAGTATACTTTGAGCCTCAGCGTATTCCTGCCGCCTTTAACGGTGATGTTGAAAAACTAAACTTCTTGAATAGTAAAGAAGGACTGTATACTTACAAATGGGGTTTGTACTCTGCTGGTCATGCCAATTTAGATACTACCGTAGATGATCCTAACGAAAGTATCATACGTGAGCGCGAAGAAGGCACGTTCATGCTGGGTGATAGCGGTGGCTTTCAAATTCTAAAAGGGCAATGGCCTGCTGATTGGAAGGACCCAAACTGCCCTAAAGCTATGATTAAACGTAAGGCAGTATTGAACTGGATGGACACATACATGGATTATGGTATGTGCTTGGACGTTCCTAGTCAATCTTTCTTAAACAAGAAAGCTATTCCACTTCACGGTATCCATAACATCGAAGAAGCTATTACTGCTACTCATATCAATAACGAATATTTTATTCAAAATCGTTCGGGTAAATGTAAGTTCTTAAACGTCTTACAAGGTACTACACATAACGAAAGTGATGCATGGTACGCTGAGATGAAAAAGTATTGCGATCCAAATATCTATCCAGAGAATCATTTCAACGGATGGGCATTCGGGGGTCAGAATAAGATTGATGTTCATTTAATGTTACGCCGTTTCGTAGATATCATCTATGATGGGTTGTTGCAAGAAGGTAAACATGATTTGGTTCACTGCCTGGGTGTAAGTATTCTAGAATATGCGGTATTGTTCAGCGACATTAAACGTGCTATCAATAAGTATCATAATCCAAAACTAGAAATCACATTTGACTGTGCTAGTCCATTCTTTAGTGCAGCAAAAGGTCTAGCGTATTTCAATAACAGTTTTGAACATGGTAAGAAGTGGGCATACGCTATGGACAAAACTGCCGAGAGCAAAGATTACGCAAACGATACTCGTAAGTTTAGTGTAGCCATTATGCAAGATAAAATACACAAGTCGTTTACTGATAGTCCAGTAACTGATTTAATGGTAATGAAAGACTTATGTTATCGCGGTCACGGGTTCCTTGGTCAACACGGTAAAGAAACTAAAACATCTTGGGACACATTAAGTTATACATTGATTCAATCTCATAATGTTTATCAGCATATTAGTGCAGTACAAGAGGCTAATCGCAAATACGAACAAAGCATAATGCCTAAAATGGTAGTTCACAAAGATTTTGGTACTAAATTTAAAGATATCATCGATGAAATCTTTTCCAAAACATCACGAGAAGAAAGCCACCAACTTATCGATTACTATGGATCATATTGGAAACAAATGTCTAGTGGTAGTCAAGGTTTTAGTGGTAAGAAAACAGTAAATGCAAGAACAGGGTTTAACCTACATTTTGAAGAAGAAGATTCAGATGATGCAATGGAAGAACTTATGGAAGACATTAAGCCTGTTAAAATCAAGTATTCACCTGACGAAGCGCTGGATGCGCTATTTACTTTCAACTAAAGGAGTTAACATGCCATACCGTAATAGAATTGCAACCCTAACCGAAAGCCATCGGTTGATCGATAATACAATCACAGAATTGGAAAAAAATCCTAATAGTGATGCCCTAAAGATTAGCGATTTGAAGAAGAAAAAGTTACAATACAAAGACGAAATCAAAAGACTAGAAAGACTACAGTGGGAGAACGATCACGAAACTGTAGACTTCGGAGATGATAGATAATGGAACAACGACAACAAGCACTGTTTGAACAACGACAACGAATTAAAGATAAAGCTAAACGCATGATCTTTGTTACCTTTCAGAAAGAAGGTATTCATATGTATCCAGCGGCAGCAACTGACCCTGCATTAAAGACAGGAGATCAGTATGATGTTAGCTTTCTAGGAACTCCACATCGTCACATCTTTCACTTTAATGTGGCGATTGAAGTATTTCACAATGACAGGGATATTGAATTCATTCAAATCAAACGTTGGTTAGAAAATCTCTACGCCGGCGGTACACTTGAGTTGAATTACAAGTCATGTGAAATGATTAGCGATGACCTTTATGAGCAAATCGCAAGTCGTTATCCCAATCGTAACATTGAGATTACCGTAAGTGAAGACGGTGAGAACGGTGCTACGATATACTATAATCTCAATCAACCTTATCAACAACTCGCTATTTAAAGGAATTAATAAAATGGCAAAACCTAAACTCACTGGCACATTTAGTACCGAAGCCCAAGTCTTTACTGACCTTGAAAACTACAAAGAATTTTGTGTAGACTTCGGTTACAAATGGGATGAATCTACTTTGTACGATATGCGAGTATTTTCGTATAGGCAGTTTCAAAAGAAAGTGTCAGGTAAAGACCCCAAGAATAACTGGGATGATCTAGTGGCACAAGCAAGGTTGTCATGAAGTTAGTAGTAATCACTGGTGGATTTGATCCTCTTCACAGTGGCCATATTGAATATATCAGGGCTGCTAAAAAGTTAGGCGACAGATTAGTTGTTGGCTTAAACAGTGATGCATGGTTGGCTCGTAAAAAGGGCCAACCTTTTATGTCTCTCAGTGAACGAAAAACGGTAGTTGGATCATTGAAAGACGTAGATGCTACTATGGAGTTTAACGATGACGACGGTTCAGCAATAAGTTTGTTGAATGATTTGAAGAAAAATTACCCATACGCAGAGATTATTTTTGCCAACGGCGGAGATAGAACCAATACTAATATACCTGAAACATCAGTTGACGGTATTACATTTATGTATGGTGTCGGTGGTGAAAATAAAATGAATTCGAGTAGTTGGATTCTACAAGAATGGAAGCAACCAAAAACAGTGCGTTCTTGGGGGTATTATCGTATACTACACGAAGTAGACGGATGTAAGGTAAAAGAACTAACAGTTGAACCAGGTCAAAGTTTAAGTATGCAACGCCATTTTAATCGACATGAGTTTTGGCATGTTACTGAAGGCAACTGTATTTTAGACATGAGATTACCAAGTGGGTATGCATTACCCCCATTAGAAATGACCAAACATAGTGAAGTACAAATTCCGCAAGGTGACTGGCACAGACTAAGTAATCCATATGATATACCATGCAGAATTGTTGAGATTCAATACGGTGAAGAATGTGTAGAAGAAGATATTGAAAGAAAAAATGCGTAAATTATTTTACATGGGTTTAGAGCCTTATAAGGCTCGATACACTCTACAGCTAACAGAGTGGAATGAACGTGTGTTCAAGCGTAGGGGCATTGATTATGAAATTGTACCCGGAGATACACTCTCAACTGACCAACAAATCGTTACAGGTCAAGTATTAGATGCACATGGTCGCAGTTACTTCGGTATGAGTCAGTTGATGAACTTAGTTAAGATGATGAAGGAAGGCAAGGTAACCAGTGAAGATGTTATCTACTTTGAGGACATGTTCCAGCCGGGCTTTGAGAGTCTGCCTTATATTCTCAATCAAGTTAATAAAGAACATCGTCCAAAGATTTTTGTACGTTGCCTCGCGCAGTCTATTGACCCTGACGATTTTGTTCACGTATGGGGAATGTCAAAGTGGATGGGACTCTACGAGAAAATGGTTTGCGAGGCAGTACGTGACAGTGGGGGTGCGGTGCTTGCGTCTAATGAAGAAATGGTCATGAACATGAAGATTGCAGGCTGGGATGCACCAATCTACAACATCAGTGGTCTAGCATTTGGTAAAGACGAAGTTCGTGAGCGAGTGGGAACTATCAAACCATTCAATGAACGTCAAAAGCGTGTAGTCTTTTCTGCAAGATGGGACCGAGAAAAAAATCCAAACTTTTACATGGATATGATTGAAGAATTCTACAAGCGTCATCCAAGTCAAAGTGTAGAGTTTGTTGTTTGTAGTGGAAGTAAATTACGAAGCAATGACGATACTTATATGAATCGCACATGGAAGATGGTTGAAGATAATAAATTGACTATCTATGAAGATTTAAATAAAAATGATTATTATAACATCGTTAATGATAGTCGTGTTGTATTCAATTGTGCTTTACAAGACTGGGTTTCAAATACTGTATCAGAGGCAGATGCCTTAGGATGTAATGTACTGTATCCTGCTTACCGTAGTTTCCCAGAAACATTTGCGAATGACCACGAGCGAATGTATATTCCTTGGTCATTAGACGATGCACTTAACAAACTAGACAACCTGTTAGAAAAGCCACACAAAGACATTGGTAAAATTTCTGACTACACCGATGGTACCGTAGATAGAATTTGTGATATATTAGAAGGAAAAGGTGAGTATCTTAACCGATCTATAAATGATTACAGGAAGTTTACAATACCGCCAAAATATTAAATGTAATACCATTCACTGTGGGTAGCAGATTTTATTCTAAATCCCACAGTGCTCTCTGGTATACTTAGTACTTGCGCCGCCTCTTTTCTTGAAGAAAATATTCTACCGTTGATAGACACCTTTTTTCTTTTTGAAAGACCCATAATAGCGCACCTTTTGGTAGAGTATTTTATTCCCTTCATTGATTTAGATTTTTCCCTTCGCTGTTCTTCTGTTGGAATCCATCCTTTTCTACCCTTGCGTGTAATAGACATATTCTTACGAACCTCTGAATTTTGTCTACCACCATCACCCGCCTCATCCATTAGGTTAGCCCATTTCTTACTTTCAGAAACAGACCACAATTTACTATAAAATAACCCCCACGCTTTTATAGCTGCCTTAGACAGACATTTATGTAATATCTGGGTAGAATAATTAAATCCATGTTTAATAAGGTGTAAACGCCAATATTTTCCAGATCCTGTATATGCATGTGGATCTTTTGCAGTAGTGTATCCCAAATATTTTAATCCAGTAATATTATGGGTTTTGACGTATAGATAATAAATAATCATGCTGATTGCTCCTTGTAAAGTTATAGCAGTTAGAGGGGGTGGGTATTTCCAGTACCGCGATCCTCACTTTTATTTAGTCCAAATAACTTGTTTTAGATTTCAATCAATCATATAATATATTTAAGGAGAAAACTATGTCAGCACATGACGATATTAAAACACAATTGGCAGCATATGAAGCCGAGAACGAAAAGTTCAATAAAGGCAATGCAGCCGCAGGTACCCGTGCCCGCAAAGCATTAGCAGAACTAGCAAAAGCAGTTAAAGCACGCCGTAATGAAATTACAGCAGAAAAGGCGGCTAGAGCAGAAGCAAAAGCAAAGGCTTAATCATGGCAACCCGAAAGAAGAAATCAGTTGCGGGTCCTTCTGTTGTAAGGGGGACTCATTTAACCGTCGCTACACATGAAGATGGTTCAACTACATTAGAATGGGATGATGAACAACTATTGAAAGAGGTTCGTGAAGCTATTGCTAGTGTAACACCTGCAAGTAAGAAATCTAAGAAGTTCAATTACAGCGAACCAAAAGAGATTGTCAACGAAGACGGCTCTAAGTCACTAGAAGTTAGAGTTACTAAGAAATCTCCAGCAAAAAAGACAGCTACTAAGAAAAAAGCTAAATAAGTATGTAACACGAGGTTACAAACTTCAAACTAAAACCATCACAAAGGAAGGTTATCTATGTCATTTAATAGACACAAAAGCGATCCAGAATTGGGTAAAAAAGTTCACGAACATCTAGTTAAAATGGGTGTCGAAACACCGACGATCCCTAGTCTAATAGACCGTAAAGAAAAAATTGATATCATTGAACGAAACTTCAAAGATATCATGGAAACACTTGGGCTAGATTTGTCTGATGATAGTCTTATTGAGACGCCCAAGCGTGTAGCAAAGATGTATGTCACTGAAATTTTTTATGGACTCGACTATGAAGCATTCCCAAAATGCACTACAGTAGAAAATAAAATGAACTACAATGAAATGGTGTGTGAGCGAAATGTTAATGTTCAAAGTTCATGTGAACATCATTTCATTACTATCGCAGGCCACGCTACAGTTGCTTATGTCCCTAAAAATAAAGTACTTGGGTTGAGTAAAATTAATCGTATCGTAGAGTACTTTAGCAAAAGACCTCAGATCCAAGAACGATTAACTGAACAAATCTTTCACACATTACAGTTCATTCTTGACACTGAAGATGTTGCGGTTATGATTGATGCCAAACATTACTGTGTGGCTGCAAGGGGTGTTGAGGATACTGGTTCTACAACTGTCACTAGTAGGTTAGGTGGTGGATTTAAGACTGATCCTGCAGCCCGTAACGAATTTTATCAACTTGCTAGACAAGGTTGCTGATGAACGAACGAATCAAAGAACTTGCTGATAGGGCTGGAGAATATGCTGATTTTGAATCAGGGCTCTGTACTGACGACTTTCTTAAAAAGTTCGCTGAGTTGATTGTGAAGGAATGCATTGATGTTGCAGAGCAAACAAGATATGACGGTAAAGTAGTTGCCAAACGCATTAAATTCGTTTTTGGGATCGAAGAATGAATCTAATCATTTTGCTAATTGTTATTGCAGTCGCTATATCAATCGTTCGTAGATTACCTAAGAGCGATTGCACCGGTAATTGCAATCAGGGCCGTAACTGTAATTGTCGTTCAAAATGAATACAAAGCGTCACCTAACTGATGATGATTGGAAAGCCATTAGAGAAAAACATGCCAAGTTTACTCCTGAAGAAGCAAGAGCATGGATTCGTAAAGTAATGGGTCCTCCTAAGCGTGTTTTAGAAGGTGATGAACGTGAGCATATGCTAACATTATTCAAACTGTTAGAACCTGTTAGTCAATCAAACAATCAACGTTCATTTACTGATGAATATGAACATGCTGGTAAAACATATTATGTTCATTACTTTGGTGATGATGTAGAGGTAGAGGAAGTATTACCAGATGATATTTAATAAGATTAAAGAACTTAAGGAACAAGGTAAGAAGATTGGTATTACCTTTAGTCAATTTGATTTGCTACATGCAGGTCATATTGCTATGCTTGCAGAGGCAAAGAACCATTGTGACTATTTAATTGCGGGACTTCAAACAAATGCATCAATTGACCGTCCAGACACTAAAAATCCACCTATACAAAGTATTGTCGAACGCCAAATCCAATTGGCGGCGTGCCGTTATGTTGATGAAGTTGTTGTGTACAGTACAGAGCAAGACCTCGTTGACCTCTTACTTATACTCCCAGTGGATGTCCGAATTCTTGGAGTCGAGTATGCCAATACTGAATTCACGGGTAAAAGTGAATGCGAACTCAGATCCATCGAGCTTGTCTTTAACAGTAGAGATCACTCCTTTAGTTCCAGTAGCCTACGTAAACGTGTCTATGACAGTGAGTCCAGTAAAAGGAGAGAATGATGAACGATAATGATGTGCATGAATTTATAAATTACTATCGTATCAAGGACATTCGCCCAGTACATGACCGTGACAGTTTCAAGTCAGTTGATTATGATATTGGGCGTACAGCATCATACTATAACGACCGTGAACAAATGATTGAAATGGAAATACCCCGCCGCTCATTTGAAGAACTAGTACATAACGACAAAGAGAACAACCGCATGTACCAAGCTCAACGGGAAGAAGCGTTTATGCGTAAACAATATCCTACAATCAAAGAGGCGTATGAGAAATATCGTATGCTTTTGGAACTATATAAATAAAATTGGTAAATAAGAAAGGCGGCCTTTGGACTCACCCCGCTTGATAAATTCTGCGTCCTATGTTAAACTAATATAGGAGAAAATTATGACATATCGTGAAAAGAAATATCGCTCAACAAAAACGTATCGCCAAATTGCGCCGTGCGCCTATCGTCAATGGCGTGCCGACTCGCATTGTAATCAGATCCATGGTTACGCATTCTCGTTCCATTTTGAGTTTGAGACAGATGATTTGGATGCTCGTAACTGGGCGTTTGACTACGGTGGACTCAGACCACTTAAAGATAAGCTCGAGGACTGGTTTGACCACACTCTATTGGTTGCTCAAGACGATCCTATGCGTGATGAACTATTGCGTTTGGGTCAACTCGGTCTTGCTAAAATTACTGAGGTCGAAAAAACCGGATGTGAAGGATTGGCAGACTTCTTATACGAATATATCAATACGATATTCCTCCCTTCATGTGGAAAGACAGAGGCTGATAGACTCTGGTGTTGTCGTGTTGAAGTACGTGAAACTGATTCCAACATGGCAATGAGAGTTGGTCACAGAGAGGACAACGAATTTGCTGAGTAAACTCTGGAGACTTTGGGCAAAAGCACTCGGAGAAAAAGCAGGCAATACGGATCACGAAGCTGACCGTATTGCTATCATCCGTTCTCTGATTGTGCTATCATATATTACAACTAACATTTTCATCATCGCAGGTGTAATAAGACATTGGTAAATATGAAACTAGGACAAACAGAATCTCAGGTTCAAGAAGCGTTGGACATTCTACAGGAAGAATGTGCCGAAGTTATCGTTGAAGTAAGTAAGTGTCGTAGATTCGGTCTCGACAGTAAACATTACAAAACAGGTTTGGCACATTCTACTATGCTAGAAAACGAAATTGGCGATGTATTAGCCATGGTTGACATTCTACTAGAGCAGGGTGTAATATCACAGACTAATCTAGACGTTGCGAAACAAAACAAAAAAGACAAACTTAAAAAGTGGTCAAACATTTATGGCACAAATTAAAGTAGCAGAATTATTTTACAGCATCCAAGGTGAAGGTCGCTATATGGGCGTACCATCTGTCTTCCTAAGAACATTCGGATGCAATTTTACATGTGGTGGATTCGGTCTACCTGCAGGACAAATAAGCGATGAACGAAACAAGATTGACGCAGAATCTATTAAAAATTATAAAGACTTACCCCTTGTATCTACAGGATGCGATTCATATGCTAGTTGGGATGTTAGGTTTAAGCATCTTAGTCCTGTACTCAGTACTGATAGTCTTGCCGAAAGCATTACTGATATTCTTCCTTTCAAAACTTGGCGTGAAGAACACTTGGTAATCACGGGCGGCGAACCATTGCTAGGTTGGCAACGTAGTTATCCCGATCTTCTTTCCCATGACAAGATGAAAGACTTGAAAGAGTTGACGTTTGAAACCAATGGTACTCAAAGTCTTAGTAAAGAGTTCCGTCACTATTTACTTGACTGGACATTGAATCCTAGAGGTACTCCGGGTGGTAAACGAGGTCGCGATAGCTTGACATTCAGCGTAAGTCCTAAACTTAGTAACAGCGGTGAAAAGCGTGAAGAAGCAATTCAACCTGATGTTGTTTGCAGCTACGAAGAAGTGGGTTATACTTACTTGAAGTTTGTTGTTGCAATTCACGATGACGTTGATGAAGCATTAGAAGCGACCAATGACTATCGCAAAGCAGGGTTCAAAGGTCCTGTTTACTTGATGCCCGTCGGTGGTGTTGAAAACATCTATAGTCTGAACAATCGCAGAGTTGCAGACCTAGCAATGAAGTATGGATTGCGTTACAGTGACAGACTACAAGTGCCATTGTTTAAGAATGAGTGGGGCACTTAATGAGTTGTAATCATACAAGAGAAACTAGCCGTTGGGTAGAAACAGATAGTTGGTACGAAGATAATAGTGCAACAGGTGAGTGGGTATACGAGACACAGTATACAACAATAGACATTGACCTTCACCGTTATAAGTGTACACAGTGTGGTGAAATAATGTATTACAGTGGTCGTGCTAGACAACATTTCGAAGAAGGTAAGAAGTTTGATTGGATCAAAGGCTTAGGATAATGAAGAAGTACGATATCACTCAATACGATACTACAGGTCAAGGTCAATTTGAATCATCTTGGTATGGTACAGTATGGACTGATGATGTTACTTTGAAAATGCAAATAAAAGGTATGCCATTCAATGCACTGTTTTGTATGGATAAACGAGCAATACCGCAACTCATTGATATTTTGAAACGGATACAAAATGACACGGATAGTAATAACAAGAAAACAATTTGAAAAACTACAAGAAGTTTTTGAAATGTACGACAGTGTAGATCGTATTGTTTGGACAGAAGAATCAACTAGTGGGATCGGTCCAAACGTCACGATTGAATTTGATCCAAAGAGTACTATCAAGATGGATATCACTGATGTGGAGAGTTGGTAATGTTTGATGGAGGACCCCAAGCATACGATCCTTTCAAGAATCGATGTATCGGTACCGAATACAAATTCACCCTAATGCCACAACGATGCTATATCACAGGTAAACGTTTATGGCTAAAGAATGCGTACAGACAAGTAGCGATGTGGACTGGCCCAGGTGATCCTATATTTGAATATCGCTGGTATGATAGAGATGAATTCTTGCTTGCAAGAATAAAAGGAACAGTATGAAAAAAGTATACGAAGAAATAGCATTACAAGTTGGTGGCAGTCACTATCCAGAAGTGGGTGGAGAATTATTAGAAAAATTCGGTGAAATGATTGTCCAAAAATGTATTGACATTATTGAGAAAGGGGACTATCGTGAGAGTACATACACTACCTACGATAAGACATTCAATCCCAGAATTATTAATCAATGTGTTAGAAACATTACAGAAGCCTTTAAGGAGTAAATTATGGCAACATGGTCAGTAAAACCCACATATAAAAAATCAATTGTTGAGCGCAACTATCTAGTTAAAGATGGACAGACATTCGTAGTTGAAACAGGATGGCGTTGGGGTGAATTTTTAGTTTACACTGACGATGACAATCCTCCCGATATTGAATCAGGTGTTAATATCTATGACTGTGGGTATGAGTCTGAATTAGTCGAGACTAGTGATGGTTGTTGGGAAGATTACGATTACGACGAAGTAGACGATGAAACTCACGAGTGGCTAGAAGAATTCTTTGACGAGGGTAACAGCTGGCTCGATTTAGAAGAACACGGTTGGGTCCAAGATGAATGTGAAATGATTATCAATTGTGACTTAGAAATCACCAAAGTAGAAGAATGAGAACATACGACAAACGAATCGGTTTTTTAGTGAGTTATCAAACATTGATACCTCACGGTGGAATAGGTCAGTTCACAAAGAGTTTTTGCGAATTAATGGATAAGCATAACATCAAAGTTGATATTATTACTGACAAAGAACCGCAAGATAATGAATTTGTCAAGTCATTAAAGGCAAATGTTATTGCTCCCTTAGAACCATTGCGATACACTGACCATAGCAATATCTTTATGTATGGCGATACATTCTGTTATGAGCGAATGGCTAACTTTCGCAACGCTATCGTAGAAGCATTGGAGCATAACCTATATGATGCGTTTATTTGTAACACCTACGAAACTGTACAGGTTGCAAGTACAATGGGGCTTGAGGATTGCATCCAAATCATTGCTTATACTCATTTAGAAAGTCAAATCTTTAAAGACACCAAGAATCCTTTCCTAGATGCTACTAATGATATGATGCGTAAACAACTTGAGTGCAATGGTCTGTGGATCGGCACACAAAGTAAGTTTAACGAAACATCTATGGGTTTTACAAATGTGTGGCATCTTCCTATCCCTATCACAGAGAACGCATTACTAGAAGAATATCACGGTGAACGTGAAGGTGTATTGTTTGTTGGTCGATGGGAAGAAGGTAAGAATCCTGAACTGTTCATTGAGTTGATCGAACAGACAGGGTTACCTGCTAAAGTAATGACTAGTCCCAACGGCGTAAAGAAGTTCGAAGAACGACTAAAGAAGATCGGTGCTATGTATGACGTTCGTGCCAGTATCGTAGGACAAGAGAAGGTAGACTTTATTAAGTCTAGTCGTATTGCATTTAATCCCAGCGTTGTCGAAAGTTATGGTATGGCTTTCTATGAGCAACATATTCAGCTACCCACACTTGTATTAGAAAATCAGCGTTGGACTAAAAACTTCAATGATGAATTCTTTTACTACTGTAACAAGAAGACTATGGCTGAACGAGCCAAACAGTTATATAGCAGTTTTGACACTGCTGAAAAATGGTATAACTTAGAATCACTAAAGCATGCCAAGTTCATGGAGAGCAAGGTGTTTCACAAATGGAACGATTGTTTCAGTGAGTTTGTTTCCAGACAATCCAACTCCAATACTGCAAAGATTTGCAATGAGACTACCGTAAGAGTACAAGATTATATTCGTGACTTGGGTCGCAAGATTATCTGCATTGATGACATTCGCAGTGTGTTGACAAACAAACACAAGTTTCGTGTCATATACACGGACGAGGATACTTATATGACTAAGGATCCATCGTTTGAACCACAAGAAAAAGAAGAAAGTTTATTCACATGGTAACAAGAGTTCTTATCACTGGTAATTCAGGATACATTGGATCATACCTCTCACGATTATTGATGAAGGATGATGAATTTCACGTTACTGGTCTTGACAAAGTAAAACCACAGGTCCAAGTACACACTCAGTACATTATGGATATTACACAGCCATTTGTGATACAACCTGAGTTTGATACAGTCATACATTTAGCAGCATTGGTAAATGTAAGTGAAAGTGAACGCATTCCTTTTGAATATTACACGACAAATCTAATAGGTACGATGAATGTACTGAATTTCATCGACACTAAAAACTTTGTTTTTGCTAGCACAGGCGCCGCTGAAGGTTGCACCTCTGCATACGGCATAAGCAAGCGGGCCGCAGAGGATGTAGTTTGGGACCTGTGTAAAAAACGTGGAATTGATTATACTACATTCAGATTTTATAACGTAGTTGGATACGAAGGAATCTTTCCTACTAATCCGGATGGGTTGATGTATAACCTAATGAAAGCGATGAAGACAGGATCTTTCACTATTTTCGGCAAAGACTATGAACAAAGTTGGGACGGCACTTGTGTACGTGATTACGTGCATGTCAACGAAATTTGTGAAGCGTTGAAACTAGCCATTAAAAATCCTAGCAACAAGATAGAATGTCTAGGACATGGTGTAGGTCACACCGTCAAAGAAATGGTTAAAATCTTCAAGGAGGTTAATGACTGCGACTTTGATGTAAATTACGGTCCACGTAGACCTGGTGATCTAGCTTCTAGTGTTTTGGAAGAAGTCAGTCCATACATGATACAAAAGTATTCAATTCAGGACCTAATGCGTGTTGACATTAATCAACGTCGGGCATATACTTGACAACATGAATACACCTATCAAACGCATCGGTTTTGCCTGCAAGTGGGCAGAGATTAACAAAAAAGGCGAGATTGCCAGCGCCGAAGGTCTAAACACCGGCGGCACTACTATGGCATGGGCGAACCGTCAAACATCTAGGCAAGCGGTTGAGGACAAAATTGTTGATGTTGCTAAAACCAACATCATGAACACTCATGCGTTAGTCAAGAAAGTTGCGACACTTCCCGAGCCTCTTCGTATGTTGCGCATCACCAGCGATATGCTCAGTTTCTATACTCACCCTGATTACGCAGACTTCTGGAAACGTGCTGATGTTCAAGCAAGTCTTGAGCGTTGGATGGCTCCCATCGGTGAAACTGCACGTGCTAACAATGTGCGGTTATCATTTCACCCCGATCAATTTGTTGTACTTGCAAGTGATCGTCCAGATGTAGTAAATAATAGTATTAGGGAGTTTGAATATCATGTTGATATGGCCCGTTGGATGGGGTACGGTAAACAATTTCAGGACATTAAAATCAACGTCCACATTGCGGGTCGAGCCGGTCCAGAAGGTATCCGCGCTGCCTACAAAAGACTTACCCCCGAAGCAAGAAACACACTTACAATCGAAAACGAAGAAATAAGTTATGGGCTTGATGATTGCCTTAGTATATCTGATCTTGTTCCAATTGTTCTGGACATTCATCATCATTGGGTCAGAGAGGGAGAATACTTGGCAATCACCGACGAGCGGGTTCAGCGGGTTATTGATTCTTGGCGCGGCCTGCGCCCTACTCTACATTATAGTGTGTCACGTGAAGATTGCCTTGTTGGTCATTGCGTTGATACTCTACCATGCCGCGACAGCCTAATCACTAGCGGCAAGAACAAACAAAAGCTCCGCGCACACTCTGACTATTACTGGAACAACGCAGTAAATAATTGGGCTATGACATTCCATGATAAATTCGATATCATGTGCGAGAGTAAGGCTAAGAACCTCGCTAGCCACAAACTATACGAGAAATATTATGGGACTATTTGATAAACTATTTGGAAAAGCTACTGAACCACCTAAAGTAGAAGAAAAGCCTGTTGTAGAGGAAAAGCCCAAAAAGCCACGAAAGCCTCGCAAACCTAAACAACCTAAGGTAGAACTATCTGAAAAAGAAAAAGCTACACAGGCAGGTGAACCTTATGTAACGGTGTTGCGAATGGAAATCGACCCTACTGATATCAACTCCGGTGCCTTTGAACTTGACTACAATGAAATCTTTGTGGCGCGCCTGGTCAAAGCAGGATACATGATGAAGAAGGAAGATACTGATGTTGACATTGTGGATCGTTGGTGGACTCAAGTTTGCAGGAATACCGCATTAGAACTTTATGCTCAACAACAGGCCGATCCCGATAATCGAGACTTGAGGACTGTTAGGACTAGAGATATTGGAAACGGTAGAACTGAAGTAAGCTAAAAGTATTCACCTTTCGGTTGACATTTAATCATTTTGGTATTACAATAGAAGTTCTATAACTAATTAAGGAGTAATCCTATGTTTCAACGCACGACACATGATCCCTATATGTGTGACATTGCTATTACACAAAATCAACAAAAGTATCTGGTTACACAGGTCATCAGTCAACTAGACAAGTTCTATAAAGGAAAAGACACCCGACGAATGGTATTGAACGCATTTACGGGTTCAGGTAAAACTACAGTGTCACTCAAAGTCCTAGTACCTGAGTTCATCAAAACTTTTTACCCTCTTGGTAAACGAATCATTTTGTTTTCAGCACCACGTGCTGAGGTTGTTGAACAATCATTTAACCGTGCAAAATCAGTCTTGAATAACAAGACTGTCAACGGTGCAGTTGTCCGCGTTTATTCTGATGACGACTTGGTACAAGTCAAGAATGACATAAAAGAGGGCAAGAATCCTCGAAATCTAGACGGTGATGTTATTTTGTTGTTCGTCACTGCACAATACTTTGGTCGTAATTTCGACCTGTTGGCTAATAGTGGTACTATCGACCTCGCTATTATTGACGAGGCACATATCATGTTTGGTACCATCAGCAAAGAAGATACTAAGGCGGATAAAGGTGTTACCAACAACAACTTTGAGGCTCACACTCTGGACAAACTTAGGTCTTTGTCTGACACCGCAGTGTTGTTCTTGTCTGCTACCCCTACTAACAGCCAACGTGGTAACACATCACTAGGTAACTCAAATAACATTTACCTAAAGCCAATGCCCCGTGATGTTCTGACTACACCCTTTTACGATGTTATTCCCTACATTGACAGTGAGGATACTGTCGATCTAGGTTTGAAATATTTCAAGGAACAGTGTGACAAAATTGGTTACGTGATGTCAGCTATTAAGCCTGAAACTTGGGAAGAATTAAAAGAATTTTCTCCTAAGTATCCGGCTGCTCTGGTGCGACTTGCTCGCCGTGGTGCGACGAACGGTGCAGATTTTGATGAAGCAATTTATGACGTTTACAATTTTTGTAAGAACAATAACTTCCGGATGTTGTTGAACACCTCAGAGTCATATAACAACGATTTTTATGCAAAAGAATTTGACGGGGTCAAAATCAAAACACTTGCTCAAGGTGTGGACCTGGCAGATAAGGCTGATGACAAGCCGGTAGTTATAGTGACCATTGAAAGTGGTTATGCGGGCCTCGACTTGCCTAAGTTGAATAATGTTATTGTTGGTCGTGAACCCACCGGCACTATTCACAATAACTATTCGCAAACTGCGGGTCGCGCCGCACGGATGAAGCTAAACTTTATCAACCATGCCGATGCAGTTGCGGCTATCAAAAAATGTAATGCTGACAGTGAACAACAACGGTTGCTTGCGGAATATTACATTCTGCATAGCACTTCCGTAGTGCATGTTCCGGTCGACAGCAAACTATTAAATGGCGATGTCAAAGAGTTTATCGAAACTGATACTTGGCGTGGTCATGAAGGCCGCAAGTTTGTGCTTGACAGTATTTTTGGCAACAACCATCCTGACTTGCCTGCAGGCCTCCGTCTTGTAAACGGAACTACATTGCAGGATGATACTTACAAACAATTTAAAAAATCACATTGCGAATGCTGTAATGTTGGTACCGAAGGTCACACACATTGTTTTACGGATACATGGTCTGGTTTTGAAAATCTTATCGGAGCAAAAATCAGTTTGGGTGAAATGAAAATTCTATGGCCCTTGTGTTTGCATGTTCACCACATGGACGGAAATCATTTCAATAACGCGCCCGAAAATCTCAAGACAATTTGCCCCAACGTACATGCATTGGTTACGATGCATAACGAAGATTATAAGAATCGTTACCCTGAGTTGCGCGAAGCACTTGCAAAACTTGCAGATAAAAAGGGCGTAGCTAGACCCAAAACTATTGCATTTGCGTAAAATATGCGTATAATATACGTATATTATACAACTACATACTAGGACACACATGACCCGTCGTTACGCACTCATCGACACTGCAAACACATTCTTCCGTGCCCGACACGTTGCTTCACGTAACAGTGATCCTGAGGAAAAGGCAGCATTCGCCCTACACTTGACACTTGCAAGTGTAAATCAAGTAGTGCGGAAGCATTCAATCGACCACGTAGTATTCTGTTTAGAGGGTAGATCGTTTCGCAAAGACTTATACGCTCCTTATAAAAAGAATCGCATAGTAGATGCACAATCAGTTACTGAGGCTGAAAAAGAAGAAAACGAAATGTTTTGGTCTACGTATGAAAAATTTACTACGTATATCAAAGAAAAAACTAACTGTAGTGTCCTGCGTCACGAACGTGCTGAGGCAGATGACATGATCGCCCGCTTTATTCACTTGCACCCAAATGACACGCATTACATTATTTCTACTGATTCCGATTATGTTCAGCTTATTGCTCCAAACGTGCAGCAATACAATGGTGTCACAAATGAACTCATCACACTCACCGGGTATCTCAAAGAAAATGGCAAGCCCGTAATCGACAAGAAAACTAAGGAACCTAAGCTACTTGAAGGTACTCCTGAATACTTATTGTTTAAAAAAATCATCAGAGGTGATGCGGGAGACAACGTTTTCACAGCATATCCGGGTGTGCGTGAGAAAGGTAGTAAGAACAAAGTTGGTATCATGGAGGCGTTTGAAGACCGTGACAAAATGGGATTTAATTGGAACAATTTCATGTTACAACGCTGGACTGACCATGAGGGTGTTGAACAGCGAGTTCGTGACTGTTATGAACGTAACAAGACGCTGATCGACCTTACTGCACAACCCCAAGAAATCAAGGATGCAGTGGATCAACGCATTCGTGAAAGTGTACGGGTAGATACTGTTCCTCAAGTTGGCATTCACTTTATGAAATTTTGTGGCAAATATGAACTTACTAAGATTTCCGAGCAAGCTGAAACGTACAGTAAATGGCTTAATGCTCCGTATACTGGGACCCTACATGAGCAATCTACATAAACGTCAAGTTTACGCAGGGTTATTTGAGATTATCAACGACCCTAAATACTTTTACAATAGTAGAGTGGGTTTAGAATATTCCCATCTAACTGAGGAAGGTCAGAAGGCTGTGTTAGAATATGCTAATTTAATGGGACCATTGATGATGAAAAAAGCAGCCGAAGAATTTGACGAAAAGGTCAAACAAAAAGTTTGGGAAGAGTTGAAAAAATGAACGATAAAGACATGCATAATATTTTGTTTATCTTGAATCGTAGTCAAGAGGAACTAGAAATATGGTGGAATAGTATGGATCCTGAGGATCAAGAATATGCTATGTGGATTATCAAAGCGTACCGTGAAGAATTAGTTAGAATGCAAGAGACTTATGATGATTTTCTAAATCTAGATAACGAAGAAGACTTGTCATTGGCTAAAGAATATTTGAAGAAGTTTCAACTAAAATGAAAAAAATTTTTTACGAAAAAGTCGGGCGTAAGTATGTGCCAGTAAGTGAATATGATAGTAACTTGCTAGATGCACTACCCAAGGGCGCACATATCGTAATGGTATATCCCGGGGGGCAATCAACACGATATAAGATTGATCCAAATCATGCGGCAATGATTGCCGCAGGAAGAGTAGCAGAAGATGCTATTAGCAGTTCAATTATGAAGGCTACGGAAATCCGTCGCCAACAAAGGAATGACAAAGGTGTTCCATTGACACCTGACCAACGACAAGCATGGGATCGTCTTGTTGAAGTATTCGGCGATGATGCTAGACAACTTGAGTGGCCTAGTGTGCGCGAATGTGCAGAGGCTGGAGTGAAGGCAATGCAAGAGGAAGCAGAAAAACTAATGACTGTTCCTGCAGTCAAAAAAGCATACGAGCATTTTATGCTAGTATGCGAACTCACAAAGGAGAAAAATGAACTTAAAAGCTAAACCGATTATTAAGGGTGAGTATTGGGTAGTCACCGATGGTGAAAGAAAAGTAGGTAATGTTATTTCTAACGGCACTGAGTTTGCGGTCAAATTAGACAATAAGATAGAACGATTCAATAGTGCCAAAGAAATTGAAAAGAAAACTCATATAGAGTTTCTAAAAACAATTAAAACAATTGAGCATAAGAAACCTGCTTTTGCGGTTTTTCCTACACCTTCTGGAAAGATTTATAATAGTTTCTATGACATTAAGCGCAAACTACACATCTTTACCAAGACAGCAAAAAGCAAATGTTATTATGCCGCAGGTTGGTTCGCATTGAAACAGGCGGATGAATATGAGACAATGTTTTGTCCTAAATACATTTTTGTGCAAAGATACGATTATATAGGTCCTTTTATGACTGAATCAGAGGCAAAAAGTAGCATAAATAACACATGAGTCAAATTAAAAAATTTATTGATAAAATTACTTACGCGGAAGCTAGACAATCTAAAGATATCATTATCTCTGTTTCCGATGCCAAAGAATTGCGTGACGAAGTAATGAAACTCTTGATTGATGGTCAGTCTCTTGGTAAAGACCAAGAAGAAACGATTGAGGTTGTCATGAAAGGGTCAAAGTGGTGATTTAATGAGCAGAACACAACCAAAAATTCTATTAGAGATAGTAGACAAGACAACGTACAAGTGTGACCAGATTGTAGAGGCTGCTGGCATTTGGGCAGTGTTTTATGACGGGCAACCTATCAACCTAAAAAGTCAGCACTATTTAGATAGCGAAGCTGTACCCAAATACAAAAAAACTAGCTTTAGTAACCCTGGTCATGCAAGAAACTTGTGTCGAAAGTTAAACAAGCAATTCAAAACTGATAAATTTAGTGTTGTGTTCATGAACAACGGCACTAAAGTTTATCCAGATGACTAAACCAACCTACAAAGAACAAGTAACACAAACTGTGGTCGACCAGCTTGAAGGTAATTATTGGTCCTTCGAGAACGCAATGAAAAAATGGTGGCAAAACCCTAGGCGAGACTCAGGTCTACGTCTTAGTCCCATGGGTAACCAAGCATTTCAAACTGCTGGCATAGAATACTCAGATCATGAAATAAAAAAGATGGGTAAGAGTTATTATGGATTCGTAATAGACCTAAGCAAGAAAATAAAATGCCCCTATTTTATCGATGTAAGCAAGAGTGAAACTGGAAATACTCCCTACATACGTTTATATGATAGCAGAATTGCAATGATGCTAACCTTGTATGGAGACTTAGAATCTTATTTAAATTCAATAAAGGTAAAAAAATGACTGAAAAGAAAAACCCCAACCCATTCATCAATCTGGCAAATGACGCAAAGGCACGTGCTTTAAAAGTTGCCCCTGAAAAGGCAATACAAGTTCAAAAAGCAAAAGCTCCTAAACCTAGTAAAGGATTCGGTGGCGCAACCGTAGTCCGTAGAACAGGCCGAGGTGGATAAATATATTACAGGAGAAACACTATGAAATATCTAACCATACTACTATTGACTTTAACTTTTACGGTTCCTGCGTTTGCAAACCCATCAGCAGAAAAGCCAAAAACAGAAATGAAATTAGCTAAGAAAAAGGCTGACAAAGAACGTGAAGCCAAAGAGAAAAAGGCTCAGGCTTCCAAAGAAGCTAAAAAGTGATATTATTTTGTGATATCATATTAGTGTAAATACTAATAGACAGTTAGAGTTCTGTTTAAAAACTCAATTAAACACACTTATACACAGGAGAAAATTATGTTTAATCAATATGCATTCCAAGCCGTCGACGGCATTCAATCTGCTAAAAAGCAATTCGTTTCTACGTTCGTTCAACACGAAGGTTTTCAAAAAGTTCTAAACAATTTTGTTGATGCTCAAGCCGAGTACACAAAATCTGCTATTACAGCTGGTTCTGTAGCTGTTACTGGCATACAAGAAATTTTGACAGACCGCACACCATATATCAACTTTGCAAAACAAATTGCTGACTATTTCCCAACTGCTAGTTGCGCTAAGTCTAAGAAGGCTAAGTAATCATGCTTGGCGCCTTATTAGCATTTGTTATACTAGCTATCGCAGGAGCTATTGCTCCTGTACTAGCTAAAAGCGACACATATGGTAGTAACCTAGAAAACTACATCATCAACAATCATCCTAAAGATGCCGCTGACGTTGAACGTTTAACTAGAGAATACCAAGAAAAAGAACAAAGGACTTTTTTATGAAAAAATTAAAAGAAATGTTTATTTCTATCTTAGAGGCGATTCAAGAAGCAAGAGCCTACAAAGCTAAGAAATACAACAACTTGTTATGACCTTCTACATCCAACACACTAGCATATACAAGATACCTGAGTATAGCAAGCATTTAAAAAACTTGCCGGACGAAGATAAGTATTCACGCTTTGGATACAAAGCAAGTGATTATACTATCGATCAAATGATTTTGAATATGTGTTATCATTATAAAGACCATGAATTATGGTATGCTCGTACTGATGACCAGCGTATTGGATGGGGACACATGGCAAAGAATTCTGACGGTACATGGGAACTTGCCGTCAGTGTCGAACATGACTATCAACGACAGGGCATAGGAAATCAACTAATCAATGAGATGCTTGAATGGGCTAAGTTCCATCACATTACAGAAGTTTTTATGCACTGCATTGAGGATAACAAAGTTATTCAACATCTTGCTACCAAGCACAATTTGAAAACAAAAGCCAAAGGAGACGGTGAACGCACTGCGGCACTTAGTGTTCCCGAAGCTACTGTTTTCGAAGCAAATGCTCAACTATGGAAAGAACATAACGAAATCATGGTTGAGTTTGCAAAGTTGCGTAAGCGTTACAAAGAATTGTGGGCTAATGCAATGATGCCGAAACCTTTACTATAACAGAATAGGTCTGTTATAATATACACACAAACACACTTTTAAGGAGACATAAAATGTCAGAATTCAACACACCAAAACTACCTGAAGTCAAATTCAATCGCAACGGATATGAAATTCGTGCAGACGTTCTAGCAATGGCTAAGGATATGGTACAGTCAGAGTACAGTATGAAATTTCATGGTTGGGAGATGAGTGCCCAGCGTGATGAAAAGACTGGTCAATTAGTCAGTACTGTTGCAATGCCAGAGTTTCCAGGTCTAGATAAGATCCTGGAAACTGCGGAAAAGATGTATGGTTTTGTAAACCAAACAACTCAAGTTAAGAAGTAAGCACTTCGGGGGTTGCTATATCAAAGATCCATTGCTCAAAACATTGGGTCTGGATATAATCAAATGCTATATGACAATAACCGTTCAGCCCCATTCAGCGCCGAAGCTATTCTTAGCGATTACATGCTTCATTTCTAAATCATAACCCACAATAGCCATCGCATCTATCTATTATTGTATCTATTTTGATTCTCATAGTAGCCAATTTAGCAGCTACATCATCGAATTTCGAAATGGTCTGTTTCACAGCAGTGGTATGATCTAAAGTATTGTTCATTTTTCCATCAATATATGTGTTGCAATTATAGAGTTTATAACATTACCTAACGAAAGTACATGTCTTCGGTGATACTTGACTCAGGTCAAGCTGTGTACTAAATTAGTAGTCATTTTAAAAACTTGACAATTAATCGGGTTGGGCATACAATACATACATGCACAGTTAAGACAAGGAATTAAAATGCCAGGATTTGTTGACGTTAGTGGTATGACATACGAACAGGTGCGCCGCATGGGTCATGCTGATGGCGAGCCAATTCGCAACCGCAACCCTTACGCATATCGCAAGCCTGCACCAAGTTGGAAGGCCCCTGCACTGAATTACCAAGCCGATGATGTGTGGGCGGTAGCATGTGCGGCATTCAGAATCAATGGTTCATACGTCAAGTCACCTGATCAGGGTGTGAAGACCAATCGACAAATTGCTGAGGAACTACTCAAAGACCTGTCACTGGTTACCAGTGACGACTATGCCAAAGGTCAATTGGTTCGTCAATACTACAAAGGTCTCACTTTCAAGGTACTCGAAGGTAAACAACTGAATGAATTTAGCAAGAATGCAATGGAATTTGCAAGCCTTGATACTATCACTACAACCTATCAACTTGCAATTGTTATCAGTCTTCCTGCATCATACGAAAAATCTGCAAAGCGCGATGACGTTGATCGCCGCATCAATTTTGCACGTGGTGGATACTCGGGTGCAGTTGGTGAAAAAGTCACACTTAACATTGAAATACTGAAACAATTGTGGAGCAACAACTTCAATACATGGTACTTGACCGGCATCACGGACGAAGACCAGGTCGTGTTCTTTGCTCATAAAACTCAATATGATATTGGCACTCACTTGACTATTCAAGGTGTTGTTAAAAGTCAACGCGAAACTTCAACTCAACTCAGCCGTGTAAAGGTACTTTAAAATGGGACTGGATCAATACGCATACGCAGGTCATGACGGTCAAGCAGCCGCATACCAAGAACAAGGAGGTGACTGGGATCCTGTTACCCAAGAATGGGTAGCTAAAGGTCCTGTCACTAAACCTATTGAACTCGCATACTGGCGCAAGCACCCTAACCTGCATGGTTGGATGGAACAACTGTGGATTCGTAAACTGGCTGCAGAAGGTAAGACGCCCGAAGATTCAAAATGGGGTTCGAGCTTCAATGGTGTTGAACTTGAATTGACTTGGGAAGAAATTGATATGCTTGAAAAAGATATCAAGAACGGTATCCTTGCTGAAATGCACACTGAAGGATTTTTCTTTGGTAAGCCTTCTGACAGTCATTATTACGAGCAAGACCTAAAGTTTTGTGTTGATGCTAAAGCAGAAATTTTTCTAGGCTTCAAAGTGTTCTATAATAGTAGCTGGTAAAAATGACGGTCGTAAGAAGCACATGGGCAATGGTTGAAGTAGACGCTAAGAATATGATATTCTTCATTGAGGATATCTGTCACCTTACTGGAGAAATGTCTATCACCAATGATGCTGAAAATGTGTACAACTACTTTCGGGTAAAACACGGCAAAGACTGGAGAGTAGTCTACAAAGACACTAATCAAGAATGGTGGGAAATAGTTCCAGTACATAGTACAACTGGTATCTATGCAAGATTTGACAAGTGGAACGGACTTGCTTGGGACATACTAAAGAGGTAATTATGAGACTGATGTTAGGTACGAAACAATACCCAAGTCTGCTTGTTGAAGTTGATCAAGAAAAGTCTCCGACTGAATTCGACTTTTGGGTAGTCAACGGTGCTTGGGAAGGCACGTTCACAAATGGTCATATCACTGTTTGGAATCCTCCCACTGGTTCTTGGTCTAGTCTAGAAATAGATGAAGTTCTATCTGACAATCAAGACAGGTTGCGCGGCGAGTATCAAACAGTGTTTGACAACTTTGGCAATCCGGACTACGTTGCGCCCAAGCCTAAAGTAGTGCGTTTTGACGATATGGATGATGACATTCCTTTTTAAAATGTACATTACAAACAAATACAATTCAATCAAACTACCCTATAGTATAGAACTGTTAGAGTGGCTGATTGAGACTTACCCCCACTCAAAATATGTGGTGATAGAATGAATGAAATTTTAGATAAACAATTGTGCGAAAAGTATCCAAAGATTTTCGCAGGGCGTAATAGTCCAATGACAGAAACCTGCATGTGCTGGGGATTTGGACATGGGGATGGTTGGTATAACATCATCAATCAACTGTGTTCAAATATTCAAGGTCATATTGATTGGAATAACAGTCAACGGGAGCGATTGCTCAAAGAGAATAAACATAATCTAACAATCCCAGATGAAATCAAACAGGTTGTAGCTACTCAAGTTAAAGAAAAGTTTGGCACACTACGATTCTATTATGAAGGTGGTGATAGTAAGATCGATGGAATGGTTCGTATGGCTGAAAGTATGAGTAGCGTTACATGTGAAACATGCGGTAAGCCGGGTACTACTGGTGGTACGGGTTGGATTCATACTGCTTGTGAGGACCATAGGAGAAAGTAATGAAAGTAATTGCTAAAGTTGACAGTGGCAGGGTTTTGTGCGAAGGTCCGCGGCTCTCACTTTTATTTATGCCGAAAACTTGACAAATAATCCGAAATGCGTTATACTAGCATCTATTAAATAAAGGAATTTATATGTCAAGTTCGTGGGTAAAAAAGTTGAATTTGTCAAGTAGCCGCACTCATAAAGAAGATGTGCTATTACAAGCACTTGAGGCTGCTACTTTGGGTTCAGTCAATGCTCAAATGTTTCTGGGTTTGACAAAAGCCTGCTACAATCCTTTTGTGGTTTTTGGAGTACGCAAAGTACCTGACACGGTTGGTGTTGTTGGTGCAGAAAATCCCTGGCATGAATTCAATCAATTGCTATTGAAACTTAGCAAGCGTGAACTGACAGGTAACGCCGCGCATACTGCAATTGAGGAAATGGCATATCGGTTTGACAGTGACGAATGGAATAATTTCTGTGCTCCTGTCATTCGCCGAGACCTTCGTGCAGGTATTTCAGACAAGACCATCAACAAAATCTGTAAGAAAACTGAATACGAAATTCCTGTGTTCGGTTGCCAACTTGCTACCAATAGCGAAGGTCGTCCCGAAATGAAGGGCATCAAGCGTCTTGAGCCTAAGTTGGACGGTGTTCGTGCATTGTTTACTGTTATCCCTAGTGATGACGGATCCGTGACTACTATCTGTTTCAGCCGCAACGGCAAACAGTTTGACAACTTTGGTCATATTGAAGAACAAATTCGTGACAACTTTACCACAATTGTTCGTGCATGTGCAGGTGTAGATCAAGGTCGCAGTCTTGTAGATGGTTTCGTACTTGACGGTGAAGTGATCGGTAACACATTCCAAGAACTCATGCGACAGGCCCGCCGCAAGACTGATGTTCAAGCCGACGATTCTGTATTCAACGTGTTTGACATTATTCCTCTCGCAGACTTCCGCCGAGGTCATTGGAATGCTCAACTGCACAAGCGTATTGAGGTTCTTGAGGCAATGCGTAGCGTCATTGACGATATGCCCAACGTTGAACTGTTGCCTCACATCATGGTTGACCTCGACACTGCGGCAGGTCGTGACCAATTGGATCGCTATGCTAAGGATCAAGTTAACGCAGGCTTTGAAGGCATCATGATTAAACATCCCGATGCTCCCTATCTGTGCAAACGTAGCACTGATTGGATGAAGTGGAAGCCCGTAGTTGACTTTGACTTGACCGTAATTGGTATTGAAGAAGGCACTGGACGTAATGTCGGACGCCTGGGAGCACTTGTTTGCTCAGGTGTGGATGACGGAAAAGAGATTACCGTCAATGTCGGTAGTGGTTTTTCTGATGCTGATCGAGATGACTATTGGATTAACCGTAATCTGGTTATTGGTCGAACTGCTGAGGTCTTGTGTGATGTGATTACACAGAACCAAGATGGTACTTACAGTTTGCGTTTCCCTCGCTTTGTTCGCTTCCGTGATGACAAATGACATACAGACCTGTCCCTAGACTAGTTGACCATCTATGGTACCCCATACTTGTGAAGTTTCCAGGATGTGGCTCTCATCGCATTATTGAAATGCAAGGTAAGAAGGTCAACGAGTGGAATGACATGGTTAAGCAACAATGGGAACAAGAGACTAAAGGACATCCAAGAGGATGGTGTGTATGAACGAACGAATTCTAGAATTTGCTATTGAGGCTAGGAAATACGCCGAAACTAAACCGGATATCTATCAGGTTGCGTATGACAAAAAGTTCGCCGAGTTGATTGTGAGAGAATGTGCTGAGGTTGCCGATGATGGATTTGCGTCAAGTAATTTTGGTAACGGTATTACTGGACATCAGTTATTGAAACATTTCGGAGTTGAAGAATGAACGAACGAATCCAAAAACTTGCTGAACAGGCTCATGTCTATGCTGATGGTCACTCTTTACTTTGCCACGAGGGCGATATCAAAAAGTTCGCCGAGTTGATTGTTCAAGAATGTACAGATTTGGTTCAGAAATATATGACACGCTGGCCAGAAGATTGTGAATTAACTAAACAGATTAAAGAACATTTCGGAGTTGAAGAATGAAAATTTATTTACTTTACTACGATACTGATTACGGAAGCCGTGAAGAATGGAATACATTTTACACTCCTTGCGAAGTATTTGATTCAGATGCTAAACGGCAGGAACGCATTAATTTCATAAAGTCTCAAGTAGACGAAGATGGAGAACCTGTTTCCTATGAGTTTCATACTGTAGATACATTGCTAATGACTGATGCACTGGCAAAAAAGTGGAAGAACTAAAGAAATTGTTTTTTAAAAATTTAGGAGTTTAAAAATGAAGGGCAATCTAGTTCACAGTTACATCACCGGATTCAAGTTTAACAATATATACGGTGGTCAAACTGACGATTACTCTAGGTCGATTACACAGATCAAATATCTAACGCCCGAAACTGCTCGACGTTGGCCATGGATGAAGAACATGTGGAATGTCAGTGACCATGCTCATTCGTATGGCTACTTTGACACACTTAAAGAAGCCAAGGCCGAAGCACAGAAATTGTGGCCCGGTTGTGGATTCAAAACCCCTGCACAGTTTAGAAAAGAATACGAAGGAGTCGAAGAATGAAAACATTGTTAGCCGTTTTGGCAATCGCCGTTCTCTCAGGCTGTGGCAAACCTGCCGAAACCCGCACCGCAGTAGGCAGAGAGTTTGTTGTGGACAAACTGTTTACTCACGAAGGCTGCACCGTTTATCGTTTTTATGACGGCGGCTCCAAACGCTACTTTACCAATTGTTCAGGCTCTACGAATTGGCAAGAGTCGTGCGGTAAGAACTGCACTCGCAACATGAACGTGAATTGATATGAACTGGACAGCAGGAATATTAGCGTTTGTTCTAATATATGTTCCTATGATGGTTATCTTCTATCGTTTTCATAAACGCAACAAAGAGATTGACCTTGAGTATGAACAGAAACTTAAACGAATCAGAAAGCGTTATGGTGTCAAATGATCCCTTACACTGACCATGAATGTAGGCTTCTACTAGAAGAACTAGAGCGTGGCGAGAAAGTCATTATACCTTCAAGTGTGGAACATGCTGAATTTATGATTAAGGTAGCGCAAGGTTATATCAACCAAGACAAGCAGGAAATGCTTGAGATTTTAAAGAGGTAAAAAAATGAGTAAATTTCGTGAATGGTATATTCGCAACTATACCGAAATCACATGGTTCTTGATTGGATTTCTGTGTCTAGCCGGAGTAACTGCACTTGCACATGGTAACTATTCTAGTGCGGCATTAAGCTTTGTCCTAGCATGGACTAACTATGCATTGAGTAAGCGATGAAAACACCATTCAATAAGTTTCGTCCCAGTTCTGCTATGGATACCAAGAGTATCATGCGTGAGCGCAGAAAGCACGGGCACACTGACAACTACAACTGGCAAAGCCGTGTTGAATGGTACCCAGCAGGGTTTAAACTCAATCGCAAGACCATCTTCAAGCAGTTTGGTAAACTTCACTATCTTGCTTGTCATGCTCCTGACAAGACTACCAAGAAGTGGGAGAAAGCGTACAACAACTTCTACAAGAAACACTTCGGTGCTTTCCGAGGTGCAAGTATGCGTTATCTTAACACGTGGAGTTGTCACGCCTGGCTATGAACGAAAAACTAAACACATTTAGGGCATTGAAAGACTTGCCCCCTGCAGAAACTAGTTTCTGGTGCCGATTTAATATTCATACCTGGACTAAGTGGAGTCCTGTAGAAATTAGCAACAGTTCGATTTGGGCACGACAAAATCGCTTCTGTGTTCATTGCAACACATTCGACCAAAAAAAGTGGCAAATAGCATGAACAAGAATACACTATACATGGTTAAATGGCAACAAAAATATCCTGAATGGCAGGACCTTGTTGACAAGCACTATGATATGTTGCTAGAATATAGCGACATGAAAGAAGCCAGAGAGGTTATTGAAAGGATCAAGAATGGTAACACTCGTTAAGCACGAATGGCATCAAGTCGATAGCCAATTTGCATATGAACTCACTGCGGAAACTCTTGCAGAGATTTATCCTGATCTAGATGACGTTGAAATTGCCGATATGCTACAACGCATTGAAGCCGGTGATGTTGATCTTGAGGTGTTGTTGCAAGATGCATACGACAATGACGTAGAGATTGAATGGGACCGTCAATACGATGATTGGTGGACCGATCGCAAAGGTGGCTACGAAGTTACCTTTGAATTAGGTGATGCATCTAGTTGGCATACACCTAATACTCCTCCCGAACCAACTCACAAGTGCACCAAGTGCAAATGGACTGGTCAGAGTTATGATGCCGATTGGCAATGGGAAGATAGTGAAGGTAACGCATACGATGAAGCTAAAAATGTATGTCCTTACTGCGAATCCGATCTTGAACTAACCCCCGAAGGTATCATCAAGGAAGAAGAAAGTAAAAAACGTATGGCTGAAATCGATGCTATGCTATCAGATGAGGATGACGAATGAACTATGATGAATTAGTAGGAAAAAAATATACATTCGATGACGGGAACGCTATTGAGGTTATTCAAATTAAATCCAGGGAAGTTGATGGGCAGACTACACCCTGTGTTACCTATCAGGTATATCAATCATCCAATCTGCCTAGAAAACTAATTCTCACAGTTAATGAATTTATCGGGACTTTTGGGCATTTGTTTGGGTACGATAATCAACATACTATTAAACCAGAAAATAACTGATAAATATTAGGATGTTGAAACAAATTACGAGCTTTTCCAACCTTACACTTTTAGTAGCACTATCATTAAGTACTGTAGCCGCGTACTACAGTATCATTGGCTTGACCGCTATTTTTGCCGGAGCAGTGATACCTATTATTATTATGGGTTCAATCCTTGAAATAGGTAAGATTACTACTACAGTTTGGTTGCGTAAGTACTGGCATCGTGCTAGCCTTACATTAAAATTCTACCTAGTACCCGCGGTAGTGTTACTTGCCTTCCTAACAAGTATGGGTATTTTTGGTTTCTTGTCTAAAGCACACACTGACCAGAGTTTAGTGGGCGGGGATGTTCTAGCAAAGCTAGAAATCATTGATGAAAATATTAAAACAGAGAGGGAGAACATTGATGCAGCTAGAAAAGCACTTACACAAATGGATGCTCAAGTTAACGAACGCCTTTCAAGAAGCAATGATGATAGAGGTGCAGAACGGGCTGTACAAATTAGACGACAACAACAATCAGAGAGAACAAAACTCCAAAAAGATATTGCTACTGCACAGAGTAACATTATTAGACTCAACGAGCAAGCCGCACCAATCCGAGCAGAAGTAAGAAAAGTAGAAGCCGAAGTAGGCCCTATCAAGTATATTGCGGCTTTTATTTATGGAGATAATCCTGACACAAACTTACTCGAATCTGCTGTGCGGTGGGTCATTATCCTAATCGTTATTGTATTTGATCCGTTAGCTATTGCTTTGGTTCTTGCCGCAAATGCAAGTAAAGATTGGGATAATGAAGAACCAGAAGAACAACCACCGGTGTATGTTGCTGACGCTACACCACCTGATCCTGATCCTAACTATGAACCTGACGATGGGCCGCTTACTGAGGCTCAGATAGAGCAGATAAAAGATTCAGTAATAGAAAACATACCAGAAGAAAAACCAAAACAGGATTCTTCACCTGTTGGATGGATGTTCGGTGCATTACCTGTTACGGAAAAAAAACTAAAAAGAACCAAAAAGAATTTAAAAAAGGTAGATGCTACTGAGACAATAGAAGTACCTGCTGTTTCTACGAGCCCAGAAAGACCGGGTGATTATGTTGAGACCGACGTTTCTACTGTAGTTAGGAGTGGTGATGGGTATGTAACTTATAATGGCAAGCACATGAGCGAACAAGTATTTCGTGACATGGAGCCCAAGTTATTTGACGAATCGACTAAGCAAATAAGCAACGGTTTCGGAACTAGTTTCCCATCAATAGCTGAGACAGGTGATATGTATGCTAGAATAGATGTTGTACCAAATAAAGTATTCAAATTCAACGGCAGAAAATGGATCGAGATTAATAAAGAAACTACATCTTCTTACCTAGATAATAATGGATATTTGCAATTTTTAGTCAACAAAATTTCGTCCGGTGAGTATGATGTAGATTCATTAACCGATGCTGAACAAGACGCGATAAAAACTTACGTGAGCAACATCTAATACATAAGTACAGTTACTTAGAAAAACAATGACAGAAGAACTTAAACCAATCAATCATTGCAGTTTTTGCGGCAACGGCAAAGACGCTGTAAAAAAACTAATCGTAGGTGACAATGTTGCTATTTGTAGTGACTGCGTTTCATTGTGCGAAGAACTAATTCAGGATGACCAATCTGTAAAACCAGAAGAATCAACTCCAGAATATTACCCAGAAAGCATCAAAGAATATCTAGACGAACATATCATCGGACAGAGTGATGCAAAGATGGTATTGAGTGTCGCTATTGCAAACCATTACAAGAGAATTCAAAATCCTCCAAAGAACCTTGAGATCCAAAAAGGCAACGTATTAATTATCGGACCCACTGGGTCGGGTAAAACATTGCTAGCGAAAACGGCAGCAAAATATCTCAACGTCCCGTTTGTAGTCGCTGATGCTACAAGTTTGACCGAAGCTGGCTACGTAGGAGATGATGTTGAATCAATGATTTCTATGTTGATGAATGCTGCTAAAGGTGATAAAGTATTAGCCGAGCGAGGAATCGTTTTTATTGACGAAATCGACAAGATTGCCCGCAAAGGTGAATCTACTAGTATTACCCGAGACGTATCCGGCGAAGGTGTTCAACAAGCGTTACTTAAACTGGTTGAGGGTACAACATGCCGTGTCCCTAGTAGCGGTGGAAGAAAACATCCCAGCGGAGATATGTTGGAAATTGACACAAAGAACATCTTGTTCATTGCAGGTGGCGCATTTGTGGGAATGAAAGAAATAGTAAAACGACGAAAAGACACCGGTGGTATAGGTTTTGGTGCTGCAATTGTAGATAAGAAACTTGAAGGATCGTTAAAAGAAGTCACGCCTGATGACTTGACTAAGTTCGGTATGATTCCCGAGTTTATCGGTCGTTTTACAACCACAGTTAGTATTGATGAATTGAACAAAGAGCAGTTAATTAAAATTCTAACCGACGTTAAAAACAACTATATTAGTCAGTATCAGTATCTTTTCAGTCTTGATGGTATCACCCTTACGTTTAGTGATGATGCGCTAGACCAAATTGCTGAAAATACACTGTTATTAAAGACGGGAGCGCGTGGTCTACATACCGAGATTGAGCGGGTGTTGATGTGTCATATGTTCAACACTAAGAAATACAGTGAAAATAAAGTGAAAACGCTAAATATTACTAGAGAATTAGTTTTAACACCAGCACCACTTTATGAGTAAAAAAGGAAGACGAGTACAGGTACATGACGGAAATTGGGAAAAAGCCCTAAGAAAACTGAAAAAGAAAATTTCAGAATCTAACCTATTGCAGGAAGTTAGAGAGCGCCAAGAATTCGTTAAACCCACAGCCAAGCGCAAGATTGCAAAAAGCCAAGCTGTCCGCAGATGGAAGAAGCACTTGCGTGACCAACAACTACCGCCTAAACTATTTTGACCTAAATAGTCAAATATTTTACGCAAATCTATATAATATATAAATACAATTATAGATGCCAATAGGGTCTATAATTTATTTTCTTGCTTAACAAAGGAGAACACAATGAGCAAAGTCATCGGTATCGATTTGGGTACCACAAATTCATGCGTCGCCATTATTGAGAATGGCTCCCCTAAAGTAATTGAAAACGCGGAAGGTGCTAGAACTACGCCCAGTATCGTAGCATATACACCAGACGAAGTTTTAGTTGGTGCAAGTGCAAAGCGCCAAGCAGTTACTAACCCAAAGAACACTATCTACGCATCTAAGCGTTTAATTGGACGAAAGTTCAAAGAAGAAGCTGTTCAAAAAGATATTAACCTAATGCCTTATACCATCGTTGAAAACGAGAACGGTGACGCATGGGTTCAAGCACAAGACAAGAAACTAGCGCCTCCGCAAATTAGTGCTGAGGTTCTTCGTAAAATGAAGAAGACCGCAGAAGATTACTTAGGTGAAGAAGTCACAAAAGCAGTTATCACGGTTCCGGCATATTTCAATGACAGTCAGCGCCAAGCTACTAAAGATGCAGGTCGTATTGCAGGTCTTGACGTACTACGAATCATCAACGAGCCTACAGCAGCCGCATTGGCATATGGAGTAGACAAGCAAGACAAACAGGATCGCAAGGTCGCGGTATATGACTTGGGTGGCGGCACGTTCGACGTTAGTATCATTGAGATTGCCAACGTTGACGGGGACAAACAAATTGAAGTTCTATCTACGAACGGTGACACGTTCTTAGGTGGTGAAGACTTTGACCAACGCATCATGGATTTCTTAGTTGACGAATTCAAAAAAGATCAAGGCATTGATCTTACAAAAGATGTTCTAGCACTACAGCGCATGAAAGAAGCTGCTGAAAAGGCTAAGATTGAATTGTCTAGTTCTGCACAAACAGATGTTAACTTACCATACATCACGGCTGATGCTACTGGTCCTAAGCACCTGAATGTCAAACTTACACGTGCAAAGTTTGAGAATCTTGTAGAAGATTTAGTTCAACGCAGTATTCAGCCATGCTTGGTTGCTGTGAAAGATGCAGGTATTAGTGTGTCTGATATTGACGAGGTTATTCTTGTTGGTGGACAAACACGTATGCCACGTGTACAAGAAGCAGTCGAGAAGTTTTTTGGTAAGACTCCGCGCAAGGATGTTAATCCAGACGAGGCTGTCGCAGTGGGTGCGGCTGTTCAAGGTAGCGTATTAGCAGGTGATCGCACTGACGTTCTGTTGCTTGATGTTACTCCATTGAGTTTGGGCATCGAAACGATGGGAGGGGTGTTCACCAAATTGATTCAAAAGAATACTACAATTCCTACTAAGGCTTCACAAACATTCAGTACTGCCACTGACAATCAGCCCGCAGTTGATATCAAGGTTGCACAAGGTGAGCGTGAGTTATTCCAGTACAATAAACTGTTAGGTGAATTCAAACTCGATGGTATTGCGCCAGCGCCACGCGGTATGCCACAAATTGAAGTTACGTTTGATATTGACGCAAACGGTATTATGCATATTTCTGCAAGAGACAAGGGAACTGGCAAAGAAAACAAGATTACTATCAAGTCTGATAGTGGATTGGATGAGTCTGAGATTCAGCGCATGGTCAAAGAAGCAGAAGAAAATGCAGAAGCTGATAAGAAACTTGTTGAATTAATCCAAGCACGGAACAGCGCAGAATCTACACTAAACGGATTTAGCAATGATTACAATAAGTACAAAGACCAAGTCACACAAGAAGAAAGTGACAAAGTTAAACAAGCAATCGATGCAGTAGAACAAGCAATTGCAGGCGATGACGTTGAAACAATAAACAAATCAGTTTCTGACTTGTACCAAGCAATTGGACCTATTACTCAAAAGAAACACGAGGCTGAACAAGCCGAAAAAGATAAACCACAACAAGACGATGTGGTTGACGCAGAAGTTAAAGCTGCGTAATTTAAGTCGGGTGCTGCATGGGGCAGGCCCGACATTCAATCTTGCTTATTAAAGGAGATATAATATGTCATCAAGAGAATTAACACTACGTTCATTAGATATTCCATCTATTCATAGATTTGGTATTGGGTTCGACACAATGCTAGAAGAACTAATGAGAGCAGCCGGTAGCCAAACACAAAGCAACTATCCTCCACACAATGTCATTAAGACAGGTGATGATACCGTTTTGATTGAGGTTGCGGTCGCAGGTTTTGATGAAGGTGAGATTTCAATAACGGTTGAGAACAGCACCCTACACATTTCAGGCGAACAACTACGAGCAGAGGATGCGAGTTGGGAATACTATCACAGAGGACTAAGTCGCAGAAACTTTAAACAAAAGTTCACGCTTGCTGAACATGTTGAAGTTATCAATGCATCCGTTAAAAATGGTATCCTCAATGTGTACCTCGAACGCAAACTTCCGGAAGAAAAGAAACCGAAAAGTATTGCAATCAAGTACAATAAATAATATAATAAATCTTCATTAAATACGTGTGCGAGTTCCTCGCACACATTTTGAGGTCTAGCATTATGGCACAAACTGAATCTAAAGTAACAATCAAACCCAATCTTAAAATCTCTGAACCACCCATGTTCAAGGTCATCTATATGAATGACAATCAAACTACGATGGAGTTTGTTGTAACCAGCCTCATCGAGCATTTCGATTATACTTTGGATACCGCAACCAACATTACTACAGGAATTCATGAATCTGGTAGTGCGGTGGTTGCAGTTCTACCATATGAGATTGCCGAACAAAAGGGGATTGAGGTAACACTTGATGCTAGAAATCAAGGCTATCCATTGCAAGTTAAAGTTGAAGCAGAAAATTAAATAGAAACTTCTATTCTTTTTGCGTAATATGGTTCTTTATCAAATTTGCCGTTATTTACGTAAGTGATGTATCCTATAGTTTTTTCAACAAATTTATCGTAATTCCCATAGACCCATGTGCTAATCTTATGCTCAGTATCTTTGTCTAATGTGAATGTAGGATACATTTCATCACTTGCTCCTTTTGTTTCACCGAACAACAATTCTTTAGAAGGAATACAGTTACTAACTACTATCAATTTTTTGATATCAGGATGTAATTGTATTTTTTCTAAGGTTTTTTCTAAGTACACTAGATCATCGTATCTATAACACTTTGCATGAAATTCTTCGGTTATAGACCCCCCAGTAGAGTCCCAACCATTGATTCCTAGTAGGCCCACACCGTCAACTATGACTACGTTATTGTGTAAATAAACTACGTTTTTCAAAGTTCCGCATACCTTTTGTAGTTCACCTATTCTAATGTCTCGCTCATGGACATTCTGATTTTCTAACGACCCGTCAATATAAAAAATTCCTTGATACATTGAACTTAGGTGCCTGAGCGTTTTATATACCACTGAAATATCAGATGATATGTTTCCGGGGATAATACAAAACAGACTGGTAGGCTTGGATGTCCAATCAAACTCTGTGTTTGGTGTTAGGTTAAGGTCGCTGATTAAATCAAATCCGAATTTCATGATGAAATGGGGGCCGAAGCCCCCTTTATTTTACTGCTTGGTTTTTTTGGTGCGCGGGGCTTTTGGCTTAGTGTCTGCTGCTTTGGGCTTTGCAGTTCTTGCCGCTGCCTTAGGCTTTTTAGCAGGTTTCTTAGCTTCCACTGGTGCAGTCTCTACTGGTTTAGTTTCGACTACAGGCTCCACAACTAACACCGGTGCAATCTCCTGAACTTCTACTTTGTAGGGTGCAGGACCTGCTTCTTGTTTAGGTGCTTCGTACACACCAAATAGCTTCTTTAAAAAATTAAGCATAACTTTCTCCTTATACTGTATTTACAATAAAGTCGCATTCATGATATTTTTCTTATGTACTAAATATCAGTATGGGATATAGCTACTTAACACTGCCCGAGTTAATGTCTATTCCGTTGCCGCCCATAACGGAACAAAAACGCCTGTATTTTAGACCCCCTGCTAGATTTGTCCATCATGTGTATGAGTTGATAAACTTCTATGTTTTCAACAATGAACTGAAAAAACCAACTATTATTATAGCCCCTAGAAGAAGAAATTATTGGGGAATGTGCATAGGGCATACCCATGTTCAACGTACTGGAAGCTACTGTGATATAAATTTAATGGACAAGTGGATAAGTATTCAATGGATGGTTGCCACACTAGCACATGAAATGGCTCATCAATATCAATGGGATATATTAGGTCCCGAGAGACATTACGAAGGAAAAGACTTTCTAATGAGTCATGGGCCTTCTTTTTTCATGTTTAGAGAAGTATTAGAGCAGCACTGTATTCCTCTTAAGACGGCACATAGTCAAAGACGCTGGTACAAACACCAAGATTTATTCAAAACTTGATATGTCATAAATACATATTATGCGTGATATATTAGACAAACTACATTTACTTGCCGAAAGTACTGGATTAGCAGGCCGCTCACCGGGCTCAGTATTTAAAAATCCTGAGGGTGATGAAATCACCTTTAATGAATTAAAATTCTATCCTGAAGCCGGTGGAAAATACTCACCTGAAGAATTAGAACAAGCACTTGCACAAGTAGAACCATTGAATGTGCAATGGTTAAACAATCGTTCTGCAAGAGTAGGTGGATTTGCTATTGCTAGCTTTACAGGAAGCAAAGGGGAATTCTATATTGGACAGTATTTCCAACAAGTAAATCCTAATCTAAAAAAGAACTATATTCCTAATTCTATTTTAGGTTACTCACTTCAAACTAAGGCGTCCAAGAAGTCACAGGAAAAATTAAAGCCGCAAGATTTGCTGACAGGTAAAGTCGATTTATCTATTGCTGATATTATGAACCAACTATCACAGAGCTTAGGAATCGACAACCCATTGTATGAAGTGGCGCACAGAGTTGCTATGGGAGAACCATTACCGCTCAGTTTTCCTGCCCCTGAAGATGTGTCATTCACCGGCTTTCGTGATTACTTCTGCGAAATCTTACAGCCTATTGCTATTATCAAAGGTCAATATACAGGTAATGCAGGTGAAGCTGCACAGAAATTCTTGAATGGTTCATTTAATGGCACACTAATTACGTTTGACGAAAGTGTTACGGCAGGATTAAGTGATAGTATTTTATCAACTAAGGATGGTAAGTCTGTTCTTATCAGTACTAAGGGCGGTAAAGGTGCCAAGGCTAGTGCAAAGAACTTATATGATAAAGTCATTCAGCTAGAACAAACAAAGGGTGGCGACAAGTTCTTATCAAAATACAAGGAAGAAGTTGAGATCATCAAGAACATTGTCAAATTTGGTCAAGGAGGTAGTCCATTATATCTCGCTACTAAGTACAAAATTATTGACGAGAAAGAAGCTGACCAAATTAGAGGTTTACGTAATCAAGCCCCTATCAATTTAAAAAACATTGATAGTGTTAAGATTAGTCCTAAATTAAAGAAATTTGCAATAGGTAGAACAACGAAGACACCGGACTCGACTGATTTATACTATCACATCATGGCTGTGGTTGCTGAAAAAGCTGCTGCACAAGTAAATGAAAAAACAAATTTTAGCAAAGCTGCTGCTGAAATTCTTAACAATGGTGCTCTAGTACAAGTATATACAAAAGCTAAAGAAGGTGCTAAGGAATGGACATTGCAAGAATTCAACACAGTGTATCCAAGTGACCAGATCAAAGGTGTTTACTTAGATTCGGGTAAGACATATTATAGCACTGACATTAAAGGCAACTATACCTTTATGATTGATAAGGGTGAGGGTAAACCAAAAGATGAACCCAATGAAATAGAACAGAGTGAATTGACTCCTAGCAGGATTAAAGGTAACGATGACCTTGCACAAGCTGCTAAAGATATCACCAACCCAAGAAGTAAACGCAAACCAGAACCAATTAGCGGTTTGGGTAGAGAAAAAAGAGTCAAAGCCAAATAATTTGACATTTCATAAACTTCCTGTATAATAGAGTTTATTTTACAAAGGAAGTTTATGAGTCTAGTACCAATCGTCGTTGAACAAACATCTAAAGGTGAGCGTAGTTATGATATCTATAGCCGCTTGCTACGTGACCGTGTTGTCATGCTAGAAGGTGAGGTTCACGATCAAATGGCAAACTTAATTGTTGCCCAATTGCTTTTTCTAGAATCAGAAAATCCTGACAAGGATATTAGTATGTACATTAATAGCCCTGGCGGTGCAGTGACTGCAGGTCTAGCCATCTATGATACTATGCAGTTCATTAAGCCCGATGTTCAAACAATCGTTCTAGGTCAAGCATGTTCAATGGGGTCGTTTTTAGCACAGGCAGGTGCTAAAGGAAAGCGCATGGTACTGCCTGAAGCACGTACTATGATTCACCGTGTTAGTTCTGGCACTCCTGGCACAAAAGGTAGTGTTCATGTACAAGACCTTCAATTCGAAGATGCAAAACGTAGCTTTGAAGAATCGGTTCGTATCAACAAGCGCCTGACAGAGTTGTACGTCAAGCACAATTCTGCTGGCAAGACCTATGAGGAGCTATTCGAGATTATGAAATTCGACACCTTCCTCAGCGCAGAAGAGGCGGTCGCATATGGGCTTGCTGATACAGTCATTGAAAAGCGCCCATAACTAATATTTTAGTATTACAAAATAGCCTCCATTGGAGGCTATTTTTTTGGTTGACAATAAATGGGTTTGGGTCTATAATACGTGTATTGATTGATTAAAGGAGTCTGACATGACTATCAAGCGTTTCAAGCAAACCCAGAAGTTTCGTGTTATCGTTGGTAATGCATGTTTCTATGCTACTGCCAAGCAAATCCGTTATGGTGTGGGTGACTTCACTCAATGCAATGCGGCTGTGCAAAAGGCTCTGGATTCTCTCGAATTTACCCGTTCATCCGATGACCTAATGTCTTGTGCAGTTGGTCAAGCAGGTACTTGGGAAGGTCTTGCTGTTCAAATCAATATGGCTTGACAATAAATCGTTTTGGGCATATAATACATGTATTGATTGAGAAAGACCGAAATGAATACTGTGTTGTACTACTTAAATCTTGCATTCTTCCCACTGTTGGCATTGGTCATTCTTGTTAAAAATTTGACCCGCTTGACGATCCAAGCATTCGAATGGACTGTCAGTGAATGCAAACAAGCCTACCGCGCTAATCGGCGCGCTTTTAAAATGGATTGAAAGGTAATACGTATGTCGTACATTGTTTTCAAGCACAACAAGGAATTCGGTCCACGCAAAGGACTCGAAGGCCCGTTTCACTATCCCAATGGTCAGGTTCTGTACTACGATCCACGTGAGGGTCAGTACTACGATCCTCTGACTGATTTCTATGTGCCTGATGAAGATGTTGCCCAGTTGCAAAACATGATCCTCAGTATTTTGGTAGGGAAGAACTGATGTTTACTTTGATATTCATTGTAGCTAGCCCGATCTTCTTGGGGACATATTCTGACTTTGCATCGTGCCAGAATGCTATCCGCGAAATTTACGCAATGCAAGTAAACCCGCCCAATAAGCGTTTACCTGAGTTAGAAGAAAGTATTAACTTTCGAGTTAGTACTCAGAAATCCTACGTATGCATCCCAAACAAAAAAGGTTGACAATAAATGGATTTGGGTATATAATAGAATCTTAGACAGTTAATTAAAGGACTTCACAAATGGCAACTCGTTCTACAATCGCTCTGGAATTCGCTGATGGTACTGTTGGTCAAGTGTATGCACACTGGGACGGTTATCTGTCTCACAACGGTAAGATCCTGTTGGAAAACTATAGTGACCCCTTCAAACTGCAAAAGCTGATTGACCTGGGCGGTCTGTCTACACTAGGTCCTGATATCGGTGAGGCTCACTCATTCGACAATCCGTTCAACTACGGTACGAAAGAATGGGAAAACTGGAGTCAGGCAAAAAAGAAGGTCTGCACGTTCTACGGTCGTGATCGTGGTGAGACAGGTGTGGATGCGGTCTACTTCAACGATTTTGAACACTATGTCAAGAACCATCAATATGAGGAATATGAATATATCCTGCGTACTGATGGCAAGTGGTATGTCAATCAAGGTAATGGTTATGAATTGCTTGAGGATGCATACGTTGAAATGTTGCGTCAACAACACGAAGAACAGGAAACAGCATAATGGAAGCGGTACGTGAAGTCACTCAGTGGTCTGATAGTAACAATGCAAATCATACATACCTGTTCGATGGTATGAAGATGGTTGCTTACATTAAAGTTGGCGACACTGTACCTTTCTATTTTAAAAATCCAATTACGATTGACAAGCGTGGTCGTAAGTTTGTGGCAGTAAAGCCAAATCCTTTCAAGAAAATTAAAGAAAAGAGCACAGTTATAAAAGTGTCAGGTAGCAAAGGTGCTATATACTCTATCGACACCGAAGAAAAAACATGCACGTGTCCTGGCTTCTCATTTCGGGGTGCATGTAAACATTTGACAGAATTGGAAAAGACATGAAAGTAGCAGTATGTAGTGACCTACACTTAGAATTTGAGGATATCAATCTCACCAATGATGAAGGGGCAGAAGTCCTTATCCTTTCAGGCGACATTATGATTGCCGAAGACCTTCACAACCACAAACACTTTGAGTATAACCCATATACTCCCGGTGCATTGGAAGACCTAGGTCGCAGGCAACAAACTGCCCTTCGCTTCCGTGACTTTTTGAAGCGTTGCAGTTTTCAATTCCCGCATGTAATTTATATTGCGGGAAATCATGAATTCTATCATGGTCGGTGGAAAGCTAGTCTGGACCATTTGCGTGAAGAATGCTCGGCGTTCCCTAACATCTACTTCCTTGAAAATGATATCAAGACGATCGGTGAATTTACATTCATTGGTTGCACACTGTGGACTGACATGAACAAGGGTGATCCTTTGACACTTCATGCCATCAATGATATGATGAATGATTTTAAAATCATTCGCAACGATGAACATGGATACACTAAACTGCGTCCTGCTCATGCAATGTTTCGCCATCACAGGTCTGTTGGTTACATCAAGTCCATCGTTCAAGGTATGTATGATGAAAAGTTTGTGGTCGTGGGACACCACGCTCCTAGCAAACAATCTACTCATCCAAAATATAAGAACGATTACCTCATGAACGGTGGTTATAGTTCGGACCTTAGTGACTTCATTTTAGATCATCCTCAAATCAAATTGTGGACTCATGGGCATACTCATGACCCATTTGATTACATGATCGGTACTACTCGCATAGTATGCAACCCTCGGGGTTATTCTGGTTGGGATGAAATGGCTAATCGTTTTGCTTTGAAGTATTTGGACATATGAGTGATTTAGTTTCACCATATGTCTTGAGATTCATTCGCGGATGTGTCATAATTCATCTACGTTCTAAGAACGAAACTTTTAAGAGGAAATTTATGATGACTAAGCAATCTCGCCTACTAGAGGCACTAAAGAGCGGTGAAAAACTTACTGCCGCACAAATCAAAGCACGTTTTGGTATTGCCAATCCTACTGCTACTGTTAGCGACCTTCGCTATTCTGGTTACGCAGTGTATGGTAACCAACACACCGACTCCAAAGGTCGTGTGACTACCAAGTACCGTCTAGGTACTCCTAGCCGTGAAATTGTTGCGGCTGGCTTCCGTGCTTTGGCACAGACTGTCTAATCAGACTTTCGGTAAAGAAAAGGGCATTGCTGCCCTTTTCCTACTTGCACAAAAATATAAAGTATGCTATAATTGTTTATCTATTTCTATAGGAGCAATCATGAGTCTGTTTCACAAAGTTATGAACAAGCTAGGTCGTTATCGACTGATTCCTGATCGACGCACTGGCGAAGACTACATGCACCGATACTATTTGTTTCTCAAAGATCGCAAGTGGTTCCCCTTCAATGTGACACTTCATAAGATTGTCAAATCCGATGATCCTATCTTTCATGACCATCCATGGCCCTATATGACAATTGTTCTCAAAGGTGGCTATTGGGAATGGACTCCTGTGTTTGACAAAGAAGGCAAAAAGATTGCCGAGTTTCAACACTGGCGCGGTCCTGGTTCAATCATCATTCGTAAAGCACATGCATATCATTGGCTTGAGTTAGACCCAGAAGTTGGTCCTGCTACTACTCTGTTCTGCATGGGTCCACAGCAACGTGAATGGGGTTTTCTAGTTGATAAGACTAAAGCAAAAACGCAATGGATTCAGTGGGAAAACTATTTGACAAATTACAAAGACTATCATAAACGATTCATTGAACCAAAAGTTCAAGCAATGAGCCAAATAAAGGATTAATAATGACTGATCGGTTTGACCTCGAACAAGATATCATGAAATGCTGGAACGTCACTGATGATATCAATTTAGTTTACAAAAACGTCATGGAGAATGATATGACAACTGACGATATTGCTAATGCATTACTAGGACTGAAAACACTTTATGAAATGAAATTTGAAGAACTCTTTAGAGATTTTGAAGTTCTAATTAGCGAGGGAAAAATTAAGTGAACGAATACATCGCAAACTTAGCCGAACAAGCCGCACAAGAAAGTGCCTTAATCGAAAATGAAATGAACCTTCAGGTCATTGCTGAGGATAAGACGTATGTTATTCCGGCAGAATTCATTCAGCGGTTTGCCGAATTAATTGTTCGAAAGTGTGCAGAGATTACACTAGATTACAAAAATGAAGATCATTATCAAGGCTGGTTAGACCACCAAGAAGAAATTCTAAAACAGTTTGGAGTCACTTATGACAATTGATACCTTTTCTCTTACACCCTTCGAATATGGTGCAGAACTTACATCACATAGTCACCAAACGTTATATTGGTTAAATCGCAATGGTTATCTGAGTGATGAAGATACTATAGACCTAACAGAACGCATGGTTGTTTCTCCTGTAAAAAATAATAAGAAGTTTGGGCAGCGTATGCTAGAAAGGTTCTTTGGCAAAAAATCCGAAGAGAATTGCTATGCGTTTCCTATTACGTTGCTTGAGAGTAGGAGTAATTTTGTTAGCCCGAACACACCTGAGAACAAACCTAACTTAACCGTTGTTAAATAATATCATGGAAATCATATTGTTGCTATCACTAGCCGGATTTATCGGTTACATAATTGGATATAGTTCAGTCATTTGGAAGTTGCGAAACTTTATCAAAGATGCTGCTATGGCAGAAGGATTAAAAATCAATGATGACTTCACGGTTGTCAAAGAAGAAACCAATGCTGTCCGAAAACTCGAAGTAGAACAAGTAGGAGACATTCTTTATCTCTACGACCGCGAATCTAGGGATTTCATTTGTCAAGCAAAGACAGTTGAAGAATTGGCTAAACTTAGCAAAGACTATAAAAACATTGCACTTGCGGCAGTAATTCACCGGAATAAAGTGTTTATGTTCATTAACGGAAACTCTAAAGAGTATGTTGGATGAAAATTAAAATCAATAAATTTCCAAAAGGGGTAAATCCTAGAAAGATTTCAATCGAAATTGAAAGTTTCGACACATGGAATCTTGACGGCACCCTCGCAAAGGTTATCTATCCTGCATTGTTGCAACTCAAGGGACAAAAGCACGGTGTACCCAGCGATATAGTAAATGATATTGGCGGCGAAGATTATGCAGACCAAGAGTCATTTGATTTCTACAAAGAATCATACACCGATGCTTTTACTAAAGCATGTGAACGTTGGGATGAGATCCTTGACAAAATGATTTGGTCATTCCAACAACTTGCAGAAGTAGATTATGATACTAAGTATCATCACGGCAAGGGTGAATATGAATGGGTTGAGACAGACGGGCTATACTCAAATCCCATTACCGGTAAAATGGAAAAAACATATCAAATGATTGATAAAAACCCAGACGAACATTGGTATGACCACGTAGGTCATCAACTACACGAAGAAAGAATTCAAGAAGGTCTTGAATTGTTTGGTAAGTATTATCGCAATCTTTGGGACTAACATGAGTAATGTATTCGACTATCTTACTGATGGACTGTTACGTGATGCTTTCAAAGACGAACACTCTAAGAAAGTTTCTAAAGAAGAATATGACCAGTTTCTAAAAGATGTGGTTTTTGAGAAATTAAAAGGTAAAAGATTAGGTCAGTCTTTTACAGAAAGATTTAACATTCGTGATAGGGTGCTAAGTAATTACAGCATAGACAAGAATGCACTAGACCATATCAACTGGTGCAAATACGTAGAATGAAAAAGAAGTACATAGATTATTACATGGATGTGGCTGAACGCACCGGCAAACTCAGTCACGCAATTCGTAGGCAGGTTGGCGCAATTATCGTCAAAGACAATCGCATTCTAAGTTATGGATACAACGGTATGCCAACTAACTGGCCCAATGAATGCGAGTACAAAGAGTACATGAACGCAGCAAAAGCGGGTTTCATGCCAGAAGATGAAATTTTAGAAAAATTTCCGTTCGAAGAATATTCGGAAGAACATCAGGCAATGCGTAGATATCGACTAGTAACCCGTGACGAGGTACTTCATGCAGAAAGTAACTCAATCGCTAAAGTGTCCGGCTCAACTGAATCAAGCGAAAATGCAACAATGTTCTGTACCACTGCGCCTTGCATTCATTGTGCAAAAATGATTTTTCAATCAGGTATCAAAAATGTATTCTACCGTGATACTTACAGAGATACTGCAGGAGTCGATTTCTTAGAAAAGAGTGGTGTTAATGTTACAAGATACGTGGCACAAAATTGATGTAGATATAGGGTACGGGGAGTTAGGTCCTATAGTAGAATGGGTAAATCAGAACTGTTCAAATAATTGGAACTATGAGATAATTGAACAAGCTGGTAAACAAGCTGGATCATACAGATTCTACTTTAGGGATGACCGTGACGCTGTTGCGTTTACTATTTGGAAAAAATGAAGTACATAACATTTTACAGAGAAAATTCGAACTTTGAGGATATCCTTAAAGATCCTAATCTCAAAAGACTAATCTACGAAAAGACAAAGTGGTCCCAACATCTTACTATATGTATCAAAGATGACGAAAAGATTTTTAGTTACATCACGCTAAAATACGGCGATGACATTAGAACGGGACTAGTTAAAGACTTCAGTCCTATCCCCAACATTGACTATATTCCAAAAAAATGACTGCTGACATTATTCTATTTTTATTTCTGCTACAAATCAAGCACTGGTACGTTGATTTTGTAAATCAATCTGATGTGGAAGTTAAAAGTAAAGGTATCTACGGAGACTTTCACGGCATCATGCATAGCGCCAAGCACGGCGTGGGCACATTAATGTGTGCATTAGCTGTTACTGGATACGTTTATCTTTTCTTTGCAGTTGTGTTAGCAATCATTGATTTTGTGACGCATTATCATATTGATTGGGCAAAAATGAACTATGGGAACAGGGATATTACTACCCCTGCGTTTTGGAATCATTTAGGTCTAGATCAAATGGCTCACCAGATGATCTACTTATTTCTTGCGTTTCTTATAAGTTAAAGAGATGTTCTAGTGGTATCTTTGTAGGGTACTAATTCAAAATTGTCCCCTACTCCTATTACACAGCTAGTATCTTTCTTTGTAGCCACAATAGTCCAACTCTTTGTAGTTGGATTTATCCATAATGACATTACACTCTTAGCATCATCATTGGTCTTGCCATATACAAACGGCATTTCCCTAAATGTTTGTCTAAGCGTATTCACTATTTTTTTAGTGTCATCACAATAAATTTGTGTGGTAATAATTTCCTCAGCATTACTTGCTTGTGGCGCGATAAACGCCATCCCAATTAATAGGTAAGTTAGCTTCACGTAGTTCACCGATCCTTTCGATCATCATGTCATAGTATTGATCCATTTTACCGTCAAACTCACCTTTGAGATTTTCGATAGTATATAATGCAGATGCCCACTTTTGTTCACGATAGTAGTCAAGCATTAGATCATGGTGTTCACGTGTGGAGAGATATTCTGCCATACTATTCGCATCAGTTTCTAACACTGTATATATATTTACTCCTTCAGTCTTACCCTTCACAGCAATACAATCTAGTTCTAGTGTAAAATACTCATCCTTTACATACTGGTTTGTGATAGAACCAATAACAATTCTAACACCATAGGGCTTAGATTGTCCTTCCAAGCGGCTAGCAAGATTAACGCCATCACCGAGACAAGTATAGTCAAACCTCTGAGTAGACCCCATATTTCCAACAACAACAGTATCGGTGTTAATTCCCAAACCCATACCAAATGCTGGTATACCCTCTTTAATAATTTCTTGATTGAATTCATCAAGGCTTCCTAACATAGAGAGTGCAGTCCTCACCGCATTGTGTGCGTGTCTTGGATCATCCAACGGCGCGTTCCAAAACGCCATCTGTGCATCACCTATATACTTATCTAGTGTTCCTTCGTTGTCCAATATCTTAGCAGTCATTGCGGTCATGTATCTATTCATAATTGATGTTAAACCTTGTACATCTTTGCCATAGTGCTCACTGATACTTGTGAAACCTCGAACGTCGGTAAACATGATTGACAATTCACGTGACTCTCCACCTAACTTTAATAAGTCGGGATTCTGTTGCAGCTTCTCAACCATTGCAGGACTTAGGTATGTTCCAAATTGCTTTTTGATTTGTTGCTTCTGCAAAAATTCTGAGACAAACTTAACCCCGTAAGCATGAAGGCTGACCAAAACAATACCAGTGACGAATGCAGTAATATCAAACAACCAAAGATGACTGCTGTAAAGATAGTGACTAGTAAATACGGAACCAATAGAAAGAAGAACAACAAATCCCAGACCAACATATGTCCACCTTGTTAAAAATAATAATAGAATACTTGCGGCAAATATCACAATCAATTCTAGACCATCAGCGTAATCAGGTCGTTGAATAGTAACACCATTGAACATAGTGCCCATTACACTCGCCTGGACTTCGTGTGGAAACATTGCACCCCTACTTGTTGGTATGGGGTTACTCAACCCGCTAGCAGTAGGGCCAACAATAACTACAGCACCTGCAAAGTCTGAGGGCAGATTCATCAAACTAACCGATTTACTAACCTGGCTATAATCAATCCATATACGCCCTAAGTTGTCAGTAGTTATAGAACCAAACTTAGGTATACGCATCTTTTCTACACCTAGTTCGTTAAGTTTTACTTGAAAGCTAGGATCTCCTGCAGCTACACGCAATACTTCCATTGATAAACTTGGGTATAACTTGCCATCTACAGATACAATTAACGGGATTCTACGGTTAACACCATCAATTTCTGGTAATGTATTGACAGTGCCCACACCAGCAGCGTTGTTTTCTAGTCGGGGGATGTTTGCGATAATTCCTGGGTACTCGACTATTCTATACAAGTACTCGGGATTAATGATGCTTGCTCCTGGATTTTTAGGTATGTTTTTTGTTTTGTCACTAGGGACATTAGATAGAATTACCGGAAACTCTGTTAGAGTTTGAGCCAGCGCACCGTCTCCACCACTACGGTCTTGTTCAGGCATGAGAACATTAAGTACAACAAGTCCCGCTCCCCTCTGATATAAATCTCGTACAATTCTAGCATATTCGGTTCTAGGTAATGGCCATTGTCCATATTTGTCTAACGCCTCTTCGTCTATATTTACTGTGTATATGTTGTTAACCGTAGATTCTTTGCTGGTTAGGAGTGTATCAAAATAGCGCAGCCTGACTGATTCAACAAACAGAGGATCAAATAAACGTGTGACTAAAACGAGGAAAAGAGTTAATAAAGCCGTCCAAGGGCTTAGTAAAATTTTGCGTAACATTAAGTATTTAGCGAGGACTCTCTCCGGGCTTAGGTGGAGGAGGATATCTTTGGGGTTTATGTCTATACCAACTCATAATTTTCTCCTAAAAAAAAGCCCCATAAGGGGCAATGAATCATCTGTTCAAGTACTCTGATAGTAATTTTTGTGCCTCTTCATAGCTTGTTGCATGAATACGAAATCTTCCTCGCTTGCTGTTTACTACGGGTTCAAAGGGGATAAATCCATTGAGTGTTTTTCCTTCAGGCAATTCTACTTCAATCACGAATTCACGCATCTGTCCAAATCGGTTAGTTGTTTCTCTCATAAAAGCTCCTCACTGTATTTAGTTATTTTTGAATGACTGTGATGTTTGTTGTACCACCTGTGTTTACTTTTTGAGTAATTTGTTGACCGTCCTGTACGTAAGTTATAACAGCAGACTGCTCCACCGGTACCGTAACCTCTGCTACGTGATTCAAGTTCCTAGTGACTGTGATCTTACTGTCGTCCTCGTTGAAAAAGTATTTTATACCAGTAATTTCTGAATAGTTAGGAAGTATCTGATTGAGGCCCGCTAACTGTTCAAAGCTAGCGAATATCTGCTGATTAGCTAAATCGATCATGTTCACTAAAAAATTTGTGTCTAGGTAATTTACGTCTAATTCTTTAAATTTCTTTAATTCGTCAACGTCTAATTTGTTTTCACCAAACATGTTCTTATCTAAAAAATTTATATCTAATGCGTTTTTATTTTGAACTTTTATTTCATCATCCTCTGTTTTCATCGGTGGACTAATAATCAATAAATTGTTAATATTGTTTGGTTCTATACTTATCAATATAGGTGCTTTCGGGGGTGTATTGATGCTAGACACAAATGTTGCCTGATAAGGACTATCTAAATAAACTTCTCCTGCATCATTGCTCACAGTGATTGCACCGGTGACGCATGCCTTCTCGTCACAACTCGGAAGCAATATAACTAGACTTCTTCCCAATTCATCGACGGTCATACTGAAATCTGTACCCCTTACTGCAATAGTTGCAGTAGGAGTTTTAACTGCAACTTGCTGTGGATTGTTTTTTGCAATTTGACCACTGGCATAACGTGCAGTACCTAAAGCGACCTTCATTGCTAACTTACCCGTTCCCTTGTTCGGGTCATACACAAAATCATCGATGATTAGTTTAGATTGTTCGGTTATTTTAACTACTGTGTTGTCATCAAATGACAGTTGAGCTTTGGCCTGTGCAGTGGATATTATGTCATTCATTTGGATAGGACTATTCACCGCACTAGGTGTGCTTTTTTTGTTTCTAACGATTTCAGTAGGTCCAGTTTGTTCCGTAACTTTTCCTACTGAAGATGCATTAGTTTGATTGGACAATGCCAATGTTGTTATTATTGCCTGTACTATCAACCACGATAGTTTGTTGTAATGTACCACTCTGGGTGACTCCTACAGTATTTGTATTTCCAGTAACCGTTATAGTTGCAGAGGTAGTACCTGTGCTTGTGCTAGTGTGTGACACTGTGTTAGTATCACCCATGACAGTCATAGTGCTAGTATGATTTGCACCACTGCCCAATAACTGTTTGGTTATATTGTTATCACCTACGATAGTTTGTGTAATTGTTGACCCAGAGCAAGAGCTTGCTACAGATGTTCCACATTGCACTTCCATGTCGTTACCGCTACCGGTGGTAGACAATGTTACATTGGTGCTAGCACCGTTCACCACCATAGCTAGCAAGTTCATGCTTCCTATTTGGTCAACAGTAACAGTATTGGAACCACTGCCTATATAAACAGGCGTAATATTTGTACCTACCTTGTTATCACTTCCTTGCTGTGTGATGGTAACTGTAGTACTACTACCTACCTGTTCTATGTATACTTCATTGCTGTATGCACCGGTAACAAACAATGCGGCAATTATTGCCATTATTCTTATTTTTTTCATGTTTGTATTTTCTCACTTTTCCTTAAAAGACCATAAGCCCTTTTTTTGACCTGACCAAATCATGTCGTAAACAGCTTGCTCTATGGCCACCCTTACTGCGTAAGTAGTTGGTTCATTGATTGCCATACCATTCTCTAATTCTAAAGCACTGGTGCCAGCATCAACAAAGCGCAATACTCCTGCATTGTGTACGGTGCTGTAGATAGTTTTAGAAACTGCATTTGTTAGCAATACTTCTCCAGAACTAACTGAAATAAGACGCAATGATATAACCACCTCATCTATTCTGTATTGCTGACTCGCACCAATCCCTAAGAATCTAGCACCATTACCCCCTGATCGGATATTACTATCGTACCCAATTATTCCTCCCTCAATAATTACACCTGCAATTGTCATGGGCTTCAATGGTTTCGCATCTTTGCCTTCATACACTTCTCGCTGGTTTCTTATAAGCTGTCTCTCTTTTATCAAGTTGTCTAACCCCACACGTTCTACTACTCTGAACCAATCATTACAGTCATGCAATGCTTTAATTAAAAATACTTCTGCTCCCTGAGTGACCGCAGAACTAAACAAAGCTAGTTTATCATTAGGTTTCTTTTGCCCGGTTAAGTCTTTAAATCCATATACTGCGATAGCAACAGGTGGACCATCTACTTTAGGTAGACTTTCAAGTAGTTTAGGTTTAGGAGACAATGTTACAGGTTCTTGTATACTGTGCTCGTAATCGATTATTGCACAGCCCGAAACTAACATCAACATCAAGGAAACTAAAACTGTTTTCATTAGAAGGCAAAACTCGCAATGGGTACAGTAATATCTGTTCTATTACCACTAGATTCAATAATTGTTAAGGTAACTTCTGTACCAGTCTTTACCCAACTTATATTTGTTCCTTGAAAATCCATACTTCCTGAATTTCCACTACCTTCAGTAAACATGCTATCAGCTAGTTGCTTAGACAACTGAGCATATATGCGTGATTCGACATTGACTAAAAATTTAGCCAAGTTGGTGTTTTTCTTTGCTAATTCTTCTTTAGCCAGTGCGGCTGCAGCCTCATCTTTTAATTTCTGCTTTCTTTGCTGCTCCAACTGATAGATAGTTAGCGCATGCTGGCTCCACCCATTTCCAGGAATGAAGGAGGGACTTTGAAAAGAGTGCACCATTTCGCTAGCACTCACAGTCAACGTTGTCAGAAGCAGGGTACTTATTGTTATACCTCTTATCATTGTAACTCCCGATAAATATAATTATGCTTAATTATATTTAAGTATAGGTGGTCAAACATAATAATAGTCTAGATAAACGGGAGTACATATGGATCAGTTTTTAAAATTAGTAGCAGAAGTAGGGTTTCCAATCGCCGCAGCATGTGGTGCGGGTTACTTTGTTTTCTTAACATTGAAATTCATCTTGGCAGGTGTCACTAGTTCGGTGAATGGATTAAAGGGTATCATTGGGGCGTTAGACAATCGGGTTAAAACCATGAATCATGACGTTATCCGCATTGATACAATTGTCAGTAATGCATTAGGGTTAAGACCCGACGTTGACCGCATTGCACGTGCTGACGGAAAAAATGACGCAAGACGAGACTGATGTTACATTTAGATTATACATGGGATTTAGATCCATCAGGTATTATGTTCGATGATGAATTGAACATTGATAAGTTAGGTTGGAATCACGGAGACTATTTCAAAATAGTGATTGCAGACAATGGTAAAAAATACCTAATGAAGGTCGACAAATTAGAAGAATTTATATTAAAGGGAGTAGGTGATGGACTTAGCAACGATGATTAACAAGTACGGATTTCCAATAATTGCCGCGGGCGGCATGGGATATCTTATATATTACGTGTGGGAATGGGCAACCAAAGAAATTAAGCCGGTTCTAAGTGATGCTAACAATACGTTAATTGCATTGATTGACCGAATTCGTATGCTAGACAATGACTTAATTCGGTTACAACAAAAGGTAAACACTACTTTACATTTGCGTGGAAAAGTGATAGAATCAGAACGTGTATTAGAAGCACAAAAAGTAGATTCAGAAGCAGACAAAAAGTTTAGGAAAGCTATAGTAGATTCTGACAAAAAACAACCAGAAAGTAAATGAAGGTAAAAAAATGACAAATCAAGCACCGCACTTATATCTAGACATGGATGGTGTCCAAGCAGACTTTTTCGGTGCATGGGCTGACAAACATGGTGTTAGTCATTGGAAGGCTATTCAAGATAAAGAAAAAGAAATTGAAGAACTTGCCAATAGCAATCATGAAGAAGTATATGGGTTCTTCCGAAATCTTAGGCCGCTTAGTGGCGGACAAAAAATTATAAGTTGGTTAAAAGAACACAATATCCCGTACACTGTACTAAGTGCGCCCCTTAGAGGTCCATACGCTGAGTCTAGTAAAGAGGCTAAACGAGATTGGTTAGATGAGTTCAATCCGGGAACTAGTCAAAATGCTATCTTTACAAGCAAAAAATTTCAGTACGCAATTATTGACGGTGTTAAAAACGTGCTGGTAGATGACTTTGGACCATATATACAGAAATGGGTAGATGCTGGTGGAATACCAGTGAAGCATGAGGATGAACATGAAGTCCCGGATGCAGCCGACCTAACAATTGCAACACTAGAAAAGATTTACTCTCCTTATATTGATAAATAATATATTAGGAGATTAAGATGAGTGACCTCAAAAAACTGTTAGATATTATTGACGAGAATAGTTCCTCAGATAAGATCGAAATTCACGACAGTTTCGACATTGAACTGACCAATGGATTTGTTATCGAGACCGGAATTGTTGGATTCAGGGAAGATGGAATCATCATTGAAGCAGACGACATTGCATGTAAATTGTTGGGTATCAATGGTATTCTATTAGAAAATGAAGAATACGACGATGAAGCCGGTATGGCGGACAACAACCTCGAAACACTAGAACGTGCAGTAGAAGGCATAGACGAGTTAATCAGTGCAGGTGACAATCTACCTGAATGGTGCCAAGAAAAGATTGCAGTAGCCAAATCAATGTTAGTCACCGTTTGGGACTACATGAAATCTGAAGAACAAAGTGATGAGGTAGCAGAAGGTAAGCCAGGTTTATGGACTAACATTCATGCCAAGCGTGAACGCATTAAGTCTGGTTCAGGTGAGCGTATGCGCAAACCAGGCAGCAAAGGTGCTCCGTCGGCACAAGACTTCAAAGATGCTGCTAAAGAAGGCTACGAGGGTATGACAGAAGCAGAATATCAAGGTCGCAAAGTACCATTGGGTAAGCCAATGCAAGGTGATGTTAAGAAGTCAAAAGTCTATGTGCGCAAGCCAAACGGAAAGGTTGTCAAGGTTAACTTTGGTGACAAGAACATGAAGATTAAAAAGTCTAATCCTGATCGCCGTAAGAGTTTTCGTGCGAGACATAATTGTGAGAACCCAGGGCCACGTTGGAAAGCAAGATATTGGTCATGCAGAGCCTGGTAATTGGGTAAACAAGTGTTGACTTACTCATATAGTATGATAAAATGAAAAAACATAGTTCAAGTTATACCAGATACGAAGTCATAGTTCAAGAGGACGAACAAACGGGAGATTTATTAGTACCTCTCCCTCCTCAACTACTTAAAGCGTTAGATTGGAAAGAAGGCGATGAGGTCGAATTTAACATAGACGACAACGGGAACTATGTTATTAAGAAGGCAAACTCGTGAGTTATACATACACTATACCAGCTAGTACTGGAGCAACCCTAGCGTCAGGTGCTTATTTAACTACTAATGGGAATGGCATTGATTGGAGTACATTATCTGTAGCATCAAGCCCTGTACACAATACGTTAGAAGTCAAAGGTGATGCAAATTTTGAGGGTGATGTTACTGTCAAAGGCAAAAGCATATCAGATTCGTTAGAGAGAATAGAAGAACGCCTAGCTATTCTTAGACCCAATGAAGAATTAGAACAAAAATGGGAAAATCTACGAGGTCTCAGAAAAGCATACATGGAGCTCGAAGCCGAAATCATTGAAAAAGAAAAGGTCTGGGGAATACTAAAGAAGTAATACTTTAGTAGTACTTGACAAATAAACCAATGGCGTATATACTAGTAACTGTTTTGACAACTATGACCTATCCATCATGACCATGCATCTAGCACATCCTTCCCTGTCTATGGGTGGTAAACGCAAAGGTAAAGTAAAGTTTCGTAATGCTGAGGAAGCACGTAAAGCACGTGAGCTTGACGCATCTTGGGCCGAGCTACAGAAAAAATGGGGAGTTGAGGCTGACGAGAAAAAACGTAAACGTGCCATGACCCAGCCCACACTTGACTACACGTTGTCAGCACCGGTGGGTCGCAATACAACCAATCATATTCCCAGCCGTGTCACTGAAGGTGGGTCTACCTCATCCGTTCATAAAGTCTATACTGGCAACAAGATTCTTGGTATCGGTACTATGCATAAAAGCAACGCCGTGCCCATCTTCTCCGACGAACAGGCTGTAGAAATTTCAAGGATGCGCCGTGGCTGATTTCACTTATTATTGTGAGATACACAAAGACCGTGACGGTATCAAGCAGGGTGTCTATGTGTACGGCGCTGACAGAAGAAAAAAGTTTGATTTTCTACGACTACACAGTATCAGCGATAAAATTTGGCGGCAGGGACCTAGAGGTGGTGTTCGCATCATAAAAGATAGGAACTTTGAAAGTCCTAGTCACTATGTCACTAAAGACGAAAAGACAATGAAAAAATTTATGTGGGTTAAACTTCAAGCCCAACCATATGTAAAGTAAGGAGAAAAGTAACTTAAATGGCTAAAGAAGAAGGTTTTAAAATGGATGGCAAAGTAGTAGAAGTACTACCCAATGCCATGTTTCGAGTAACGCTTACCGCAGGACAAACCGTAATCGGTTATATTTCTGGTCGTATGCGTAAGCATGATATTAAGATTCTACTAGGTGATAATGTAGAAATTGAATTCAGTCCCTATGATTTAGCTAAAGGCCGTATCACACGCCGTAGGTGACTAAATACTCTACGATGTATGATATTGTAGAGAAAATAGAAGAATCCCGTAGGAAAAAAATAGAGTTAGAAGACCTTCGCTATTCCTACACCGAATTAAGCCCTGTACTATCCAAAGCCACACTAGAGTTACATTATGACACCCTAGCGAAAGGGTACGTCAAACGTTACAATGCAAAAGAAGGCGACAGCGATTTCAATTACGCTGGCGCTTTCCTACATAACATTTACTTTAGTCAGTTTCGCAAACCCCAAGAAAACAACGCACCCAACGGTCCTGTACTAAATCTTATCAAAAGAAAGTACGGTTGGTGGCGTGATTTTAAAGAACAATTCAAAGAAGAAGCACTAAAGATTCAGGGTTCAGGCTGGATATACATGACCTATGACGGTGAAATAAAGACCATCGTAAATCACGAGGTTCGTGACGATATTTTAATATTAGTTGACTGGTGGGAACATGCCTGGACACTTGACTACCTAGCCGACAAAAAACAGTACCTAGAAAATACTTGGAAAATAATGAACTGGGTGCATATCAACACCCGCTGGGGCAAGCATTTATGATAAATACTATATTAAGGTACTAAAGCATGGCTATCATAGGACAACAAAACATTAATATAGGCGCAGAGAATGAGGCTGCGGGTAGCGATAACCTCTACCAAGCGTTTAATAAAGTACAGAATAATTTCACAACTCTTTTCAAATTAGCAAGCCCGTATACGTCATATATCGGGAACGGCGGGATTAATACATATGCAGATTCGGCAAGCGGTCAAGTCTTCATCACTAATACAGGTGTAACTAGTATTTCAGCAGGAACGGGGGTTACACTCTCTGCTACAACAGGTAACGTGATTATTTCAGCATCCGGAAACGGAAACGTAGGTGTTACTAACGTCAATGTTACGAGTAGCACGTTAAATATATCCGGTGCCCCAATAGTAAGTGCAGGAAACATCGTAGTAGATTTACCGTTGATTCCTACTGGTCCAGGTTTTGCTGCAGGTGAATATATTGCACCTACTATTACAATTGACAACTATGGTAGGATCACACAAGTTGCAAACACAACCGGTGTAGGAACAGTAACGAGTGTTGCTATACAAGCAATTGGTGACGGTCTTATGGTCGCCAATAGTCCTATTACAAGTAGTGGGATCATAGAAATCACAAATACCGGAGTTACTAAACTAAATGCTGGAACAGGTATCATACTAAGCGGAAATACCGGTGAGGTAACTATTTCCTCTGTAAACGTGAATCAAGGCACGGTGACTAGAATTGAAGTTACTAGTAATACCTTGAGTGTTACCGGCAGCCCCATCACCTCTGACGGTACCATTAATATCGAACTACCGTCTAATGTGTCTACTAACACATTTGAAGCTAACGTTATTAGTGCAAATACTACATTACGTAGCTTAGGCAACCTCTCAGTTGCAGGTAATGCAACGTTGAACACATTGTCAGCGAATACTGCTACTGCGAATTTTTTAGGACACTTTGACGGAAAGATCGGTAACAGCACACCAAACACCGGTGCTTTTACTACAGTCACTGCATCTAGTAACGTGACTGCTACCGGTAACATAAGCGCAAACTATATTAGCTCCAACAATGAAGTCATTATGAACCAAGCTAGTGTCATTAATGGCGGCGCACTACTGTTCACTGCATCAAACACATCTAACATTGCCGTTGCTAATTACACTGCATTCTTCGGAAACCCCAATCCGACGAACACTGCATTTGTGTTGCCTGCAGTTGACGGATATTCCTTTAGTGTCTTAGGAACTGACGGTGGTGCAAATACCGTAGGCTACGCAACATTAGGTTGGAAAACTATTGTTACGCAATATGTTAGCATATTATTAAGAAACGGCACAAGCACTGTTTTTGTGCCCCCTACTCCCCAGAGAAGAAAAGAAGACATTATGTTACGTGACGGCACTTCTTATACAAGCGTCACGCTATTCTGATAAATATATAAAAGGATTAAAAAATGGCATTAAGATACCCAATAGTTGTAAACGCATCAAGCGGTGTGTTACAAGAATTACAAGCCGTTGACGGGCTAGAATTAGGAAATAGCAATATCGCTAACGTTGGCAACTTGAATATCACATATTCAGCTAATTTAGGTGCGGTCGGCAACCTAAGAATTACGGGCGGAACCGCCAATTATGTGTTGAAGACTGATGGTAACGGGGTAGTGAGTTTCGCACAAACTCCTGCAGTTGGAAACACTTCAGAAGTTCAATTTAATAACTCAGGAACACTAGGCGGGGACGCCGGCTTTACATATAACGCTACTACAAACACAGCCAACATTGGAAATATCGAAAGTCCCGGTACTATTACATCAGTGGGTAACGTGACGGCTGGTAATTTGGTTGCCGCTACAGGTGTTATCAAGATTGGAACCACACTCGCAACTACAAACCTAGCTAATGGGGTAATATCAATTGACGCTGCTAATAACTTACTAGGTGTGTATTATGGCGGGTCTTGGCACTACGCATCGTTATCTGCATAAAAAAAGCCCCATAAGGGGCTTTTTTATTTTCGTGCTGACTTGCTCAGTGTTTTTTCTAACATATAGTGCGTATACTTGGTATAACACATTGCGGGCACTTCAATGAAAGTTTCATCTAAGTAAAATGGACAACCTTTTTTCCATTTACCATTATCTTTGAAATATTTGAGCTCCAGCAAGTCTTCAAGATTTGATGGGTCAAAATCGCGTTGGGGGACAAAACTTTTTCTAAAAGTGGTGAGCATTGTCAATCTCGTGGAAGTACAGTTGCGGCTTCTTTGAGGACTGCATATACATCTTCCAATGTAGGACACATAATCTTTGCAGTCTTCCATTCGTCATCATGGTCACGACCGGATACTTCGACCATGTAACCATTATCATACACATTGACAGTCAAACTGTCACTGCATTTTGCAAGTTTATCTGAGAGTTTCATTATGCGGCATCCACATTATGAAGGTCAACTGCGGCAACGATTTCTTCCGCGGTCACATCCTTCTTTTTTCCACGTGCCTTGATAGCATCAAGACTTGGTTTAGTCTTTTTAGAAGTCTTAACTTTGACTTCGCCCTTGCTTGCAGTCTTCTCACGGTCTGCGAGTGCATCAGCAATCAATGCCTGATCTGAGGGGCTTTGAAAATCTGCATGAGTTTGCAGATACTTGAGACAATCGACCTTAGTCATCTCACTGGGAAGTTCCATGAGGTCGATACGAGTAGCGCCACCCTTACTGAATTGTTTGACCCGACGAATCAGGTCATCAGTGAAGCGGACCTTAGAGTTACCATTATGGGTAGTGATACCCGCGACTTTGAAAGTTTGCTTAGCCATGTTGTTTCCTTAAATAGCTAGGTTGATAAAGTATGTCATTGTGACACAGTTATAATGATAACACCAACGATGATTATTGTCAACCGTGAGTGTTACCATATTCTTTAGGCTTCGCCCAAAAAATTTGCTCGTCGGATAGGGCTTAGAGCCTGGCCAATCTTTTCAGCATCCCAACAAGTCAGACCAGGAAGGACCATATCATTAAAGTTGCCTTCGGACAGAAAAACCCGAACACGAAACATTTTCATTTTATTTCTCCAGAGTGAAAATATAAGGCTTATTCCAGTTACCGATATTTACATCAATATAGAATGCAGTATCAAAATAATCAGTTTGAACATCGCTGTTATCATACCAGCCAGATCCATACATAGCAACCAGAATCTCTTTCAGAAAGTCCTTAGCCTTACCTGAATAGTGTTCTTGATACCAGTAAGTGTTCACATCCAGACATTGATTTTTGCGGATGTAAGCAACTTGCTCAGCCGACATTTTGTTACCATATGGCTTGTCAGCATCGGTCTTGATATAGTTTTCAATGAAGTCAATAGAACCCGACTTGATGTTCAGGACAAAAGTCATGTGATTGCGAACAGCAAGCGAACCCTTGACACCGTACTTTTTCAGGATAGCCTTGATAGCTGGGGCACGTTCTTGTTTGCGGTCTTGATTGAAGTAAGCCATTTCGTTTCCTTTTCTTGACTGTCTAAGATTCTATTGTAGCACCAAACCCATTTATTGTCAAATTTCGGTGAAATCGCTAGGACTGTGTCTGTATCTATTCCTAGATAAAGTATCGGTCCTAGCGTCCCTGTGGTACTAAAATGAATACTTTAGTTCGCCAAAAGGTAGTGCTACCGTATTAACTATTGACAGTAGCAAAGGGGTTAAAATCGTCTTCTGTCTTTTCAGAGTCTTCGATAACCTCATAGACCCAAGAAACCGGTACATCAAGTACTGCGGAAATCGTTGCAGGGTGAGAACCCTGTTCCAACATCAACTCGATGTCCAAATACAATTCGTTTACTTTACTCATTTAGTTTACTCCTGTTTCAAACAAACAAACTTGACTTCTTTAGTAGTACGTTTACCCAATGCTTCACTTTGTTTGCCTGCGGCAAGACATGATGCCTCAGACTTGAAACCGGGCACGGTTGTCAGTGCCATACTATCTTTTTCACTCAGCATACCTGCATGAAGAAACAAAACCAGAACCCAAGTCATAATTACCCCTTAAATACAAAATTAGCAAATAATGCGGCATTCAATGCACTAGCAAAGATGTTAAGCCACCCTGCGGCAGTATGTCCGTTGTCAAATGACTCCATTGCCCACTTCCAGCTAAGATAAGCAACTACCAAATTTATTAATATTAACCAATTCATTATGCCGCGGTCAGCATGTTAGCGGGAACTCGCCATGTGCTGAATGCCTTACCGGTTTCACGGACAATGATAAATTTACGATTGACCTTTTCAACTGTACCAAGAACAGTCTGACCGGATTTGCTACTAGTGAATTTTACTTGACTGCCTTTGACCAACGTAAACTTGGCTTTTGTGGCAAGCTGATTTCTGGCAAATTTGATTGCCGTTTGAATAGAATCTAACTGCTCATTCGTGAAGGAGCCAGCGATGATAGTACTGTTAATTTCTTGAATGGTAGACATTTATTTTCTCCTTAGATTTCAGTTTCATATTCGTAAAACTTAACGCTCGGGTCCAACTTTTTCAATTGTTTGGCAGCTGCCATCAGTTCCTTATAGCGACGGTTAACTTCCGAACGGGGAGATTCACCATCACACGTAAGATTTTCAGGACTGAGTGCAGAGTCAATCATATCCGCTACCTCTTGGCGGCCTTTAGCAGTAGATATTTCATACTTTTTACCTTTGAAGAAACTGTTCCAGTGATTCTTCTGGTCAATAAATGATTGAAGTGCTTTCATTTAGATTCCTTTGTTTGACTGTCTAAGATTCTATTGTATGCCCAAATTGATTTATTGTCAACCTTTTTTCTCGGTCATTTCCTTAAAACGTTCCTGAGATTCCAGTTGGCCAAGATTGAAGGTGTACAAAATGTAGCATAGGTATCCAAATACAGTTACACCAATAATTGTGAAAATTGTTGTAACACTAAAGTATGTAAACATCAGTGCCACTACCAAACTACCAAGCAGGGCAGAACACATCAGTGTCAATGTTTGGATTAGTGCTTTTTGTTTAAGAGATAGTTTCATTTTGAGTTTCCTTAGCGAGAATAGAACCGGTGAAGAGTGTGCCACCATATGCCTGTTGATAAGTTTCTGCCGCAGCCTTGATGAAGAAAGTGTATACTTTACCTGTAGCTGTAATCAAAGTGAATTTCATACTTCCAATTCCTTATCGTTTCAATACATGTATTGTAACAGGAAATGGATTTATCGTCAACCTTTTTACATGTTTTTCAACAAATGAGCGGTTAGGTCAGGACCGCCAATCAGTACACATTGATTTGTGTACTTTAGATAACCCGTATCATTGCGGTATTTTGATAACATATCAATGACACGAACCTGCTTGGGTGTGATTTTAATAACCTTACCTACGTAAAGGCTATTATGATGGGTGTACGCAACTGCATCACCTTCAGCAACTTCACGACCAAGTAAGTCGCGGTGATCTTCTGGTTGTACTTTAGTACTCATTTTTGTTACGATGCTTTTGTTTACGAACGTACTCACCTTTTTTGGATTGTACAACCTTAGGTTTAAAAGGGGTATTGTCATCAAACAACACCCTATGGGCGCGATGTTTCATCGGCTCAAGTTTAAAGGATAGTATTTCTCGTTTCATAACCCATATTATAGCACGAGTTCTATTTATTGTCAACTCAAAGTTAACTCAATCCTTTTGATGTTTTTGATAGTAAAACTACGCCATTCTTTGACTTCTAAATCAAATACTCTTAGTGCCTTTGTACTGTCAGATTGTTTGCGTGGCTTGGCGTCTTCTTTGATTACAACAGGAGGCAATTTATCCCCTTCCAATGTACATTTCATCACACGCTCAGTACCGTCTACCTTTGTAAAAGTAATAGTTGCTTCTGTTATAGTGAGCACTCCCTTCAACCAACTATGAATTTTCTTTTCCAAGTTGTCGTCAATTTCTTTTGGGATAAGAGGTGCTTCGAAATTATTTTCCATCTTGTTCTTTCCATGTTGTAAAAAATACTTCAACTTTTTTGTCTTTAGTCCAAGCCTTGGCATAGTCATTATCTTTGTCGCACAATATTAGTGCTTCTTTCTTTGAAACCACTCTATGGGTAAAGATAGATTCATCGATAAATTCTTGAGAAAACTCTTTTGCCTCTTGCATGACTACAGTATCCAGTGCCCATTCACTTTTATCTTTAGGAACTTCGACCATGTACTTGATTTTGAATGTAGAAGCACATTCAACTAAAACCCATTCGGTTTCTTCGCTCATGATATTATCCTTATAAAACCAATACTATCAATAGTAACTAGTAACAGGTAATTTGCAAGCATACCCGAAGACTTTCGTGTCCATGCCGCCCAGGCAAAGATTGCACATTGTATAATGAATAGTGGATACAAAATTAGAAATGGTCCGGGGTCTGCCATTGCAGGTAGAGTAATCATAAGAGTTACACTACATATAATGCTAAGAAACCAAGCTACAATTTCTAATACACATCGGACTGGATTAGATTTCCAGTCCTCTTTTATCCAATTGGCAGTGCTTTTAAAAATATTATTCATCTGTAGTAACAAGTCCGTTCACGGGTTACTGTACCATCATAATGCAACACTTCTCTCCATGCAGTACATTGCTGAATCCTAGGAGATACTGGTTCTTGAATAACAACCGGATAAGAATACTGTGGTTGCTGATACACTACTACGGGTGGCTGTGGTCTTTGATTTTGTTGGTCTAATTTTTGCCAAAGTATAGTACCCACGATTCCTGCCAATGCTCATTGCTCTCTATCACCCCATGCATGAGCCGAGAGCATAGATAGACCAAGCACTAAGCCTATAATTAATTTTTTCATAATGTTTCGCCTTTATGATATTTAGCTATAGCTTCTTGCAATACAATTTCTACCATCTTGTTCAGTGTGATATCACGCTTGTGTGCTTCCATTGCAAGTTGAAGCAACAGGTCATCTTCAAGTTCTAGTGGAACTTCAATACGACTATCCCATGGTTCTCCATTGAACATTGCCACTGCTTTTTCTAAGAAATCTTCTTCGACTTCCAAATCAATCCATTCAACATTATCCCATGCTTGATTGGGATTTACATTACGATCTACTGCCTCACTATACATTACATCCTTGAATTCAGGATTTAACCAGCGATATGGTTTTTCATCTTGAGCCCATGCTTCCGGTTTAATGGACAATTCGGCTGAATATACTGTTTGATTAGTAGCATCAAAAATTACACTAACAATAGCGAAGTGACTTTCGTAATCCATGTATCTTGCATTAGGACCATAGCATTGCCAGCCATACTCACTTCCGCTTGTTATTTTGTGATCGAGTGCTACGTTTATTTTGCTTAGATGCATTTTCTACTTTCCGGTAGTGTTCAAATATAGGGGATATATTGTTATCATATATCTGTTCCATGACTTTGTAAAGACTTTCGGAATCTTTTGTTGTCATGCCGCTAGTCCAGGGAGGATCGGTATCCTCTTTCCTTAATCCATAATCGTGTCTATAAGTAAGGCACATACTATGAATAATTTCTTCACGTGTTTTGGGATTCATTTCAGTTTCATCATTCTTATCTCACCGTTGCAATCCATAAATCCTATTTCGGGAATATCCTTTGATGTACCCATATAATTACAATTTTGAATTAGAGCAACGATTCTAATGCTAGTTTCTTCGGACGACATTTTTTCTATGCCGTTCATTACTAAAATAAGAAATGCACCATAAAACATCAGGCCTGCAATAGTTACCGTATTCAGTGACATTTTTTAACCCGATATGAATCTACACAAAACACTTTTGAAGTATAGTAGGGGTTTTTCCCCTACTATACTTTTTACTTTACATTGATAAACGGAACAGTCTGCCCGGGTACCATAGTAGTTGGCAACTTACCATCCCACTTCTCTGCCTGTACCAACTGAACCAAACTTGGGTTATCACGAAGAGCCTTACCACGAGCATTGATAGCATGTGCTTCGGCATCACCTTGCAGTTTCACAGCATCAGCCTGAGCCTTGGCCTGAATCACAGCAATCTCAGCCTGTACCTTTTCACGTTCAGCATTTTGCTGAACCTTTTGCACTTCAACTTCGGCCAACATACGCTGTTCAATGGACTTTTCGTATGCTTCTGAGAAGTCAATGTTTTCAACTTGCACACTTTCCACAATCAGCATGGAGTTGTTGGCAGCTTTCTGAATGGCTTCTTGAATCTCCATACCCAGTCGGGCACGTTCCTGAATAGCAGTCACCGCGTTGAATCGACCAAACACGTTCTTGACTTCTTCTGGAACCTGTCGATCCAGCAAGCGGCTCACAATACCATCTTGACCAGCGAACTCAGAGTAGATTTGTTCTACTTTGTCACTAGCCAATCGATAGTTCACGCTGACTTGCAAGCCGGCGTTTTGCTGGTCTCGGCTGTAGACCATAACGTCTTTGTACACACGAGCCTGTGTCTGAACGTTAATCTCACGAACCGAATCAACAATGGGCAGTTTAAAACCCAAGCCAGGTTCCGCAGTACCGACCACAGCACCGTTACGCAGGATAACACCACGCTCACCTTGATCCACAGTATAGAAACTGCCACCAATCACGGTCAGTGCGACCAGACCTGCAACTACAGCGCCGCCGACACCCATAATAACTTTAACTTGACTCATTTTGTATCTTCTTTCTTTTCAGATTGTTTAAAACTAACATTTTTGATCAACCAGTAGGCTCCAACGCCTACAACTGCTACTAGGAGAATTAGTCCTAGACCTGATAGTATCACCATCAAATTACTCCATACACCATTGCGGTGAACATTACCATTGCACCTAGTGCAAAGTACACAACACGAAGAACAACCGTTGAAAACATTTAAAACCTCTGTTTGTTTAACATAAGTGAATTATACACTGGATTGACATTATTGTCAATCCTCAATGTATAGATTTCACCTATAATTTTGTAGTACTAAAAGAGTACAGATTACTATAGTAAAAACTGTACTCTCGGGTACGTAAATATTAAAAAGCCCCATAGTAATTGTACTCTGTCTTTTTAACTCGGGTCAGAATGACTCGGGTGCCCTTATCTTCAAAGACAAACTTACCAGATGCCGCATCGACTGAGACCAATGCATTAGCATTGAAGGTCTTGTAGATGTAATCAGCACTATCATCATCGGGGTCAGTATCAAACCCAATCTCAACACCACTTGGTTGCAAGGGATTACCTTCAAACATGTCATTGCGAGTTTCGGTGATAGGTTTGCCATTGTGAATGATTTCAACATCGTACTTTGCACCACCGTCGAACTCTGGCTTAGCATTCAGCATACGCAGAGCTTCCTGAGGGGTCTCGTTGTAGCGATTCATTTCTTCTACCAATGCTTTCAACATGTCAAAGTTGAATTCACTGAACAGGCTAGAAATATTCACAACCTTTTCAATGTACTCTTTGTTCTTCAAGTTATCCTCGCAGAACTCACGGATGAAGTTAGTGTCCAGACCCTTGAAGTCAAGCATGTAGAAGATACGACCGGGACGATTTCGCATGTGATAATCCACGCGGTACTTGTCGTTAGTCGTCAACATAAACAACTTTTTAGTTGGGAATACACCATCCAACAGTGTCAAGATAGATTCTTGTTGTTCACGGTCATAAGTCTTTTCGAATTCATCAAACAACACAGCACATGGTTGTGTGATAGTTTGAATGAACGTGTTAAACTGGTCACCATGCAAAGGTGCGTTAATGACAATAGTAGGAATACCTTGCTTTGCCAATTCAATAGCAATGTTCTTGGTCAACAGAGTTTTACCAGAACCCTTCTCACCTGTCAGCATAACGCCAGTAGCGTTCGGCCGAGACAAGAAAGTTTGAATCACTCGGTCAGTGTTCTTCAAGCAGTCACCGTAAATTTTAGATGGAGAATTGAAGTCTTCAATATGCTCCAAAAAGTACGCACCTGTCATTGGATTTTGCTTGACAGTGTAGTTGCCTGCAGGCAATACTGCATGAATATCCATTGCTTCATCAGAAGCGACTTGGTAAGTATTGCCCGATTTCAAAAAATGTGCCATGTGTGTCTTTCAAAAAGATTTAACGATTTAGAAACTAGATTATAGCTCGAATTAGAGTTGTTGTAAAGAAGAAAAGGGCAAGTGCCCCTTTCTTTATTTGTTGCTGTTCGCACGAACTTGCTCAAATGTGATTTCATTGTGCAAGTTACCGTTCCAATACACGGGAACCAGTGCGTTAAGCCAGCCACGATCAGCCCATTGCTTAGGTTCATCGACACTACTGACAAACTCTCCGGTACCATTGGACCACAGTGTGACACGACCTGCCTTAGACTTCTTGCCAGGATCAGTAACAGGATCTTTGACAACATCAATCCATTCACCGTTCATTTGCATACTACTGCACTTCATAGCAAACCGTTGAGTATCGCGGTCAACAATTTGTAGCAGAGCGCCGCCCATACCAAAAGCAATGTTATCAGCACTCCAGCCCATGGCCATGAATGCCCCGAGAATACTACGAACGGTTAGTTCGTTGATACCATCACCTTGAATTAGGCGAACATTGTTCAAGACCTTGAATCCTTTTGCGTTAGTTGTGTAACCAAACTTGCTGCCAAGGATCTCAATCAGACGACGGTTGACTTCCACAGGATCACCACTGTCAGGACGAATGACAACGGTAGCCCCACTATCAATAACTTGTTGACGAAGTTCTTCACCCCAAAGTTTTTCTGCGGCATTGTAGATATCGTAACTATCAGATACGACAGCCAGAACAGCGCCAGGCTTTGCAAACTGATTGAGCATGTTTCTGTAAGCATCTACTTCTCCTTCACGACCCCAACTAGTGATTGTACTGTGTTCTGCGGCTGGGATTGAGAATCCAGCGATACCAGCGTTGTAATATTCACGAGCAAACAACACACCAGTAATAGTGTCAGTGCCCATGAAGTTAACAAGGTGAGCCGCCCCGCCAATTCCGGCGCTTTCCATACTGCTAACACCACGAGCACCGAAATCGTGCAACTTAAAATCAATAGTAGATGGATCACCGGTACGCTCCAAATAGTCAAGAATGACTTGTTTAATTGTGTATGATTGTGTTGCTACGGTAGTACCGTACCACACTGCACGAAGCAGAGCAGTTTCCAACCAAGTGGTCAGCCAGAATGCTTGTGGATCAGTATTTTCAATTGTTGCCAGAACATTGCGGGTTGGTACGACTGTCCCTTCAGGTACGGCTCTAATAACAACTGGGAGGTATCCCATGTGCTTGTCAAGAATGTATTGCCATCCTTCGCGGTTGAAAGGCAGACCGTGAGTGGTAAGAATTTCTTCTGCGATATCAATGTCTGACTGGGAAATTGGTTCGAGTAGGTATTCTTTAATAAAAGCCTGTAGTCCGAAGAATACAGTTCTATCGTACCTACCCCCACGTGATTCGATATACGAATATACACCTGTAGTACCTGGGGGATACTGCCAAGGCATGCTTGTCTTGTAAGAATCCACATTTAAGATGGGTGATTTGAAAATTCTGTTCATAATAAAAGTTCCTTTTATAAAATGCCTTAGCGTCTATCGCTTAGGACTTGTTACAAGTATAACACAAACTTATTTTTGTGTCAACCTTTTTCGGCAGTTTTCACCGTGCCATTGCTTGTAATTACCCGGATCCGCTGTCTTTCCGCAATGAGGGCAAGTTTGGTAGTGCTTTGCCTTATATTCATCGCTATTTCTTAGTTCCTTCATGGTTGCCTTCATTTTAGCACCTTTAGTAGCAAGCCATTCTGGCTTGGATCTAGTTTCAATCTCTTTCAGCCTAGCCTCAACTCCTTTGGTTGCTCTCCATTCAGGATCATTCTTTCTTTTCTTAGCCTTTTCAGAAACCTTTTTTGCTTTGACTACACCAGTAGTAGCAAGCCAGTTAGGATCATTGATAGTATCAGAATGCTTCTTACTTGCTTCTTTGCCTACAGTTTCTAGCCACTCAGTAGAGGTAACTGTCTCCAACATTTTTTGTTTGGCCTCGGCCCCTTTTGTTGCCTTCCATTCAGGATCGTTCCGAATTTCTTTTACTTTATTTGAAATCTTTTTGGCTCCCTCAGGGCCGACTGGGCCACCGTCACCTGATTCAAGTTTCAAATTCGCAAACTCAGGAGAGTCAACTACATTCCACAAGTTGGAGTAATGTAATCCCCATTCTTTTATTTCCTCATTGGAAGAACATTCTTTCAATACTTTGGTAGTTACATCATCGCCATGTTTGGTTAAATGACGCAACCAATGTAGACCGGAGCCTTTGTATTTGTGTGGATCTTCTTTTGTTTTGCCGAGATATTTCAATCCAGTTTTGTTGTGGATTTTTAGATATAGATAAATATTCATGCTGGTGCTCCCTAAAGCATTAGAGTAGTTGGGAATCCCCATTCCGCGAACTACACTAGTATTTATCATTTCTGGTCAAACTCCACAAGAGTGACACTTCCGCCCTTTTCGGTTATTACCTTAGCAAAATTCTCCAATAGAGCCATGATGCGGCGTTTATCGCCACCTGCGAGGCCGCATCCGATTAGAGGAAACCCGTAGCGTTGAGCACCGTATTCATGTGCCAATTTTCGAAGGATTACTTCAAAACTTGCATACTCAAACACATCTTCACCTTGTTGACTAGTGAGATATTGTGTGTACGCATTGATAATCCTGAATTCCTTTTGATTTGGGTTATCGTTGGTACTATACGCCATTGTCCAATTACCTAGTTTGCTGATACTACCCTTGCGAGTGTCACTATCAACAGCCTCTGCCAACGGATAGCGTTTAGCAATCTGCGGAGCAAGACCTGCACCCATTGCGTTGAAACAATTACAGCCTTGAATGATGATATCAAAATCACCATTGTCTGCCATGTCAAGTAGATTGCCTTTAGTTTTAATCAGCATTTTCTTTCTCCAGTTCATCTAATATACCTTCGGCTTCTTTCAAGCCCTTTTCCCATCGTGCCATCAAACTACGAAAGTCTTGAATGTTCTCACGATTGTGAAACATATCACCACTCCAAATTGCCGCATCAATTTCGTCTGCCGGGCCTTCGTTGAGTCGGTCGTATTCTTTAGTTGTCATATCAAGCTCCGAAATGTGTTTTTACAGATTGTTTGATGTGTTCGATCAATGCCCGGTCTCGATCAGTTTGAAACACTTCTGTATGTGCGTCAGTGATCGCCAACATTTGATCTACAATCAACTCGGCGAACTTTGTTGAATTAAACCAAGCAGGACCATATTGACGAGGCTCCCAGCATTGGATTTCAAGTTCTTTAATTCGTTCGTTCATTCTTCAACTCCGAAATGTGTCAACAAATACTGATTGATTACATAAGAACCAGTTCTAAAATCTGTGTCAGGACTTGCCATACCCTTCTTCAGTGCAATATCAGCACATTCTTTTACAATCAACTCGGCGAACTTTTCTTTGTCAAATTCTTCATGTGAAGTCCAGGTAGAACCTTCAGACCAAGAAGTGCATTGCTTGATAAGTTCTTTAATTCGTTCGTTCATTTTAGAATCCTGACTAATTTAGATAAATAATTATAGCACAAACGGTAATTTGTGTCAACAAAAATGTCCCTCGCGGAACGGTAATTCCCAGGGACTCTAAATGCTAAAAAGGAGCAATCAGCAAATGTATTTATTCGTATACAAAACATCACACACCAATGGTAGATATTACATCGGCCGGCACCAAACTGACAACATTGACGATGGCTATTTGGGTAGCGGCAGATGGGTTTCTGGTATCAGAGACAAGTCTACTTTGACCAGAGAAATTATAGCAGAAGCCACTTCGTTTGAGGAACTCTGCGAACTTGAAGAACATCATATATCCCTTCATTATGGCAACCCTCTTTGTATGAACATGAAACGAGGAAGCGATGGGAACACTAGTGACGATGCCAAAGAATTTGCCAAAAGAATGATAGAGAACGGGACTCACAATTTTCTTGGTGGGGCACTTCAAAAACGCAGAGTAGAAGATGGCACACATAATTTTCTTAACGGTGAGATATCTAAAAAATCTAATGCCAAACGAATCGCAGAGGGAACCCACAATCTTTTGGGAGAGAACAATCCTATGCACAAGAGAATCGCCAATGGCACTTATCACATGATTGGCGAGAATAACCTCGCAGTTCAACGAGTGAAACAAGGCACCCACAATTTTCTTGGGCCAGAGACTAATCAGCGAAGGATTGATGCTGGAACTCATAATTTTTTAGGTCCTAACGCACCATCGCAATTCGTTTGGTCTTGTGAAGTGTGCGGTAAGACTGGCAAGGGTAAAGGCATATTCACAAGATTCCACGGTGTTAATTGCCGCCAATTGAGACTCCAGCCGCCCACTCAATGATATCCGCGTGATCCTCAAATAATTCTTCACGCTTCAATTCGGCAATTGCGGTCCACTTTGCTTTTTCGGCATCGTCACTACCTTTTACTTTAGGCAGTTCACCGTCAGGCAGTTCAATGTGAAACGCATGTGTGATGATACGACCACGTGGGCTACGATCAATAGCGTCAAATACTTTGCTACGCTTGATGCTACCACGTAACACGGGTGCCGGTACCTTAATCATAGTTTCTTCACGCAGTTCACGGATAGCGGCATCCTCTACTGATTTGTCAGTGTTTGCATTGACATACCCACCCGGCAGTGCCCACAAGCCTTTGCCTGGTTCGCTACGGCGTTTAATCATCAACACGTGACCACTTTGAATCACAACACTATCCGCAGTTGAAAAGATTGGGGGATAGGGCAATGATGCATATTGCTTTTTGTAGTTAGCTACAAACTCACGTTCACGGATGATTTGTTCATACTCAGGTGTAGCTCGAAATTCTTCCAAGAAGTCAAAAGTTGACTCTGGAACCACACCTTGAATGAATTTCATATTGCAGTCACGTTTGAAATACAGGTCACGAATGTCAACTGCACTCAAGAATTCAATCAGTTCTACGTTCTCATAACCCCATTGAGGGAACATGTCGAGGTAGAAACTTGAATCATCTTTCTTGTGACCAATGATGCCTACACCAGCACCACCGAGAACACGATACTTGCTTACGATGCCTTGAATTCGTACCGCCCATGCTTGGTCGTTGTAAATTGTGTCAATGTTTTCTTCAACGTGAACCTGCATACTAAGACCGCGAGTAGCGTTCTTAATCATCAATGCACGTTCGGCACTTGTGAAGGGGTTTTTGTAAGTGCGCGGTTGTTTTGCAGAACCAGTGATGATGACCAATTGATTAGTCAATGCTGTGGCACGTTTGATAATCTCAAGGTGAGCATTGTGAAGAGGTTGAAAGCGTCCAATGAGGACCAGTGTGTCGTATTTTTTCATTTTAGTAACCTCGAATCAATTTGAATGCAGACAGTGTAGTAGCAATATCCATACCTTCACTCTCACAATGGCAGATAAGTTTTTGTGCTTTTTTCAAGTACTCGGTATGTGCATACCCAGTCCAGTCATCTTTTTTGTTTTTGAATTCATAGTGCCAACCGCAACCATCAGTGTGGTTCTGATTGCAAAGCATACTATGCAATTCTTTAGCAAGTTGGTGATCAGGTGATTCGAGTTTAGCCTCAATCAGTTGGGCTTGCAAGTCTTTGAGACCTTGCTCATGTTGTTTGATTTTTTCTTCGATGGCGAAGAGAGTTAATTTTGACATTGAAAAATCCTTTCAATAATTGTCTGAGTTGCGTCTATCGCTTCTCTTGTTTATTTATCTTATTATAACACCAATTTGTATATTTGTCAACAATTTGGGATAAATAAAAGTGAGGGTCACGGAATTGCAGTTCCTACCCTCTCTAATGCTAAAGTTTTACAAAAGGAGCACCAGCATGTCTATTTATAAGAAAACAAACCACCGCCAAATATATAAGTCCTACCATGGTCCTATTCCAAATGATGAAGATGGTAGAACTTATGAGATTCACCATATTGACGGGAATCCACTGAATAACTCAATAGAAAATCTCATTGCGTTGTCAATCAAGGATCACTATGATATCCATTATAAACAAGAGGATTGGATTGCATGTTTCAGAATCGCAAAGAGAATGAAAATATCCCCTCAGGAAAAATCAGAACTCGCTAGAAAAGCCAATGCAATTAGAATAATGAACGGGACTCATAATTTTCAGAATGCTGAGTGGTCTAGCACTAATGCAACAACAGCAAATAAATCTCGGGTTGATAGTGGGACTCATAATCTACTGAAGGCAAACCGATCTCACTATAATCTACGGAAGCCTAATACCAAAATATATACTTTTGAGAATAGCAAAACCGGAGAACAAGTGAATATGACTCAATATGATTTTATTAGGACATACTCACTGAACAGTGGCAATGTTTCATCAATGATTAAAGATCCTAGTCGCTCAGTAAAGGGATGGAAGGTGTCAAGCCTCACAAGCCCAACAATTCCCGTTCTTCGTCACTCAACAATTCATTGACCTTACGCAATGCCTCTGCCTTAACTTCACGGACACGACGGGCTTCTGCTAGTTCAGCCTCATGACGGTCCAGTTCGTATTCCAATTCTTCCAATTGTTGTTGGCTATTAGGGCTATGTGCGTATGCCAATGTGTGAACCTGAGGCTCATACTTGTTGCGGTCACGAACCAAAAACTTGTTTTCATTGACCGACATGTCAAAGTATGCGTTGGTTGCACGGGCAAGAGCCAACATCAATCGGGCGGGGTACTCAGCAACTTGATTTGCGAGGTAAGTTTCACGTTCCTGGGCGAATCGTGCGCTACGTTGTGCTACTGTTTCACGTGCCATTTCTAACTCCTTTAATCAATCTATAGACATAGTATATCACTTTGCCCATTTATTGTCAAGTTTTGGGCAATCTATTTTGCTTTAATCGCCAAAAAAGTCGCCAAGTTCTTGACTGTTTTGTACGATGCAGGCTCTGTGTTCCTGTCATAAAACGACCGTTAATCAGTTGACCGAAGACTTTTGGCTTGGGCTGACCTTTCAGTAGTTTCTCGCTGATGCGTTCATAAGTAGTCATTTTGTAATTCATACTAGTATTATATGCCCAAACTGATTTATTGTCAACCACAAAAAAGCCCCAATTAAGGGGCTAATTTGTAGTACTAAGTATTACTTAGTTGGGAAGGGCCATGCTCCACTAGCAGTTGGTGCTCGACTAGTCATGTTAACAAACCGATAGCGAGGGGATTTCCCCAAATCACTATCATCAGAACCCTTGTCAAAACCTTCGTCATAGTTCTTACTTTCATTCCATGACAACCCGTCGGTATCATATTCGTTACCTTCGTAACCATCAGTGTAACCGCGATAGAATCCAGTAGAACCAGTCTTAGGGTCTTTGACTACTGGCCTGGGCGCAACATAAGTGTTGTTAGTTGCGTTACTTTGTACAGGCTTAGTAAACGCAGTATCAACTTGGTCACCGTCGTTACCGATTTCACCGATAACTTCGTAACGACATGCACGACCCTTAGCGTTGTTGTAATCGCTAGGAATGGACACTACGTCACGAGGATTGATTTTCACAATCACAACACGGTTGTCGTAACCATTACCAAAGTTGGGCAGATAAGACTGACTACAGAAGTGCAAACCACTAGAGCAAGTACGATCCTTATTGTCATCAACTTCGTTGCGTTCCATTTCAACAATCATACCAGGAGCATTATTCATAGTGCCACTGTGAATATCCAGATAGTCATTGCGGACTTTCTTGTAAGCCAGGAAGTGACCGTCGGGAGTAATCGGCAGACTATTCTTTTCCAAGAAGCCATACAGTTCATCGACGGCTCGCTTAGAAGGGTTAGTCATCAAGTTCTCCATGAAGTTGACCAGAGGCTCGATGGGGAATTCATCTTGCAACATAGCAATCATGCGGGTAGCAAGACCATTGTTCATAGGCTTACCCTTCCAGAACAATTGCTCACCTTGGACACTTACGTTGCCCTTGCCGTAGTTCAGTACGACCTTCTTAGGTTCGACTAGATCAGCGACCTTGGTCCAGTCACCTGCTTTAATAGCATCAACTACCTTACCATAAGTGATATGGCTTTTAGCGATAGTGTGCGGCTTGTTGCCGATCACGACGGTAATGTTGTTACCTTGGATGATAAAGGGATAAGACATTTTGTTTCCTTATTTTACGTTCAGTTTTTTACGGGCTTCTGCGAAATCTTTTGCGGTGTCTGCTTTTGCTTTCTCCGCAAGCTTATCAATATACTTAGCAACTCGTTTCTGAGCCGCTTTCGCTTCTTTCTCAATATCCATTTTAGACACCTTTCTTTGCGTCAATTAGGTTGATGTATTCCGCCACATTAGCACCTTCGGTGCTGTACTTGCTAAGATTCTTAATCAGCGGGTAACGCTTAATAATAGTCTCAACTTCTTTGTTGTACTTATCAATCAGTGTCGCAGGGTCAACATTTGTTGACGTAGCGACCTTGTATTGTCGGCACAACCATTCCAGACTCTGACGACTTTTTTGGTCAGACTCCTTCACATCTTTGAATGTGTTGAACAGAACCAAGTAAGGACTGTTCTTTTCTACAATGTGTTTAGTAGCATTATACTGGTAGAGTTCTTTCCAGTCAATACTCTGTTTGACCAAACCCATTACATCAGCTTGACCAAGTTGACCGAGTTTGCCTTTGATATGTTCATCAAGGTTAACCCAGTTCTTTTGAGTCTTGACCCACTCAATGTCAGTCTTACGAACACCGTAAATGTGGTCAGTAAACAAATTACCAGTACGCAAGTGATTTTCCAAGCTCTTGATATCTTCAACGACACCGAGGTTCTTGTAACCACTCAACGGCAAGTAGTAGTAAGTAGTCTTGCTGTCAAACGTGTCAGCCTTACCTGCATCACGCCAGACCATTTCAGCACGATTGCGCCAACCACGACTACGACCTTCTTCCAACCGCATGATAGTAACGTTAGCACCCATGCTACCTGTACGTTCTTTTTCGAGCAACGAACTAGCCATCAGAATCTTAGCTTCTGGAGGGTTACTCAGTGCCTTGAAGAAAGCCTTAGTGTTGACTGGCTTAGTCTTGTCAACCGCTTCCAGTACATATACATTTGACTGATACGAATTGTTCTTGTCTGAACTGTTCTTCCAGTGATGTTTTGCACGTTCAGTAGCACCGACCTTAGTGTCGTTGATAACGAAAAATGTATCACTGCTTACTTGGAATTGCCATTCATCAAACATAATAGTCTGACCGTTGACATTGCTATGAGAATGAGTAGGCTTGATTGTAGAGCAAACTGCATAACTGCGGCTCTTACTAAAACCACGCACAACCATGTTGTACTTACTAGCCAAGTCCTTGACAGGCAAGTTGAAAGTTTTCAGAGCGTTCCAACGATTAGCTTGGGGAGTGAACAGTTCAAATTTAGTGTCGGTAACATACTTGACTACAGCCTGAGTAAACAGGTAGTCTTGATAACGCTTGTTCAAGTACAAAGCACGTTCCCACAGATTGGTAATCTTATCGGCTTCGATAGCGATATGAATAGCCAATTGTGCGTTCAATGCTTCCAGTTTAGTCTTGATTGCTTGAATCGTTTCAGGAATATAACTCAGACCTTCACGGGAAGCCTGAAAGTCAAGTTCGCCAATCGCAAATTCCATCACCAGACCGCAACTAAGCAGACCGTGCAGGCCACCAAGCGCCTTCTCAGCGTTAGGGACTTCGATTGGGTATTTGATATTACCCATGATAGCGTAGCTGTGACGGCCGGTGTCGCTGTTGTAGTGAACGCCGGGAATAATGTTAGTTTCTTTGTATTCAGGGTCCTTGAATTTGAAGTCAGCATTGCCACTAACTACAGGACGCAGTTTAAAGTACTCATAGACATACTTTGCCTCTTGACGGAACTTGTCAAAGTCGTAACGATCTTCCACAGCAAACTTGACCTCAACACCTGCCGGGTCAGTGGTTTGTTCTTCCATCATCAGGGCAATAGATGGTACACCCTGCTCGTTGATGAAAGCAGTATAAATGCCCTTACGACCCTCTTTGATAGCTGTGACAGTGAAGTTATCGGTGTATGAAAAGGGTGATTTGCTTCCAAGTCCCAACGCTCCAATAAACTCATTAGAGTTGGTTTTGGTAGATTCAAAATATGTGGTATAGATGTTGGTGACTTGTTCATGGGTCAGACCTGTACCGTAGTCACGGATAGAGAAAAAAGGTTCAAGACTGTTGGGCAAGTGAACATCAAAAGGTGTATCAGTACGACCTGCGGCAGTGTGACTGTCAACAGCATTGCAGGACAGTTCACGGATGATTGCGCGGATCTTGTTAGCATACAGACCCGAGGACAGAATGTTAAAAGCCTTCGCACTATTGCGAATGCGGAACTCGCCAATCTCTCCGACGTTGGAGACGATTGCTTCGTTTTGGACTGCGCTATGAAGTTTCATGTGTGTTCCTGTGTTTCAGTGTCAATACAAGTATTGTACTTGATTTTGGATTAATAGTCAACCTTTATCTTGCCAGTGACAGAATCGTAACTGACAAAAACCTTACATTCTTGGAATTCGTTGTTCTCAATGTAGGATGCTTTGTAAACAAATTGATTACTGTTGCTCATACCGAGGAACTCGGATGTTTCAAATTTATCTTTTTTATAACCAGATTGACGAATGCCCTCAGTCAGCATAACGGGAGGCATGTTAGTGAGCAGGCGAAGTTTGTCGGCTGTAATCATTTTGTATTAAACGTAAAAATCAGATGTGAAACCAAGTTTGATATAAACTGCCTCACGGACAGCGGTATCAGTTGCCTCACCGAAATCTTCAGGGAAACGGTCAGCCAAACTACGGAGTTCAGCTAGAACTTGGGGCCATTCCATTTTGAGTACTTTAGCAGTACGAACAATTGCGTCAACAGCATCATTACCGAAACCTGTGTACATTGCGTAGTTTGCCATTTCGTTTCCTTTACTTGACTGTCTAAGATTCTATTATAGCACCAAACCCATTTATTGTCAAATTTTAGGCAGCGACTGGAGCGCTGTACCAGCCTTCACGCTCAATCTTACGCTTGGCTGACAGCATAGCCTTACGATGAGCCATGAATTCAGGAGTGATTTTAGCGTAAATGCCGCCCATTGCAGTCATTGCAAGCAGGGCAGAATCACGTTTTGCATACGTTTTTACTGCATTTACAGGAATCATAAATTGACGACCAGTACCATCAGCATTCTTGAAAACGGGGCTTGTGTACAGAACTTTCATGTCAGACTCCTTTAATCAATCAATACATGTATTGTATGCCCAAAACGATTTATTGTCAAGCCTCAAAAATGAATACTTTAGTGTAACTTTCGAGTGGTGTTGGTGGGTTCAATGTCAATATATGCATCGTCCTCAAGATCAGCCTCAGTGATTCCAAGTTGTTCTGCAAGGGCGTCAAGGTCCTCGTCGGATAGGTCATCTAAGGATACAGGATTAGCTTTCTCAAACAATTCGCCTGAGTCAACCAGTCGTTGAATCTCAGCTACTAATTCATCTAGTTCTTCCTGTGTGCCCTCAAAACTATCAAAGCATCCAGGGGCAAAAACAATCTCGGGTTTTTTATTTTCATTAGTCATTTTTTACTTCTTCCTTTTTCGGGTTTACCTTCAACATAGTCCCATCCTACTCCGCCTAGGCTTTTCCAATCATCATATTTCTTAGCTTCATCTTTACAATGTTGCGGTTGACCTATACTACCAACTACAGCCATGCAATCTTCACATCTATAACTTATCCCCGATTGTAAATCAAATAATGCTCTTCCGCCACATGGTAATTTTATAGGAGGCATTCCTCTAACATTCTCTAGGAATATGTTATCGTATCTCACATCTTCAAAGTAGCCCATACTGCGGTCCTTTCCAAGTCTTTTTGGAACTCTGGATAGACTTCATCGAGTTGCCATTCTTCAATTTGTTTGTAACCTTTGCTCCGTTTCTTATGAAACATCTCTTCGGCTTCCCACCAAGACGCCTTTACTAATTTGGTTTGAAGTTTGGCACCGCGGCGTCCCCAGAATGTCACACAGTATTGGTCTTGTAATCGAATGATACCCCACACTTTGTCATGCTTGTCTTCCTGACACCAACCAATGTGAGCGTACTTCATTTTGACCTCACACAACGGTAGTTTTCGGACTTTAATCCAAGTTGTCTTGCGGCATCTTCACACCTTTCTCGGCCGTTTTCAGCACCGCTACTATAATATTCACCTATAGGTCGCCAATCGTATGCTTTGGCTTGATGAAAACGATCACCAGCCATTGCTACCACTGTCCAAATCATTAAAATGTAAGTCATTATTCAATTCCTTGACGAGCAATATTTGCCAAACGGCGTTGTTCATTACTGGCACGACTAGCTACCTTGCGGGCTTCTTTACGTGCCTGTTCGCGGAATTCTTTTTCAAACTTGATATCGTTGGCTACTGTCTCCTGTGTAATGCCATATGCTTCTGCTATAGCAATTACCGCAGGCCACTCGTAGTATCGAAGTGTACCATTGTCAACTTGGTTAACAATAAACTGAATCATTTCGTGATAGGATTTCATCTCATCGGCCCATTCGGATTAGGTTACGCATTTCTTCGCTGTCGCTTTCGTCAAACTCAGGCTCTTTAGGAATACACACTTCCACATCCTGCAAGATACGCTGGAGTTCCTCTAGATTTATTTTGAGATACTGGATAGTTTCATTAACTAACTTTTTGTCTGAATCTTTCCATGTACTGGCCACTTCCCATTGAGTCAATAGTTCTGCTTTACCATCAATGGTATTTTTCAAATTATCACGGACTGTTTGAATGTTCATATCGAACTCGCTTTGTTGTATTGTCTATAGTATAACACTAAAATCATTTATTGTCAAGTTTTGATATAAATATTAGTATGACACGAGGCATCAAGCGAACAAAAGAAACTGTAAACGAAAGTATTAAACATACTGGTTTCCAATTGGTTGGAGAATATACTTATGCCCGAGACAAAACTACATTTAGATGCGGTCAAGGTCACGAATGGCAAGCAAGACCTTGTGATATTCTATCCGGTAAAGGTTGTCGTCAATGTGATATTATCACCAGAACGTTGACTGCCAAAATAGTCAATGATCGCATTGGTGCAACTGGAGTAACTCTTGAGAGCGACTATCTCGGTGTCCATATAAAGTCGCAGTTCAAATGCCAAGCAGGGCACGAGTGGATGACAACTCCGGACTATATGCTTCGTGGCGGAGTTTGTCCAAGTTGCCGCACAGTTCAAGGCAGCGGGTACAAACAACATTTACCAGGTTGGGCATATATTCTTGAGTTTGACACATTCATAAAGTATGGCATTACAAACGATCCTGCTAGACGATTAGCAAAACATGATAAAGCCGGTAACTACTCTGTTCGCTTACTTGAAAGATATCACGACGGAGCACTTGCTTACCGATGGGAACAAACTGTCAAGTCTAAGTTTGGTGGCAAGTTTGTTGATAAAACTGTAATGCCAGATGGGTTCACAGAAACCTTATCCAAAGATTTGCTTGATTCAGTTTGTTCGCTCACTATTTGATGCCGGCAATTGTTTTCTCAAGATTTGTTTTTACGGTTTCTATGTTCATAGTTCATCCCATGTAATCTTGAGGGTAATCTAAAGGATCGGTTCGAACCCGGTCTACCCAACGGAAAAGCAAGATCAAACCAATCACTCCAATAACAAACAGTAAAATTTCAAGTAGCATCATTATCCTTGTAATGTTCAATTACTGCATGGGCTACATCAAGATACTGATTGCTAGGCAATTGGTTAGCAACAACTTGCATTGTTTCTTTCACAATCAACTCGGCGAACTTTTCCAAATTTACCGTAGTAGGGTCAATGTAGTCCGGTGGAGGAGGAAGGAAATGTCCGCGAAAAGCCTTATAGTTTGGATTGCCTCCAGCCTGTTCAGCAAGTTGTTTAATTCGTTGGTTCATTCTTCAACTCCGAAATGTTTTGGATCATATTTTGTCAATAATAATTCCAATGTTTCAATTCGTTCATCCCGGCGAGACAAACTCCTTTCCAACGACTCTTTAAGAATTAATAGATTTGCCACACGGGCTTCTAATAATTCAATCTTATCTTCTGGATCTATCATTCTTCAACTCCGAAATGTTCTTTAATCTCTACAGCACAATCCTGCCTACCTGACCTAGCATCAATGTTATCTTCGCCATCTATATCTTGACAAATAGCAATACATTCCCTCACAATCAACTCGGCGAACTTTTCTTCAAAAATCTCATCACCATTCAACCAACCACTTGAAGAAATAAGTTGGTCTGTATATTCGTGGGCCTGTTCAGCAAGTTCTCGAATTCGTTCGTTCATTTGTATTCCTTTACCAAGCGATCCATTTCGCGGTCAAACCCAACAATGGCACAGGCCTTGGCCTTGAGGCTCTTACGAAGAGCACGTTTACGTTCTTCTTCACCGTCTGCTGTACGAGCAAACTCTGCCCACATCTCAATGGCTTTGACTTCATTGATGACTGTGCCCAGAGCAATGGAGTACATTGATAGCAGTTTCATTTCTGTTTTCATTCCAATTCTCCTGTAGCATCGTTGACCCTGCCGAGGTAGACAGCCTTGAGTGGAAGATTACGGGCTTCGTAATGTTTATTAGCCCAATCAAGAAAGTTATCAGCACGCCATTTTTCTTCAAATTCATCCTCACGCTTGACCTTGTGCAGGTTAGGTTCACCCATTTCTACAGGGTGGACTTGAACGATGTGAACGTATTTTGTCACGGGAAAGTCCACAGGGTTAGAAGTGTTTGAGTAGTGTGTCATTTTATCGTCCAATCGTTTCAATACGGTATGCATATGCACGAGCACCAGTCAGTTTCACATCCAAGCGATCCAGTGCTTCCGCATAGAATGGATCAATGTGCTTGGCATGTGTAATCTTTCGTTCTTCTTCGGCAGCAAATTTGACATTCCAAATAGCATGTTCAATTAGATCCAACTGTCGCTGGGCTTTTTCAAGTTCAGTCATTTCAGGCTTTCTCTCAGTCAATACATGTATTATATGCCCAAAACGAATTAAAGTCAACCTTTAATGTAGTCAAACAAGTGTGCCTTGTCGTAGGCATTTTTTACTACAGGTAAGTTGTTACGCCAAATTGCGAACTTTGTGATTAGTTTTTCTACAGTGTTCATAACCTTATCACCAACACGGGGCACAGGCGACAGTATTAATGCGGCTGATACTAAAAGTATCACAAATGGAACTAGCGGTGCTGTGATTATCCAAAAGACAATATTAAGTTTTAATTTAGGGCTGAGTTTCATAGTTCAAAACCAAATTCAGGGGCGGCTGCTTTAATGCCGGGCAGGATATAGTCGACCGTGATTTCATCGACTCGACTATATCCCAATAGTGCAACCTTACGGGCTACTTCGCTATCAGTGTAAACCCCAAGCACATCACTGGACACTGCGTCTCCGCGACTATAACCTTCACGGGTGCGGTGTACGACAAAAACTTTCATTACTTGACTCCAAATGTGTTAAGAGCAGGTTGCAGGGTGTTAATCATTTGTGTTTCAACTTCGTGAGCAGCCTTCTTGCCACGCACGATTTGAACGGGGCCATAGACAAAACGCTCGGCACCACGAGTACGCAATGCAACACTCAGGCCCCAGTTTTTGTTTTCTGCGAGGGCCCGTTGCATGTGCTTTTGCATACGACGGTTGAGAGTCTTGCGGACGTTACCCTTGAACTCCATAGCAGTCAGACCAATGTAGTACTCAAGTGTTACAACATCCTGGATGTAGTATACGACCTGATTCCTGTCAGACCTGCGCTTGCGTTGTGTTTTCATCATGTTTGTATTATGACATAGGTTGGATTTATTGTCAACCTTTGGGCAAGTCCGGCTTCCAAATAATCGCTATTTACTACATAATGATAAATAATAGTATGAACAAATATTTTCATTGGTATAATAAGTTAATAATCAGTCGCAAACAACGAGTTTTACCTGCGGATATATACGCTGAAAATCATCATATTATTCCTAGAAGTTTAGGTGGGGATGATTCAAATGATAATCTAATCAGATTATTACCTAGAGAACATTTTATCGCACATTTACTATTAGCAAAGATTCATACTGGTGAAAATGGAATGAAAATGGTTCACGCATTACGCCGCATGTTAACTGGTAAGGGACGATATATTCCAAATTCTAGAGTATATCAGATAATACGAACCCTTTCTATGGAAAAATGTTCTGGTGAAAATAATCCAATGTATGGCCGGACCGGAGAAAATCATCCTAGTTTTGGCAGAAAAGAGTTAATATATAATGACGATTTCAGAGCCAAAATAAGTGCTACTAGTAAAGGTAGAACCGCTTGGAATAAAGGGTTAGTTGGTGCTGTGAAAATGTCTGAATCAACTAAACAGAAAATGTCTGAATCAGCCAGGGGCAAAACAAAATCGGATGAATGGAAAGCCAAAATAGGAGAACAGACTAAAAATAGTCCTGTAGTAACTTGTCCCCATTGCGGCGCATCCGGAAAAAATGCCCCCATGAAAAGGTGGCATTTTGATAATTGTAAAGTTAACTCTTAATCCAAGAATGCACTTCTGGTTCGCCCCCACGCTCACGGATTTGACGCTCTAGGTCGCGGATTTCCTTGATAGTGCTAGGACGGCGTAGGTATTTCTCACGCAGAGACAGAATTTTGGCTTTGAGCCATTCAATCTCATGGAAACGATTTGTGTTAATTTCTAAGTAGTTAGTACTAACCGGTGTGCTCATCTTAGTACTCCTTACTTAATCCAAGAACCAAACGCCACCGTCTACAACTTCAATCTCTCCGGAGAACTCGCTTACGTATTCTCCACCGTTCTGGGAAACCATTATTTCAGACTCACCATCCAACTGCGACAACAATTCTATCAATTCACGAACTAACATTTTCTTCACCTTTTATTTAACTTACCCATAGTATAACAGGATACCCATTTATTGTCAACTCTTGGGCATTTCGCTAGGACTCGCTCAGTATTCAGTCAGAAATAAAGTATTGGTCCTAGCGTTCCTGCGGTACTAAAATGAGTACTTTTGTTTCAGAAAAATGTAGTACTAAAGTATCACCACAAGTGAGGTTCGTATGTTGGTTCATCTTTTAGAATCAGAATGATTTCCGATTGCTCGGTGTAGATCAACCTTAGGTTCTCTAGGGTAGCACGGCGTTCTTCTGGAGTCTTTTTCAACCATGCTTCAACAATTTCATAAGACCCATGTGTGGTGCCACTAAGCATGTGATTCATTATCCACGACACTGTTTTCTTTAGCGAATGTATTGTATTTGCAGGATGACTCTTTCCCACTGCGCTCATAAAGTCATTCGCAAAGACTGAATTCCAAAAACTACCAGGGTGAAACCCGTGAACCAGATAGTTGAAAATAGGATCGGCGTATTCTTTTGGAACTTCGTATTGTGAGAAAGTTTCCATCATTTTATTTTTACTGTGTGCTGTCAATGTCACTGTCAATGTCATACGAACCTCGCCACCAGATTGTTTACAAATTCATCACTGCTATCACCCAAGTCGTGGTCTTCACAAAAGACTGCAACATCACCGAACTTGGCTAGTTTACGGCCAGCATCATCGTTATCACATACAGCGACAACTTTGCGGTTAAGCATGCCGAGCCAATTCTTCAAGTCCCAGCCCGTGTTGTTGCTTAATACTGCAAGGGCACTTACGCCCTTACTTGTCAGTCGTGCGGCATCGAAGACACCTTCACATACGAAAACAACATTGGGAGTCAAGTGCAAACTTTCAACACCCCAGACTGCAACAGTGGGTTGCTTTCTGAATGTAAAGTACTTACCTTGCTTGGGATTGTTTTGAGGCTTCTTTTCGCCCTCGGGACGATATTGTTGGTATCCGACGAGACTTCCCGACAGGTTATAGAGGAAGAATGTAGCGACACGCTCAACCTCGTCCACCATAGGACGATGCAACTCTAAGTCGAGGTGTCTGTCTTTGAGGTGTTCTGTAACTGTTTTCATGCCTCAATTATAAACCCAAACTGATTATTAGTCAAGTTTGGGTTTGTAGTACTTTAGACTCTACCTCTGTAGTCTGCAATCATGTACCAATCAGGTACTTCATCGTCATAATTCTTGGCATTAAAGTCTTCACAGTATTTGCGGGCTTCTGCTTCGTTGTCAAAGTACAGGGTCTCGTCAATCTTACTACCCCAACCACGCTCATATTCAATGAGGTCTACCCGATAACCTACGGGACGTTGAATCATTGCCATTTTGTAGTCCTTTCTCGGGGGTTGCTATCTACTGCACTTACAGTTTACTACCGACGTTATTTTTTGTCAACCAATCTTAGTGCATCACTAAAGACTTGGTCCAGTCTATGCTTCACATCTAACTCCCAAGGTAAGTTTTCATATTCCTCATATAGCATGTCTTCTGGCATCTTTTTCGTTATCAAAACTCCATGCCAATAGCTTGAACCGTCACGCTTGATTTTTAGTGTTCCTGTATGTTTTTGATGTACATGAATTAATTCATGGGTGAGAATCTTAGGTAATTGTTCTAGCGGTACTTCTATGTTTATTCCGACACGGTTGATACGAAACATGTCTATACCACCATAAACATTTTTACCTAAATTGTATAGGCAAACCTCAACCAAAGGGGGCAATGATATTACCTTAGCAACAGCAACAGTGAAAGCATTTACTATTGCTTCGTGCTGTGGTAGCCGATTGCCGTCTTGGTAATAAAATCTAACCATTACCCTAATATAGATTTTTCGATTGGTTTAGTATATTCGTAGTTTACAGTATCTACGTTTTCACGAAACACGATTGCTCCATTACGCAAATGAAACCTACGTGCTAACTCAGTTTTAGGACTTAGTGTTACAAAACGGGTAATGCTAGGATAATCACGCTGGATACCTTTTACAGCTTCAATTAATAATTCTTGACCCTTACCTGCTTTATAACTCCAGATAGTATAGAACACCGCAGTTGTGGGGACCTGAGTAGTATTGTTCAAATCACTAACGTTCTCGGGAACAAAGTCGTGAAAGCTAACACAGACCATAGCATCTGGTTTTTCTTCTTCGTTTGTCAGTGCGGCAATCATTCTGCCGTTGCTAACTCGGAAGTCTGTGGGGATTTCTGGACGTACCGGATCGTCTTTAATGAACTCTAAAAGTTTGTGGGTAAGGTCTTTGATGAAGGTAAGCATGGTATAAGGACTCGCATAATATACGTATTTATACACGATGCAAAAAATACATATATTATGCGTGGTAAATTGATTTCAATAATCTCTCTACTAATAGCTGACGTTCGTATTTTGTTTTAGCTCCTAAAATCGTGATGTTATACATTTGGTTGTTAGAATTAACTATCATGGTGATGCAGAATCCAGCCGCTTTTGTGAACCCTGTTTTAATTGCCATAATCCCGTCTATACCGAAATATCGGCTGGTAGAGTTAGTAGTAATCTTTATTTTCTTTTTGCCTTGCTTAGAATAAACCGTTACTGATTTAACTTTGGCAGCTTCCCTAACTATCTCATATTCATAAATAGCCTTAGTCAATAAGACAATATCAGATATGGTACTGTAATTCATAGGACTTAGCCCGGTTGGTTCAACAAATCCGGTATGTAGCATATTCAAATCACGGGAGTGTTGGTTCATTTTACTAATGAAATTAGTATATCCCATGGGAAAATTTTCAGCTAACGTCAGAGCCGCGATGTTATCACTCCCGATTAATGCTAGATTAATCAAATCAATTCTAGACAACTTCATTCCCTTAACTAACTTAGTATTGGGAGTTTTCTTACTAGTGACCGTGAGTACCTCATTGAGGTCTTGGTTTTCTTTTAACACGGTGTACACTGTCATGAATTTGCTAATACTAGCAATACTCAGTTCAGCATCATCTAATCTACCATCGATTACTCGGTTATTAGTAATGTTGTAAACGACAGTCGCGGGTTGGCTAAACGCAAACAACGGGAAAAATAATAATAATATAAAAAATTTACGCATAGTATATTTAGTTTCTCATATTTCAGCTATACCTGTCAATAGTATTGGATAGCCAAAAAAAAGGGGCCGAAGCCCCTTTTTAATTCTCAGGTGGTAAATATATCGCAATTTCATCAAATCGGTCTTGTAAATCAGTTACTTCTGTTTGTAACTGCTCAATTTGATTAGCGGCTTCTTCAAGCAAATCAGCAATTCTATCAGGTTTCCCCTCTTGAACACTTTTTCTATCTTGAATCTGTCGCCTAATCTCCGCTCTTTTTCTGAGGCGGTAGACTAGACTTTGTTCACTTACAGGCAAATGACTTTCATCAATCATGGATGTGGTCCTCTTCCCATGTAATAATCTGCCAATCGTTCTTCATATTCTTCTTCCATTTCTGGAATCATTTTTTCAAGAACTTTAAGAGCCTTTTTTAGTCGTTTTGGTTTATCACCAAATGCAAAAATAATTGCCCTGCGAATCTCTGCTTCTTCATGTCCGTTCATTATTTTACTCCTTTGGCCGCAAGGTATCCCAGCAGTGCCATAGCGGCAAAATTGATTACAATAGCAACACCACACCAAAACAATGCCATGTTATGACTCCTTACATATAAAGTGTGCCATGAAACCAATCGTCCCATGCACTCAACGATTCTTCCCGGCGACAGCGATTGAACAACAACCAACCAATGTGATTAGATTTGTACTTACGATGGTGACGCATTTTCATTCACCAGCTTCCTTCATGTTCACAAGGTTGCTAGTTTGCACATACTCTTTTAATTCGTCTTTAAACATTTTTAACTCCGAAATGATTTGAGCTTTATAAGACTGCATTCTGGAAAATAATCAGAGTAACTGCCCCAATTGACTTTACAGTAGCGGCCAGTGACATGTTCAATAGAGCCCATACCATAGGCACTAACATCTACATGTTTTACCGTGTCGCCAACATTGAACTTTGATGTATATGTTGGCACAACAATGTTTTTACCTTCAATGGCGTCAAGTTTCTTAATAACTGCTTCTGCCAGTCTGCGGATATGTTTCAATATATGCATATCAAACTCCCACGTACTTACTTGCTTCGTAGTGCAACCCAGGATCACCCTTGGTCATAACTGCCAACAACATTCTCTTTTCTTCCAAGTAAGTCTTGGCAAAAGCAGGGTCATGCTCCATGATGCTTCGGCTGTTACTGATGAGGTCAGCGAGCTTGATCGTTTGAACTTCTGCAGGTGCCACAGACATTCGAGCACGGTCGATACGCTTACGGGTGGACCTGTTGCCATCTTCAGGCTTGCTTACATCAGTCAACCAATCAACCAAGGTAGCGATGTCAATGCCAAAAGCCATGTGGATGTCAGTATACGTGCAACCGGTATCCTCAATAACGTCATGCAACCAAGCAGCAGCTACCATGTCTGGAGTACTGCCAGGAACACCTGCTACGATCCGTGCAACTTCTGCAGGGTGGACAATGTATGGCTCGTTTGTGTACTTGCGGCGCTGACTCACTGCGGCGTGAGCAGCCATGGCGTAGACTTGGGCCTTGCGCACAACATCCATACCGCTTTGATCCATTGTAAAGTTTTCCATATTGCGCTCCTTAATCTAAAAATATCACACGACCGTCTTGAACCTCAACTTCACCGCTCATATCGCCTAAATACTCGCCGCCGTTCTGGGAAACCATTATTTCAGAGTCACCATCCAACTGCGACAACAATTCTATCAGTTCTTTTACTAACATCTTGGGCTCCTGTTTTGCTTTGCTATGTGAGTATTATAGCATTTTGGGCAATTTTGGTCAACCAGAATTTTTTTGATATACTATGTATTTGGTCATCTTAGACTCCTGTTGCCACGTTGACCCGACCATGATATATAGCCAAAGTGTGTATATTAAGAATACTCATATTTTTCTCCTGAGCATAAACGAGAGCCTCTTTTTTCGTCTTAAATTCACGCTCTACCATCACTTGATTCAGATTGACTTTACCGTAGCTCACGGGGTGAATTTGGACGATGTGTACGTATTTGGCCATCTCTAACTCCTGTTTTGCTTTGCTATGTGAGTATTATAGCATTTTGGGCAATTTAGGTCAACCGTTTTGTTGTTCCACGCGAGTATTGCCTTGTAGTACTTTTTGTATAACACTTTCCAAGTACTCTGCGTGGCCCTTGTACCAGTCAGCGTTGGCCAGTGCCACACGATTGTTGGCATTGGCTGCATGATACAGCCGCATGTGATGGCTGTGCATGTCCAAGGTACGATTGTGTTCTTCTTGCAAGATACTGATGAAATTTTCAGCATCCTGATCGTTTAGGGTAAATTCAAACTTGACCATATCAACGATCCGTCATGCGTTTCATGATAGCGAGGAACCAGTATTCTTTGAGAACACGTTGGAACTCAACATCAGGATCGTATTGACGACCAGTTTTTCTGCAAGTAACCAACATGTCTATCTCCTTTAATCAATCTATACATGTATTATATGCCCAAATTGATTTATTGTCAAATGAGAAAGGTAGTACTACAGTATTATCCTGCGAACCAAATTTCTTTGAAGCCTTCGTCTTCGGTGGGCATTTCAAAACTAGCAATCATACTAGCAATAACGTGATCCGGAATATCTTTCCCGGGCCGGCTGTTCAGCCGGTCCATAAGTTCTTTGTGCTCCGGTGTTTTGAACACTACCGCAATGTGTTCATAGTCTCGCAACATATTGAACTTACGCTTACGGCTCTTTTCAGACACTGAGGTTTGATCCCAAATGATGTCCTTACCTGCTTCACGGGCACGAACAACTTTATCTGCCATCAACTGCACGGCAGTAGGCATGTAATCCTCAAAGACTTCATTGTACGTAGAACCACACTCACGGGCATAATCCTCGACAAATTCATCAGTGGAGACAACGACACAATCCTTGGCCCACTCTTGCTGTGTGATCCAAGTACTCTTACCTGCGCCCGGTACTCCGATTAATTGATAACACTTTGGCATACTTACTCCTTAGTGGTGACGCTTAATTTCGTTATTAGCGATGCTTGCAATAGCATCTTCCATGAGCAAAACAATTTCGCCGGTGGCATCCATACCAACATCACGGCAACGATAATGCTCTTGATTAGTCTTACCACCGTGCAAATGCCCGAAGAAGTGCAGGGACCCGCGGTGCATCTGATCCCATTCTAGGAAGGGAAAGTGGCTCATAATCACTAATGTACCATTGTAGTTCAACCGCAAATACGAATGAACTTCTTCAAAACACTTACGGAATGTAGGGTCATTCAAAGTTTTTCGGTCGTGATTTCCTTCAATCAAAATCTTGCGTCCGTTGCAACGGTTCATGTATTCGGCTGCTTTTTGAGCAGGCAAAAATGCCACATCACCCAAAATGTAAACCAAGTCTTCAGGAGAAACTTTTTCGTTCCACTCCATGACCATTTTTTCATTCATGTAATTAACATCATTATTGAATCTTGCCCGTGTTACCGGACAGAAATTCATGATATTTTGGTGTCCCCAGTGAGTATCAGAGGTTATCCATGTTTTCATTTCATTTCCTTTGATTCAGTCGCTCACGTGCGGCACTTGCGAACTCGCTAATGTTACCACACTTATCTTCCCAGCGCAACATACTACGGCATGTGTAGCCGATATCTCGCTTAGAATAGCAAACTGCCTCTTGATTCAATTCACCGTTCACTAACACACGGCAATGATAATTGCCGTTAATGTTGCGAACAGTTACTTCGTGTTCAACTTTGCCCAGGAGCAACCGCTTCATACGAAATAAATTTTTATATCGTTTCATGATATACTCCTTTCTGTGTAAAACACTATTATACACCCAAAATCTTTATTTGTCAACTGAGTACTTTTACACTCGTTCCTTCTTTACTCGACCGATACGTGCAGACTTGTCCCAGTCGTACTTTACACCGTCCGGGCACTTACCATCTTTAACACTGTCAACACCAAACTTACCAACGATTTCAAATCCGTCACCTTTGATAGTAACAAACTTGTTTGTCAGTTTGGCATAAGCCATTGCATGGTCCAATGAGTCGAATTCTATTTCACGGTCATCAAAAATTAGTTTGTACATCATACATCATTCCTAAAAGTTCGCCAATCATCAACATTAGGTTTCTCATCCTCATCGTAGGTCCATCCTAAGGCGCGCATCATACGATGCTTGACCAATAGATTGGGGCTACGGAATCGACCAGTGTCTTCGAATCCCATCATCACACCAACTTCACAAACTGCACCACTACGGCAGATACCTGCATAGCAATGAACAACAACGTTCATTCTATTATCCTTAGCATGTTGAAGCAGGCGAACCAACTCGTTTGCTTGTTCTTGACTGCAACGCATTGCCTCGTCAAGGACCTCGTCATTCTTTTCTACATCAAGGAATTCAAAATTGTGAATCTCTTTGAACTTGTGAGCAGGTGTTGGTCTCCAACTTGCTGGGTCAACAATACTAATCAGCATACTATTCTCACCGGCATCGTGATGAAACCTTGTAGGTATATCCGCTGCCGCTACATTTTCAATCCAAGGCATGTTACTCTTTCATTTTGGTGCCCATGACAGGACTCGAACCTGCAGAACCTAGTCTCTCAAACTAGTGCCTATACCAATTCGGCTACATGGGCTTTTGTTTAACTATCTCTATTATATATGATTTGGGGATTATTGTCAACCGCGTAAAAAGAACCCTAGATGCACTGAGAAGTGTATATTGTAGTATTAGATAAAGAACGAATCGTAAAGATTATAAATTGCGGTTGTTTAGCTAGGGTTCTTTTCAAAGTACTCTAAATCTTTTTCACTTATAGAGCCAGTCTTATCGGCTGGGTATGATTAGAACACTTTGAAAAGATGACTAGCAACTTGCACTACCAAGCCCTAGTCTGGGTTTACGGTTCCGTCCTACATATCTCTGTTTAGACAGTTATGTTCTGCCTTTGTGATTTCTCAAGTCGCCCTTAAATAGAGCCTTGCGGTAGATCCAAAGCACCGTGCAGTTATCGTTACTACAATTACGCCTTCATTAACGGAGAAGAGTAACCCGAGTGTTTCAATACTACTATTTAGACCTTTTCAGGCAAATCGTAGCGATTCTTCATTACTGTCTTCAACATGATAGCTTCTGGTGTGAAGTCTTCCAAGTCACCTGACAGCACAGATGTTGCTACAGCTGGGCTGAAGCCAGAGACAAGAGCGGTACCACTCTTATCGAACTTGACGGGGGTGTTGCCGTATGCGGCGTTCAAGTTCCAGAACACAACTTTAGGAAGAGTGTAACCTGCTTCGCTAAACTTGCGTGCCATCATCTTGATAGCCGATTCGTCCTTGCCATCAACAGCTCCGTCGAACTGCATGTCAGAGAAGATAACAAGAGTTTCAGGCATTTCTGCTTGTGGAACCTTGTTAGCAACTGCGGTCTTGAGGATCAAGTCAAAAGCCGCATTCAAGTTAGTGTTAGCCACTTCACCTGTGTTCATTTGGTCAATCTTTTGATTGATGTTACCCTTCAAGTTGACCAACTTAGGAGTGCGACTGAAAGTTAGGAAACAATCAGCGAACTTACCCTTGTTCTTGTCAGCAAAGTACAAGCCCAAAGATAGTGCAACATCCAAACAAGACAAGCCTGACTTAGAGTTGTAACCACCTGCCGCGCAAGTCATTGAACCTGACGAGTCAACCATTGGCAACACGTTAGCATCACCGACGTAGTTAGGCAATGCGTCCCATTGGGCTTGCAATGCGTCCAACTCAGTCTTAGACATGCTAGAACGGTTGTACTTGTTGATAGCACCCTTCAACACATCGTAAGGGAATACTGCGCCTGCGTTAATCTTAACGCCTGCTTCACCCTTAACCAACTTAGTTACGTATTCAGCGTAAGTTGTACCATTACGGCCAAACGCCTTCTTGTAACGTGCATGTGCCACTGAAGGAACATGACTGTAGTTGATGTTATCCCAATCCTTAGCACACATTTGCGTTTCCACAACGTTAGTAAGCGCAACAAGGCTCTTACGGTATTGCTTAGGAGTCATTCCGAAGAATTCGCGGATTTCACGTGCGACTTCACCCTTACGAGGAGTCCACTTTGCCGCAAGACCGTTTTGAGCACGGAGTGCATCGCCAAGCATAGTGTATGCCTTAGCCTTCACAGGCTTAGTCTTGAACACTAGCAAGTCGTCATAACGACCGATTTCTGGGATCTTAGCCATCAAACGCATAGCGTCTTCTGGGTTGGTTTTTTCCAAGTGAACGAGAATATCTCGGAACACTTGACGTTCACCGGAACCACCGCGGGCGTCACGGGCCCACTGTGCAATACGCAATGCCAGATCACTGTTCTCGACATAAGCCGCAGTGAATGCTGGTACAATGTTTTTGCCACGGCTTGCACCGATGTTGTAAAACAAGTCAACACACGCGGATGCTGATGACTTGTGAGCCTTCATACCGTTAGTGGTACGGACTTCTTGATTCTTGATTGCTTCGGCGAATTGCATTATAGTTCCTTTCTATGAGATTGTGCAACAGGATGCGCTTTTAGTTTCATTTATGAATTGAAATTTTAAAGTTGCTGGATGCATCCTAAAAATAAGTAACAGGATCGTTGTTGACTGCTTTTTGAATAGGGCCATCACTCCTATTGCGATAGTGCTACTTCAATAGTTACCTTCAACGTCCGTAGACTCCAATAACTACCATAGACACTATCAGTTCCAATAAAGTTTGGATTGCTGAGCCGATCCTAAAAATTGTTTAACGGGATGTTCGTGCCGATTTGTTTATTTTCTGGTCTGACCAATCATAGCACTCAGACCCTATCAACATTCATGTTGACTATCTATACTTGTGTCTGCGATAGAAACATAGTATGTCTTTCCATACTGTCGTCTATTCCTTCGGCGTCTAGTTTCCTAGAACAGTATTTCTACTGTGTCCTGCGACCATCTTCTATAGCTGTAGTTCAGAGTTTTTTAAATGCTGAAATCATCCCTGATTTATTAGCTTCAATACATGTATTGTATCATCAAACCAATACTTGCCAAAATACTTTGGGTAACTAAATACACAATGAACTTATATGAAGAATTAGAGTTATCCAAAAATTGCACGTTTGATGAAATCAAACAACAGTATCGCCATTTGGCGGGAATACATCATCCAGACAAGGGAGGTGATGCAGAAAAATTTAAACGCATAAAACTTGCGTATGAGGTCTTGAGTGATCCTGAACGTAGGAAAACTTACAACGAAACTAATAGTACCCTACCTCCAGTGGACGTTGTTCGCATTGAAGCCATTGCTCAGTTATCACATATATTCTTTAGTCTAATCGCAGTAGTTGATTTACATCAAACTAACCTTATCGATGAAATGAAAAAAGAGGTTAAAAAATTAGATGACCAAAACAACCGTGATATTAACCAGTGTGAAATCTATATTAGAAATCTCAATGTTGCAAAAGAAAAACTAATACATAAAGAACCCAATCAAGAAAATCTTATCTTAGGTTTTATTGAAAAACACCTGGATACTCGGGAACAGGGTATGAAATTGTTCCGTCATAGAAAATTGTTAATTGAGCATGTTGATATGATACTAGATCAATATCAGTATGGCTTTTTAGAATTAGCAGGTATAAACATTGGCAGTGAATGAGGGATTCGAACCCTCGTGCCGCATATGCGACCATCTGATTTCCAATCAGCGCCCTTAGGCCTCTCAGGCAACTCACTATGTTGGCGGAAGCGGTGAGATTCGAACTCACGGACCCTTTCGAGTCTTCAGTTTTCAAGACTGATGTAATCGGCCACTCTACCACGTTTCCATATGTGACTCGAACTACAACCTTGGCATAAATACATATATGAAATGCCTACATTGTAACTCAAATTTATTTAGTACTCAAGCAAAATTTTGCTCAAGATCCTGTTCTGCGTCATTCAATAATAAAGGAAAACGTAGACATTCGAAGCCAGATTCTCGTCATAGTACGGTAAAACCGTGTAAAACATGCGGCAACGAAACTAATCGTCCAGTGTATTGTTCTGACGAATGTAATCCAAAAAGATTACAAATGTCTGATGCAGAAAAATTAGTAAGACATAAAGCAATGCACAATGAAGCTTGGCACCGCTATATGGCTAAAAAGAAAAATCAGACCCCTCCTGACGTTGATATCAAAGAATTACAAGAATTCTATCTCAATTGTCCTGAAGGGTATGAAGTAGACCATATTATACCAGTATCAAAAGGAGGTCTACATTGTATTGAAAATTTACAATATCTGACTATTAGTGAGAATCGTAAGAAATCCAATAAGATACTTTGATTGGCATCCCGGGTAAGCCTCGAACTTACAACCCCTGGTTTTGGAGACCAGTGCTCTGCCAATTGAGCTACCGAGATATGTTTATAGATTTTTTCTAATACGTTTTAGGTATTCTCTACCAACCAATCCTGCTTCAACTTCTTGCAGTGCAGTTACAATTGCACCTGCCTTAGTCTTGAGTGTAGAACGATACCCGCGCCTCAATTCTCGCACACGATGCGATGCAATAAGTACTAAATCAAAACGATTGCCTACCATATTAACTGCATCTTCACTGGTATATCTTACACGACTTTCTGACATTATTTTCTTTCGGTTTGTTGATAAACTTGGAGCGGGATACGAGGATCGAACTCGTGACTAAACCTTGGCAAGGTCTCGTGTTACCATTAGCACCAATCCCGCAATTAACTTGGTATCATTCGAGGAACAAAAGGAACGCTTCTAGGTCCGTGACGTTGTTGCAGTAACATACGTGCTTCCTCAGCACTGTTGGCTCCTACTCTATCTTTGAACTCTTTACCGTTCACTCTAATTGTCGCTTCAAATAATTTCATATTGTTTGGTACCTGAGACTGGACTCGAACCAGTATCGCTCTCCGTGTAAAGGAGACGTATCACCTCTCTACGCACTCAGGCCTTATACTCTCTTAGATACCTATTTCTTTTGGTATCTTTTTTATATCTATTACCATGACCTTTACTTCCATAAGTATCAGTTTGTGTATGACAATTAGGGCATAACAATCGAACATTGTCTAATTTGTTATTATCACTATGACCGTCTATATGATCCAATTGGAGTTTCAACGGCTTGTCATTCCAAATACTTGTTTGACCGCAAAGTTCACACCTATCTCCCCTAACCTCTCTCAAGTATCTATGTAAGTTACCACCTAGCCCTTGTAAAATTTTAGGGATTGAAATCTTTTCCCATACATATTTAGCATTACATTGATTAGAACAAAATTTATTCATTGTACCACTTGAATGATTGAATTCTTTGTCACAACAAAGGCAGTTATGAACAACCAACTCTTTTGTTCGTCTACTTACTGAATATCTTTCAGGTCTATCTTTATGTGCTACTTGATGGGCATTTAGACCACGATGTGTCTGATATTCTTTACCACAATGACATTTATACATTAGCATCTCCTTGCTCACATGTATTTATGCCTGTAGTTGAAAAACGGTCTACTATTGAGCTAATTTAGACACCCTGGCTACTGTCTTTAACTTCTTCGGATTGTTCTTCTGCTAGATATGATTGTAGCTTGGACTGAAATTCTGATTCGCTCAATGAATGCCAACCAATGCAATCTCCAGTTGGACTGCGTCCGCACCCGCAAGTGCCTTTTTTCATTTGCTCTACTGATGGTGTCATTGTATTCTTTCTAAAGATTGTATCAAAATTGTTCCCGAATTCTTGTTGACTCACACTATAAGGCCGTGGTCTAGACCCCTTGCTCATTTCGAGTCCTTTCGGGATACTCTAGATTGATTCTTTTCAATCTCTACAAAACTTCTAATCAATGCACCACGTGCATGTGCATCAATAATTAATGCTGCCGCACGTTTCACTGACTTGGGCACTTTAACTGCTTTTGAATCATAGCCTTTACATGTCATACTATTTCCTTTTGTTTAAAACTGTTGGTCTCGATAGTAGGATTCGAACCTACGACCCTCTGCTCCCAAAGCAGATGCGCTAGCCAGACTGCGCTATACCGAGAATTTCTTTATAGAAAATCTTTCAAACGTTTACGTTCTTCTGGTGTTAATACCAGAGTAAACTTCGTTTGTAATTCGTTTGGATTCTTTGCACCTTCATACTTAGACATAAACCTAAGTTCTACTAGATTATCTGGATTGATGCAAGGACGAATCTCTGCGAACAGTTTGTATGCTTCGTTTTCCTGAACTACTGTTTTCATGATTTCCTAATGTTGTTGGTTGCAGTGGGAGGAATCGAACCTCCGACCTCAAGGTTATGAGCCTTGCCAGATACCTCTTCTAACACACTGCGTTATATTTACTTGAATTATGACAGGTTCTCTTTTTTCGTGCTACCACTACACTACAGTGAAGACCAACTCACTGCTGGGATTCGAACCCAGCCTCTCTTTTTTCCAGAAAGATTATTAAATTTGCTGAAAAGAACCTAATGGTCAAAATAGACGGGATACGTTTCTTGACGAATGCTCTACCATTGAGCTAATCTGGCATGAAGCCAAATGTTGGAGTTGAACCAACGACACATCGTTTGATGTAGGTTGCTGTATGTATCCCAAAACTAGTGTCCCAAAACTAGTGTCCCAAGCGATGCTGAACTTGCAGTATCCTGATTTTGAGTCAGGACATATACGAGTTCAATCACAAGGGTATTAATCTACTTTTCTGAATTCGACTTTCATACCTGATTCTAGGTTGAAGTCATCTAATAAACCCTGTTCTTTTTCAGCTTGGATCAGTGGCCAAAAATTGTTAGGGTCGTATGTCTCAGTTTCTAATGTTACTGTTTTCCAGATTTTGTCGTTGATGTAAATTTTTAATTGCATAGTAACATTATTTATCTTTGGTGCTCCGAGCCGGACTCGAACCGGCACACCTATCGGCGGTAGATTTTAAGTCTACTACGGCTACCCATTACGTCACCGGAGCGTTTTCTTTCTTCCACCCTTACGATTAAGGGCAATATTCTTTTTGTGTTCCTCAGATAACGCTTTACCTTTATTTGCTGAGCCATGTGAGTTACCAATCATCTTGTGACTATTCATCTTACAAGCCTCTTCGTAACCATACTTCTCAACAAGAGCGTCCCAAGGACTTTTCCAAGTGCCATTATTTTTAGCATCTTGAACATTTTCTTTTCTTGTTCCCCAGTAAAGATGTTTTGAATTTGAACACTTGTCATTATGACAAGCATGACACAAATCAACTTTACTAGGTAAATTTGTATCCAAGTATTGCGCTAACACACCACGATGTACTGTACTATTACCACCTCGTTCAATACAAGGCTCAGTAAGGTCCAAGTGTTTTGTGCGCACCTCTCTAGATTCATTTATCCAGTTTTCAACTAAAATCATTTTCAATCTCCCCATGTTTATTTATGCTAAACACAAGAAAATAAACGATTATGCGTTTACCTATAGTTATAGTACAGTACACTCCCAATGCATGTCAAGCACTGTAACTTTGTAGGTATACCTTTAACCAGATTTTCGAACATCTGAGATATAGCACTTGCTAGAGCAAACCGTTAAGTTCAAAGTCCCTAACTCCACGGGCAAGCTAAGTCCCCCATAGTGACAAGAGTGTACTATACTATAACCATAAATTAGTGTACTTGGGTTGGCAGACTGTGAACAGATACTATCGTCTTTGTAATATAGTATCAAGGTGATTTCTAAGTTTGCAACCATAGCATCACCGAGTCTGGCAGATATAGATTTAAACTTTGTAGATATATTTAAACCAAGTACACTAGTTTATGGTGCCTAGGGAGAGACTCGAACTCTCAATCCTCGCGGCGCTGGCTTCTAAGACCAGAGTGTATACCATTCCACCACCTAGGCATAAACTAACAATGACTTTTTAAAGAACAATCAGTGATTTCTCACTGTCAACACAAGTATTATACAATACCTTGTAATGTTTTCAAAACAATTTGGGTAACTAACTGAAACTGTTTCTCATTGTTTACAATGTATAGAATGAGAAACAAAAATGGAGCGGGGTACGAGGATCGAACTCGTCTCACTAGCTTGGAAGGCTAGAGCACAGCCACTATACCAACCCCGCATAAATATATTCATGTATACATATGATGCAACAACGAAATCTGGTTTGATGATTCATCTTTCGATGAAAGAAAATTCCGATTGCTACATCTTAGTTTACGATGTATTTACTCAACACCTTACTATGAAATTTTTTACCGACGTTGATTCAGCAAAAGAATTCATCACTTCTCTTTAATACATGGTGCGACCTACTGGATTCGAACCAGTCCCGTAAGAATTATGAGTTCTCGGCACTACCGCTATGCTAAAGTCGCATCAATTTTTGGTACCCCCGCCTGGACTCGAACCAGAATGAACCAATTATCTGTTGCTTACGGGATATAAATCCGCCGTTTTACCTTTAAACTACAGGGGCACTAAACTTTGGCATCCCGACTAGGACTCGAACACGTAACCAACGGATTTGGAGACCGGTATGCTGCCATTACACTATCGAGATATATGTTTTATTTATTATACTGAAACACACTATACTCAATGCCTACTAAGTTTGAAGCAAACATTGCAGATTTCTTCCTAATGTGTTTTAGAATAGTGGAGCACTGAGAATACATGCTTACCGAGTAACACCTCAGACATTATTACAATCCTTGCGAGACTGCTTTCTTCTGACTTCCACTGAGCCTTGTTGCCAAGTATCTCAGTCTGTTACCAACATCGCCGTTTTAAGTCAGGCATTAGACTTGACATGATATGCTATTCTACGCTTTCTACTCCGTTGACCTTGCGAGCCATTCAGTTGCGCTAACAACTTACGAAACTTCCTGCATAAACTGATTTCACCTTGCGAGTTACGTCAGACTTGATTACCTTGCGGCTCAAGTATTAGATGTTTTTCACATACCACCGAGACAGACTTTGCTTTTTTAAATGTTAGAAGGAGTTGAACCTTCAGCCGTTTCTTTAACAGAGAAATGCACTACCATTGTGCTATAACAACCTACTGTGATGTGCTGTCTCAGTTGCTTCATAATCTTTTGGACTACAAAATACAACACGCCACGTACCTTTTGTCTTGCGGACTACTCAGTCGTCTTTCACGATCGGTGTATATGCCTGTTACCATACATATCCACTAACCATTCAAACTGCATACGAACTCTTGGTTGCAACACCTCGAATCAATACACTACCTTTTCTTATACCTGTTGACAAGTTGGTTTTGTGTTGAGGTCAGCACCACCTGTTACTCTCTGTCCGCCTGTCTTACCCTCGCGGGAACATAAACAGACATTCTTTCCAACACACTTGCTTTACAGTTACAACCACCGGTCTTATCAGTGATCGCACCCTCACGGGTGTAAGCAGGCTTGCTTAGGTGAACTATTACTAGCGCGGGTCTGTAGGAGACGACCGCTTTGGGCATATCACTATGCTTATTCTAATGAGGCTAAGCCCCCATATCTTCAAAATCTTAACATTGTTGAATACACTACTGAAATTGAGTATGAAGGAATCGAACCTTCTTCCACGCTCCACGTACTCGACGCCCGTTTCAGTCAGGCTAATGTATTCAACAATGCTAAGAAAATCTTAGCAATAAATTTTTAAAGAACATCACCGATTTCTCAGTGTCAATACATGTATTGTATCACTATATTGATTTATTGTCAACAACTTTTGTTACCATATATAAAAACATTTTCAATTTCAGTTCAATGCTGGCACAAAGAACCTTTCGCCACTGCCAGGTGACCGACGAGATTACTCGCTCTAATTGCGAGGTCTGGCCGTCAAAAATGTTTATATATATGGTAGGGGTACAGGGTACTGACCCCTGTTCTACGAGTTAAAAGCTCGTTGCTTCACCTTAAAGCTTCACCCCCATGTATGGTCCCACACCACGGTACTGACCCGTGTTTTATCGGTTAAGAGCCGATTACATCACCTTAATGTTTGTGAGGGTTGTACGTATTAGATTGTCTTTTACGTGCCAACTACGACCATACATGGGGGTCAGTAGTTGACACTATCGTTTACCTGAACGTTTCATGTCATTTCCTTTTAAAATTAAATTATACACGACAACAGAATTGTTGTCAAGTGTTTGGAGGTTCGAGTCAGATTTGAACTGACGGTTTTACGGATTTGCAATCCGTTGCATTGGACCACTCTGCCATCGAACCATTGTTTGGTGGTGAGTGTGGGATTCGAACCCACGGCCCCGGTATTCGCCGAGACGCTTTCTTAGCAGGAAAGTGATTTAAACCAACTCATCCAACTCACCAATTCTTAATGTCAGTGAACTCGGTGTACAATTTTCTAGCACACTTGTCCTTGTTCACTGTCTGTTTACCTTCTACTAAACGAAAAGAAACTCCTTTTAGTGATTCATCTATATCGTTCTTGTTGATGTAGACAACACTGTCTACCTCAGGACAATATACTGCCCATCCATCGATATACGAAATGTCAATAGGAACCTTTTTCCCGTTTACTACCGAGTGAAAGCCTAACCCAACAATGTTGTTACTTTCACCGTTTCTTGTTTCTGATGTTCTATATTTTACTTGTAGTCTAATAGGATTCTTATTTGCATCTAATGCAATTAAATCTACCCCACTATAATCGTGGATAGGGGTGAAGCATTCAAAACCCTTTTTAACCAAGTCTCTAATTACTTCAATCAGACCTATAGCACCTTTTTCATTTACATTCATATTATTCTCCTATGAATGTATTTATGCTACAGTTGCATAAACTGTCGCATAACTATGTAAAACCTTACCATCCTGCCCACTCCCCGTAATCTTGGCGCACCGTAGGGGACTCGAACCCCTGGCCTCTTGCGTGACAGGCAAGCGATCTAACCAACTGAGCTAACGGTGCAGAAACTTTGATTGACTACTTACACTTTCGGCCGTCAATCAAGGCGATGAATTAGTTAAGGAATACACGGCGTTAAGTCTATGCCACATGAGCTAAAACCTAACTTCTGTCCTTGGCAGCTTTTCCCGCCAACAACACTTTTCTTACCCCTACTGGACCGACTTCCTCTCGTAACTCCGCGCACCTCCCTTTCGGGCCACACCCAGAGCCTTCGTCACTTTCATGAAGCCCGGGAAGTCTCTCCCGGGTCGGTTTTCATCTACTTGTAAATACTCAGTATTGTCTTAGTATCTTGGTGCCTACCTAGGGACTTGTACCCCTGTCTTTTCTAGACTCCCGGTGACGCAGGAATGACAGCTTTCTTCTTGCAAGAAACCTTGCTTGTTTGGTGGAGTGTGATAGAATCGAACTACTTGGCAACCACCCCACTTGACAATGCCTACCGGGTTACAGCCGGCAATGGGGAACACACTCCAGAAACTGGTGGACAGAGTAGGATTCGAACCTACGTAACCATAAGATGAGAGATTTACAGTCTCTTGGCATTAACCACTCGCCCATCTGTCCTAAATAATTTTTCTTTCTTTTAATTCTTGTTTTTGCCAGAGTTCTATTTTAATCTCTGGGTATTCTTGCAAAAACATTTCAAATTTCAACTTGTTTGCTTCTCTGAAGTAGCCCTTGACTTCGATCAGTTTAACAAACTCTGTTCCTTCATAAATGAAGAAATCAGGATAATAGTAACGACCATTGGATAGTAGGTATCCTTGCACATTGTACTTCCATACAATATTGTTGTCATCAAAATATTGAGCAGTTTTCACTTCCCAACTTGAATCCATCCTAATATCTTTATAATAACTTTGCCTATCGCCACGATGCTGGGCATTTTGATTACCATTCATACTGCGGGATATTCGATCTTTAGATTCCCGAGTATGCGTTCGTCCTAGCCATGTACCAGGCAAACCTTTGTTCCAAGCTACCTGGACTCCCGTTTTACCTTTATTCCATGGAGCAAGCCCCTTTTTGCCTCCCCGACAGTGTGTCTTTCTGTCTGGATTGCTTGGACAGGTGCATTCGTGCGCAATAAGTGATTTTGAGCTTTTTCTCTCAGCCTGGCAAAACTTACATATAAACATATATTCTCCTATATGTTTATTTATCACAAACAGTCCACTGGGGTTACCAATTTTCCTACATCTCCATATAACGTGAGCTAAGGTTTGCGCTCCTTAATTTAACCGGCGTTCCTAGTTCCCTAGTGCCGTGCTCCAATTTTATTCGAAAGTTCGTTACTTGCCAAGGATAGGTTCTACCTGTAACTTCCTTATAGCGTTTTCGCAGACAACTTTCAGAAACTTGGTGTAGTAATTGGGATTCGAACCCAACTTGTCATCCGTTTTTCACAATGGGTAACGTTACCTCCCATCGCCATATGCCCCTTGGATTAATTAGATCCTACTCACATACAGACAAACAACTTGTCCACCGAGACTTACCACAAAACTTTGGAAGAGCTACGGGGAATCGAACCCCGCTCTAGAGGATGAAAACCTCTTGTCCTAACCGATAGACGATAGCTCCATAAATTTGTTTTTGGTTTTATTCTTTATTTGTTGATGAACTAAGGAGGATTCGAACCTCTTTCAATGTGACATCTTATCTTCCAGGCGCCCTGCTTGCAAGTCAGGCACTAGAACATCAACAAATAAAGAATGCACCAGCCGACCCCGGGATTTGAACCCAGAATTCATATTAGTTTTGCACGAGTTTTACGCTCGGTCAACCGGTGCATCAAAAATTGTGATGTATCCTACATCAGGTGAGGGCTCACACCCAGCATACAAAGCGTACTCCGCGCTATAAAATTCACTGTACTCATCTGCTTTAAAGGCAATTTGACTGTTCGGCACAGTGAACTAAATCATATAAAAACACACACCAGCAATACTAACCTGCAGTTCCTTCCTCTTTCCCCGTTTTACAGGGGACGAACGACTTAGCTGGACTTTCAAACTAATATGTGTTTTTATATGACTTCTTATCATATTGAATCACACTAAAAGAAATCTAACACACAAGAGCGCCGTGCGAACGTATGTTAAAAGGAATCTAGTGCAATTCAATATGACTCCTCGCTACGTTTTCTTTCACAAGATTACGGACTGTTATCACTCAGCAACATTATCGTGCGTTGTGTTGTCTATGCGAGGATATCACATTCTACAAATTTTTAATGAACTGTAGCAACTACTCTATCGTTTGTTGCTATGTGTCTATTATAACACCGCTTTGATTAATTGTCAACTTCTTTTTGTGTCTTCTAGCAATTTGCTACCGTTTCCACTGAAGTCTTCTATCAATCTATACATGTATTATAGCATAGACACCATTTATTGTCAAACTGTTTTTAAGTATACTAGATGGATTCGAACCATCGTTTCACTGGCGATTCCTACCATACAGCTTACACTGTGTAGGCCCTTGCGTCCTAAGCCACTAGACTATAGTACACTTAGAAACAGTTTGGGTACTTTGCAATGTAGTTTAGGCTGATGCTTGATAAATCGATAGTAGGTTTCGAACCTACAAGAGTTTTCACTCAGATGCCTTCATAAAGAATCCGTGTTTACCAAATTTCACCATATCGAACTTCCCTGTGATTCGCTCGGCAAAGCTACTGTGATCGGGGCAAAGTATCAGACTGCAAACGGATTGCCGTCCATCAGCCTAAACTACACTACAAAATTTTAAAGAACCTTCGTGATAAGCAAGATTGCTTTATCACTTTCAATACATGTATTGTAGCACCATTTTGATTTATTGTCAATCAATATATTTTTTTTCTTTTAGAAACGGAAGTATTACCTTTTTAGTAAACTCACCGTGTTGTTCAGTTCCTGGATGAGGATCATTTTTGTTAGGAAACTGAAAGCTAGAATTATTCTTGCACCAAGTGTATTCACTGGTCACTGGTAAAAAATGGGCCATATCAATCATGTCATATAGGTATTTTACATCGTCATGACCAACTATTCTTGGGTCAAATACCTCGTCCATAAACGTTGACATAAAGTATTTGATATTGTTGTTTTTTAGAAACCATTGAACTCTTAGTATATGCTCTATACTAGCAATAGTGTTTCCTATTTCATCATAATAGGTTCGGTAGTATTCTTTAACCACTGGTATTTCCCAATGATGATTAAAGATGTACCAGTTAGGATTACTGTTTTCAACAATGTTCGACGGATTTGCTTGCCAATTAAAATTATTGCGCTCAAACTCCGGAAGAAAGTAAGAACTATACATTTCATGTCGGCTGGTTCCACTCCACATAATCCCAACAAGTAGATTGTCAGGGTTTTCATTTTTTAAAAATTGACTAACATTGTAGATTATTTTTTTACTTATCAGTCCGTTTCCCTGGCTCCCTAAGCCTGTTGAGATATGTTTATATCCTGATAATGCTGTAGCTAAATGCGCAGGCCATGTCTCAATATGTGTGCTGATACATTCACTAAAACTGCAACCACTTGTAATTAAAATCTTACTCATAAATCATTGGTCCGGCGTATTAGATACAGAATTCCTCACACTCTTTAAGAGTAGTAATGATTCTTAAATTTGGAAGTAAAGTCTTAATGACGTTTAACTTTTCTTTTTGAACTTGCGCCGCATGAGGGTTTTTCGGATCAAGATATAAATCTTGAATTGGCAGATAAAAGTCTGGAAAGTAATTATGTATCTTTCCTGAACAATCTACCCACTTGATAGGATCTTTGGGCCTTAACCAAGCTACACCTAAACTATCTAATCTTCTAGCGAGACTTTCTTCCCATGAAGAATCCAGCAACACTTGAGTACCATCAACTTGAGTATAATACCTCGTTGATTTAACCAGCCTTCGGTGATCCGATGACAATGCTTTTTCTCTTATTTTTTCTAAAGATTCAGGAGTATGTTTGTAATCTCTACGGGTACTAGGTTTACCCTTCATCGCAGAAACAATACTCCTACCTTCATCTTTTGCTTTAACAAATTGATTTCTAGGATTCTTAATCCCCTCCCTAGCTGAGATTAGTTTCTCAGTATACTCAACTCTTTTAGGGTTTTTATTACACCATCTGCTATGATTCGCTTTATTAGCGGGTGATAGCCCTTCAAACTCTTTTTTACAATGCTTACATATAAACATATTTTCCCTTAAATGGCGCGACCGGAGAGATTCGAACTCCCGACAGACCGGGTAGAAGCCGGTTACTCTATCCACTGAGTTACGGTCGCATATATCTATTTATACATAAATGAAGTTTTTTGTACTATCCGTTGAACTAACGCCAGATAATAGAGTTATTATACTTCCTCAATGAAAAAATGTCAAGCCTATTTAAAGACTTGACATTTTTATTGGCTCCCCAGGATGGGATCGAACCACCGACACCCTGATTAACAGTCAGGTGCAACTGCCGCTGTGCTACTGGGGAATAATTCTTACCACTCACTATCTGCAATTTTCCATCTGACCCAGATATTACTTATCCCGTCAAAATTTTTAGTACAGTAATAAATGTATTTACTATCAATTGCAACATCACCTAAAAAATCTTTTTCAGAACCTTTGCTTGAAATGATTGTTCTAGGAATAATGTTTAGTTTGCTTTTTATATTTACGTTATTGGTTGCAATTATCGGTGCTTTAAACAAAGCATGAGGTCCAGTAACTGCAAATAATCCCTTTATCTCGATCAAATCTGTAACCGTTAACTGTTTTAACTTAACGTCACCAGGTGTTAGATAATCAGTATCGCCTAATTCGATACCCGATAAATTTAATACACCCGTTAATTTCAGTGTTTCGCTGTCAATCAGTACTGCATTACCTTCTAGGCAAATTGCATCCGATGATGAAATCGTATGACCGTCTTCTTCATAGAAGGCAATCGAATTCTTAGTTCCAGTTTCTACAGCGTTGACACTTATATAATAGGTATCTTCAACCACTGAAACAGTAGCGTTATTAACTCCTACTAGTTTCATTGGATTCGCTCAATAAATTTTTTGTTTGAATTGTTCTTATTTCTTCTAAAATTCTACCACTTATCAAGTTGCTTGAAACGCTATGTAAATGAAACGGGGTCACGCCATATGGGTGATTTAGATCCATAAAAACAAATTCGTTAGGTATGTCTACTACTGGCAAGTCCGCTTTGTAGTTATGTCTAAAAAATTTCACTATCAAATCAGCAAAACTTTGCACATAATCTAATGATTCCTCATTGATTCTAAATTTATTAGTTGAGAAATAACTGACGTTTAGCATTTCGTTTTGTAACTTTTTAACTTCAAGATTTTTGTTTACAATGATCCTGTCGGTAAAACGAGTTCTAACTATCACTACCCTATTTTTAAAAACATCATATATCTGCCTTGCAAAATCTCTCATATAGTCTTTTGTCCTATCATGAATTTCTTTGGCATTAAATTCAATATGAAATTTTGTCTTGTGTAGAACTTCTCTTTTTACCCACTCGTCTTCTCGTAAGTTATGAAACTGAGGTATCAGAGTAAAATATTCTCTACCAGTGTCGAATCGATTGTAAAACTCGCTACTGAAATTCAAAACTAGAAAATCGTCTTTGCTTACATTCTTTTTCCAATAATCTAAGTAGGGGAATTTTACTACTTCGTTATAAATTTGGTAAATGTCATCGACTGGGTTTTCTCGCAGTAAAACGTCATCAATTAAACTAGCCGCGACTGAACCGGGGTTAGTGTATAGACTAACTACTGAGGGGGATTGCACTGGATAATAGCCTTGACTAAAATCAAAACTTCTGGTTTTGAGAGGAGATATAGGTTCCAGATTGAAGCTACGTAGAATTCTCTTATCTTTCAACGCAGTCCATAAATCGCATCCACCGTAATTGAATATCGGCGGTTTTTCCATAATTTCTGAATGGTGCTGGTTGTCGGGTTCGAACTGACGACCTTTCGCTTACAAGGCGAGTGCTCTACCAACTGAGCTAAACCAGCATCTAAAATTATTTATAGTTAGTAAATCACCCCGACAATTTTTTGTCAATCATCGAGGTGATATCTTCCTACGAAAGCAAGATTCTACTGTGCTTAGGAACACCTGATAGCAAGTATTCCATTTGATCTGCGAGGATCGTGCGATGTTGCAGAATCATGTTTTCGTAATGGTTGGGTGCGTAAGGAGCGTAGAGAAGTTCCATTCGTGCTTCTTTCAAAGACTTATGACCCTTCTTGCTGTTACAGTCCTTACATGCAGTAACTACGTTCATCCAAGTGTTTTCACCACCGTGATACCGAGGTACAATGTGGTCACGACTTAGAGTGTTGTAGTTAGGGTGGTGTTCACCACAGTATGCACACACATATCGGTCACGACCAAACAATGTACGGTTGGTCAATGCTACGGTGGTGTGCTTGTGTGGGTTAAAGCTATGTCCCTTGATCGCAATGATCGAAGGTGTTTCTAGATAGCTTTCGGTTCCGTCGTTCTGAATACCACCACGATACTTAGCCACAACTTCACCCATTGACCATGCTACTGAATCAGTTGCGTGGTAGGCGATTGCGTCATCGTATGAAATCCACTGCCGGGGAACACCCGAAATGTCTAGTGCTAGAACAGCCATGCTATACTCCTTTGTGTTACTGTCTACATTTATTTATATGCCTTTTGGAGGGTCATGAGGGATTCGAACCCCCGACTCCTTGGTTCGAAGCCAAGTACTCTAGTCCACTGAGTTAATGACCCGATAACTGATTGTATGACAAACTACGTTATTTGTCAAGTGATTGGTGCTCCCTCCCCGGATCGAACAGGGTTCCTCGGATTTTCAATCCGGTGCTATGACCACATCAGCTAAAGGAGCATTATTTCTTGAAACTCTTCCTTTTCCACTATCATGATAGTTTTATCAGGATGCGTGTTGAGGACAGTTTTCATTTTTTCTTTGTCATTCCCCCACCAAAAGCCCTTCACTTCAACGAACACTTCATAGTCCGGTAAATAAAAGTCAGGTGTGTATGAACGAACCTTCCCGTTCATTTCATACTTTAAAGTATGCTTGTTTGTTTTTAGTTTAAGCCAACGAATATTGAGTTGTTCGAACTTAATAGCTAGGTCTCTTTCCCAAGTTCCTTGTACCATTTGTCCGGCAACATTATACCATTTTGCTCTACCATCTGAGCTACATCGCCGTTATTTTGTTTCTGGAATTTTTCGCAAACTATCTAGTTTAACTAGACACTCACGCTGAGTTTCCATTCTGAATACTCGAAGATAATCGACACCGTCGATCTTTTGAATGTCCTTCGTATTTTTACAGAAGAACTTTTCTTTGTTTCTCATGTTTTCAAAGTAAACTGTTTTCATTTCATTCTCCTTTATTGGTATCTCCGATCAGAATCGAACTGATATCTATTCTTTAGGAGAGAATGGTTCTATCCATTGAACTACAGAGATATATCTGGTACCCCGCCTCGGACTCGAACCGAGAGAACTCTTCCTTTTGAGAGAAGCGACTTTGCCAGATTTGTCCAGCGGGGCGTATTGTTTGGCGGAAAGCAGAGGAGTCGAACCCCATCCCTGTTAAGAGAACCCAGTTTTCAAGGCTGGTCGGCACACCAACGCGCCTGCATTACTTTCCATTTGTTTGGTCTCCGTGACAGGGCTTGAACCTGCGACCTCAAGTTCCCCGAACTTGCGCTCTACCAATCTGAGCTACACAGAGCTAAATTTTACAGTCCTGAAATTCGTTTCCATCTGAACTTTCTAGCACACTGAATACTGTTGTGCATTGCAGCCGCGGAACAAAACTTCTCACCTTTCAGAAAGGTCCATTCATTTAGTTTGAACCCTTTAAGTACTCTATCACCATTCCACCACCCGCGTTCAATCTTAATATAACCCAGTTCACCTAGGTGCTCACGCAACTTAGTGAATTCATCGTGGTCTTTGTTACTGTAACTCACACTCTTATCATAACCTTTAAGAATTTTGATAATGTCATCATGTGTAGGGTTGTTGCGGTCTTTAATGAGATCGTGTTCGATGCGAACACTAACATCGCAAATAAACTGTTCATCAATTGTGAATTGTCTAAGCATGATATTAACTTTATTTGGTGTGCCCTGTTGGAATCGAACCAACTTCTACGATTTTTCAGACCGCCGCTATAACCATATCAGCTAAGGACACATTAAATTGTTTAGTGGAGATGCCGGGATTCGAACCGCGGACAAGAACTTTTACAGAGTTATAGCTAGTTAATTGCAGAACTTATCCTTGTCAGGATAATTTTTTTGCTTTGCTATGCTACCATTACATCACATCTCCAAATACAACAGGATGAAAACATCCTAATTCCGGTGGAGTGAGAGGGAATCGAACCCTAACGCGCCGCGCGCTGGCTTGGACCACCGTAAACAGGAATCGAACCTGACCGTCTCCAGACACCCCATTATAGATTTTCGTGACACCTTTCGATGTTGTCTCGAATGAGCGAGTTTTAACAAACCATACTTCACGGTCAAACAAGGCTAGTTCACTAGCATCCGCTACTTGGGACTCAAGCCCACCGTCTATCACGAAACTTGGTTCCTCCACTAGGTTACGATCCTAGGTCTCACGATTATCAGTCGTGGGCTCTACCATTGAGCTATAGAGGAAAAATCTTGGTACCCGGTGATGGTTACGATCCATCTACAGCTGCCTTATCAAGACAGTACCTCACCATTCGGTCTACCGGGCATAAACTTATTAGGGGTGACCATCGGGGCTCGAACCCGAACTACCAGAGTCACAGTCTAGGTTGCTACCATTACAACATGGCCACACCTAATAAGTCTAATGGTGGTGGTAAGGGTGATGCTCGAAATCACACATTCATCCGTATGAAGGATGCCCTCTTCCTCTTAAGGTACCTTACCATTTAACAATTGCGACAATTCAAACTTTTTTTCTTTAATTGCCTTAATTTCTTTTTCTTTAACTATCGCTAAATTAGGAATACATTTCCATTTACTAATGATACATGACAATTGATTTATTGTCAACCATTTATAAGCACACTTAAACAGTCCTTCAACGGTTAGTCGCTATCTCCCTTACTACTCGGGCGGATCTGTGTGTGCTTATAGATGGTGCCCACGTTCAGCCTCGAACTGAATCTTCCGCGTTACGAGGGCGGTGTACCACCAACTAATACTTCGCGGGCATGTTTGGTATCCGATAGTGGTGTCGAACCACTGACCTCTACAATGTCAATGTAGCGTTCTACCGCTGAACTAATCGGACATAACTGGAGCTCTCGGGCAGGTTTGAACTGCCGACGCCGGACTACAAAACCGGAATTTTTCCAACTAAACTACAAGAGCATATTCAACTGGTGCCGCCGGAAGGATTCGAACCCCCATTACTTCCTTCGAATGGAATTTTTATGTTGCTGTAAGTACTCTTATCAGAGTAGACCTTTTTAAGCGTCCTAGCCATTAGACGACAGCGGCATTAATTGGTGCGGGGTAAGAGAATCGAACTCTTGTCTTAACGTTGGCAACGTTAGGTCCTACCATTAAACGAACCACGCATGAACTTGGCCCTTGAGGTTACTGTCGAAAGTAACATTACCAACTATTAACAAGGCTGCGCAAACCTCTGTCAAACTCAAGGATAAACTTGGTGCCTGAGACTGGACTCGAACCAGTATTGCTCACTGTGTAAGAGTGACGTATGACCTCTCTACGCACTCAGGCAAATTGTTTGGAATCTGGGGTGAGATTCGAACTCACGAACAACGATTTTGCAGACCGCGCCCTTAGGCCTCTTGGGTACCCAGACATAAATTTTGGTGCTCAAACTAAGAATCGAACTTAGATTTCATTCGTACCAAGAATGTGTTCTACCATTGAACTATAAGAGCATGATTGGCGCCCGCGAAAGGATTCGAACCTCCGACCCCTTGTTTCGTAGACAAGTGCTCTAATCCAACTGAGCTACGCGGACATAAATTTCTGAGTCGCATTTGATTACACGGCATACTACGCCCCTCCGTGATGATACGGTTACACACTTACCTGCAGGACGCATGTGTAACTATCTTACATTTGGTACTCAGTACGGGAATCGAACCCGTCTTTACAACTTGAAAGGCTGTCGTCCTAACCGATAGACGAACTGAGTATAAAATAACAGGATGCATTTTTACGGTTTTGATTAGAAGTCAAATGTATAAAATTGCTGTTAGCATCCTAAAACTGGCACCCCCTGATGGATTCGAACCACCGAATGTCTGAATCAAAATCAGATGCCTTAGACCGAACTTGGCGAAGAGGGTATAATTGGTTGCGGACGGTGTATTCGAAACACCTGGGCCGAGCTTATGAGACTGACCGATCGCCTGAATGCCCGCAGTATAAAACAGGATGCTTATTTTTCAATTAAAAGTTGAATTATAAAGATTGCTGGACGCATCCTAAACTTGGTGGAAGCCGAGGGAGTTGAACCCTTCTAGTCAGCGATCTTGCAAGGATCACCCGTAGCCCGCTACTGCCCCCAAATTGTAATTGTCGTTACGGGTTTTTACCGTACCTGAACCCTGTTCCACCGCTTGCCAATCTTACTGAATGGTCCTATAGACTTATGTGGCGATCCCGTGCATTCTCATTACACTATGACATAACTGGTGGAGTGTGAAGGAATCGAACCTCTTGTCGCCACCCTGCTTAATATGACCATCGGGTTACAGCCGACGACAGGGAACACACTCCATTAAATTGTTTGGTGGACCGTAAGAGAATCGAACTCTTACCTAAGCCTTGCAAAGGCCCCGTGCTACCATTATCACTAACAGCCCACTAAATTTTGGTCACCGAGGGCAGAGTCGAACTGCCGCTTCCTGGTTCCAGGCCAGGGATGC